>Ga0207093_1027_pt1 | contig 30746 bp, 26 predicted proteins | sample Alteio_BWMinHeat_89_FD_153519 | JGI IMG/M metagenome (GOLD analysis project Ga0207093, IMG submission 153519) | Enriched cells from forest soil in Barre Woods Harvard Forest LTER site, Petersham, Massachusetts, United States -... | ecosystem: Environmental > Terrestrial > Soil > Temperate forest >... | reverse complement strand
TTAACCTCTGTTCGACAAAAACAAAATGAACTGATTTATGCTTATTATGCCGATATCGCCAAACACTCCGGAAAAATTAATGCAATGCATATCGATCGCGTATGGCGTAGTATTCCAAATCAATTAGCGCAATCGCAAGATCATTCAGCGAAACGTTTTCAATTCAAAGATATTATTCCAGGAATAGATCGCTACCAACGATTAGCCCATGTGATTGACTGGCTATTAGCAGCAGAACTCGTAATAAAAACACCTATCGTTGAACATGTAGAATTACCCTTACAAGCTTATACTAAAGAAAATCATTTTAAACTTTATTTATTTGATATAGGCATTCTAGGTGCACTCTCTGGCTTACCGCCTGAGGCAATATTGAATTATGATTATGGCACTTACAAAGGATATGTTGCTGAAAATTTTGTTGCGCAAGAATGGACAACAAAAGGCGTTACTCAATTATACAGCTGGCAAGACGATCGCGCAGAAATCGAATTTTTATACTCACATAAAAATAATATTATCCCTATCGAAGTCAAATCCGGTTGGATAACGCGCAGCCAAAGCCTCAATAAATATGCTGAAAAATATCACCCCCCTTATAGAACAGTCTTTAGCGCAAAACCATTGCAAATCGATATCAAAAATCACTATCACCATTATCCACTGTATGCAGCGTATTGGTTTCCATTAATAGAGAAGTCGACTAATCATATTAAAGAATAACCTGATTCTAATTTACTTTTTTCAGGAACTGGTTGATTTTCATCGTTGACAGAATTTCTTGGTGATTCATCATCGGGAGCAGGAGGAACTTCTGCATCAAAATGAAAATGGTGATCAGAATCATTACTGAAAAAACCTTGAGTATCTAAATAGGTAGCAGTTGTTATAGTCTGCATTGGATTTTCTTTATCTTCTTGGCTTTTTTTCTGATCTGTAAAAAACACTTGAGATGCTGTTATTAACCAAGTTGATAATAATGACAGCCCAAGTTCTGTCCATTGTCGCCATACAGAAGGTTGATCTATTTGCAATTTAGCGCCCATTTTAAGCAATACTGAAACATTAACATCTTCATCAAAAATATATTTTAAAATAAGATTACACTGATTTTGCAAGGTAAGATCTTTCGGCAAACATGCGCTTAGCAATAAGAAATATCGCATATAAAAATCAATTTGGTTCTTATAATACGGATACGGATTTGTAATTGTTTTAGAGAAAAAGCCAAAATAAAAATGGTTTTTAATAACACTTTCTGCGCAGCCCCATTCTTTTTTTGCTTGATTTTTTTGATCTAATTTAAAAGATGTTGAATAAAGCAAGGTATTTAACACATCTGCTTTTTTTAATTCATAATCCATGAGGTTAATAAGCGCTATAATTATTTTTCTTTCCACTAATTTTTTATTACTGTCAGAAACAAGAAAATGAGTACTCTGATAAAATGAACCATCCATGATAGATTCAGTGACTTGCTTAGTATCATTATTATCAATTGTATAAGGAATATTTTTAGATTCTTTTTCTACTACTGCAACTTTTTGCACCGCTGGATCTGGCTTTGACTTTGGCAAAACTTTGTGCGCAGGATATACGCACGCAACAATTAATGGCTTAATCAAGCGATCCATTAATGTAGGTAAATAAGTCAGAATATAACGTGCATGGTTATCTTGATTTACAAATTTTTCGCGGTGCGAAATCCTTTCAGCTTCAGGATAAATGATATCAGTGGATTGAACCAGATACTTATCAACAATGCTAGAAAGCCAAGCGTCCTCCAATGATTGATCTGCATGCTCTCCAACTAATGAATCTAAACTATCACAAAATCTTTCGGAGAAAAACTCATAATAAGAACAAGCAATAGCAAATTCATGCAAAGGATAACCGCGGGTACATATATGTATTATGCCTGTATCTTCATTTAAATGCAGGGTATAAGCATTTTGCCCTGCTTGCCAACGCATTTGTGGCGTAGGCGCAGCATGTAATGTGCCTATTGCTCTTCCCACATCATAGGGACATTGAGCCGCAATTGCCACGTTTTGTTCCGTAGTGCTAATAAAATCTATAGTTACAGGCCTTGCTCTAGATGAAAAATGATTAATATTATTTAACCATTCTATACCTGTCACTCTGTTTACAACAGACAATTGAAATTCTTTGAACAACACTTCTCTTGCCGTTTCTAATCCTTGACGATGTGCTCGTATCAACCAGCGGCAAGCGGTCGCTTTAGAATCATAAACTTTAGAACCTATACATTGATAATCATCTTCCGCTGTTTTTGCCTCACACATGGGCTCTGCCAATCCAAAACCTTCTACCTTTAGATAAATAATACCTAAAATGAATTCTGCAACAACACATTGTTGCTCAGCTGACTCTTTTATTAACTTATAACCTTCAACAGTATCTAACTCCTCATTATCTGCACCTATAATTTTACACAAACCAGTCACAGCGATGGCATCTAAATTACCTTTTAATGTTGCTGCTTCTAATGCAGCTGTATTTTCTATAGTAACACTGTTTCTGTAGTCAGGACCTTTCGTTAACCATAATTGAATAAGACCATCTTTACTAAAATTATCATCGTCAAAAACACGATTATTTATCTCATCTTTATCTGCTAAATCTGGTCGTGAATATCGGAATGGCAATCGCTTAGTCCATGGTGCTAATAAATCTCTCGTGCTGGTATCAAACGCAGGTTTACCTTGGATATCCAACGCTGTTAATAGTTTTGGATAATTGGCGATTTTTCTATTCTGATCACACAAAGAAACTTCACGGAATAATTCATAAATCATCCACTGGTTTTTTAAATTAATTTTCTTAGCAAAAACAAGAGTAATAGTTGCGGTATTCTTTCCGCTCGCAACATGCACGCTGTTAAATAAAGCTTTCACTAGCGCCAATTCTATATGCGTAACAGCGATAACAAAACAAAAAGGCCTTTTTGTTTTGTCAGTTAACGTAGAAGTAAATAAACATTTAAGAAAATCACCATTCGTCTTAAATGATTCAATAAAATTTTGATCTATTAAAATAGAAAAAGAGGGGTTATTAACCACTGTATGTTTTGTGTCTTTCGCTATTGAATTAGAATTAACTTTTTGATTTGATTGCATATTTTCACTAATACTCGAAATAATTCAATATTAATAATACCATGCTAAATATTAACAAATCCTTAATACAACCTTCAAAGCAAAGAAACCCCATTCCCCTATTTCCACACTAGAGCACTTGAGCGACGATTTTGAGGTTTTTTCGCGTATTTCTTCGCACATCGTCCCGCGATTTGTCTGCAATACCGAGTATTTATGAATAAAACTGTCATTTAATGACAGTTTTAGGTAAAACTATGAGAACCTCATTTAAAAAATTTTAAGGAATTCATCATGAGCATTGAAATCATTCAAGAAAGATTATTAGCTTATCAAGCAAAAACCTGGTAGAGAATCATAAATAAATTTTCCTTCTTTATTCATGATATTTGATAAGTTAATACAAAAAAACCGGTTTATTCATAAAAACTCCACTCATTATCATACTCCAACCGCCTTAACTTCAAATCATCCGAAGAAGGCCTTGAGTAATGATTAACAAGAAAAGCATTTAAAAAATGCCAGCCAATCAATGAAAGTGATGCTACTCGTTGCACAGATTGCAATAATTCATTAGCGATATATGAGATCTCTTCAAAAACAGCCAAAAATCCGAATTCACCTTGCACGACTCCATCAATTGGTGGAAAATAAAATGATCTATTATTTTTTAAATTAATACTTTGTAAGAAAGCATTCGTTACTGTATTTTCTATTTTTTCTTTTGTTATAGGAGAAAGTCTAGCAAGTAAAACTTGCCTATATTTTTTAGGTTGCACAGAACAACTTGATGGCACTATCAAATAATAAGAATATTCCAAAGGATCAAAATCAAATAACGGGCCTGACGTAACTGCTGCTTTGGTCTTAATTATATCTCCTTGTAAAACATGAAATTCATCAACTTCTCCATCTGTGGAAATCAAGGGCTTAGAAGCATACATGAATTTTTTTAAAAACTTCATTCTTTCAGTGTAATTTTTTCCAAATTGTTCAAACCAAATTTTTATTTGGTTCCATGCATCATTATGATGGTGGTTGCTCAAAATTTTTTCGAGTTCATTAACTTTGAGGATAATTTTTTTCCTAGACATTATCTTCCTTCAATCTCTTTTCTGCTTTTAGGAAGTTTAATATTGCTATTTGTTTCAGGCTCATAAGAACTAAAATAATCACTATCCGAATTTTTAGAGGAGGTAACTGTAAACTCAATACCTAATTGTGCTTGATCATGAATCAAGTTAATCACCTGCTCTGGTTTCTCTGTGTTTGCAAAAGTCGTGGTAATTCTACTAATCTGCACAAGACACCTAGTCACTTTTGATGCCATACTCAATAACATATTTAATCTATCAAAATCAGTTCTGCGAAGAATAATTAAACTATCCCCAACCAACTTCTTGTCTTTAATTTCTATATATTTACCAACAGGAATTTTAGGCATTAAAGAAGAAGCCGAACTGAATTTTCGAGCAAACTGACCCCAGCTATCACTGATAAATGCTGGTGACAATTCATATTTTTGATTTATAGCTAGTTCATAATTCGGCATACAATCCTCCTTCTCTTATAACATTTTCACATAAAAAACACTATTTCTTGTGTAATTATATGCGTAATTTTCGTAAAATTCAACTATCTTTACACGTTTTTTTAATGGGTTATTATGAGATGAAAAATAAAAATAATATATTCAATATGTTATATATGCTCAGCCTAGTGAAATTCTACACATTTCGATCAAGCCGCTAGGAAATAAACCTAATGCGAGAGCCGCTATACCATTGATGGTAATCGCTGCCATAATACCGGGTGCGATTTTGATTGGCGTGTCAACCACGCGAGAGCGAGGTTCTTCGAAGTACATTAACATGACCATACGCAAATAATAGTAAGCACCAACGATTGCGAACAATAAAGCCAAAGCAGCCAGCCATACGTAATGTGCTTCGACTAAAGCTTCTAATAAGCCTAATTTTGCAAAAAACCCAACTGTAGGTGGCACACCCGCCATCGAAAACATCAATAATAGCATGATAAAAGCAAGCCACGGATTACGTGTATTCAAACCACGGTAATCATCAAGCTGATCAAACTCCATATCACTTCTGCTTAACAAAGCAATCACCGCAAACGCACCGGCCGCAACGATCACATACGTAGTCACGTAAAACATTGCTGCAGAATAACCTTGATGTGAATTAGGACCTGCAATAATACCTAATAACATATAACCAATATGCGCAATCGATGAATACGCTAACATGCGTTTCAAATTTGTTTGCGCAATTGCTAATAAATTACCAAAAAACATCGACAAAATCGCAACCACAACCAACACGTGCTCCCACTCTACATGCAAGCTAGGAAATGCTTCTACTAAGATACGCATCAACACAGCAAACGCCGCGATTTTCGGCGCACTAGCAATGAATAAAGTCACACTCGTCGGTGCACCCTGATACACATCCGGCACCCACATATGAAAAGGCACTGCACCAAATTTAAAAATCATGCCAGCCAACACAAAAACCAAACCCAATAAAATGACTGCCGTTTGCGCAGGAGAAAACACTGCCATTTTTTCCAACGAAAGAATTTCCACTGTCCCCGTCGCCCCATAAATCATGGAAATACCATACAATAATAAACCGGAAGCAAGAGCCCCAGTCACAAAATATTTAATTGCAGCCTCTGTTGCTAAACCAGAATCCTTATTCAACGCAACCATAGCATAAAGCGACAGCGACAATAATTCTAAGCCTAAATAAATGGTTAAAAAACTCATGGCAGACGCCATGATTAACATACCTAAAATTGAAAATAATCCTAAAAGATAATATTCACCCCGCGAAATATTGCGGTAATTAACATATTGTCGCCCATAGGCAAAACAAAAAAACGCAGTCACCAATACAAACAATTTAACCAACACCGCCAATTTATCTAATACATAATGACCGCTAAATGTAATCACCGCCTGAGGATATTCCCGAAATTGCATAGCGCATAAAATAAAAGTGAAAAACAACGTAAGCTGCACAAGACTATAAGTCACAATACTAAAACGCTTCCCCACATAAACATCAACCAACAAAATCACACAAGCCATAGACAACACAAAAATTTCCGGCAAGGCCGCAGAAAAAATAGGCATAGTAAAATTCATGCAGCAGTCACTCCTGGTAATGATAACGCTAATATATGTCCTACCGTGGCATGCAATATATTCAATACAGGTGCCGGATATAATCCAAGGTAAAATACACCTACCGTCAATAAAATATAATTCGTTGTTTCAATCCAATGCAAATCTTTAAATCCTTCTAAATGTTTATTCGTTGTTTCACCAAAGAAAACACGTTTATACATCCAAAGCGTATAGGATGCCGCTAAAATTAATGTTAAAGCTGCAATAAATGCCACCCAAAAATTGGCGCGAAATGCACTCATGATCACCATGAATTCACCGACAAATCCTGCAGTACCAGGCAAGCCAACATTCGACATGGCAAACAACATAAAAAACGCGGCAAATATAGGCATTTTATTAGCAATACCACCGTAATCATGAATCATACGACTATGGTTATAAAAACGATCTGCCAACATTCCAACGCCCAAGAACATAGCGCCCGAACCAAATGCGTGCGCAATCATTTGCACAACAGCTCCTTCAAGACTCATATAAGCATCTTGATAACTGCCATTAACACGAATAATGTCATACACCATAAAACAACCTAAGGTCGCAAAACCCATGTGTGCAATCGAAGAATAAGCAATTAATTTTTTCATATCCGTTTGTACAATCGCCACAAAGCCAATATAAACAATCGCAATCAATGATAAACCAATCATCACCCAAGCAAGTTGTTCAGAAGCTAGCGGCACAATCGGCATACTAAAACGTAAGAATCCATAAATACCCAGTTTCAACATTAACGCTGCCAACACCACAGAACCGCCTGATGGCGCCTCTGTATGCGCATCTGGCAACCAAGTATGCACAGGCCACATAGGTACTTTCACAGCAAATGCTAAAAAGAATGCAAAAAATAATAACTTCTGCACCGGTAAACTTAAATGCAATCCATAAAATTTTGCAATTTCAAAAGTGCCTGTCTGATTATATAAATATAACAAGGCAATCAACATTAAAATAGAACCTAAAAACGTATACAAGAAAAATTTAATCGACGCATACGAACGATTAGCACTACCCCACATACCAATACTTAAATACATAGGGATTAACATCCCTTCCCAAAACACATAAAATAAAACTGCATCCGTTGCTGCAAACACACCAATCATCATGCCTTGCATCACTAAGAATGTTGCCATATATTGCGAGACATGCACTTTAATCGCACGGCAGCCCGCTAAAATCACCAGTAATCCCGTAAAATTGGTCAAAATAACCATTGCAAGCGACAAACCATCCACACCTAAACTATAATGAATCTGATACGCTTCAATCCATAATTTATTTTCAGGAAATTGCATAGCAAAACTATTCGCATCAAACGCAAGATAAAGCGGTATACACAACAGTAAATTGATCACTGCAAAAAAACAGCCGATCGTACGCGCAACATTCGCATGCTTCTCACTGCCTACTGACAATACTAACATAGCGCCTAATACAGGCAGCCAAATCAAAAGACTTAACAATGGCAAATGCATGCACTATCCCTCATTAAAAAAATAACAACACCGCAAACAATAGAATGCCAATAATCATTGCTAACGCATAATGATACAAATAACCGGTTTGCACACGTCTTGCCGTATTCGCAAACCAACGAATCATGCGACCGGACCCATTCACAAAAATACCATCAATCATTTTTAAATCGGTCACATAATAAAAATAATCACCTAATTTCTGCGTGCCGCGCACAATAAATCGCTCATTAAACGCATCAAATCCATATTTATCGACTAATATCGTATAAATCAAAGGAAATCGTGTTTTTAATGTTTCACCGAGCGCTGGCATTGCGATGGTAAATAACCAAGCAACTACTAAACCTGACATCGCCAACCAAAAAGTCAGCGTGTGTCCAGCATTAAGTGCCATTAGTTTTGCACCGTGAAATTCCTGCATTAATGGATATAACACATTATGTTCCGGCAACACAAAAATGCTATTCCCGAGCAAAGTCGGCGTTGCAAATAACATAGGCCCAATTAACATACCGCCGATAACTAAACTAGGCACCGCTAATGCAAGCAATGGGATTAACACTACCCACGGCGATTCTTTCACATGTTTTTGCATATCCGTATCCATGCGGGTTTCACCATGGAATGTTAAAAATAAAGCACGAAAAATATATAGCGGCGTAATAAACGCACCCACCACCACGCAAAAATACGCATAACCCGCGCCTGGTATTTTACTTAACTCAACAGCATGAATAATCGCATCTTTAGAATAAAATCCAGCAAAAGGCGGAATCGCTGATAGCGCTAAAGCGCCGATAATAAACGTCAAATAAGTCACTGGCATAAACGTTGCGAGTCCACCCATTTTTCGCATATCTTGCTCGTGATGCAAAGCAATAATGACTGAGCCTGCAGCAAGAAATAATAATGCTTTAAAGAAAGCGTGAGTAATTAGATGAAAAATAGAAGCATCATAAGCAGAAGCACCGAGCGCCACCGCCATATAACCTAATTGAGAAATTGTTGAATACGCAATTACGCGTTTAATATCATTATTCACTAACGCGACTAACCCTAAAAATAATGCAGTGGTACCGCCAATGACTAAAATAAAACTTAATGTCACTTCTGAGTATTCAAATAAAGGCGACATGCGCGCCACCATATAAATCCCTGCCGTCACCATGGTCGCTGCGTGAATTAATGCTGAAATTGGCGTAGGACCTTCCATAGATTCCGGCAGCCAAACATGCAATGGTACTTGTGCAGACTTTGCCATCGCCCCAAAAAACAATAACATACAAATTGTTGTCATCACTGAAATATTCACACCCGGGAAAATTGCAATATTTTTACCTAAAATTTCTGTTGTGTGAGAAAAAACAAATGAATAATCCAAATGATTAAAATACGTCAATACCGCTGCAATCCCCAACACAAATGCAACATCACCTATACGATTTACTAAAAATGCTTTTAAACTTCCCAGTACAGCAGATTCACGCTTAAACCAAAACCCGATCAACAAATAAGACACAAGACCCACGCCTTCCCAACCAAAGAACAATAATAAAAAATTATTTGCTAATACTAAAATTAACATAGAAAACGTAAACAACGATACATAACTAAAAAAGCGTTGATATCCTGGGTCATCCGCCATATAACCAATCGTATAAATATGCACCATAAAGGAAATGAAGGTCACGACAAGCACCATGACAGCACTCAAGCGATCAATTAAAAACGCTACATCAAACTGAAAAATTCCCGATGACACCCAATGATAAATAACGGCGTTTATTGCTGGTTGATTTTGCAAAACAATATCTTTAAATACTATACAAGATAAAATCCAGGCAATACCTACAAATGATACTGTCACCCAATGCGTGGCACGACGACCGATTTGTTTTCCTAATAATCCTGCAATCAGTGAACCTGCCAATGGCAGCAAAACAATCCATAACGCCAATGATACTAAATTCATTGCTTTACCCTTTTAAAATATCTAATTTATCGACTTCAATGGTTTTTTGCCGACGGAACAGTACAACCAAGATCGCTAAACCAATAGCGGCTTCTGCAGCTGCAACAGTTAAAATAAAAAATACAAAAACTTCACCTATATTGTTTTTTAGAAAATAAGAAAAAGCGATAAAATTCGTATTCACCGCTAGCAACATTAATTCTATCGACATTAATAACACGATAATATTTTTGCGGTTGATAATCACGCCTGCAATACCAAAACCAAATAAAATCGCCGCAATAATTAAAATTTCTGATAATGAAATCATTTGCTATCCTTTATTATACGAAGACGTTCGTTAGGACGTACCGCAATTTGTTTTTCAATTGTTTGACTTTTACGATCTCTAGGTTCACGATGCGCAAGACCGATTGCGGCAACTATACCTGCCAGCAAAATAACCGCAGCGATTTCGAATGCATAAGCATAGTCGGTATATAACACCGCCCCTAAATTAGCAATATTATTGAAATTAGCTCCTTCTGGCGGTGGGGCTGGCATTTGTGTCAAACCAAAATGTTCCGGCCCTACTACAACAACAATCATGCCAGTAATCACCAACATCATGAGTGCAGCCCATGGCAAATACTTCACAAAACCTTCGCGTTCACTGACTTGATTGATGCTCAACATCATGACCACAAATAAAAACAAAGTCATGACCGCACCGACATAAACCAAAACTAAAATTAAGGCCAGAAATTCTGCACGCAATAAAATCCACACACCAGCCATACTAAAAAAAGTGAGCACTAAAAATAATACCGAATGCACAGGATTACGTGCAACAACCACCATAAAGCCTGACACTAATGCAGCTATGGCGAATGCATAAAAAATCAAGTGAATAAAATTCATCGATACCTCGCATCTTCTTTTCTGTCTGCTGCAATTTCAGCTTCGTATTTGTCGCCAATCGCTAATAATTTTTCTTTTGTTAAAATATTTTCGCCGCGATTTTCTACATGGTATTCATCATGTCGAGTCAAAACGATAGAATCAACAGGGCATGCTTCTTCACAAAAACCGCAATACACACATTTAAAAACATCAACTTCATATAATGTAGTACGACGCGAACCATCTTCGCGCGGTTCTGATTCAATTTTAATAGCCAATGCAGGACATACGGCTTCGCATAACTTACATGCTATACAACGTTCTTCACCATTGGGATAACGTCGCAAAGCATGTAATCCGCGAAACCGGGGTGATTTTGGCGTTTGTTCTTCGGGAAATTGTATTGTCGTTTTTTTTCTAAAAAAATAACGGCCGGTGACAGTAAGACCACGTATCAATTCTGAAAAAGAAAAACTTTTCAACCACAAGCGTAAACGACGCATAAATATTCTCTCAGTTAAACCACGGCCCTATATGAAATTGCACTAGTAATGCAACCACCACTATCCACACTAACGTCACTGGAATTAATATTTTCCAACCTAAACGCATAATTTGATCGTATCGATAACGTGGAAACGTTGCTCTAAACCATAAATAACAAAATACAAAAAAACTTAACTTCAAAACTAGCCAAGCAAATCCAGGCACAAAAGCAAACCATGACTCTAGCACTGGAATTCCTTGAAAAGGTGACAGCCAACCACCGAAAAATAAAATCGCTGCCAACGTTGAAATCAAAATCATATTGGCGTATTCCGCCAGGAAAAATAAAGCAAACAACATACCAGAAGATTCTACATGAAAACCCGCAACCAATTCAGATTCACCTTCAGCTACGTCGAAAGGCGCACGGTTCGTTTCAGCAACACCTGAAATCCAGTATACGAAAAACAAAGGTAATAAAGGCAACCAAAACCAATGCCAAATACCGCCTTGCTGTGCTGTGACTACTGCTTGAAAATTTAATGATCCTGCTGCCATCATCACACCAACAATCGCAAAGCCCATGGCAATTTCATAAGAGATGGATTGTGCTGCAGCTCGCATAGCACCAAATAATGCATATTTCGAATTCGCCGCCCACCCTACAATCAAAACACCATACACACCTAAAGAAGATAACGCTAAAATATATAACAAACCTGCATTAATATTCGCTAATACCACAGATTCACTGAACGGCACCACTGCCCAAGCAGCCAATGCTGTTGCGATACTAATCATAGGTGCAATCACAAATAAAAATCGATTCGATGCCGATGGAAAAATAATTTCTTTATTTAATAATTTAATCACATCTGCAAACGGCTGAAACAAACCAAAAGGTCCCACACGATTGGGACCAATACGTGTTTGCATAAAGCCTATGACTTTTCTTTCAAAAAAAGTCAAATACGCCACGCACAAAATCAGCACGAGCACGATGACGGCGATTTTGATGACGATGGTTGCTATTAGTAATAATCCTTCCATTTAATCTATGCCTTCTATTTCAATTTCCCCAAATAAATTACCTAATTCTTTTGTAGCCTCTATTCCACCTGGAACAAAAACTGCGCCCACTGGCACACGCGTATCTAGTTTAACAGGCAAACGTATGCTGTGTTCACCTTGTTTAACACGCACCTCCATTCCTTCACGCAATTGTAATTGCGTAAGCATTTCCGTGGACATGCGCACAGCCGCTAGCTCACCTTCCATTACTGGTTGAATCGCTTGCAACGCTTTCGCTCTACGCACAATGCTATCAACCGCATAAATAGGAATATCGCCAACACGATAAATTTTATTTTTTGGTATATCAGCAACAACATTAACTTCTTTCACAACAACTGGAACACGCGCCAATGATTTTTCTTTCACTTCCCTACGCACTTCCTCACTGGACTCATAATCAAATCCTGACAATTGCAAATAATTTGCTAAAACACGTAATACTTTCCACGCTGGACGTGCTTCACCTACCGCACTTGCAACACCTGTAAACGACTGCCAATCACCCGCCATATTCACAAATGTTCCAGACGTTTCTGTAAAAGGAACAATAGGAAAAATCACATGCGCGCACGCTTGCAATATAGGATTATGAAAAATAGAAAAAGACACCACAAACTCGGCTGCACGTAACGCATGCACCGTTGCCGCAGGATTTCCGCAATCTTTATCCGGCTCTACATTCAATAATAAATACGCTTTAGCACTCGTAGGCATTTGTTTCTCAGGCACAGCACCTGCAATCCAAGCACCCATGGCATTCGCACCTTCAGTAAAAATACCTAACGCTGCATTATATTTTTTTGCAATCTGTTCCGCCAATGTGCGCACTAATCCTGCTTGCATATGATTTTGCGCAGCAGCGCCTAAAACAATACACATTTTTTTCGCGGAAGAAAGCATAGCTGCGATCGTATTTTTACCTTCATTAATTTCCGTCAATGCAGAAACAAATGCTTGTGGTGCCACAATCATTTTTTCAGTCAGTGAAAAATGAAAATCATAATCCAACATATTCACCGCAATAATTTTTGCACCGCGTTTAAACGCTTTCTGCACGTGCACGCCCGCGATTGGCTGTTCTTTGTGAATTTGTGAACCAATTAACAAAATGACATCAGCATCACTAAACTCATTTAAAGAAAAAACAAGAGGAGCAACACTCATCGCATCTGAAAAATCACTCTGACGTAATCTATGCTCTACATTCGTACTGCCCACGCTACGTAATAATTTTTGAAATAAATATAATTCTTCTAATGTAGCACTAGGAGAAATTAATCCTGCTAATTCTGCAACACCAGAACGATTTAATGTACGTTGTAACCCTTGTAATGCAAAAGCAAATGCATCCTGCCAACTGACCTCTTTGAGCTTGCCATTTTCACGTATCATTGGTTTTTGCACACGATCTTCGTGATACAATCCTTCATAACTAAAACGATCGCGATCGGAAATCCAAGTTTCATTTAATGCTGTATTTTCTCGCGGTACTACACGCATCACTTTACCATCACGCGTATGCGCATAAAGATGCGAACCAATGCAATCATGTGCCGCAATGGTAGCCGATTGAACTAATTCCCAAGCACGCGCGGTAAAACGATATGGTTTTGATGTCAGTGCTCCTACTGGGCATAAATCAATGATATTGCCTGACACTTCTGACTGAATCGTGTGTTTAATATAAGTGGTAATTTCCATATTTTCACCACGATCTGTCGCTCCTAATTCGCGAATCCCTGCAATTTCAGTACCAAAACGCACACAACGCGTACATTGAATACAACGCGTCATATCTGTGGCAATTAACGGCCCTATATCTTCATCTTTAACAGAACGTTTACCTTCGCAATAATACGAATCCGCTTTTCCATAACCTAAACTTAAATCTTGTAATTCACACTCACCACCTTGATCGCAGATAGGACAATCCAAAGGATGATTAATTAATAAAAATTCCATCACCGCGCGCTGCGCTGCTAATGCTTTAGCCGATCGAGTAAAAACTTTCATGCCAGCTGCGACCGGTGTCGCACATGCTGGCATAGGTTTAGGTGCTTTTTCAACTTCGACTAAACACATACGACAGTTTGCTGCTACTGATAAATGTTTGTGGTAACAAAAACGTGGAATATAAATACCCGCCGCATCTGCCACCTGAATCACCATCTGATTCGGTGCAGCAGTACATGTTTGACCATCAATTTCGATTTCAATGTCAGACATTGTTAACTCCCCACCAAACATTTTTTGTGCGTCACATGATGCACAAATTCATCATAAAAATGTTTCAACATACCGCCCACCGGCCAAGCCGCCGCTTCGCCAAATGCACAAATGGTACGGCCTTCAATATTTTTAGCTGCTCGACGCAAATTTTCTAAATCTTCCATAGAACCTTCACCATGTTCTATACGATGTACTAAACGATACAACCAACCTGTGCCTTCACGACAAGGTGTACATTGACCACATGATTCATCTTTATAAAAATGTGAAATACGCTCAAGCATTTTCACCATACAAACAGTTTCATCCATCACAATCACTGCACCAGAACCTAATCCTGAACCTGCTTTTTGGATAGAATCAAAATCCATATCTAATTCCATCATGATTTCTGCTGGTAAAATTGGCATGGATGATCCACCAGGAATCACTGCTTTTAAACGCCGACCATCACGCATACCACCGGCCATTTCTAATAATTTTTTAAAAGGAGTACCTAACGGCACTTCGTAATTACCTGGCTTATTCACGTGACCCGTAACACTAAAAATTTTGCAACCGCCATTATTTGGTTTGCCTAATTGTAAAAACCATTCTGCACCCATTTGCAAAATCACAGGCACGGATGCAAATGTTTCAACATTATTAATAGTAGTAGGTTTGTTATAAAGACCGCGCGCTGCGGGGAACGGTGGTTTAAAACGCGGCATGCCTTTCTTACCCTCTAATGATTCCATTAATGCGGTTTCTTCACCGCAAATATAAGCGCCCGCACCTAAAGTCGAATGTAATTCAAAATCAAAACCAGAACCTAAAATATTTTTACCTAACAATCCTGCTGCACGTGCTTCTGCTAATGCCGCTTCAAAACGTTCATAAGGCTCGCAAAATTCCCCGCGAATATAACAATATCCCACACTCGCGCCCATGGCATATCCACCTATCATCATGCCTTCGATTAATTGGTGCGGGTTCAACAATAAAATTTCGCGGTCTTTGCAAGTACCCGGCTCACCTTCATCGGCATTGCACAACACATATTTTTGTCCTGGCAAATCATGACGGATAAAACTCCATTTCAATCCTGATGGAAAACCTGCACCACCTCGGCCACGCAATGCAGATAATTTTAATGCATCAATAATTTGTGCGGGCGGTGTTTTTTCTGCCAGTATTTTTTTCCATTGTTCATAACCACCAATGCTTTGATAGGTTGCCATAGTCCATGGTTGGTTGAGATGTAAACTGCGAAAACAAATTTCATTAGCCACGGTGTTTACTCCAACCCATCCAGAATAGTATCAACTTTTTCCGGTGTTAAATTTTCATAATATTTTTTACCAATTTGCATCATGGGTGCTGCAGCACACGCTGCAAGACATTCCACTTCTCGCAACGTAAACTTACCGTCAGTCGTTGTTTCATTAGCATTGATATGTAAACGTTTTTTAATGTGGTCTACGATGCACTGTGAATCACGCAACATACAAGAAATATTCGTGCAAACATCAATAACATGTCTTCCTACCGGCTTTAAATGATATAAAGAATAAAATGTTGCAACTTCATAGACGGCAATTCTCGGCATTTCTAAGTAATCAGCAACCGCATCCATTAACGCCTCAGTCAAATATCCGCCATTGTGTTCTTGCACAAACATCAAAGCTTGCAGAACGCCCGAGCGTTTTTGTTCAGTGGGATAACGCGTGACCCACTGATCGATTTTACGTTGGATGTTTTCTGGTAATGAGGATTTTTTTTCGGTCATTAGCGATCAATCTCCCCAAATACAATATCCAAACTGGATAATACTGCTACTACGTCTGCAATCATGTGACCTTTCACTAACTCTTCAAGACCTGCAAGATGAGGAAAACCTGCAGGACGAATTTTCAAACGGTATGGTTTGTTTGCACCATCCGATACTAAATACACCCCAAATTCGCCTTTAGGATGTTCTATCGCAGCATAGGCTTCGCCGGGAGGCAAGCAATAACCTTCTGTCATTAATTTGAAATGATGAATCATAGATTCCATTTTTTCTTTCATATCTACACGTGTAGGCGGTGCAATTTTATGGTTATCGATCATCACTTCACCTGGATTTTTACGCAGCCACTCTACACATTGGCGAATAATGCGATTCGATTGGCGCATTTCTTCTATACGCACTAAATAACGATCGTAGCAATCTCCTTTTGTGCCAACTGGAATATCAAAATTTAATTTATCGTACACTTCATAAGGTTGTTTTTTGCGTAAGTCCCAAGCAACACCTGAACCACGTAACATAGGACCAGTAAAGCCTAATGCAATAGCACGCTCAGGTTCAATCACACCAATATTCACTGTACGTTGCTTCCAAATGCGATTATCTGTTAATAAAGTTTCATATTCATCTACACGGCCAGGGAAACGTTCGGTAAAATTCCAAATAAAATCTAACAATGAGCCTTCTCGTGCTGCATTCCATTCCGCAGTTTCTTTTTCGTTATGCCAGCGCGAAGGTTTATATTTCGGCATTTTATCGGGTAAATCACGATAAACACCGCCAGGGCGATAATACGTTGCGTGCATGCGCGAACCTGAAACAGCTTCATAGCAATCCAGCAAATCTTCACGCTCTCTAAAACAATATAAAAAAACTGTCATCGCACCAATATCTAATGCATGCGCACCTAACCATAATAAATGATTTAATAATCGCGTCATTTCATCAAACATCACACGAATATATTGTGCGCGTATTGGCACTTCCACACCTAACAATTTTTCAATCGCTAATACATATCCATGTTCATTACACATCATAGAAACATAATCTAACCTATCCATATAACCAATCGTGTGATTATAAGGTTTGCTTTCTGCTAATTTTTCGGTGGCGCGATGCAATAATCCTATATGTGGATCAGCACGCACAATGGTTTCACCATCCACTTCTAAAATTAAACGTAACACACCGTGTGCTGCAGGATGCTGTGGGCCAAAATTAAATGTGTAGTTACGAATTTCTGGGAGTTTACTCATGCGTTAGGTTCTCCCGCTGCGTAGCGAGTATCATCTCGAATCACTTTTGGTTCTAATATTCGCGGTTCAATACTGACGGGTTCGTAAACAACGCGAGATAATGTTGCATCATAACGTACTTCTACATTGCCGATGAGTGGAAAATCTTTACGGAATGGATGTCCAATAAAACCATAATCCGTTAAAATTCTGCGTAAATCAGGATGGCCTGTAAACATAATACCGAAAAGATCAAATACTTCCCGCTCAGGCCAATTCGCAGATGGCCAAAGATCAACAACACTTGCAACCATCAGTTTTGATTCTTCGAGTGGAACATGCAGGCGTACGCGATGGTTTTGGGTTAACGATAATAAATGATAAACTGTTGCAAAACGTGGTTGGTGTGTTGATTTTTTCGTTGTAAAATTGCTAGCTTCAACACCGCGAGAAAAACCAGAACTAGTCGCAGATTCTGTTTCCCACTCGCTTAGACCATAATGTAAATAATCAACTGCAGTGACATCGATTAGCATATTAAATTCTAACTCTTTCACATCTCGCAGCGCTTTTGCTAATTCATGCAAATGTTCTGGCGGCACTTCCAATGTCAATTCATTAATAGCAATCACTGCATTTTTTATCAGAGGCGAAAAACGCTGTGTAATAACGGCATGTAAAGTTGTCACATCTGCCATAAATGCCTCTTATCGTTCTATGATGGTAGTACGTTTAATTTTATTTTGTAATTGAATGACACCATACAATAATGCTTCCGCTGTGGGAGGGCATCCCGGCACGTAAACATCAACAGGTACAATACGATCACAACCACGCACAACAGAATAAGAATAATGGTAATAACCACCACCATTCGCACAAGATCCCATGGAAATCACCCAACGCGGTTCTGCCATTTGATCATAGACTTTGCGTAAAGCGGGTGCCATTTTATTACATAACGTGCCCGCTACTATCATCACATCCGATTGACGTGGACTCGCACGAAAAACTACACCGAAACGATCCATATCATAACGTGATGCAGCCGCATGCATCATTTCTACCGCACAACAGGCTAAACCAAACGACATTGGCCACAATGAACCTGTTTGTGCCCAATTGACTAATGCCTCGAGTTTTGTGGTAAAAAAGCCTTTTGTTTTTAACTCGTTTAATCCCATTCTAGGCCTCCTTTTTTCCACTCATAAATAAATCCTACTAATAATATGCCTAAAAATACGCCCATGGTAGAAAGTCCAAACCAGCCCAACTGACGGAATACGACTGCCCATGGTACTAAAAATGCGGTCTCCAAATCAAAAATAATAAAAAGGATGGCGACTAAATAAAACCTAACATCAAAAGGCATGCGTGCATCAGTAAAAGCGTCGAAACCGCATTCATAGGCAGAGTTTTTTTGGGGATTTGGTTTTTTGGGGCCAAGTAGATAGCCCAGAAGTGGTGCTGCGACACCCACCACCACACCTATCATCAAAAAAATCAAAATAGGTAAGTAATTTTCCAGCACATGGGCTCCTTTCATTTATAATAATGGTGCCGAAGGTCGGACTCGAACCGACACGGCTTTCGCCACCACCCCCTCAAGATGGCGTGTCTACCAGTTTCACCACTTCGGCTTGTTTGTTTTTAATGTTGCCCTTGAGGAATGGATGCAGGCAAGCTACTCGGTAATACCGGCGCTAGTGTGTTACTTTGGGTTTGGGCCGGAGGAACAGGTAGATTTAGCTGTTTCTCCTGTTTTATAGCTTTTGTTGCCATATAGTTCAATACGATACTTGTTGTAAAAAATAAAGCCACAAAAGCAATGGTAACTTTTAAAAGAAACGAACCTGAACCGCGGCTACCAAATACTGTCTGCGAAGCGCCGCTACCAAACGCGGCCCCCATGCTCGCGCCTTTGCCTTGTTGCACTAACACGAGTGCTATAATGCAAACGGCAATCAAGACATGTAATACTAAAATGAGTTGATACATTGGTCAAAACCTTTTCATCGTAATAAACTGGGTGTGATTGTAAACGATGCGCTTAGGAGAGACAAGAAAAGCTTATGCATTATGGCATTCTGAGAAAAGCAAATCCCCCTTTTTCAAAGGGCATTATTGCATGTCATTTGACTCACGTCGTCCCGCGGCTTGTCCGCGGGATCCAGTGCGTACTCGTGTCATCCCGAGCATAGCAAGGGATCTCTCTGTCAGCAGGAGATCCCTCGGCGTAAAAAACACGCCTCGGGATGACACTGGATCCCGCGGACAAGCCGCGGGACGACAGAGTCAAACAAATCGTTTTAAATTTTATAGAAGGATCCTGCTTAGCATAGAACAGAGGATACTTGTTCCGCAGCCTTAGCAATCGCGAGAAAATCTTTTGCAATCAATGAAGCGCCACCCACGAGAGCACCATCAACATCGGGCATCGCGAACAAACTTGCAGCATTATCGGCTTTAACACTGCCGCCGTATAAAAGGCTTAAATTCTGTGCCAATTCCACATCTTGTTTTGCAAATAATGTACGAATAAATTGGTGTACTTGTTGCGCTTGCTCAGGAGTTGCTGTCAGCCCAGTACCAATAGCCCAGACTGGTTCATAAGCGATGATAACTTCACGAAAAGCATCCAATCCGCAAAAATCCATCACCGTTTGCAACTGATGATCAATTACTTTCTCAGTCATGTTTTTTTCTCTTTCTTCCTGAGTTTCACCTACACACAACACAGGACACATGCCAGCTTGCAATACTGCCTTAAATTTTTTCGCAATAAAATCTAATGGCTCACGCAAAATCGAACGACGCTCAGAATGTCCCACTAACACATACTTGCAACCCGTCTCAACCAACATTTCAGTAGAAATTTCGCCAGTAAACGCGCCTGATTTCGCAGGATAAATATTTTGTGCCCCTAAAAAAATAGCTGAATTTTGCAAAAGTGCTTGTACTTCTGACAAAAATACAAAACTAGGAAACACTATCATCTCAATTTTAGGAAATGCTGTTACACCTTGTTTAAGCTCTGTTATTAAAGTTCGCACTTCGGCTCGATTGCCGTGCATTTTCCAATTACCTGCAATAATTTTTTTTCTCATAATCAATCCTTCAAAAATTCATTTAAATAATCCAATAACGCATCAGCTTCGGAAAGTTTACCTATAAATCCAATATATTTATCAGGCCGTAGCAAACAAAATCCTGATTTATGCATTCTATAATATTGATGAATACGCCCATTATTATCATAAACGCTGCGCCCTTTCCAGTTCTCAATCAGAGTATTTTTTGTGGTAATCAAAACACATTTAATAACATCAACGTATTTCTGCTCAATCTGATTTTTTAATTTTTGTATTTCAGTCAACGAATTATTTTTTCCCGAAAAAAGCAATAAACAAAACTGTGTGCCACGAACTTGCTCAAACAATTGTTGATGCAAAACACCTACATAAGGCATACGCATACCGCCGTTATGCGTTAGCAGGCTTTTTTCGTAAGTAATTGTTAATTGTGAAATTGTCATAGCCATGCGTTTCTGATTATTTTTATATTTAAAAATCCAACTATAGAGAAAATTGCGCAATCTCCTCCAAAAAACATTATGCAACGTCATAATAGTTGTTAAAATACCCGTGCCACGCAATAATTTTTTACCTACGGTATGTCGTTCGCTATTATATGTGCTTAATAAAGATTTTTTTGCACGCCCTCGAATCACTAGTGCTAATTTCCAAGCAAGATTATATGCATCTTGTATACCTGTATTCATGCCCAATCCACCCACTGGCGAATGTAGATGCGCAGCGTCACCTGCAAAAAAGATGCGGTTATGCGCATACTGTGATATCAACCGTTCGTGTATCCAAAAACCAGATGTCCATAAAATTTTTTGAATAGTTAAAGGAAATGGACAACGCTCTTTGATAAGACGAAATATTTGTTCATCCGTTAGTGTTTTTGCCGATTTTAATTCAGGATCCATGCTCACATCAGCAATCAAACGCACTTCATTTTCCGCATAATGAAACAATGCTAATAAGCTCTGCGATAAAAACAACATGGCTTTATGTGCTGCAATATTTTTTTCTAGAATAAAATCTGCTAGCACAAAATGCTGGGGTAATTCTCTACCTTTAAAAGCTAGATTTAATTTTTTTCTAACAAAACTATGGCCACTGTCCGCAGCAATCAACCAATCGACATAGATAGTTTCTTCTCTACCATCGGCATGGCGCAACTGCACACGGATATTTTCTTGTTGTTCAGAAAAATCAATTAATTCAACAGGCATTTCAACCGTGATATTTTCTTGCGACAATGCATCTAAAAACATCTTTTCTGTTTCATGCTGCGCAAGGCCTAATACAAATGGATAAGCGCTGTCTAATGTATTTAAATCTATCGACACAATATTTTTATCATGATCATACATTTTTAATTCATTAATTTTAACGCCGCGTCTTAGTGCCTCTTGGATAAGCCCCATATCATCCCAAACCTCTAAAGTCCTGGATTGTACAGCCAAAGCATTTGACGTTGGCACGGGTTTCATTTGCGCATCAATAATGCGAAAAGGAATTTGGTAACGCTTCAAATTCAATGCCATACTTAACCCAGTAGGACCTGCGCCTACGATTAACACAGTAGCAGGATGCGACATCTTTTCTCCTTAGGTTGTTTGCCGTAAATAATCTTGATAACCACCCACATATTCTTTAATTTTCCCCTGACCTTGAAAAACCAAAGTACTAGTCACTACATCATCCAGAAACGCTCTATCATGACTCACCAATAATAATGTTCCTGGAAAATCGCCTAATAATTCTTCCAACAACTCTAATGTTTCAATATCCAAATCATTTGTCGGCTCATCCATCACTAACAAATTCGCAGGCATACTAAATAATTTCGCCAGCAACAAGCGATTACACTCGCCACCTGATAATGCTTTCACAGGTGTGCGTGCACGTTGTGGTGAAAAAAGAAAATCAGCAAGATAACTGATAACATGCAATCTTTTACCATTCACTTCTAGAAAATCAGTGCCTTGCACTACATTTTCAACCACTGTTTTTTCTAAATCTAATGCTTGTCGCAATTGATCAAAATAAGCGACTTGCAACTTCGTGCCTAATTTTACAGTACCTTGATCTGGAATTAAATTACCTAATAAAATATTTAATAAAGTACTTTTACCTATGCCATTTGGCCCTATTAAACCGATGCGATCACCACGCATAATGTCTATCGAGAAATTTTTAATAATGTCGCGATCGTGATATCTTTGCGAAATATTTTTTACTGAAACGACTAATTGTCCAGATTTTTCTGCTGCATTTAAATCAAAATTAGCTTTACCTTGTACTTCACGACGTTGCGCACGTGTAGCACGCATGGCTTCGAGTGCGCGCACGCGCCCTTCGTTGCGTGTACGTCGTGCTTTAATGCCTTGGCGAATCCAGATTTCTTCTTGTGCGAGTTTTTTGTCAAACACTGCGTTTTGTTGTGCTTCGGCATTTAATAATTCTTCTTTACGCTGTAAAAAATTTTGATAATCGCCTGGCCATGAAGTCAGTTGGCCGCGATCCAATTCTATAATACGTGTGGCTAAACGCTGTAGCAAAGCACGATCGTGAGTAATAAAAATAATTCCTGCATCACAGCCAAGTAATTGCTCTTCTAACCATTGAATAGCTTCTATATCTAAATGATTGGTAGGTTCGTCCAGTAATAATAATTCAGGTGATGCGACCAAGGCTTTTGCTAATGCAGCTCTACGCAACCATCCACCCGATAAGGCACTCACCGGTTTGTCCGCGGGCAATTCTAAACGTTGCAATATTTTATTCATATTCGTTTCGAACTGCCACGCATGTTTTGCATCCATCTCTTGTTGCAAACGTTCTAGTTTTGGAAAATCTTTTTCTTGTAGATTCTGAATTAAATGATGATAGGCAGCCAGTAGTTTTCCTGTTTCCGCTAACCCTTCTGCGACAAATTCATATACCGTGATATTTTCATTGCGCGGTAATTCTTGCTCAAGACGCGCGATACGCAAATGCGGTTTACGCCAAACAGATCCACCATCGGGCAATAGTTGACCTTCGATAATTTTCAGCAATGAGGATTTGCCAGCGCCATTACGGCCAATTAAGCAAACACGTTCGCCCGCTGAGATTTGCAATTTGACATGATCTAGCAAAGCATCTAAACCGAATGCCAAATCAACGTCTTCGAGAGAAATTAAATGCGTCATGAAATTTTTATATCATATCTATTCATTATTTTCCATATATTGCCGCACTGCTTGATATTTATTATTCACTCCCATTTTTTTATTCGCATTCTGCAGATGAAAATTCACCGTGCGCACGCTGATGTTAAGCTCTTTGGCAATTTGTTCAACTCGCCAGGATTTTGCTGTTAATAATAAACATTCTTTTTCTCTACGAGTCAGCTGGTGCGAAACAACTGGCACATGCCGCAATATTTTACGAAGATAATGATAAAAAATCTGCGCTGCACTCAACCATTCATATTGTAATGATTCATAATTCTGCAAACAAGTTTCATTGCGGCATTGATGCAATGTCAAACTAATAAAATCACGTTGTGGACCATGCACAGGAATGGACAAACCTTTATCGATACCAAACTCTATCGACTCGCGACGGATACGTTGCTCGCGCTTGTTTTTTGCCTGCTGCAATTGCTGCTGCACGTCCCAATACAAAGGTAAAGTCCATGTGTATGCTTCTTCTAATGTTCTATCGGCATCTGCGTAACCTTGTTCTAAATAATGCAAATGCCATGCTCGCAAGGGCTGCGAAACATGATCGTAAATTAATTTTCTGCCTGTTTTAATATGATGAGAATAATAAGTCACCGCATAATAACGAAACCCATATGTTTGCAGATACGCTCGCAAAGCTTTCTCTAGCTGTTGCGTCGTTGTCAATTTTTCTAACTCAGCTGCAAATTGTGGTAAATTCATTAAAACCTCTACATCATCTCTAATTGTGTTGCTGCATAACCATTAAAATACTACTCAAGCCGGTGAGACTGGATACTACTGGCTCCGCGCTCGAATCGCGCCATCCATGGCGCTACGGATTACATCCTGTAATCCACTCGCGACTACGCCACTAGTATCCAGTCTCACCGGCTTGAGCAGTATTTTAATGGTTATGCAACAACGCTATTTTATTAACACCACCATAACCTGTCAGAATTGACAGGTTTCCAACGAAAAGTGTACAATGGATAATAAAAAAACACAATGACTACACGCGGAGCGAACATGAACCTAAGACCACTGATTTTAATAGCACTTTTGGCAACCAGCACCATCACCCATGCTGCAACAGTCACCAATAAAATCACCGGTGTTGGCCCAAAGAATGGCTTAATTAACCCTTATTTTTGTATTCAAAACGGCGATGCATTTGCGTACAAGCTAGCACCTAACGCTTCCACCGATGGCAATAAACAAAGCGGCAATGCTTATTACGTAGGCGGCACATTACGTTTTGGTGGCTGTGACAGTAGCAATTCTTATTTAGGATACGTGGGTTTCAGCGTTAACGATCAACACAATAATAAATTTTCATCATACACGCCACCTAAAGGCGTACATATTGCTTATACGAATCCCGCAATCGATGCAAATGGTAATATCACTGGCAATATTCAATATACACCTATTGCATCCAATTTTAATTTATTAACGACACCACCTAGCCAAAATACTACTTGGCCATTTGTTGGTTTCAATTTATCCGGATTAGAATTTGGTAAAACTATAGATCCTTTTGTCATTCCTAATCTTTCTAAAGAAGATGCGGATGGTTTAAGTGATTTATCTGACACACAAGCTTTTTTAAAAGCTGGCATGAACACAACACGTGTGCCACTCAGTTGGGGTTATTTGCAATTAGATGGTCCAGGTAAAGGTGACATCAATGCTGATTATTATAATTCTTATGTTAAACCCTTGTTAGAAACATTAACTTCTGCTGGCGTCAATACCATCGTCGATTTGCATGCTTATATGCGTTACTCTGTCTTTGGCAAAGAGTATTCGGGTTGCGGCGCAGATGGTAAATGTCCAGATGGTACTTTAATCTTAGATGCAAACGCTTACAAAGATGTTTGGAGCAAGCTCTACGCTCTCATGAAAAACGACCCTAAAATTAATATGAATTACATCCTGTTGGATTTAGTCAATGAACCGGTAGACGTGCCTAATGATGCTGTTTTCACTATTCAAACAGAAGTGATAAAAAGTTTGCGTCAACAAGGTTTCCAAGGATATATTTTAGTGGAAGGAAATTCTTGGTCAGGCTTACATTCATGGACTACATCTAGCTGGCCTTCATCCGATGGCAAAACCACTTACACCAACGCTACTTTATTCACACGCGATAATTTTATCAAAGCCGGCGTTACCGACTTAAGTAAAATTTTAATTAACGTGCACCAATATTTAGATAGCGATTACAGCGGCACACATAATCAATGTCAAACTAATTTAAAAACCCAAGGCGCCGATGGTTTTAATCTAGACGTGTTCGTCGATTACTTACGTCAAAACCATTTAAAAGCCATTGTCACTGAATTTGGTAGTGGCACAGATCAAAGTTCATGCCAAGTGGCATTACAACAATTTTTAAATTACTTAAAAGATAATGCGGCTAATGGCGGCAAAGATTACGGCTTCGTCGGCTGGACTATTTGGAGCACAGGCCATGGTTGGGGCAATTATAATTTACGCGTCACACCTACATCTTATCAGATGACGGTGATGCAAAATTACTTGCAGCCTATATAACCTTCTACTTAAGCAGGAGATCCCCGCTAAAAACATGCGGGGATGACGGGACATACCTCGCGGGGGCGCGTGTCATCCTGAGTCGCGTTTTTTGCGGCGAAGGATCTCCTGCTTAGAGGGAGATCCCTCGCTACGCTCGGGATGACACACGCTCCCGCGAGACCCTCACTCGTCATCCCCGCATGCTTTTAGCGGGGATCTCCAACTGACTGATATCAATACTTATTTACAACCTTTAGCAGTCACACAATATGCTATAATAAAGGGTATAAACAAGACAAAACGAAGAGGAACCCACATGACTGCAACCCGCTCTTACAACGACCCAAATGTCTTTAGAGCCATCAGTAACATAGATGCTAAAGAAATAAATGATAAAGATGCCGTTTATGCGCGTCTAAATGCAGCATACCGCAAGAATAAGAGCATAGGTAAATTCAGAGATTCAGATTTTACGGCGGGATCTCATGCGGAAGGAGGAGACGATTGCCTCATCAGAGCAGCACGAAGAAATATTTATTATGCTGTCGAATGGCTACTGGATGAGAATCTACATCCAGGACATCGCCCTGATGTTGAGCACTTTAATCAAAGAGATGGCTCCGCTCTCTATCTAGCCATGCATTATGCCGATAATGGCGAAGATAAAAAACAAGAAGGAGAAGACGCCACAATACGACAGAATAGACGAAATATTCAAAAAAAATTGATCCCCCTCATTGCTCCAATATCACCAGTACGATACTGGATGGCCTCTCTCTTAGAAACAGCACATAAGTGTAAAAATTTTTTCTTCCTTCAAGAATATTTAATCTACTACAATAAAGCAAACCCAAAGAAAGTAAAAAACCCAGGCACAAGTGATACCTTACGCATAGAATTAATTCGAGCCATAGCAACAAACCAAATTACTTATCTTGGATTCTTAATCACAACGTATCCAACCTTATACAGTGAATCCATGAGAAACCCCTACAATAAAACACCTCCCTTACTTGAGGCAATTAACAAAGGTAGATATGAAGTAATTTTAATTCTTTTAACCTTGCCAACAGCCCCTCCTTTGAGGCAAACCACAGATTCTTTTATTAAGGAAGAATTTAAACTTTTCAAAAAATTAAACATTGAAGAAGCCCTAGAAAAATCAGCTCTTAAACTTGATCAAAAAACACAAGTCAAAGAATTATTAGAAAAAAAATACTACCCCCTCATGCATGCAGTAAAAACCACTGCTGAACGTGACGTAACCCCGGAAAAAATGACTGCCGCATTAAAAGATTCGCCAGACATACACTGCAAAGACCCCATCACCGGCACTGACGCTTTCAAAGAAGCCATCAAAAAAAATCCACCCATCCCAACACTCGTCCAGTGGTTTCTAGATGAAAAATTACATCCGAAAGCCACGCCAAACAAAACAGATAAAGACAAAAATGGTTATACCGCTTACATGCATGCAGTTAACTTCGCGGATGACGACAAAGACAGCAAAGGAGATCAAAACACTGCAAAAAGAAGAGAAATTCAAGCGATGGTTTTAGAAGACTTCAAACCAGATTGGGATACAGTACACGTCGCTGTTAAAGCAAAAAATTATTCATTCGTTGCACAACACACAAAACTATTTTGGCGCGAGCTAATGATGTATGCGATAGAAAATGATGACGAGCGTATATTCAACGCTACAAAAATCCATCAACCACAACCAGAGCCAACATATGACAAGACCCCCCAACAATGGAATATAGACGCAATCACATTAGCTATAAAACTCGGAAAAACAAAGTTCGTGGAACATTTGCTGAATCCCGATATTGATTGGAACACTAGATTCTCTAATCAATCATGGACAAATCCTTATGTCATATTATACCGTGCAGCGTTCACAGAGAAAACTTGCTCTATAAAAAATGCCATAACTATCGCGAAAATTATTCACGCAAAAAATGTAACACATCAAAGCCCTGATCTTGACTGGCTTGTAGAAAATCTTAATCTTGACTTCATGGCAATATTAAACGCTGCTCGCATGTATGCAAATCTTCTTCAAATGTATTCTTCATCTTCATACAGCCATTTAGAAATTGCTATTACTTGTAATCGTTTAAATATAGTGAGTTACATTCTTGACTGTCTCGACGAAGAAATCGAGAACAAACACTTCAAAGGACGGTTAGCAAATGCTTTACCACTTGCTCTCCACCGCGGACATTTGGCAATATTTAAAGCATTGCTTATGGAACCCAAAATTCCCTACCTACATGAAAACAAAACTCCCATTGAAAGAAAAGATGAGTTCAACAAATTTTTAATTGGTAAGGGAGAAAAAGCAGATAAAATACTCCATGATCGCACACAGCTTTTTGCCGTTGCTTACAATAGCTTTTACAAACAATATTCTGACGATACTCTTCGCAATCATCTTAAACTCCTGCTACCAGAAGATATACAAAGTTTAAAATATATTTTTACTGCGAGAAAAGAAACAGTTCAACTTAATAAATTATTAGAATTAAAACCAGAACTCAATAATACCACTGCTGCTGCCCCTTTATCCGCAAACGTAGAAGAAAGACCACCCGCAGTCAACCCAGAAGCAAATCGTCCACCTGCGATCAACCCTGCAGCAATACCGACTATTGATCAGAAAATTTCTGCTGAAGGAATACGCCCAGCAGCTCCATCCATCAATGGCAATAACTCATCTCCTTCTGCGATTCTTGCTGAACCATCCATAGTGGCGCCTGGCGGCCCTGATGCAAGCGGAAGACCTACTGGACCTCAACCTTCTGCAGCACCGCCAACATACGTACCAACTCCACCACCAACGATTAATAAAACTGACACTAAACAAGCAGAACCGCCACGCGCTTATTCACCCACAAAATTCGATGATAAAAAAGTTGAACCCATTGTGCAGCCTACAGTTACCACCGAATCCAAAGAAGGAATACCCAACTCCGACATTCCAACTGTTGCTACTGTCCCAACCATTGAAATTTCCGCAATCAATCCAACACGCGAAAGAAGAGACAGTGCAGAAAGCTCAACAGAAGGATCATCACAAAGAGAATCAACTTCACCTACACCACCATCGCATGTTTCTGATTCTTCAACCATGCGTCGTCGTTTTGGTTTGTTTGAACAAGCTGCTACTACTGTTATCGTCGGCGCTACGCCTACAGCGGAATTATCAGAATATGAAACCCTGACTAATACAGCTAGACTGATGGGCGAATTATTAGCTACTACTCTAGCTTTTCACAAACATACTCCCATTGATAAACGAATACTGAATAATCTAAAATTTATGTTCACTGCAAACCAAGCAACTCTCTCACAAAACGCTCTTGAATCACTACAAAAAGAAGGCCAAACACCGCCGCAACCTCCTTTATAAATATCATTGTATTCTTGCTAGAAAAGTAAATCCCTCTTTTTCAAAAAGCGTTGTTACATAATTCCTCTGATGATGTACGTCGTCCCGCGGCTTGTCCGCGGGATCCAGGGAATAATTTATTCTGGTTCCTGTGAACAAGTCACGGGACGGCGTCTGGATCCCGCGGACAAGCCGCGGGACGACGCTTCATGTATCAAGATAATTATGCAACAACACCTTCTTAAAGGGAGATTTATCAATTACCTCTTTTCACTAAATGGTACCCCACCTGCCCCGCTTTTTTACTTTTAATTATCTTCCACCCTACAGGCAACTGACTTTCCTGCAATATTTCTCGTGCTTCCAAATAAATATACGCCTCTTGCGCTAAAAAATTTTTTTCTTCCAGAAAAAAACACGTAGGTAATAACAAATCTTGATTATACGGCGGATCCAAAAACACAATATCAAATAATTTTTGCGGAACTCGCAATTGCTGCGGCGCGTGCGCATGATAAATTTCCGCTTGATCTGTTTTCAGTAATCGCGCTTGTTCACGCAATAATTTTACAACTTCCACTGCCGCATCTACCATCACCACATGCGCCGCTCCGCGCGACAATGCCTCAAATCCCAACGCCCCACTACCCGCAAACGCATCCAAACAATACGCCCCCGAAACAATCGGCGCTAACCAATTAAACAAAGTCTCCCGCACTCTATCCGGTGTAGGCCTAAGTCCTGGCTTACTCACCACCTGCAACTTACGACTACGCCAAACACCGCCAATAATCCTGATTTGCCCTGGAGCACCATAAGTCGCACGTCGTCCCGTAGCTTGTTCGCGAATAGGACGTCGTCCCGTAGCTTGTTCGCGAATAGGACGTCGTCCCGCGGCTTGTCCGCGGGATCCAGAACTAATCTGCGCACGACTAAACACTAATTTCTTCATATAAATCACGCCATGTTGGATTAAATTTTTCGATGATATTAAGTTTCCACTGCCTGCACCAGTTTTTTAATCGATTCTCACGCCGTGCAGCTTCCATAATATCATGATGT
>Ga0207093_1013_pt2 | contig 31405 bp, 27 predicted proteins | sample Alteio_BWMinHeat_89_FD_153519 | JGI IMG/M metagenome (GOLD analysis project Ga0207093, IMG submission 153519) | Enriched cells from forest soil in Barre Woods Harvard Forest LTER site, Petersham, Massachusetts, United States -... | ecosystem: Environmental > Terrestrial > Soil > Temperate forest >... | reverse complement strand
CAAATTGCACCAAGACCAAAATAATGAAAATAGTGCTGAAGATGCAGCGGATGAAAAACCGATTTCTTACGACCAGCTCAATCGTCGTGAAATTCGTGCACTAATTTTTCATCTCCTATACACGGCTGAGGCGCGCGATTACCAAGAGTCAGTCGAGCAAGTTATAGAAAATTACCGGCATGGGTTTGATATTGACATACCACTCGATAGTGAAGCCGCAACTACTACACAGGCTATTATTGCTGAACGAGATCAGTTAGATGCCATATATTCGCCATTACTTACCAATTGGCGTTTTGATCGCATTAGCACCAGCACCAAATTGATTCTACGCTTTGCCATTTGGGAACTGTTACACAAAACAATCGATCCACGCATTATCATGAATGAGGCAGTCGAACTATCCAAATGTTTTGCCGAAAAAGATTCGTACCGTTTTATTAATGGTATTCTCGATCGCATCGTTCAAAATAAGCAATCTGCTTCTGAATGATGCATAATTGCAGGAACGGCAATATTCATCAGACGTAAAATAAATGGTGCTATATCAGCTAATGTATGCAATGGCAATATCTTTGTATCCTTAAAAAATGAACGTCCTATACATAAAAAGGGAACGAGATTATTCGTATGTGCCGTACGGTGCTGTCCTGACTGTTCATCAAACATCTCTTCCGCTTTACCATGATCAGCGGTGATTAAGAGAATGCCATCCATAGTGACTACTAACTGTTGATACAAAAGATTAAGCTGTTCATCAAGGCATTCAATCGCTTGAATAGTAGCTTCGTAATCTCCTGAATGACCAACCATATCCGCATTGGCATAATTGATTACATAAAAATCGGCAGGATCTGCTTTAAGCGATTCTAAAACACGCATAGTAATTGCTGGCGCAGACATTGCCGGATACTGCGCATACGTTTTTACTATTTTCGACGGTACCAACACCGTTGTTTCACCCGCAACAGCATCATCTTTTTCCCCGCAAAAAAAATAGGTAACATGTGCATATTTTTCTGTTTCTGCAATAGAAAAAATTGTTTTGCCACATGCGGCGAGAATATCTTTGAGCGTCTCTTGCACAACGGGCATAGGAAAAAGAACGCTCGTATGCAACTGATGATGGTAATTGATCGGCGTTGCAAAAAAAGATAGGTCAAAATGTTTTACCGGAAAATAATGGAATTTTTTATCAACAAATGGTACCGTCAATTGCCACGCTCGTTCACTGCGTATATTACAAAAAATGATAGCATCATGATCGCGCACGATAGCATCAGGATTGAGTTGTGTGGGAATCACAAACTCATCGGTAATATTTTTTTTGTATGAATCTGCCAGTAGCTCCTGCCAGGATGATGCTCGCGTTCGTTGTTCATCAACAAGAACCTCATAACTTTTTTGCGTTCGTTGCCAATTTTGGTCACGATCCATGGCATAAAAACGACCATGAATAGATCCTATAATGCCATAATCAAGATCAGTCATAACGTGAGTAAGATGCTCTAAATAGACAGCTGCTGATCGAGGCAAAGAATCGCGCCCATCAAGAATAGGATGAATAAAAGTGGTGCGAATTGCGGCCTTTGCCGCTGCCTGCAAAAATGCATACAGGTGTTTTTCATGTCCATGAACGCCCGCATCAGACAAAAGGCCAATAAGATGGAGTCGACCACCATTATCACGCAATAGTTTCAAAAAATCGCACAACTGCTGATTTTGAAAAAAAGTACCATCATTAATCGCTTGGTTAATGATGGTCAATGGCTGTTGAATAACGCGGCCTGCACCAATGGTCAGGTGACCAACTTCAGAATTGCCAACACAATCATCGGGGAGTCCAACTGCGGTGCCTGACGCACGGAGTAACGCGTGGGGATACTGTTGTAACCATTGATTAATGTGTGGCTTTTTTGCCTGCGCAATAGCATTATATTTTTGCTGTACACTATGACCAAATCCATCCAAAATCAGTAACGCAATAGGATGCTTCATTATTTTACTCCCTGAAATAGGCATATAAATCAGACTTTTTTTGACAGGCTGAACGCATTCAAGCACACTATACTTTGTTACTAAAAATCATTCATGAGTAATATAGATTTAGGAGCATTATTATATGCAACTTTCCACCTACTTTTTTGCAATTATTGCGGTGTCTGCGCTGGCAGTAGTAATTATTTATCAACTTTTTTCCTATCTGAAACAGACAAAAAGTGATCAAGAAAAAGCAACGAAAATTGCGCATGCCATTCGTGAAAGTGCGATGACGTTTTTAAAAGAAGAGTACACCATTATAGGATGCGTTGCTGCCGTTGCTGCAGCGCTCTTTGCTTATTTTATATCTCCCCTAGCAGCATTTACTTTTATTGCCGGATCTTGTACATCACTCGGCACAGGATATATTGGCATGCGTGCTGCCACCATTGCAAATTTAGGTACAAGTATCGCTGCAAAAAATTTTGGTGAACGATCTGCTTTTTTAATTGCCCTTTTTGGTGGCAGCGTTATGGGATTTGCTGTTGCAACTACCGGTCTTTTGAGCATTACATTTATGATCTTTTTTTTCATGAATCGTCCTGATTTTCTGATACTTTTGACCAGCTTTGGCGTTGGTGCAAGCTTTGTTGCTTTTTTTGCACGCATTGGTGGCGGCATTTACACAAAATCGGCCGATGTTGGTGCTGATCTCGTCGGCAAACTGGAAGCAGGAATTCCCGAGGATGATCCACGCAATCCTGCCGTCATTGCTGATAATGTTGGTGATTGCGTTGGCGATACTGCTGGCATGGGGGCTGACATTTACGAATCATACATTGGTGCACTTATTGCTTCAATGGCTTTAGCAGCTACGCTGCATGATATGGAGCTGGTCTACCTTACCTTACCAACCGTATTGTGCGCCATTGGCTTACTCGGTTCAGCATTTGGTCTTCTTTCAAATCTTTTTTTCTGTCTCGAACCAGCAACACTTTTACGCAATGCCACTTACGTTTCAATGGCATTTTTGCTTGGTGGTTCATATGCATATATGCGATGGACCGCATTACCGCAAGAACTTTTTATTTCAATTGTTCTTGGCTGCGTCGCGGGCATTATTGTTGGTTTAATAACTGAATATTATACGGGTGGTTCACCCATTAAAAAACTCGCACACATTTCAGAATCTGGTGCAGCAACCAACATTATATATGGTTTGTCGATTGGTATGGAATCAACAGTCCTTCCGGTGATTTTGCTCGTTATTATCGTACTGCTTTCAGAGTCGTACGGCGGTGGTCTTTTTGGTGTCTCTATTGCCGCTGTTTCCATGTTAGCAACGGTGGTAATTACAATGACCATTGATGCATACGGTCCGATTGCTGACAATGCTGGTGGGATTGCAGAAATGGCCGGATTTGACAAAAAAGTACGTGTCATAACGGACAAACTTGATGCACTTGGCAATACAACTGCCGCAATGGGCAAGGGTTTTGCAATCGGTTCTGCATTGTTGGCAGCACTTTCGCTTTTTTCTGCGTATGCCATTGCTGCACACCTTGATGTTTTGAACATTCTTGATCCGCGAACATTGGCAGGCATGTTTTTTGGTGCCACCATACCATTTTTAGTATCAGCATTAACCATGCGTTCTGTCGGCAATGCTGCATTGCAAATGGTTTTTGAGGTACGTCGTCAATTTAGAGAAATTCCTGGTCTTCTTGCGGGAACTGCCGAACCAGATTACAAACGATGTGTTGCCATCAGCACACGTGCTGCACTCAGAGAGATGATCTTGCCAGCCGTACTCACTATAGCAGCACCAGTATTTATTAAATACACGCTTGGCGTAGAAGCGCTCGGTGGTCTTTTGGTAGGAGCGACCGTTGTTGGCGTCCTTCTTGCACTGATGATGGCAAATGGTGGTGGCGCATGGGACAATGCAAAAAAATATATAGAAGCAAAAGCAGGCGGCAAAGGATCAGATGCACACCGTGCTGCCGTTATTGGTGACACCGTCGGCGATCCTTTCAAAGATACCTCCGGACCAGCACTCAATATTTTAATCAAGCTGATGTCTGTTGTTTCTTTACTCCTTGTGCTTATTGGTTAAAAAAAATCTATGTATAAGAACAAGAAAAAGACAGTGCTGTTCATATGTGCAGCGCTTCCTTTTTCTTGTTTTGCTATGAGAAATCCATATTATCAACCATTTGTTATTTCTATGGCCTTAGATCGATTTGCAACAAAAATTGATATCGATACAAGCAAAGATGATCTTGATAATCGCGATCTGTGTATCATTGTTATCAACAATCTAGAAGAACAAGTAAAAAAAGTTTTCGACAAAAAAATAATAGGTAGGGATAAAATATATCTTATAGAAAAATTTCGAGATCATGTTAAAAGAATAATCTCTATCGATGTAAAAGCAGAAGATATTAGAAAAGAAGTTGTTGACGAAACAAATAACCTGGAAAATTGTATAACAGAATTGCGTTTACCAACATCCTTGAAGGCTCCCTTCGAATTTGTTAATGCGTATCAAGCACTCCAGGTATGTCCTTATACAAACAATGTTTTACAAAAATTAAGTGCCGATCTACAAGAAGCAGAAAAACAGTTATATGCCGGCACTATGGGTACTATTGTGTATCAATCAGTATACGATTATGCGTGCAAAAAGGCGGAGGAACTTCTTAAAAAAATGCCACATGATGACGATGCTGATTCAGTATCTTTGTATGTGCAGAAAAACATGTGCGCGCTGGTACGCAATCCCTTCGCTTACTTTTTATCCATCTGCACACTGACTATCGGTTTTTTTGTCGGATGGTTTGCCTACAAAAAAAATAATGCTGATAAACCAACAGAAAATGAATCAGACGATACGGCATTAAAACAACTCGGTGATTAATGAATCAATCTGTTCTTTGGTAACCATTGGTACCATGGCACGATAAAATTCTTCATTATATTCACGTGTTTCGATGACCACGGGCATTGCAATGGCATGTCCGACCAATAGAACCTGCTTTTTTGTATCAAGTCCCGCAAGCACCGTACGCAATGCTGTTGTACTACTGGTGCCAATCAGTGCCGCCTGAATGTCCCGTTCGTCAGTCAATTGTGCAATAATTTTGGTACCAATTTGGGATAAAATTTCCTGATCTATGCATGAAGGCCGCTGATCTACCACTAATAATGAAACATAATATTTACGCATCTCACGAGCAATGGTACCAAAAATTGTTTGCCGCGCTGATTGTGTATTAAGAAATTTGTGTGCTTCTTCAATGGTAATCATCAATTTTTTCGGCTCATTGATCAGATGCGGCGCACCAAGGTACTGCTCCGTTTTTTTAATATATTCCTGATGAATACGCCGAGTAATAATATTGGCAACCAGGAGATATACAAACGTTGATGAATGATTGCCAAATTCGATAATAATAGTAATACCGCGATCAAGATAATCCATCATCAGATCAATGACTGAATTGCCACTTTTTTCTTCCGGCAGATTGAGAAAAAATGGCAATCGTTCAATGCGTTTCAATTTTCTATACAATGCCGCAATAGATTCTGGATGTGCGCCGATATCCTGTGAAAATTCTTTGAGCATTTCACCTTTTGAAAGTAGCACAGCAAGCCAATCCTGCTTAAATTTCGCACTAATAAGATAGCCAGCTTCTACCGCTGTTGTGTGCAAATTTAATTCATATTGCAGTGATAATATGTCATCTACATGAATTGATTGATACGATAAATTTACGATTACATCGGGCGAACAACCACGACGCCGCGTTGATTCTGGATCCAAAGAAAAAATAGCCACCCGATCGGCAAATAATGTTTTTAAACCTTTCACAAATGATTGGCTGGCGCCCTCTTTACGGGCCTGAAAGCCATACTCAGAATGCATATCAAAAATCAGATTTACTGCTTTGTCATTATTGATAAGACCGGCAAGAATAAGACGCGTAAGAAATGTTTTTCCGGTTCCCGTTTTGCCAAAAATACCATTACTCCGTTCGGTGAGGCGATCAAGATCAAGACAAACGGGCGTATCCATATCAAGCGGTTTTCCTATGTTAAAATACCGTTTTGTTTTCTCATTTTCGTCACCAAAAATCAGCGCAATATCATTTTTGTGCGCCTCAAAGACGGGACAAAAATGCGTAGGAATCGTTTTGACCAACATTACTTTATTATCTGGTGTAGTCATCAGCATAGGACGCACTATTGCCGTGGCATACATATCACGCTCTCTTATTATTTCATGCAATAACGTTTCATCAGCGGTAGGCGGATAGAGCAGAATATCAGGGTGTGACAATTCTAATTTGATATCAGTAATGAGAGAAAAAAATTTATAATACGTACCAATAATAGAAACAAATTTGCCCGTTTTTATATCCTCAAACGAAGCAACATTTTGGATACGCATGACCAGCCCTTCGGCGAGTGTACCACCGATAATATGACCAATCTGCTTAGCCATGTTCAGGCGCATTCATAATAATTTTTGCCTGCGTGCGTTCAACGGTAAGAACTGCGCGACGGGCGGTTACTGATTTTTGTACGCCATTTTCTAATGCAAAGGTAAAAGGGCGTCCTGGGGCTAAATCAATAATCATAGGTGCATGCCCGGGCTGAATAATAAAACTCCCATACGGGGTAACAATATCAAGCCACAAAATGGTATGCGTTTCTTGGTGTTTTGGATTGATAATATACAATTGCATGTATCACAATCCTTTAAGATGCTTCGCTTTTTTCTCAACATCTTCGAGTGTTCCAACCATGTAAAACGCTTCCTCCGGAAGATGATCACCCATACCGTTAATAATTTTTTCAAATCCTTCGACGGCATCTTTACGAGTAACATAGCAGCCGGGGAAACCGCTCGCATATTCCGCGGTAAATAATGGTTGCGTGAGAAATTTCTGAATCTTTTTTGCCCGTTTGACCAGCAATTTATCCTCTGATGAAAGTTCATCAATACCAAGAATTGCTATAACATCTTGCAATTCTTTATATCGTTGCAAAATTGTTTGAATAGTTCGCGCAACATGATAATGCTTTTCGCCAACAATACGTGGCTGCAATCCTTTGGAACTTGATCTGAGTGGATCAACCGCCGGATAAAGGCCAAGCTCAACCAGTTTACGGGATAACTCAGTCACGGCATCAAGATGCAAAAAGGTGGTTGCTGGCGCTGGATCAGTGATATCATCAGCAGGAACATAGACCGCTTGCACCGAAGTAATCGAACCATGAATGGTATTGGTAATGCGCTCTTGAAAACTTCCCATTTCAGATGCCAGTGTTGGTTGGTAACCAACTGCTGATGGCATACGGCCCAGCAGTGCTGAAATTTCAGAACCAGCCTGTACAAAACGAAAAATATTATCAACAAACAACAGTACGTCTTTTTTTTCTTGATCTCGAAAATATTCGGCCATCGTCAGACCAGTCAGGCCAACACGCAAGCGAGCACCGGGCATTTCACCCATCTGACCAAAAACAAGTGCCGTTTTTGCAAGCACGCCCGTTTTTTTCATTTCAAGCCATAATTCATTTCCTTCACGGGTTCGCTCACCAATGCCAGCAAAAATAGAAACACCACCATGCGCAATAGCAATATTACGTATAAGTTCTTGCACTAAAATTGTTTTTCCAACACCGGCACCACCAAAAAGTCCTATCTTTGAACCTTTGATATAGGGACACATCAGATCTATTACTTTGATACCAGTCTCCAAAGGTTCGTCTTCTACTTTTTGTTCGATAAGAGGCGGTGCTGCCCGAAAAATTGGCCATTTTTGATCGGTGACCATGCTACTTCCGCCATCAATTGTTTCACCAAGCACATTGAATATACGCCCGAGAACTGGTTTGCCAACGGGCACTTTAATCGGCGATCCCGTATCAATAACTTCAAGTCCTCGCGCAATCCCCGCGGTATTTTCAATAGCAATGCAGCGAACAATACCATCACCCAACTGCTGCGCAACTTCAATGCTGGCACGCTTATGACCCCGCTCAGCCTGATTGCGTGGCATCAGCACTTGCAGCTCATTATAAATTTTTGGTGATGTTTCTTGAGAAAACTGAACATCAATAATAGTTCCCGTGACTCGAAGAACTACGCCTTTATTTTTATCCAGCTTTGTGTGATTATGTTCGACCATATTTTTGAGCACTTTCACGATGAATTGAATAGGCAGACATGGTACTAATGCTACGGCAATGATTACTCTTTGTAAAGGCAACCATGCAAGATTGAACATACAAAAATGATATGAAATTTTCTATGGCAACTGAGCAGATATTTGCATCATATCTTGGTCAGAAGAGTTTGTAATCAGATCAGTAGATTCATGCGTAGACTGATCAGTTTCATCTTTTTTCTGCGGCTTGAAATAACGCCAGTATACATAACCAGCAGCTGCTGCCATTACCGCAACAACACCTGCAGCACATGTCATATATAAGAATGGTTGCGTAGATGGTTGTTGTGGTTCTACAACCGGTGACGGTTTTAATAATTTTGATATTTCTTCAAAAAAATTAATATATTTATCAACCGTTGCATCTGGCAAACGAGCACCATGGTCCAGCAAGATTTTTATTATCTCTGTGCGTCTAAGGGATATCGCTAATTCGAGAGGATGCGGAACATTCATCAGTTTATTAGAATCAGCATCAACAGTCTTGGATTCTTCATTTATATCTTTATGCATAGAACAATCTGATAATAAAAACTTCACCATATCCTTTTTATCATAAAAAATAGCTAAATAGAGAGAATTAAGAAATATTGGCACCTGATCGCCTTCTGCAGGATGGCCGTTAATTGCATATGGATCGCAAATTTTTTTATCGATAAAAAATTTAAATAACCGCACCTGATTATTTTTGATTGCTTGCTGAACATAAAAATCACGCTGCGAAACGGCTTCTGGATTTTTTTTAAAACCATTGAAAAATTTCTCGATTTCTTCTCCAATCTTGCCACTAACACTGTCATCAGGTACATCAATCAATTTCGCCTCAGACAAATACGGCTCCAGATTATCTGGTACTTTTATTTCATCCATACCGACTATAGGCAAGTAAGAAAACAAAAAAACAGTAATAACAAAAACAGAAAAAATGAATGATTGCAATCTATAGACAATCCTAGAGCGACTCTCAAGGAAGCTGTATCCAAAAATTATCATAGATATCTGATCTCAAAAAAGTTAATTCATTAATTTTTTGATGCTCTTTTTTTCTGTCTCATCTAATGCTTGTGTTACAACAAGAAATCTGCTCAAAAAGTCGATTACTTTCTTATCAGAAGATTTAACATCGCTTATTGCTTGACCATAATTCTCACTACTTTCAGCGCAAAGATCTTCGAGATCTTTTTTTATACTCTCACTCCTTTTAATCGACTCCTTGTATACTGATTCTAATGCATTATGCTGGTAATCAATCAATTGATTATTCACTTGCTGAATGGCAGGAGCTTTTTTTTTGGCAAAATTATTGAGTGTCTGCTTTCGTGAAACAGAATTCACCTGATTCCCTTTTTCTGCAGCAAAGAGCGTTATTGGTAACACGACACATGATATAAAAAAAACTGAATAATGGTGAATCCTGAGTAAAGACAACAAAATTCGTTTCATATTGTTCCCAATCTTTTCTGTTCTAACTCTTTTGTGTAGCGCAATATAATATCTTCTTTTTCACTTCCTACCATTTCCTCCAGCTTTTTCTCTCTTGCAATAAGTATATTCTTGAGGCGATCATTAATAATTATTGTTTCTCTAATTTTGTTACTGTTTCTACAAAGCTCCATACATTTCGCTGTATTTTGCCTCATATTTTGTACAATACTAAAAGCCTGTTTTTGCACTTTTAGCAGCCCTTCTTCTGCTATTTCATTTTTCTTCTTAAGTTCCATTATCGTCAATGGTGCTTGCGCTTTCGTCGATTGGTACGACTGAGAATCTTTATTCGTAAAATTTTGATTCTCTGATTTGGGCGGCTGCGGGATTATTGTTTTTTTTTCTTCTGGCGTTGTCATTAGCGTTTGAACATCCGAATGTGCGCCCGACTGCTTGGTGCCGAGTATTTTTTCAAGAACTTTTTCTGCATTATTGTCACCACAAATAATCACAGCACTTGTACATGAAATCAAAGCTAACAAAGAAAACATGCAATTTTTTAAAAATATTTTTAACATCAACTATTCGCTTTCATTAATAAAAATAATTTATTTATGATCAAAAATATGACGTTATTATATAACAATATTTTCAGGAAAGCCATAAATGTTTTTTTAATTTTTTAACAATGAGACATCTTTATATGTTTCATTAACAAATATAATAAAACTTTTTATGATAAAATTAGGAATTTATGTGAATAATAACTTTTGGAATGATTAACCTGGATTGCCGCGTCGCTAGCATTTATTAATAATATCAACTTCCAGCTCCTCGCAACGACGATCCAGCCTTTGTTAAAACTTCCGCCGTCGTTAAAACTATGGCGGACAGGTCGGCGGACATGCTCCAGACGCATTTACTACTTCTTTAATTCCGAATTCGCATTACCTATCAAATTCATCAATATATTCACCATGCGCAGAAGGAGAACAAATAGGTGTATTACATTAATTCAGGAAAGAATAGCCCAAGCTCTTCACAGGCTGTTTCCGGACTATCAGAACCATGCGTTGCATTTTGGCCTATATTAGTGCCATAAAGCGCACGTACGGTGCCTGGTGCTGCTTGTGCTGGATCAGTCGCACCCATCAATTTACGCCACGCGGCAACCGCATTCTCCTTTTCCAATGCCATGATAATAACCGGCCCTGACGTAACGTGGGCTACCAGTTCGCCAAAAAAAGGCCGATAGCTATGCACTGCATAGAACCGTTCAGCCTTTTCTTTTGTCAGTTGTATTTTTTGCAAACGAATAATATCAAAACCATTATCTTCAATCATACTTATAATCTTCCCAATACAATGGGTACGAATAGCATCTGGCTTGATCATGGCAAAGGTACGTTCTCGAGACATTAGTCCAATCCTTATTATCCTTATTCAGATTTTTTTTCGCTTTTACTTATTGCTTCTTCTAAGGCTATTTGCAAAGAACCTTTCATACGAGACGTTTGGTTGCTCGACGCATGCGGCACTGATTCATCATTGCGTTTACTTACTTCTCGGTGAGAAGAACGTTCTTGACGCTTGCGCTCTTGCACTTGACGAGGTTGCGATTCTTCTTTACGTGATTCAAGACGCATGCTCAATCCAAGACGGTGCTCTTCTTTGTTTACATTAATTACTCTGAACTGTTCTTTCTGACCAACTTTTAAAAGTTCTTCAGCGCGCTTGCCTTGGTCTTCTTGGAGTGTCGAATTATGCACTAAGCCTTCGATGCCGGTAGCCAAACGGACAAATGCACCAAAATTGGTTATTTTAGAAATTTCACCTTCAATAATAGACCCAACCGGATAATCCTGTTCTGCAGCATCCCATGGATCTGCTTGAAGTTGTTTAACACCAAGCGACACGCGTTTTTGGTCCTTATCAATACCAAGCACCACTGCTTCAACTTCTTGTCCTATTTTATAGCGATTGGCCGGATGATCAATGTGCTCAGTCCACGACAAATCGGAAACGCGCACGAGACCATCAATGCCAGGAACTAATTGAACAAAAATACCGAAATCGACGATATTACTAATCTTGCCCTTAATTTTTTGACCAACTTTAAAATCTTGATCTATAGTTTCCCACGGGCTTCTTTCAAGCTGTTTAATACTTAAAGACATACGGCGATGTGTTTTGTCAACCGAGACTACCATCACTTCAATCGATTGTCCCACGGTATAACGATGGTGTAGATTCGTGATGCGATCGGTCCATGAAATTTCAGAAATGTGTACCAATCCTTCAATGCCCGGCGCAACTTCTACAAAAAGACCATATTCCGTAATACTTGCAATAGTGCCGGTAATACGATCACCAACTTTGATTTTTTGATCTATTTCGGCCCATGGATTATCAGACAGTTGTTTGAGCCCCAGTGATATCTTTTCATTATCTTTATCGAACGAAAGAACTTTTACGGTAATTTTATCACCAATACGTACCATTTCACTCGGATGCGCAATGCGCCCCCAAGTCATGTCAATAATATGCAATAACCCATCAATGCCGCCAATATCGATAAATACGCCATAATTGGTTATGTTCTTGACGATTCCCTGAATCACTTGTCCTTCTTGCAACGTATCAAGAATCTTCTTGCGACTGTCAGAACGCTGGGTGCTCAGATATTTTCGACGCGAAATGATAACATTACCGCGCTTTTTATTAATTTTCAGAATATAAGCAGCAATCGTCTGACCGACATATTGGTCAAAATCAGTAACACGCTGCAAATCAATTTGAGAGCCGGGCAAGAATGCGGGAATACCAATATCAACATTCAAACCGCCCTTAACCTTGTGCGTTACTATCCCTTCAACCGGCTTGCCTTCTTCAAAGAGCTTAACAATAGCATCCCATGCGCGCACTGCTTTTGCTTGCTCATAGGAAAGAACCACATTGCCATCAATATTTTCAAGCGTCTCGATCAGAACTTCGACCTCTTGGCCTTCTTTGAAACTTTTCAGTTCATGCGCACTAAATTCATACTTTGGCACTATGCCACGTGATTTGTACCCAATATCTATAAGAACACCATCAGAGTCTATACGTACAATCGTTCCCTTTACAATTTTACCCTGCTGAAACCCTTCCAGAAGTCCCGCATAAAGATCCTTCATATCAGCACGTTGCGCTTCATTCGTTACTAAAATTGCTTCCGGTAATGCCTTAGTCTTGCTATGGGCAAATTGTTGTGGACGTATGACTTCTTTTGACATATAAAAAAACTCCTTTGCCATTCAGGCATCTGGCTCGCCCTAAGGCGGGACGAGGTTATTGGGTGATATAGATTAATTAGTCATTAAAAAAACCATTGAGTTTTTACTATAACACAGCTTAGTATCATTGACAAACTATCTTTGGGCTTTTCCCTTTGTGCCAAGGAGATTCTAACGTATGAAACACCAACAATTCAAACAGATCAACTGGCTACTACTCATAGTTATTCCCTGTTTTATTGTCATCAAAATCATGTTGGCCAATCGTGCACCAACAAGCATCGAAGATGCTGCAACCGCTCATTCGCCACGCGATCAGATTGCTTTTCATGGCGCTAGAGGATTTGGTGCCTACGCGCGGGGAGGTATCAATGGCCGCATCCTGATTGTTAATAGTCTTGAAGATAGTAGCAAAGATGGAACATTGCGATGGGCAATTGAACAACCATATCCACGCATTATTCGATTTACTGTTGGCGGTACTATTGCGTTACAAAAAAATATTACCATTCGCAATCCGCAAGTAACAATCGATGGATCAACTGCCCCATTTCCCGGTATCACTCTCACGAACGGAACGGTATACATTAACAATACGTATGACATTATCATGCGTCATATACGCATTCGGCCAATTGATAACGTATCTAAAAAAGGAGTAGTGCAAGCTGCTGCTACGCGACCAAATATGTTCCATGAAGCCATACATATAAAAAACAGTGCCTATATTATGATAGACCATTGTTCTGCTTCGTGGTCGCGAGAATCTCTTATACGTATGGTAGATTCAAGTTTTATTACGATACAAAATTGTTTAATTGGCGAACAACTACCATCATCAAGCAATATACCCATGATATGGACCAATGGATTTGAAATTAGTTTTGTAGAAAATCTTTTTGCCTCATGTCCCCATGTCGCTCTCGAACTTTCTGATACGGGAAAAATTGTCATAGAAAAAACAGAACAAGAACAGTTTCGTGATGTTCGCGTTAGTCTTGCAAACAATATTATCGCTCTCTATGGAACGGTAGGAACTGAAATTACCATCAGTGAGCCATCTGCAGATTTTCATATACGAGATAATTTGTACAAATTTCCTCGTACAGAAAATGCGGTTGCCATTACTATTAAATCCGGCTATAAAAAACCAGTTGAACTAACCGATCCGCTCCCGTCAGTCAAAATGCTCATAGAAGGCAATATTGCACCAACACGACCATCAAACATATTGCCAGAATGGCGTTTAGTGCGTTCTGAATTTAGTGACACCATCACGAATAGCATGAAATCAGATGCACAACTTTTCAGATCACACAATGTAGTACCATTACCACCTGAGCAGCTTGAGCTGTATATTCCCCACCATGTTGGCGCTACACTGCCCAAACGTGATGCAACTGACAGCCGCATTATCAACAATGCATTATTAGGAAAAAAATCAACATAAAACTGCACAAATCATTATTACAGTAAAAATTATCTTCCGCGTGGCAAATAGTTCATAATGATAACACTCCATGCTTCCATCTGTGGTACATATCTATTGCAATCATCTACGGTTGCCAAAAATCCTTGTTCCAACTCAGATTTTACGGCAATGTCTCCTGAATCTCCATCAAACAAAAGGACTAATCCTAAATGAACGCGTCCTACGGCACTCGAATCATCATTGAGCATGCCCAACACTTTTGTCTGCAAAGATCCTGCATAAGAAACTTCTTCATGAAACTCGCGCAATGCCCAATCAATGATTGAACTGCTGCGCATATCTTCTTGACGCAAGTGACCACCAATACCGAGCAGATATTTTCCTTTTAAACGCTGCTCCGAAGCACCTGCTTTGCGTTGCATCAAAAAATAACGATCTCGAAAACGAAAAATTATATAGGGAATAATCTGTTTATATGTTTCATCTTCTTCTGCCATCGATCGGGGAATAAACTCTTGGTATTGCGTAATTCGCTGAACAAATTCATCGATGCCATCAGTGCGTAATCCCTGCCATTCGTATGGTGAAGGGAGTAAATATTCGCGTTTTACCACGAGAATAAGTTCTTCTTGATTACTCGTTATTGAAGAAGATTGTTGGCTCATTTGTGTCATATAAAATGCTTTTGGGTAATGAAACAGTTAATAATTGTTTTTTTAACAAGAATTATAGCAATTAATTTTGAGTCTTTCATCGGTTAAATATTTTCAAAATCAAAAGCTTTTCGGAAATCAAAAAGAGCATCCTGATGAATCCAGAGATAAATAAAATCAGCACTAGGATAACTATTATTATTACATTCAATTTTATTATGTAAATTAAACTTGCGTGATAAAAGATGTATGAGAGCAACTTCATCTTTAAGAATTGATTTTTTTATAAAAAGATTCTGACCTTTTGGTATTTCTGAAAACAGTACGGTAGAACAACCATATTCCGATGATGTGGTAGCAGGATAACTATGTAATCGTTGCCACCCTTGCTTTAAGCGCGCAATTACCGAGGCATATGCAGCACCAAGTTTATGAATAGAGCATGGTTGTTTACCACATAATGTCATTATTCCCTGTTTAATGTTTGGATTGTTTACAGACCGGCAAAAAATATGAGAATATTTCATAATCTTCCACATATCCGATTCCGCGAGCATCGTATATGTGTTATCATCTAAAATTGTATGAATTTTGCAATCATTTTGATCTTCACAGGGTAAAACTGTATAGGAGCTCCATTTTGTAGGTTTTAATGCTTCGTCACTATAGAGTTTTAATGCAAAATCACTGTATTTTCGTGGGACATCATTAATGTGTTTGATTGGTGCTGTAGTCATAATGAAACATGTGTTGTCTTCTTGGGTACTATTCTCGCTTGCATGAAGCGTTAAAGCATTAAAAATAACGATCAAAAATAGACACAAAGCCAAGGTATGAAATTCTGCCATTTTGATATGCATGCATATCCTTTGACGGTAGTTGTTAAAAACCATATTATTTTATAATAACCAGCGCATAAAACAACATTCGATTGAACAAATTTCCGGGGATATTCATGAGTTATGATTTTAAAGACATAGAACGTAAATGGCAACAGCAGTGGAAACAGCATCCCATTGCAAAAACAAAACCAACCGGAAGTGGCAAAAAATTTTACTGCCTTGATATGTTTCCCTATCCCTCTGGCTCAGGCCTTCATGTCGGTCATTGGCGTGGTTATGTGCTCTCTGATGTGTATGCCCGCATCAAATCGCTACAAGGATATAACATTCTTCATCCGATGGGTTGGGATGCATTCGGTCTTCCTGCGGAAAATGATGCCATTAAGAAGGGCATACATCCACGCATCGGTACCGCACAAAATATCGCTCGATTCAAAGAACAACTCGCGCAGGTAGCAGCTATCTATGATTGGGACAAAGAGCTTGATACCACTGATCCTGATTATTATAAATGGACTCAATGGATTTTTCTGAAAATGTATCACGCTGGCCTTGCCTACCAGGCAGAAATGCCAATCAACTGGTGTCCTTCATGTTTGACGGGTCTTGCCAATGAAGAAGTAGTCAATGGTCGTTGCGAGCGATGTAGCACTATGGTAGAACAACGGCGCATTCGGCAATGGGTACTCAAAATTACTGCCTATGCACAAAAATTACTTGATGGTCTTGAAAAACTTGAGTGGCCAGAAAAAGTAAAAATGATGCAACGCAATTGGATCGGCAAAAGTGAAGGATTAATTTTTCGTGCCCCGGTCAAAAATAGTTCGCTTTTTATTGAAACATTTTCGGCGCATTTTGAAGCGTTCGCTGCTGATACCTTTGTGGTCATAGCACCCGATCATCCTTTGTTGGCGTCATTATTAGAAGGGATACCCAACAAAGATGAGATCGAATCATTTTGTAAAAAAATTGTTGCACAACGAGCTACGGGGCAAGAATTGAAAGAACCGACCGGTATTTTTACTGGACGCTATATTGTCGATCCGGTTGGCAACGGCGATCTGCCAATCTGGGTTGCCAGTTTTGCGTTGGCAGATTATGGTACCGGTATTGTCAAATGTTCTGCACATGATGAACGAGATTTTGCGTTTGCTAAAAAATATAATATTCGTTTGAAAGCAGTATTATTTCCGCCTGATGATGAAGAATTAGCAAAAAAAGTCGCCAACTTTGAAGTCTGCTATATAGACATGCAACATGGCGTTTTGACAGGACCAGCACCATTTGCTGGTAAAATTGCTCGCCACGTGCGACAAGAGATCGTGAACTATTGTGTACAACATGCATTAGCACGACCAGTAACCACCTACAAATTGCGTGATTGGATTTTTTCTCGTCAACGTTACTGGGGCGAACCAATTCCGCTCGTACATTGTAGAAAATGCGGCGTCGTGCCTGTCCCTGAAGATCAGTTGCCAATCGTTTTGCCCGATGTTGAATCATACCAACCAACAGGAACGGGCGAATCGCCACTTGCTGCAATTCCAGAGTGGGTTAACACGACGTGTCCACAATGTAGTGGTCTTGCAAAACGAGAAACGAATACCATGCCACAATGGGCTGGGTCCTGTTGGTACTTTTTGCGTTATCCCAATCCCCATTTAAAAAATAAACCATTTGATAAAGCAGATATGGATTATTGGCTTCCGGTCGATTTGTATGTTGGCGGCATCGAACATGCTATTTTGCATCTTTTGTATGCCCGATTTTATGTTAAAGTATTGAACGATCTTGGCTATCTGCCATTTGATGAACCTTTTTCTCATCTGTTTAATCAGGGCATGGTGCTCAAATATTCGGAAAAATCTGGTCTGGTCGAAAAAATGTCCAAATCAAAGGGCAATGTGGTCAACCCTGACGAAATCGTCGATCAGTACGGATCTGATGCCTTACGTCTTTACATGCTTTTTATGGGACCACCAGAACTTGATTGTGAATGGCAAGATGCCGGTCTTGATGGCATGAAGCGATTTTTAAATCGGGTATGGAATTATGTGACTGATCCAATAACGCAACTGCCTGATCATCAAAAAGAGCATGAACACGTTACGAGACGCCTACATCAATTAATCAAGGAATTCCAAGAACGAATTGCGCATTTCAAACCCAATACCGCCATTGCTGCATTCATGGAATGGCTCAATGATATGACCGCAAAAAAAGCGTCATTAAGCAAAAAGTCGATTGAAACAGTGCTCGTCATGCTTTCAACATTGGCACCGCACGTATCAAGTGAATTAGTTGAACAACTATGTCAAAAGCAGCTAAGCGATTGCTCATGGCCAGCGTATGATCCAGAACTTGCCAAACAAGAACTGATCAAAATTATTATACAAATTAATGGTAAAACACGCGCATGGCTCACTTGTCCTGCCGATGCTACTCAAGAGGTTGTAGAACCTGATGCCCGCATACAAGCAGCGCGGTGGCTTGCTGATAAAGAAATTACGCAAGTAATATTTGTGCACAATCGTCTTATTAATTTTGTACTCAATCCATAGCGACTTATAGACTTGTTGTATCACGCATGGTACATTTCATCTGAATGTCATGTTCGTGCTGTTTTACCTACAACCATAAGGATTTTTAATGAAAAAATTAGCTATAGTTTGCGCACTTTTTTTCATACAATCACCTTCGTTTTCTCATGATGCAAATCTGGGTATCACGGTTACTTTTAATGATCAATGTCTTTCTGCTAAACCACTTCTTTTTCTTAAAGAAGACCAATTAGCACATTTTAATTGTGGTGGGGATGATGGCAGTGGTTTAGACATTGATGCTTTACTCCATGATAATATCGTACAGATGAACATCACTATTCGTCACAAAAAAGATTCTGAAATACAAAAAATTACGGGAGAATATACGGTTACGCTTGGTAATCAACTCATTCTTCGTTGCAAAGAAGCGAATGCCTACATTACTATAGAAACATCACGCGCATCTGCAACAGGAGAATCTGAAAAAGCATAACGGCGTATTAAGGAGATAGTAATGAAACTTTTCTTAGATACTGCTGATTTTGATGAGGTAAAAAAATGGTACGACCATGACATTCTTGATGGCATTACCACGAATCCAACTCATTTGAGTAAAGTCGGCGGCAATCCTCTTGAGCAGATCAAAAAATTATGCAAATTACTACCGCACAAAATAGTAAATGTACAAGTTACTGAGGAATCTGCTGACAAAATATATAAACAAGCACAACAGATTGCTAAAATTGCTGATAATATCATCGTAAAAATTCCGTGCCATCCCGATTACTACGCCACCATTAAAAAGTTGGTCCAAGAGGGTATAAAGATAAATATTACGCTGGTCTTTTCCCTGGTTCAGGGATTAATGATGGCAAAATTAGGAGTGGCTTATATATCCCCCTTTGTTGGCCGCCTGGATGATTCTGGCGGTAATGGCACTGAATTACTAGTCGATCTGCGCCATATGATCGATTATTACCAGTATGAAACAGCAATATTAGCTGCTTCAGTACGTGATTATAGTCAAGTTCGACATGCTATCCTTGCCGGCGCAGACATTATTACCATTTCGGCAGCCCTTCTTGAAAAAATCATCCAACATCCTCTGACCGACCGCGGCATGCAGCAGTTTCATGATGATTGGCTCAAACTGCACATTGCCCATTTTCCGTAAATTTCTTTATTCTACTTCTCTTTATCATTACCCCTTTTTGTCCTGTTCATTGACAGCCTGAAACAATTTCAATAAGCTATTAGTCGTATTCTTACGATACTTACTTCAGGCGCAATACAGATGGGGGAACATGATTATGACTTACCGTAACAAATATTGGTATTTTCTTGCTGCTATTTTCACGATTGCTGCTAAAACTCATGCTATGCAACCGAACAGCACGCATTCAATGATAACCCGAAGTACAGCCAAAGCCCTTCAGTCCCAGCAAAATTCTGGTAAAATAATTTTTTCGCGCCCTCGCGAAGACAATCAGCCTCAGCCTATTTTTGAAGATTCTATGGCAAGGATAAAAAATGCACAGAACAGTATCTATATCAATGCCCCACAAATTACTTGCAAAAAACTTATCGAAGAAATAACCAATGCTGCACAAAGAGGCGTCAACGTTCAAGCAACGCTAAATCCACGCTTTCCTGCCAACAGGTTTGTTGCTCGTGAACTTATTAAAGCTGGCATAGGGGTTCGTTATGTAAATAATGAACACCGAAAATCGTTACAGACTGATAAAGAATCTTCACTCGAATCATGGAATCCTACTAACTTGGGATTATTTGGCCATAATACTGAGATTATGTTTAAAACTAAAGATAAAACTATTCATCAATTACTCAGGGACAATAATCAAGCAATTGATCAACAACATGCCTTTCCAAGCAGTATTAATGGAAGCCCGCTGCCATCATCAAAAGTAAAAAAAAAAATAGGGAGTAAAAAGATTCTTGAAAAAACACCGGCAAGACCAACAGTGATTAATTCTACTAAACATCTCCTTAAAGAGTCATTATTAAAACGTATAAAAAATAGTGGTGCTGGATCAGAGATTTTTGTAGCAACCATGACCATTGATCCAGACGTTATAGATACCTTAGATGAGGCTTCAAAAAAGGGTAGTCAGGTGAATTTGTTCCTACCAAAAACCTCGGTAAATCAAAAAAATGAAGCATCATTAAAAAATGCAAATCATATGAATATTTTTATTCGACCTTCACAAAATTATAATACACAACATGCGAAATTCTTTAGTGTACAAAGAACTGGTCAACAACCAATTTCAATGATTGCAACATCAAATTTTACTGAAAATAGTAATAATGAGATTAATAATGCCATTTATCTTCGTGATCCTAATATTCATGAAGATATTAAAAATCAGGCTAATAAATACAAAAAACAGTTTATCCCTTTTGCAGAATTGCAAAAACAGTCATTGCCTGCTTCAAGAAAAAGAAAATTGACCCATACATAATAGCTCCTCTGTCAAAAAAATCGTAAAATTAGAACTGTTATAATTAAAGCTCTTTAGACATGGAGCGATAGATGAAAAAGAAATTATTTGATCTTCATGTACCTTTTGAGCCAGCAGGAAGCCAACCGGCAGCCATTGAAAAGTTGGTCAGTCAGCGGCCAGGAAAATCGACGTTATTGGGGGTAACCGGCTCTGGCAAAACCTACACTATTGCACATGTTATTGCTCAGCAGCACAAACCGGTATTAGTATTGGCGCCAAACAAAACACTTGCTGCACAATTATATGAAGAATTTTCACTCTTTTTTCCCCACAATAAAGTTTGCTACTTTGTCAGTTATTATGATTATTATCAGCCAGAATCATATTTGCCGGCACAAGATATTTATGTGCCCAAAGAAACAAAAGTTAATCAAGAAATTGAGCGCCTGCGTCTTGAAGCAACCGCCTCATTAATCAATAGGCCTGATACCATTGTTATTGCATCGGTGTCGTGTATCTATTCGTTGGGAAATCCAAATGATTATCGCTCTCTTGCATTACGTTTATCAATTGGTGACAAAATAAAACGGGCAGATCTGATTCGCCAACTTATTTTTATTCAGTATGTTCGCAATGAAGTTGATAAAAATTCAGGAACTTTTCAAGTATTGGGTAATACGATTGAAGTTCAACTTCCCTATCAAAAAGATAAATTACGCATAGAACTTTTTGGCGATCATATAGAAACATTACAGTGGGTCAGCAAGCTCAATAACGAGGTACTTCTTGCACTTGATAATACTGTGATTTTTCCTGCAAAACATTTTGTCACCACGGAAGAAAAAAAAGAGACTGCCATTGCAAGTATTAAACATGAACTTGCTGATTATGTGCAAACAGTTACCAATCCTCTTTATCAAGAACGGGTACAAAAACGAGTACAGTATGATATCGAAATGCTTGAACAAGTTGGTTACTGCAATGGCATAGAAAACTATTCAATCCATTTTGATGGACGTACCACCGGACAGCCTCCCTTTTCATTATTCGATTTTTTTCCAGAAGATTTCCTTCTTGTCATTGATGAGTCACACATTGCCGTCCCCCAGTTGCGTGGCATGTATGCAGGCGATCGTGCGCGAAAAAAATCACTCATCGAGTTTGGTTTTCGTCTCCCATCTTCCTATGATAATCGACCGCTTATGTTTGAAGAAATAGAGCGTTATTTCCGCGATGCTATTTTTGTTTCTGCAACCCCGGGCGATTATGAACTTACGGTTTGTCAAAAACCTATTGTTGAACAAATTATACGGCCTACCGGACTTATTGATCCCGCTATTGAAATTCATCCACGCACGGGCCAAATAGAACATCTTATTGCCCAGATTCTCGAGACAACAAAGGCTGGTTTTCGGACGCTGGTAATGGTTCTTACTAAAAAATTGGCCGAAGAATTGGCCGAATTTCTCGAAAATCGTGGCATTAAAGTGTGCTACTTGCACAGCGATTTAAAAACACCCGAAAGAACCGAACTCTTGCAAAAACTGCGTCTGGGGATCTTTGATTGCCTGGTGGGGGTAAATTTGCTGCGTGAAGGGATAGATCTGCCCGAAGTGGCCCTGGTCGTCATCATGGATGCTGATGTTGAAAGCTTTTTGCGTGACAAACGCTCTATTATCCAAATTGCAGGCCGAGCGGCTCGCAACATAGCCTCACGGGTACTTTTATATGCCGACCGCCTGACTAACTCTATGAAGACCGCTATTGAAGAAACAACACGCCGCCGAACCCTTCAGGAAGAATATAACAAAAAACATGGTATTACCCCGACCAGCGTGAGTCGGGAGGTCACTAAGAGTATCATCCCTCGGCTCGACCTGACCAAAAAGAAGGCCAAAAATGCCAAAAAGAAGGCTTTGGGGGTGCCCGACCAGATTGAGGCACGCCTCATCGAACTTGAGGGCCTTATGCAGGAAGCCGCCGAGCGTTTTGACTTTGAAACAGCGATTAAGCTGCGCGATGAGTGGCTGCATTTGAAAAAAAATCAGTGATTAGATCCATGTGTGCCGCTATTCCTGGTGGTTGACAATATATAAAATAATGATATAATTTCTAATAGAATAATAGATATCAAAAATGGATGTGAATGGAGGTCATAGACATGATTAAAAAATTCCTACTATCAATCGCTCTAATCAGCATATTTTCTCTACCTACTAATACCCATACATTTAATTGGCATCTGCCATCATTGCCTTCATTAAATTCTTTGGGTACCCATCTTTACGAGATCCTTACTAAAAAAGAGGTGCTTGTAGCCGCTACTGTGTTTGCTGGCATAGGATTGGTTGGATGGACGATATTATCCTACTACAAAAAACAACCTCTTTTATTAAAAAGTTCAACACCTTTATCAGTTATTGATGAAGATGATGATAATGGTATAACAGAAGCTCTCGATCAATGGTTAGAAGAAAAAGGCCAAGAAGCTTTACGCTTTTACCAAGAAGAAGAAAAACCTTTTTACGACAGTTTAAAAATCATTAAGAAAACAGTAAATCAACTTGTTGTTAGTTTAATGCATCAAAGAGTAAGTGCCGAGATTCTAGATAATAATCCTTTTGCAACTTTAAAAGCAGAACTAATCAAAATTTCTCAAAAAAATTCATATAAAAACATAATTGGTGAACAGAATTATAAACTTTTAGTAGAACGATTGGCATCTGTAGCAGAAATAAATAACATTGAAAATATATTGCAATCTTTGCCTGCTAAAGAATTAGCCAAGATTATTAGTATGTTATTTAATTTTGACGTGGACGGTGTTGATGAAATTCAAAGTCCTCTTAAAGAGGTGGCTAAGAGCAAGGACAATTCAGAAATTTTAACTCACCAAAAAGTTTTAGAAAATAGCCCTTTGAAATTTTTATATATAAAATTATCGAATCCAGATACATTTGAAAAAGCAAAACAACAAGCAAATGAGCTCTCTGATGCTATAAGGGCGCTTCCTAAAACTTCTTTCAGTGAGGAATCTTCTCATGAATATACTGTTTTATATAATCTTATTATGCTTCAAAAACAACTAAATAACATGGATTTAAATGAAAAAAATAACTCATTGTTTTCCCTCACTTACGAAAACGATGATAAGTGCAAGCCTGAAATGCTTAAAAGAATGCGTAAAAATATTGCAAAAATACCAAATAATGACAACCCCAGCTGCAAAAAAAAGCTTAAAACAATACGTAAAAATATTGCAAACATACCAAATAATATTCATACAAGCTTAAAAGAAATGATTAGTTTGTTTTTACAGATTAAAAAGAAGCAATCTCCATTATTAATAAATAGCTATGAATCATTATCACAAAATTTTATTAAAGCTTGTAGAATGTTGGAAGAAACATCTATTTTTATTACTAAACTGCGAGATTTATTTGGCAAACAATACAAAATGTTAGAACAATTTGATAACTTAAAATTCCTTTATTCATACATATCTGCCCTATATAATGAGATGGAAATCTTTCTCGACAATTTTTTAAAAAATCAAATTAATAATGAAAATATTGATTCTATGGAAAATCTTTTTAAAATAGAAAATCTCTTTAAAATGATTGATGATTATTCAAGATATATCTCGAAGCATGAATCGCCAGAAGAATTTGATCTAAACAAGGATTCTTATAAAACATTTGAATTAAAAAACTGTTTTTATAATGACATTAGATTATTAATAACTGTTATTCTTGGAAAACATTTTGAAGTGAAATCAGGATTAAAAGGATCTAAGGAATCATATAAAAGATCTAATGACAATTAATTTAAGGTAATTATGAAAGTATGGAAATTGGTCTTGACCCTATTGATTAGTGGTGGGCTTTTTGCCGGTGTCATGCACTTATCGGAACAAAATAATTTTAGGAGCAAATTTGTGGCAACACGTATTAAAAACATTGATGATTTCATTGACCTTTTTCCACGCAATGCACTCGATATTAATGAACGTACTGCCTTATACTTGAAAGCCGCACAAAAAAATCTTCATGAAATTCTAGCCATAGAAAGTAATAGTCGCAATTTTGCAAATACGGTTCAGGCACTCGATCGTGCAATGGGTCTTTCTGATATGGCCATTTGGGGAAATATTTTAGGCCTGACCGAACAAGTTCATCCAGATGCTTCCATTAGAGAAGCTGCCCATGAAGCAATCAAACAAATACAAACATTCATTATTGAACAAATTACTGGTAATAAAAAAGTGCTTGAGGCATTAACCGATTATGAAAAAATTAAAAGCTTCAAGGATGCACCCGATCCGATTAAAGAGTATGCACTTCAAGAGTTTCTTGATCTCTGTTTCCGGTCAGGATTATATCTACCTGATGAAAAACTTGAACAGATACGCACACTCAAAAAAGAGATTGATGAGTTAAGCCTTACCTTTGAACGCAATATATCTGCTGACAATCAGCGTCTTGAAGTAAATCGTGAAGATCTTGCTGGTCTTGATTCTCAATGGATTGATAATCTTGAACGCACACCAGCAGGCAACTATTATTTGGGCACTGATTATCCGACCTATTTTATGGTTATGGAAAATTGTCGCGTCGAAAAAACACGCAAAAATCTATTTTTCCTTTTTAACAATCGCGCCTATCCTGCCAACAAAGTAATCCTAGAAAAGTTAATTGCCAAACGTCATGAACTGGCCACGTTGATCGGTTTTAAAAGTTTTGCTCATTTTGATCTTGATGATCAGATGGCACAAACACCTGAAGCCGTCGAAACCTTTTTGAAGGAACTAATCGAAAAAAGTGCTCCAAAAGAGAAGATTGAGCTTCTTGCATGGACGAGTGAATTACCGGAGGGTATAACACGCAACAATGAAGGTAAAATAAATAGCTGGGATGCAGCATTTGTAAAAAATTCATACAAAAAAAAGAAGTTTATGATCGATGAACTTGAAATCATGAACTATTTTTCTATGGATAAAACTATCAATGGCTTGCTCGATATTTATAAAAAATTTATGTCATTATCATTTGAAGAGATTCCGTGCGAAAACACGTGGCATCCAGAAGTTTGTGCATTAAAAGTGTATAATAGCGATCAAACAAAATTGTATGGTTATCTGTTTCTTGATTTGCATCCGCGGCCAAATAAATATAGTCACGCAGCACATTTTACCCTATTGCCAGGAATATATTGCATAGAAGCTGGAATGCAGATCCCGGGGATTTCATGCGTTGTTGCCAATTTTCCACGAGCACAAACTGACAAACCTGCTTTATGGCGACGTGATGATGTAAAAACATTCTTTCATGAATTTGGCCATGCATTGCACGCCTTGCTTGGTGTTACTACTCTCAGTACTACTGCAGGAACGAATGTAAAATCTGATTTTGTTGAAATGCCATCACAAATGTTAGAAGAATGGCTCTGGGATGCTGACATTTTACGTGGATTGAGCAATCACTACCAAACGGGCAAACCATTATCTGACGAAATCATAGAAAAAATTATTGCTCTCAAGCAGTTTGATAGTGGAAACATGATTCAACGACAAGCATATTTGGCATTACTTTCTCTCAAACTATTTTCCGAAAACACGGTTGATATTGATATACTGGACCAGCAGTTATATGAAACATATCGATCATTATATACCTATGAACCTGATGCACATTTTTGGGCGAGCTTTGGCCACTTGGCAAATGGTACATATGGATCGAAATATTACGGCTATCTCTGGTCAAAAGTGTTTGCACTCGATCTTTTTAACAAAATTTACACCTCAGGCGGTCTGCTCAATCCTGAAATAGGAAATATTTATATACAAGAAGTAATCGGCAAAGGCGGTTCTCAACATCCTACCGATCTTCTGGAGAACTTTTTGGAACGGAAACCAAATCAGCTGGCGTTCTTGGCAACCTTGGGTCTTTAATCACTAACCCTGGCAATGGATCAAAAAGCGATGCGGACGGTTTTTGTATGCCAAGTAAAAGTGCCAAACTGCTTGCTAATTGTAACGTCCAGACCTGATCAGTAACTATCTTATGCGCCAATCTGCCCGGCCAATAAAAGACCAAAGGAACATGCCTATTGCATTCATAAGGCGCCCGATGATCGGTCCCATACATCCAGTTGGTATCAATACAATAAGGTTCAACCAGAATGGTTATCGGTCCACTACGGCCTTTAAATAACTGATCACGTAAATAACGCGTGTGCCCTTTTTCGCAACTTTTTTCAAGTTCATCAAAACTCCATGCGCGACTAATTCCCGGCTGTGCTCTTAAATACTCTTTTATACTGTTTTCAATTTTTTCCCGCTGCGCCGGTAACAATGGTTCAAAGCGGGCATTATCAAGAAAAAATTGGGGAGTTTTATAACCTATTATCAGATCTTTTATGCCAAATTTTTCATGAATCAGATAATTCATTTCGACAATAAGATTATCTATTCTAATTCGTCGCGCACCACTATAACCAGCCTGTTGCAAAAGCTCTGGCAATGGCGCAACACCATGATCTGCGGTCAATACAAAAAGCACTTGATCCTTGCCAACCTGTTCCTGGATTTTTATCATAAAATCATCAAGTTGCTTATCAAGATGGTAAATCATATCAAGGATTTCAAAACTTTGTGGACCATAAAAATGGCCCAACTTGTCAAGGCTACTCAAGCAAATCCATACTAACGCTTGTTCATTATTTTTTTTGTCCAAAATTTCCTGATTTAAACCAGCATAGGTAACATCAAAAAGCATCTGATTTGCCGCAGGAGTTAATAAGAAAGCTTTTTGTCTTGTATGAATGCGTCGATGACGTACTCCTGCAGATTGTCCATGATCAGCTGCACATGCTTTGGATGGTGTTGTTAATAATGTATTGATCCGGGGTAAATCAAGTTCAACAAATAAGTAACTATCTTTAGTAGCACTTTGATATGCCGCACTATTTAAATCATAACAAGGATCCCAAAAATAGGGCCTTTCTATGTTCTGTTTTTGTTTTTTGTTGAAATCCAATAACCACTGAGGCAATTGCTTAAAATAAGCGCGGCTTGATGTAAAATGGCCAGTAATATCATCAAACCAAATTGCTTTGCCCAATTTACCGGCAGTTGGTATCGCTGCACGGCTTTTTAAAGAAAAACTATACGCATTTCGCAATTTTCCATGCAATACAAACTGGTCAGCGAGTGTGTCAACCATAAGAAAATGTGCCGATTTGCCGAGTATATTATTTGAATCTTCAGAAAAAATTGCTGCCTGCCCCGATCGATCATCGTCACATTTAATTTCATTGCCATGTTGATCAATCCACCGGTTGCCAATAAAACCATGTTCTTTGGCGTAGGTACCCGTGCTCAATCCTGCATGTCCCGTAGCAGTCGACGTGGTTCCATGCGGAAAATACGCATTGGTATATTCAATACCTTCACTAAAAATTTTCTTAAAACCATGCTGAAAATAGGGACGAATATGGTACAGATAATGGTAAGCAAACTGATCTATAACAATTATTACCGTCAAACGTGGCTGTTGATTAACTTGCTGCGCATTACAAAAAGACCAATAAAGAAAAAAGGCCATCAAAAAACGTGCTGCATATTTCATAGACGGCCCTTTTTTAATATTTTCTTTTATCAGCTTATTCAGCTCCCCTTGGCTGAGGAGTGGCGTATTCTTTTAACCATCTTTTCGTTGGTTCAGTGATAGTTTCTTCCATCCATTCATCATGCATAATTTCGTCATAATGAATTCTCCAATCTGCCCCTCTTTGAATAAGCAACTTCATAGCAGGAATATTATTTCTAAATACAGCTAAAAAAAATGGTCTTTCTCCAATTCTTTTTGCGAAATTTGGATTGGCTTCATGATCAAGCAAAATCTCAACTATCTTATATTGGTTCATGAACATCGCATCTACCAAAGGAGTCGTATCATTACGTCCCCAATAAAAATTTGGATTTAATCCTTCATTTAAAATCGCTCGTACGGCACAAAGATTATTACCCCATATAGCACTCATAAGTCTTTGTCGTTTATCATAAAGCGATTCATGCATGCTATACAGTGAAAAGATGCTCAACGACAGAAAAAACCCAATCCCTAATATATTTTTTATATTCATATCGAATTTCCCTGAAAATTATTATTAGCATTCTACTTAATGATTATCAGAAAAACAGAGACAAAAAGTCAATAATTTTATGGAGAATAAGGGATTTATGCAATAAAAACTCACCATAAACGTGAACTTTTACCTTAAACGTGCTGCATATTTCATAGATGGTCCCTTTTTTAATATTTTCTTTTATCAGCTTATTCAGCTCCCTTTGGCTGAAGAGTGGCATATTCTTTTAACCATCTTTTCGTTGGTTCGGTAATATCTTTTCCCGTCCCAGGCGGAGGGTTCACAATTGCATCATAATGAATTTTCCAATTTGCCCCTCTTTGAATAAGCAATTTCATAATAGGAATATTATTCCTCAATGCTGCTTCATAAAATGGTCTTTCGAAATTTTGATTAGCTCCATGATCAAGCAAAGCCTCAACTATATCATAATCACCCCTGTATATCGCTTCTTGCAAGGGAGTGATGTTATAACATCCCCAAGAAAAATTTGGACTTAATCCTTCATTTAAAAGCATTTGTATGGTATAAAAATCATCAGTCCATATACTATACATAAGTCTGTCTCGTTTCTCCTGCAGTGATTCATGCATGCTATACAATGAAAAGATGCTCAACGACAGAAAAAAACCAATCCCTAATATATTTTTTATATTCATATTGAATTTCCCTGAAAAATTATTATTAGCATTCTACTTAATGATTATCAGAAAAACAGGGACAAAAAGTCAATAATTTTAGGAATGATAAGGGTTTTATACAATAAAAACTCACCGTAAACGTGAACTTTTATCTTATTTTTGCGGAATTGCTCATTTTAATGTCCCGACAAAGATCACCAAAAGCCACCATTGACTTGCTGCATATTTCATAGATGGTCTTTTTTTTAATGTTTCTTTATTTTTTATCATGAGCTCATTCAGCTCCCCTTGGCTGAGGAGTGGCGTATTCTTTTAACCATCTTTTCGTTGGTTCGGCGATAAATGTTCCCTGATCATACACAATTGCGTCATAATGAACTCTCCAATTTGCCCCTCTTTGAATAAGCAACTCCATAATAGGAATATTATTTTCCAGTGCTGCTTCATAAAATGGTCTAAATTCAATTCTTTTTGCAAAATTTGGATTGGCTCTATTATCAAGCAAAACTTTGACTATGTTATAATTGTTCTCGGATATCGCTCGTATCAAAGGAGTGGTATAACTTCCCCAATAAAAATTTGGATTTAATCCTTCATTCAAAATTGTTCGTACGGCATAAAGATTGTTATCCAATATGCTACGCATAAGTCTTTGTCGTTTCTCATGAACTGATTCATGCATGCTATACAGTGAAAAGATGCTCAAAGACAGAAAAAACCCAATCCCTAATATATTTTTTATATTCATATCGAATTTTCCTGAAAAATTATTATTAGCATTCTACTTAATGATTATCAGAAAAACATGGACAAAAAGTCAATAATTTTAGGAATGATAAGGGATTTACACAATAAAAGCTCACCGCAAAGGCGAACTTTTACCTTATTTTTGCGGCATTGTTCATTTTAATGTCCCGACAAAGATCACCAAAAGCCACCATTGACTTGCTGCATATTTCATAGATGGCCCTTTTTTTTAATATTTTTTATATCTTTTTATCATTGGTTCTTTAGCTCCTCTTGCTCAGTGGCATATTCTTCTAACCATTTTTTCGTTGTTTCGGTAATATATTTTCCCGTCCCATACACAATTGCGTTATAATGAATTTTCCAATCTGCCTTGTTTTGAATAAGCAACTTCATAATAGGAATATTATTCCTTAATGCTGCTTCATAAAATGGTCTACTGTCAATTTTTCTTGCGAGATTTGGATCGGCTTCATAAGCAAGCAAAACCTGAACTATGTCATAATTGTTATCGGATACCGCTGCCATCAAAGGAGTAATATGAGAACTTCCCCAATAAAAATCTGGATTTAATCCTTCATTTAAAAGCACTCGTACGATATTAAGATTATTACCATATATATTATCCATAAATTGTTCTTGTTTCTCCTGCAGCGATTCATACATGCTATACAGTGAAAAAAAGCTCAATGACAGAAAAAAACCAATCCCTAATACATTTTTTATATTCATATCGAATTCTCCTAAAAAATTATTATTAATATTCTACTTAATGATTATCAGAAAAACATTAACAAAAAGTCAATAATTTTATGGATGATAAGGACTTTATACAATAAAAACTCACCGCAAAGGTGAACTTTTATTTATTTTTGCGGCTTTGCTCATTTTAATGTCCCGACAAAGACCACCAAAAGCCACCATTGACTTGCTGCATATTTCATAGATGGTCTTTTTTTTAATGTTTCTTTATTTTTTATCATGAGCTCATTCAGCTCCCCTTGGCTGAGGAGTG
>Ga0207093_1022_pt1 | contig 32899 bp, 33 predicted proteins | sample Alteio_BWMinHeat_89_FD_153519 | JGI IMG/M metagenome (GOLD analysis project Ga0207093, IMG submission 153519) | Enriched cells from forest soil in Barre Woods Harvard Forest LTER site, Petersham, Massachusetts, United States -... | ecosystem: Environmental > Terrestrial > Soil > Temperate forest >... | reverse complement strand
CTTCGCTGCAGCCCATGAATAACTGCGGATAACCTGTATATTTAAATCCTCAACCCGTCTCGTTCCTCGCGACTCCTGCCCTTCCAGGCCTTCTTCCGCGGGTCGCTCTGCTAGCGCTTCGCTTTCGGTTCAAAAAATATGCCCAGCATACTTTTTCGACCGAAACCGAACGTCGAAAAAACTCCGGCAGCTCCCAAAGCCTCGCCTCTCTGCTGCGGCTCACTACAACCAACTAACCAAATCGACTAACATGAGTACCACACTAAAAGCAGCCCCTGGAACGGTAGAAATTTCTGATGATGAAATGCGCCGTTTTGCTCCCAGTGTTTTCGCTTCCCAACCGATCGAAGGCGTTTCGGAAAGGTACAGTTTCCTTCCTACTTCCTCCGTTCTCAACGGGATGCGCGAAAATGGTTGGGTTCCCTACGCGAACAAGAGCAGAGCATTCGAACGGAAGCACGGCGCGGCTTCCAAAAACACGTTGTCCGGTTTGCCCGGGTTGAGCATCTCCAGAGCTGGGAAAAGAACCAAGTCCGGCCCGAGGTCGTTCTTGTGAACAGTCACGATAAAAGCAGCGCTTACCAGCTTCATTGCGGTCTGTTTCGCTTGGTGTGCACCAACGGCATGGTCGTTTCCGATGGCACCTTCCAGCGGATCTCAATCAAACATTCCGGGTTCAATCCCGACTCCGTTATCGAGGCTTCTTTCAAAGTCCTCACTGCTGTCCCTAACATCATGAACAAAGTGCAGCTCTTTCAAGATCGCATTTTGACCGATGCCGAACAGCTAGCTCTGGCCACTGGCGCGGTGGCTTATCGCTGGGAAGAGCTCACGAAAGCCCCGGTAAATCCTTCCATGCTCCTTAATCCAAGACGTTATGGAGACGGAGCCAAAGATCTTTTTATCACGTTGAACTGTGTCCAAGAAAACATCATTCGCGGTGGTCAGCGCGACCCCTCCCGCCGCCGCCCGGACGGTAGGCGGATGCCCAAGAGCAGGGCAATCAAGGGCGTCGATGAGGATATGAAACTCAATAAGGCGCCCTCTGGGTCGCGCGTTTTCGAATTGCGCCTCAAGGCCGCATCCGGCGGAACCGAGCTATCCGGCGACTCTGCTACTGGGCCTCGTGCTGGGGTTCGCCGGTGCAAGTTTCGCGGTTGCCTTGCCGCAAGCTGGACGCTGGTATCCGCCCAACCACGGGATAGAACATCCAAAAAATAGCCTGGATTCTAGTCCATCGGGATAATGTGGTGTTCTCTGCGTTCCTCACCGAGCACTGCCATGCTAACAAATTCTTGATGCCACTGTAATTTAGCGGAGCTCACGGCTTTACTTCTTTCCGGGTTTTCACCGCTCTATTTCCGGCCCGCGAGCCAGCGTGTCCCTGCCCAGAGCAGCGGCTCCTTCGCCGGCGTTATGCTGATTGACACAAATTGCTTCTCACTCCGGTCCCTGGACAACGCGCTTTCCCAGTTCCGCGCGGCTATAAAGCTTGGCGTCTTTGCGTAAGATTTGCTTTCGGCGATTCCACCCCCAATTTGCCATCATCCCGACCGCAGGGTCTGTTAAGCTGACTGATTAATTCAATCGAGTGCTGACATGAGAATCTCGAAAAAGAGTGTTCCACTCATTCCGCTGAAGGATTTCGGGTCCTCCCCATTTCTTGAGAACGGGATCTTTGTCGAAGCGTTCGAGGAATGTGTCAGCATCCGCCATAAACGGATGGAAGTTCATCGGCACGATTACGTAGAGCTGTTTTTGTTACAGGGTCGGGGTTCAGTTTTGGTCGATTTCGAAAATTGTCCGCTGTCAGGAATATCGTTGATCGTCATCGGCCCGGGACGTGTCCATGCCTGGCAGGCAAATGCAATGACTGGTCTTTATATTGCCTTTACTCAGGAATTTTTTGATGGCGCCGGACCACCGCCCAGCACCTTATTTGATTATCCTTTTATGTTCGCAGACGAACTCTCTTCGGTGATTCACCTGAAGCCGAACCAAGGCGGGCAGGCTCAAGGTTTATTCCGGGACATTAATAGCGAATTCGAAAAGCCTGAGAAGTTGGCAGTCGAAATGATCCGAGGCCAACTGCGCTTACTCATGGTGCATCTGGCTCGCTTATATGCAGCTAGATCGCCCGCCCCATTTGCAGCCGTCAGTTTGGTAAGACGCTTTCGTCAGGCGGTTGAGCAATCGTTCCGGGCATCAACTTCGGTCCGTGATTACGCCCAATCCCTGGGAGTTACGACCAGCCATTTGAACGAATCGCTTCGGCTTGAAACAGGCTCCACGGCCGGAGCGCTGATTCGTACCCGCCTGCTTTTGGAAGCCAAACGGCTCCTCCTGCACTCCGAACTAACCATGGCGGAGATCGGGTATGAACTTGGCTTCGAAGATCCTTCCTACTTCTCGCGTTTCATCCGGCGAGAGCTCAAGACCAGTCCGGCGGAGCTTAGAAACTCACTTCGCCAAAAATACCTGAAATTCATGCGATAGTCCCAGGCTTGGTATTTGGTTCCCTGGCTCTATTGCGGAACCTTACCTCATGGATATCAAGAGCGGCCGCCCGGGTCCGTTGACACAGCCGCCGATGCTGAATCCAAAAAACTGACTCTCGCTTATGAATCTAGAACTCATTGATAAGACAGCTCTCGTTTCCGGCTCCACCAAGGGCATCGGTTTCGCCATTGCCGGCCAACTCGCCGCTGAAGGTGCTCGTGTGATCGTGAATGGACGTTCGGACCCCGCCGTCAGTTTTGCCTTGGAACAAATCCAGAAAGCTCTGCCCGGGGCGAAAATCGAGGGATTTGCCGGTGACCTGGCCACAGCTGTAGCAACCGACGATCTGCTCAAGCTTTTTCCCGCGGTGGACATTCTTATCAACAACCTCGGAATTTACGAGCCAAAGCCTTTCGATAAAATTTCTGACGAGGATTGGCGCCACATTTTCGAGGTCAATGTGCTCAGCGGTGTGCGCCTCAGCCGCGCTTATGCCTCCGGAATGAAGCAGCGGAATTGGGGACGAATCATTTTCATTAGCAGCGAGAGCGGCATTTCTACGCCCAAGGAAATGATTCACTACGGCATGACCAAAACCGCTCAAATGGCGGTCTCTCGTGGCTTGGCCGAGGACTGCGGCGGGACCGGGGTAACGGTAAACTCCATCCTTCCGGGGCCGACGCGCTCTGCCGGCTTGGAAGACTTCGTAACGCAACTAGGCAGAGGCCAATCGTTCGAGGCCTTCGAGGAAGAATTTTTTAAGACTGTTCGGCCGAGCTCGTTGCTCAAACGTTTTGAAACCCCGGATGAAATCGCTCGATTAGTGACGTTCGTTTGCAGCCCGACAGCCTCAGGCATCAACGGAGCCGCATTGCGCGTCGATGGCGGGGTGGTTTCCTCCTGTTTCTAAGGAAAAGAGATGTCCATAAAGAACGTCGTTTTGATTGCTGGTGTTCACGGAGTGAGCGGTCGCACCGCCGCCGAGCATTGGGCTTCTGTCCCCGGCACGCGCGTATACGGATTGTCGCGCCGGTCCGCACCTTTACCGGCCGGAGTTGACGCCATCTACGCGGATCTGCTCGACCGAGAGAATCTGCAACTCAAACTGGAACAGATCAGCGGGATCACCCATATCGTGTTTGGCGCTTATATCGAAAGACCGACAGCGACCGAACGAAGCGAGGTCAATGTGACTATCCTGAAGAACTTGCTCGATGTGGTTGAAAAAACGTCTCCCTTTCTGCGCCACGTCACTTTTTATCAAGGCGGAAAGGCCTACGGCGCCGATTTAGGCCCCTTTAAGACGCCGGCCCGGGAAGACGACCCCCGGCTCATGCCGCCGAACTTATATTACGATCAGGAAGACCTCCTCCGGAAGCGACAACTGGGCAAGGCATGGCATTGGACGGCGCTACGCCCGGAAGCAACTACCGGCTTTGGTCTCGGCAACCCCATGAATCTTGGGATGTCGATTGCCGTCTATGCCGCCATCTCAAAGGAACTCGGCCTCCCGCTGAGGTTTCCGGGCACGGAGAAGAGCTATAGGATTTTATATCAAATCACCTCGGCAGAAATTCTAGCCAAGGCGACCACGTGGGCCGGCCAGTCCGACGCGGCTCAGAACGAGATTTTCAACATCACCAACGGCGACTATTTCCGTTGGAAATATCTTTGGCCGCGTATCGCCTCGATGTTCGATATGCCGGCGGCTCATCCTATCCCAACGCCCCTTACGATGTATATGGCCGACAAAAAACCTGTATGGGAAGCCATGGTCCACAAGCACGGCTTGCAGCCATTGCCCTACGAACAAGTATCGTCTTGGCCCTTCGCCGACGCCATTCTGCGTCTCATGGAATACGACAATATCACAAGCACTATTAAAGCGCGGCGCGCTGGTTTCCAGGATTGCATCGATACGGAGGAGATGTTCAAGAGTTTCTTTACCAGGCTGCGTAGAGACCGAGTCATTCCATAGTAACCAAAGGTAAGGAAAAAAATTTCACCACAGAGACACAGAGGCCACGAAGACGAAAAAGTTCAGGCATAGCTTTCGTCATTGCGAACATCACACTCTATGTGCGAACGACGGCGGATCCATTCGCGGTCCCTTTTTACGTTCCTTGCGATCCTTCGCGACAATCCCTGGATTTACGAAGCGCCTCTTGAACTTCTAAACTCCTGCAACTCCTTGAGCTCCTTTTCTTTTCACTAGCCGGATGCCGAAGAGCAGGGCAATCAAGGGCATCGATGAGGATATGAAACTCAACAAGGCCCTCTGAGAGATGGCCGAGGTACTTCGAAACCGCGGAGCACAATAAAGATTCATCCAACCGGGGGAGCGGATCAAACCCTCCCCCGAAACCTTGGAGCCAAAATCGCTAAACATTATTTCCGGTTTCTGCCTGATCCCGCAAAGCTTTGTAGAGAAGCTCGTTGGTCCGGCATGACCTCGGTCCCAGATATCGGCGAGCGTATACAGCCCTCGGCTGATGTGGGAGCCGGAACCGTCACCACCTACTTTGTGGATAACGAACGTCTTGGGGTGCTGGTCCGGCTCGAGCTTTACCCCGACAAGGACGGTCCAGACTTTCATTTTCTAGGCCATGAGCTGTGTCTCGGGAGCCCGAGACCAAAGCCCATTACGGCCTAACCGCACCCAGTATGGAACCGGGGATGTTACCAGCACCCCCGGAACCAATTCGAAATAACCCACTCGTACAAACCAAAAACGGTTTTCGGTGGTCTCACGCCACTCGCGTTTGGCAGCGGCACCGCAGCCACCTACCTCGCCAAGCTCTTACTAACAGAAAGCAAACCTGCCCACGTCTAATATGGGGTCAGCTCACGACGGCGTGTTGCCCGAATGGCACGGAATAACATCGACAAGAAAGGTAATTAGTTGCTAACATTATGTCCCCATGATGGGGGAGCGCGATCCACAGAAGCAGCTGTGGAGCTATCAGGTGAACTTGGATAAGCGGGTGCGCAGTGATCATCCGCTACGGCGAATTAACGAGACGCTGGAACTGGATTTCGTGCGGCGAGAGGTCGCAAAATTCTACGGCACCAAAGGCAACGTTTCAGAAGATCCGGTCGTCATCATGAAGATGATGCTGGTGCTGTTCCTGGATAACGTGCGAAGCGAGCGCGAGTTGATGCGCATCATTCCAGAACGGCTCGATTACATGTGGTTTCTGGGTTATGGCTTGGACGACACGGTTCCCAATCACAGCGTCTTGAGCAAAGCCCGCAAGCGCTGGGGCCAAGAAGTCTTCGTTGCACTCTTTAGTCGGGTAGTGGCACAGTGTGTAAGCGCCGGGCTTGTCGATGGGACCAAGATTCACGTAGACAGCAGCTTGATCGACGCCAATGCATCGCTGAACTCGGTTCGGGAGTTGGGCGCCGCCACCCTTGATCAGATCCAACAAGCTTGTCTTGAACAAACTCAGAAGCTCGAGGAAGCCGACTGTTCGAAGAACGAAACCGATGAGGATCAAAAGCCGGATCTACCCGGACCAGGCCCTCGTACGGAGGTAAACCAAAAGTATCAAAGCAGCACTGATCCGGAAGCGACGCTGGTGCGTCAGCAGGGGGTAAAAACTCGGCCACGATACAAAAACCACCGAGTGGTGGATGACGCCCACGGAATTGTTACCGCCGTTAAGACAACAACCGGAAGAATCAATGAAGGCCATGAGCTCATGGGGTTGATCGATCAACATCAAGCTAATGGAGGAATATCAGCCTACACGATCATAGCCGACTGCAAATACGGCACGATCGAGAACTACGTCGCCTGTCAGAGCCGCAAGCTCCGCACACATATGGCCGATCTACTGACAAGCAGCCCTGGCAGCGGACGGCGCGACGGGATCTATCCAGAATCGCAGTTCCTCTACCGACCAGAGAGTGACACCTTCTTGTGCCCGGCTGGCCAAGTGATGAAGCCAAGGCGGCTGCACTCGGTGCGCCTCAGTTGGGAATACGTCACCAAGCGAGGGGTGTGTTTGAGTTGCCGATTGCGGGAGTTCTGCACCCGTTCCAAAACGGGCCGCAGCATTAAACGCCATCGCGATCAAAACCTCTTGGATCGAGCGCGTCGACAAGCCAACACCCAGAGAGCCAGACTCGATCGGAAACGCCGGCAGCATCTGATGGAACGCAGTTTTGCTGACGCCGCCAACCGACATGGTTTCAAGCGCGCTCGCTGGCGAGGGCTCGTCAAACAATCGATCCAAGACCTGCTGATCGCGACGATTCAAAATCTTAGAAAACTGATCGGAGCGATCCAAGACATCCCGCAAAGTGCTTGGAAACCCCTGATCCGAACTCTTTCCTGGCTATGTGTGATGCTAAGTGCGCTTTTGACCCCTGATCCGCCGGGTCAGCTCGTTTTAGCACCGATCTAACCTGCCACCCTTTGCAGTTCCGTGACTAACAGACGCGGCTGTTTCGGGCAACAAGCCGACGAAACGGATATTTACGCACGCTAAGGAGACGTTAGATCAGCGATCAACCCACGCCATGGCCTTGGCGTTGTAGCGCGGTCCGGACACGGATTCAGGGCGTAATGCGGCCTCCAGGCGAGCGATGTCGTCGTCGCTGAGTTTGATATCCACGGCGCTGGCATTCTCCTCAAGGTAGACGCGGCGTTTGGTGCCCGGAATCGGCACGATGAAATCGCCTTTGCCCAACAGCCAGGCGAGGGCCACCTGGCTTGGCTTTGCCCCGATTGCCTCGGCGATGTGCCGCACGATCTCAACCGCATTCCTGTTGGCGTCGAAATTCTCGCCTTGGAAACGGGGGTCGTACTGGCGGTGGTCCTTTGCTGTACATTCCTCCGCACGCTTGCCGTTGATTTAAGAATTATTTCACTGTCAATACAAACTTGTCATGAGTGGTATAGTTTGTCAAGTTTGAGCTAGACAAACTGGACATTGTTTGACAAACGCCTCAATCTAGGGACGTGGATGAAAACGAATCAGCAAGGCTGGCGCACGTGCTTGAGACAGCTCTGACTGTCTTTACCCGGCACGGCTTTAGAAAAACATCCATCGAGGATATCGCGAAAGCTGCGGGCATCTCACGCCAGGGAATTTATTTTCATTTTAAAAATAAAGATGAGCTTCTTAGAGCTTCAGTTCAAAAATCCTTAGACGCTGGGCTGCGAGCCGCAAATGAGATACTTGATGATGATCGCTTAACGCTCGAAGAAAAACTATTGCAAGCTTTAGATAAGCGGTTTGGTCGGTATGCTGGACTCTTTAATCCTGACGCGTCGGATATTGAAACTCAGTGTGAGCGCATTCTCGGCGACGCTGTCGGGAAATATCGCTCTGCATTTCAAAGGAAACTCGAAACAGCCATCCTGGCGTCGTCTGCGAAGAAAACAAAGGGCGCGGAAAAACGTGCTTCAACCATTGCCAACATGCTTTGTGCGTGTGGATTGACTTGGAAACATAGCCTCTCTTCGCAGCAAGAGTTCTTAGAGAAGATGGGCGACGCAATCCGCTTGTGCTGTCGAGAGTTAGCTGGCGATTAGCTTGCCTTCTCCATCGCCGCGCCTGCGGCCTTCCTCTCGTAATCTTCCAGTGAGCTGAGGTAATCGCGGATCGGGATATTCAATCGTCGGCAGGTCTCGACGATCGATAAGATCGCGGCGATCCTCGGGCCTGCATCCTTTACTACCGAAGTGGATCCAGTTTTTGCGTCCCAAAGCTATCGGTCGCATGCCGTTCTCGGCTGCATTGTTGCTGAGCTCCAGGACTGGATGATCAAGGAAGCGCGTTAAGCGGTTCCACAAGGTCAGCGTGTAGTTGCAAGCTTTGGCCAATGTGCTTTTGGGTAGACTCATGGTCTTTGCTGCTTCAATTCGGTTCTTGATCGATTCGAGGATCGGCTTAGCTCTTTGCTGCCGCAGCTCGTCACGCTGGCTTATGTTCAGACCTTGTTCCCGAGCCAGGGCATCGACGCCAAAGAGTTCATCAACGCGTTTCTGGTCTCGACCGCAATTGAGGAGACGATAATCGTTTCAGAAGAGCACGGAAGGCAGATATGCCCCGGCCGGCTCGTTGTACAGTCCAGAGCTCATCAGCGTCATTGGCTGGACGACCCGAAGGCCATTCTCGAGGCACCAGCGAAAAAGGTCTGAATTTCGTGTCGGCACGATGATGCCCGGTCCTGCAAAGGCCTCTGCGGAGGCTATCAGTGCCTGGAGGTCCAGGTTGGTTTCGGCCACGGCGTGCCCGAAAAAGGCCAGTGCGGTGGCATATCCCGTAATCCGTTCATGGCGCTCGACGACCACTGCTGTCCCATTTTTCATCGCATCCGCCAACTCGCCTGCGCGATCGTGTCCATGAACCTGCAAGCACACGCGCTTGCAATCCTCGATGTCCGAAACGCGCGCAGTCCGCACCGAACACCCTTCAATTTGTTTATGAAGCGGTCGTCCCTGCATGACCGAGACTGGCTCGCGGACATCAAAACCCAGCCGGCTATAGAGGGACAAGGATCTGCTATGGAACGCGGATTGGAGAAGCCGGACTCCTGGAAAGTTGCGGTCCCGGGCCCGAACTAGCACCGCCTCCATCAATTTCCGGCCAACGCCACGATCCTGGACGCTCGGGTCGACCGTGATCGGTCCGAGACCCGCAATCGGGGATCGCTCATCAAGACAGTTGCTGCCCGCCATGCGCCCGTCCGACTCAGCCACGACACAGTAAAAACTGGGGTGGGAAAACATCATTGATAGAAGGCCAACGGCCACATCGGGCGACGGGAAGTCGGGTGGAAAGCCGTGATCGGTGCTGATCTTATGGAAAGCGTCGAAGCAAATTTGTCCACACACGGGTGCGTCTTCCGGCGTAGCGCGCCGAACAGCAACGGATGGAGCGCCTTCCTGGACTGACAGCGCCTGATCTGACATGCTGGTATCGTTCTTAGTCCGAAGTTTAGAATGCCTGTCGGACAAGGTCAATAGTGGATCGGTCGCACAAAAAGTGACGGGGTCCTAACTAACCCTGCTGCGAAAACTAACCTATGAAAGAAACGCTCCTATAAGTTCCCGGACTGTCATCACCATATAAAAGGATGTTTTACCGATGCAAACGGTCAACACACAAATAAGTACTGTATTGGGAAGTTTAGATTTAAAAGAAAGAATAAATAGAACGTCAACTATTGCCACTGTCCCGCCTGCCTTGTGCCAGAATTCCCGCTGTTGCTCTGGCGCGTCTCTATTCCTTACACGTCAGGTCTTTCCACCACCATTTGCTCATAGGTTCCATTTCCTTTTAGATTCTTAACTCCTCCGAACCGAATTTGCGCGTCGGTGCTAAGGTTTGGTTCCAGGTCAGGATTCGGATCTTCCATACATCGCCCTCACGACGCAGTTGTGGATCAGGCGTGGTTGGTTATTGGGCCTTTTTTTTTCGCGGATCGTCAGCTGGATTAATGAAGGTAATATCGAACGGGCCAGTGAAGTTAAGCTGAATGATTACCTCTTCGTCCGTTGTCCAAACGAGACCGATAGCAGAAACAAATATTGCGGGGTTTGAAACTTAACAAATGCCTAGTCCGGATCTCTTGGCCATTAGCTTTTGAAAGTTAAATACCGGCGTTACTCTGGGTTTTTGGGATATTTTTCGTCACGGACTTGCACGGAGCGATCCGGGAACTGTGGCGTCTTGTTCGCCCAAATGGGCTACTCGCGATCACCATTGGGGGTCGCGGCTTTCTCGAACCGGCTGACGGCATATTCTGGGAAGCAGTCCGCCGCGAGGACCCGGAACTCTACCGATCAATCAAACCGTGGATCAAGATCTTTGAGCCCGATCCGCTTCGTACGCTCCTGCTCGAGCGCGGTGTGCCTGACCCTGAAGCCGTCGCCGAACCAGGATGGCATCAACTCCGGGCGCCCGAGGACTGGTGGACGATTATCCTCGGCAGTGGTTACCGATCTACCGTGAACGCTTTATCCACCGCAAACAGAGAACGAGTTAGGATCGCTTCGATCGGCGGAGTGCGCCGAGCGGACATTCGACAGATTCGTACCGACGTCGTGTACGGGACGGCTCGACGATCAGCACATCCATAGCATATCCGGTCGGTTTGATCCGGAGGATCTTTCCCGGGTAAAAGCTCGGAGCCGGGAAACGTCCTCCGGTTCGCGTCACCATCATGAGCCCGCGTGTTTGTCAGGCCTCAGCCCGTGCGTTTGCAGGAGCGGGCTTACGCGCAAGCCCTTTACCAAGGATGTCCGCCTCTATCTTCCGCGCAAAAGAAGCGGGCACGAGGGCGTTCATGATGCGATTCAGCCGGCCTGGAACGATTCTGGAGCGGTTTTTGAGCAGACCGCTGAGGCCCTCAGATACGCACTGCTCGACGCTCATCGGTTTCATCGGCAGGCTCTTCGGATCCAGGCCGAACTTTTCGAGCACTGCTGTGTTCGTAAACCCGGCTGCCAGTACAGTGACGTAGACACCTAGAGGTTTGAACTCATACTGAAGCGCTTCGCCAAGGCTGTGTACATACGCCTTCGCGGCTCCGTCATTCGCCATAAAGGGAACGCCGTTTTCCGCACCCATTGCCCCCACCAGTATGATTCCGCCCCGGCGCCGCTCGGCGATTTTCGCGCCGAAATAATGGGTGATGTCCAGATGCGCCATCGTATTGAGCCGCAAAGTCGCCTGAAGCAGCTGCCGATCGAGCCTCAGGAACTCGCCCGAATTTCCGGTGCCGGCATTGGAGACGACAAGCCCGATGTCGATATCGTGCGTAGCGTCGGCGAGTTCCGCTATGAATCCCTCTTGTGAGAGGTCCATAGCCAAGGCGCGGTACTGAACATCAAACTCCTGTGCGATGGCGCGTCCCAGATCGCCAAGCAATGCGTCTCGCCTGGCCACGAGCATTACGTTGATCCCCGACGCTGCGATTTGCCGCGCAAATTCCTTGCCTATTCCGGACGAGGCACCCGTGACGAGTGCCCAGGGGCCGAACCTTTTTTTATCGAGTGCGACTGTCATCTTTTGCTCCGTTCTGCCTGCTTAGGGATTGTTGTGTCATCCGATCACCTCGACTCCGATCATCTGTCAGTTAACTAACTAATTGTAATGCGCATTTTAACTCGGCTCGCTTCAGGCTTCGCCGGGTGGGCCTGCAGGTTCAGCCCGCCTGGTGTCTCACAAGCTTTGAATCCAACTCTTGAGGCGCTTCGTTTCCATCGCCACCAGGTCCGGATCACCAGACCCGTGAGCCAGGACCGACACTCCCTGCAATGAAGAAAAAAGCTGGGTAGCAAGCTTTCGTGAGGTGTCGCCCCGTCCAATCGCCCGAAATTGATTCTCTATCCACCGTAGCGGCTCCGTGAAGAGCGCCGTAGCCTTCTTCGCTAGAGGTCCGTCCTCCTTGTGCAATTCGGAGCACAGAGTCCCGACGGGACATCCTCCGCGCGCAAGTAGATCCCGGTTTTCAAACGTATTCTCGATAAAGGACAGAAGGCGGTCTTTCGGGGAGCCCTTCTGGTTCCACTGTTCCTGCAGCGTCCGAAATTCCAATAAACGTTGCTCCACAATGGCCTCGCCGATCTCATCTTTCGTCTTGAAGTAGTAGTAAACGTTCCCCACCGGGACCTTGGCTGCTTCCGCTATTTCGGCGAGACTCGTCGTCCTGAAGCCATGCCGGTACGCCAGTTTCACGGCGGTCTGAATCAGCCGCGATCGTTTGTCCGTTTTCGTCCTTGGCATTAGTCTTCTTAGTCAGCTAACTAACTTTGATGTATACCCTGTCACCTCGTTTTGTCAATTCCTCATGCAGGACAAGCGCATGGGAAAATGGTCTCATGGCCAAGGAGACCGCATGAAAGATCTGTTAACCCGCGCCAATGACAGTCACCTGGCAGAAAACATGCATATGCATATATATACAACGAGGCTCAGGCGCCCACGACCGAAATGGCCGTGACCCCGCCGTCGATCAGGAAGTCTGCCCCGACAACGTACGCAGAATCGTCCGACGCGAGGTAAACTGCCAGCTTCGCGATTTCCAACGGATCGGCCATCCGCTTGCTTGGATTGTTGGTTCGGAGGACGTCCTTAACCGCCTCGCCCTGCTCTTCGCCTGGGATGCGACCGAACATCGCCGTGTTCGTCGGGCCTGGGCTTAGGGTATTCACGCGAATCCCACGGCCCAAGAGTTCGGCGCTGAGGATTCGAGCAAGATGAACGACCGCGGCCTTGCAGGTCGAGACGATCGAGGTTGTCGGCCACCCTTTGCGCGCGCCGACAGACGCATTGATGATTACAGACGAGCCTTGCCTGAGTAGCGGCAAGGCTTTTTGAATCGTGAAGTAAGCCCCTTTGAAATTGACGGCTATCACCTTGTCGAAGCTTTGCTCTGTCACCTCTTCGAACAACCGGAAATCGCTGTAACCTGCATTTACGAAGATGCCGTCCAGGTGCCCGAACTCCCGCTTGATCGTGGCGAACATCGTGTCGAGGTCGGGGAGATTGCTGACGTCCGCGCGAATGGCGAGACTTCCGGCTCCAAGCGTCTCCTTAGCCGCCTGCAGCGACCCCTCATTCAAGCCGCAGATGGCGACGCGCGCGCCCTCTCGGTCGAATTCCTGCGCTGCGGCCAGCCCGATCCCGCTGTTGCCGCCGGTGATAAGGATATTCTTGTCCGCTAGCCTGCCCATTGTCGTCACTCCTCTTGATTTTTGATTAAACATATCCATGTCGGTCCTCCCGCACCTCACATGCAGGCCGGGTCCTAACGGCGCTGGGCTCCGATGATGAAAGAAGCCAGGGTGGCCGGCACGCCCCCAACCACGCGCCAACGGTGGCGAGTTCCGTTCTCAATCAGGACATCGCCGGGAGACAGCGACACCTCCGCGCCATCGTCGAGCTGGAGTGCCAGGTTGCCGGAGAGAACGACGCCGAAATCCGTCGTGTCGGTCCTGTGAAAGCCGGCGTTAGCTCCACCGAGTTCGTCGCCATCCTCGAGGTGCATCTCGGGAGTGGGTTCTGGTGCAATGAAGTCTCCCGGCAAGTACGTCCCGATGATGAAGCGGATGCCACCTACGGGCGGAAAAATACCGGGCGCCGCCGGATTGTTCCCCGCGTTCGGGTAGTTTGCGGGCTCATTCGCATTCCAGAGGAAGGCGAGCTCTCCTAAGCCAGGGATGGGCGTCCCATCGACTTTCTCGTCTCGCACAAAAACAGCCCGACCCTTGGCGTCGTGGCCGGTGACAACTGTACGTACCTTCATTCCCTGTCTCTTCTCGTCCGGCTTGTTCATGGTCACGTTCTTGGATAGTTGTAATTTCGTTTTCATTTTTAATTTTCCTTTCGTGTTGTTGAAGTCATTTTTCCGTAAATGCCTAACGAAGACCTCCCGCGATGAGTAGTGTTTCGCCGGTGATTAGTTTGCCCTGATCCCGCTAGCGCGACAGGCCGCCGTGCGCGTCAAGGGCGCGGGTTAACAAATCTTTCATGCGGTCTCCTTGGCCATGAGGTCATTGTCGGGCATGGGAGATTGGAATGAGGGCCGACAACGCCATTCGTGTGTCGTTGCCTCGCGGTTCATACGAAAGCCTCCCGGTGCTCGTCGATAAATGCTTCGAGCGTCGTCGCGGGCCGACCACCAATCGTTTCGACCAAGTCGTTCGTTCCGGCGAAGACCCCGTTCTGGTGGTCGATGGCGATGGATGACGAAAGAATCGCCCGCCCGGCGGTCTGGTGCCTGTTCAAAACTCGCCGTACAACGCTCGGGCGTTGTGTCCGGCCGGGGGCTTTGGCCCCCTGAGGCCATCATCTGGAGCATGGTCTCAATGCTCACCTGCTTGTATTGGACTTCTTTTCCGAGCGCGCGGCTGAGAACATCGGCGATCCAATAACATTTGTATGCTCATGGTTTATGTCTCTGAATGGAGGTTTGAGGCTGAGCCGGAGACCAGCTGGATCTTTTATCTTTGCATGGTTCACATCTCATCTAGATTACTAACATCATCCAAGTATAGATGATGTTAATAATCTAAATGTCAATCAGGGAATTGCTGTTATCCAAAAGAACTTGGAAGAAAAGATCGAGACCATGAGGAAATCGAAAAGCGAGGCGGCCGAGACTCGGCGGCACATTATCGCTACCGCCTCGCAGGAATTTTGCCGAAATGGAGTCAATGGGACAGGTCTAGCCGATTTGATGTCCGCCGCCGGCCTGACACACGGCGGCTTTTACCGCCATTTTAAGAACAAGGATCATCTAGTCGCAGAAGCGCTTACTTCCGGGCTTGACTCCATTGTAGAAAAGATGAAAGCCGCTGGAGATTCGGGCGGAGTGAATGCAATGGTCTCTGGATATCTTTCAGAGGCTCACAGAGATGATCCTTCTCAGGGGTGCCCACTGGCCGCTCTCGGCGCTGAAACAGCCAGATGCGAGGGCAGCGTACGTGATGCGGCAACGGAAGGTTTCACCAAGCTCATCGACATCATAGCGGGCCAGCTAACCAATATCCGCCCCGATACAGCCAGAAAGCGTGCCCTGGTTGTCGTGTCGACGATGATCGGCGCTCTCACGATGTCTCGCATTGTCGATGACCCCGGTCTCTCGGACACAATCCTTCGGCAAGCTGAGCGGCATATCAGGGACTTTCTTGCCGGGAAGTAACCGCACCTAACCAATCCAGCCCGCGGTCAAGTTCATGGCTACATATCCACTCGACTCTTCCGGGTACAAAACAGCACTCACGAATGGAATCCATATAACCTTCCGGGGTATTGGGGAGCAACGGAGAGAAAACCGGTTTAAGCAAATTTTAAGGGACCTCTTCGAGGGCTTCGTCTGGGTTTCTTAATGGCCGCAATTCACCCCCGGATAACCGCTTCCGGGACAGAGAAAGCGTAGCGGCCAAGCAAGCAATGACAAGAGTTATCTCTCACTATCGCTGGAGCCGAATAGTAGACACCTCTGACGTCAGGCCACAAACAGGTCGAGCAAACCGGAGATCGGTTCCGGTGCCGCAAGAAACCCTTCAAACCAGCAGCAGACCTCCATCTACGACGACGATCTGACCGGTCGTGTATCCACTTCGCATAAAGCAGAGATAAGCCTCGGCAATGTCCTCAGGCTCACCCACCCTTCCAACTGGCAAAGCAGCGCCTCTCGCCGCGAAAAACGCCTCACGCTGTTCCTCTGGTAGTCGGTCCCATATTGGTGTGCGCACAATACCCGGGGCCACGACATTTACGCGCACAGGTGCCAGTTCGACAGCCATGGCCACGGCAAAAGCCTCCAGGGCTGAGGAGATGCTCGCGCCGATGGCGAAGCCGACCGAGGGTCGTCGCGGTACTGTGCTGGAGGTAAATACGATTGACCCGCCGGGACGAATCAGTTTGCTGGCATGTTTCGTTACCAGGAAGGCTCCCCAAAACCGTACATCAAAAAAAGCTTTCGCATCCTCCAGTTTGGTTTCCCCGAGCGAACGCTGCCACACCGAGTCTCCTGCAGTGTAGACCAAGTGATCAAATGGCCCCATCTTCCCAAAGAGTGTCTCTACAGCCCTCTCATCAGAAAGATTCGTAACATAACCTTCAGTGCCCTCGCCAAGCAGCGTCAATGCAAAGTCCACTCGGCTCTGGTTGCTCGATACCACCACAACATCTGAACCTTCAGTCTTTGCTGCTTTGGCAACGGCAAGACCGATTCCTGAGGTGCCGCCGAGGATGAGAACGCGCTTGCCTTTCAGTGTCATTTTCTATGTTCCGTTTGATCTTTTGGTTGAGGTACCGTTTGCGGTATGTCCTCAGACAACTTGAACACGATGAAACCGTGTTTATTCCAAATGTCGGCCACTCTCTAGTCAGGAATCTGAGAGTCAAGAATGCTACTCTTGTCGATTTCGCCGCTCTCTAGCGTGGCAGATTAACGACGGCTATTTTGGCAACGCCCAATTGAACGGCGTTCGTTTCGCTCGCCTTTATTGGCGGCCAGGCCGCTCAACAGCCGCGTCTCGCTCTTCAATTGAATCGCTTTTATAACGCACTCGTGGGCAGGAATTCTAAGCCAATCCCGCCGCGTGATTTAAGGCCCAACCGAAATTAAGCCTTGTGGAGGCCGAAGCGGAAGATCGTGCACTCATCAAGCTCCAAGAAAAGGTGCTCGGCCCAGAACATCCTGGGACTTTGGAGGCGCGGTGCAATCTGGCACAAGCCCTTGCTCATCAAGGCAAGTATGTCGAGGCCGAAAAAGAGGCTCGGGCAGTGATCGAACTCAGAGAGAAAGTGCTCGGTCCCGAGCATCCCGATACGCTGAGGAGCTGTTTTGAGCTGGCGATCTGTTTGCGTGCTCAAAGCGAAACGCAGGAAGCAACCGCGTTTGCCCAACGGGCAGCAGAGGGTGCGCGCAAGGCTTTGGGACCGGAGCACCCGGATACCAAAAAATATGAGCAACTCCGGCAGCAGCTACTGGTAAAAAGCAATTAGCCGGGACTTTACCGCGTTTTAAGCTTCTGCAACGGTTCCAAAAGGAACCAACATGATCTTCGCCTATTCGATCGCCAGTGTCTCGAAGCAAGACGAAGGTCGGCTCGAGGCCGCCAAATCAGAGCATAGGTCCATGCATGGAGTTCTAGCTTGCGGAACCGCAGTTTCTCGATCCCTCTGCGTCAATCAATGTGCGAGGGCTGAAGTGACTTCGAACTAAGTGGCCGACCCCGCTACGTGCGATCGAACAGCTTTGATCGATCGCACCGCGCCATCACATCGTCGTACGTATCGAAGCCGAGCCGCCGGTAGAAGGGCTGAACTTTAGGATCGGCAACCAGTAGTACTCGCCACACGGGCAACCGTCCCAGCAGTTCAGTCATGAGCCGGGTTCCGATTCCCTGGCGCTGATAATTCGGGTCTACCACCAGATCGTAGATAGTTGCATGGTACTCACCATCGGTGAGCGCTCGGGCCGCCGCTATTAACTGCAATCTGTCCTTGGCGAAACACACCACGTTGCTCTTTTCAAACGCTCTCCTCACTTTGTCACCCTCGCGCCCACCCATGTTAGTGGCTTTGAACAGGCGCAGTAAGAGCTGCCAATCAACTCCTTGACTGTCGAACTGAAAGTGAACGGTATCTGGATAGTTCATGATTCGTGTTCGGGAAAATAACTAACTAACTTAATCGAAAAAAAGCCGAACGCCAGCGTGCTGGACTCGATTGCTATACCCTGCTTTCGCCGGAACTCGACTAACCCTTTTCTCGGACGACAAGCCCGACCGCTTCTTAACGGTCATTAGGTTCTGGATGCACGAAACCTCAGACGTTACACTCGCACTGCAAACCGGCCTTCTATCCTACCAAGTCGAAGATGAGGAAGGCAGAATTCATTTACTGCTTCACTTGCCGGAAGACGAAACCGTGGACCCGCGAATTGGCATTGGACTAGTTTCCCGTAACTTCCCCTTCCGCATTAATGGCGGTAGGCCCCACAGAGGTGGCGCTGGGAGGCAAGAACGAGCTGACGATACCGTTGCGGCTGCGCACAAAGCCGGGGATATTCTTGCTGGTAAAGTAGCTTCCCGTAGTGGTGCCAGCTGCGAACGTGCCGTTGGATGTCGTGCAAACGTTCGGCGCATTGACGATGGTAACCGCACCCTTACGATCTCGCACGAAGCTCCGGACCACAGGGCTTACGTCAAAAAAGTATCCAGTGATCGTGCCTGAATTATTAACTTCTTCGCCACTCAGATAAGCTCCGCTAGAAATTTCAGGGAAAACCGAGGCAAACCTCAGCCGCCGTCATTCGCTGGCTAACAATCGGCCGGAATAGTCGCCCACTTTTGAAATCCATCTATGACAGGACTCGGACTTCAATTCCGACTTGCCCAGCCGCCGCTTCTAGCCGCGGCTTCTGCTTATAGTCCGTGAGGGCTTTTGCCCACGCGTTGTACACCGAGTCTTGATAGTCCAAAAATAAAACCCCCTCCTCGAGACGGCATCCGGGCGCACTCTCTACGGCTCGGGAGATTACCGGTTCTCCCCGCTTCAATAATTCATCGATCAACTCTTTTCTTTTTTCTTCTTCTGGTTTTGTTGGAAACATCTCTCTCTCCTAGCGGTTTCGGTTTTTGGATCAGGGACCGGGAATGTTCTACTTTAACGAACGCCTTTTTCCTCAGGCCCGTGGCTTGAGTGCATTCGTTCGTTTAGGCATTCGTCCTCCCATCAACCGCTCGACAGGCAACAAAGTCTTTACAAAGAACCTTTCAAGCGTAGCGCAGAGAGTTACACTCGCGGCTCTCCGGCGTTCCATAAGGATAAGAAATGGTCTGTAAGAAATGTATATCCTTCCAATACAAAGAATCGAAGAATAGATTACAGAAGCTAGTTGGCCTCGCGCTTTACGTCAGACGATTGTTAGAAATAATCTAACTGCGCGTTCGAACGCTGGGAAATAGTTTGACCATAACCGATCGGCAACGGCCCGTCACGACAGGCAAACTGGCGCAGAGACTGAGGTACAAACTCATTGCGGCACCGTGTCCATGGCCTTCAGCACAAGGCGGTTCTTGATACCTCGACCCATTCCCTGGAGGCTGGATCAATCGCCAAGCTCACTTTCGGGAAGGCCAAGCCGGACTTGCGTAGAGGGGAAGACCCTCGCTTCGCGGATTTTTTCCGGCATTCATGTTAATCACCTTTACGGTCTTTGGGCCGGGTCCCGGGATGAGCGCATAGTTGTTCAGCAACAGAGCTGACTCGATTATCTGTACAAGCTCGCTGCGAGGCACCGGTTCCGGCACAGAGATCGAAATGGGCAAAGCATTCACGGCAAGGTTGCTATCCATGATCAGGGTATTGCCCGTCAGCTGTTCGTATTGCTGAAGGATCGCGTAAATGCTCGCATTGACCGCTCGAAATGAACTCACCGACTCTTCGCTCCGCGATACTCCAGCCGCTTTTTCCTGAGCCGGCAGCCGGGTCCCAGTGAGCGCGCAAAATATCACGAGGGAAAGGAAATACATCATTGTTAGTTCTGAATGGTTTGACTCGGACCGGGAGCTGGCAACGCCCTCCGCAATGTCGGGAAGCCGGCTTGGGGCACTTGACCGGGCTGTGCTCGCTGTCAAATATTCGAATGTGGAACTCCAGATCGATTTCGCACGTCAGATTGGAGAACGCTGATGCGCCGTCTGTTTGGCGGCCCGTGGTGCAGACCTTTAGCCCGTCTTATACGCCTCGGCGATCGTGGCAGAATCGGTGAAATTCAGATATCGTGTTACCTTTCCGTTTTGGATAGTGAAAACGTGCACCAGCGGCACATCGATCCGCTTGTTGGTGGCGGTGACCACCGCGCTATAACGGCCGATCACCACCACGTTGTCGTCGCGGGCGATGAATTCCTCTGGCTTAACGGCTTGGTCTTTTTGCGTCTCCGCTAGAGATCCGAAAAACCCACGACGGACTTCATCTGGGGTCTTGAAATCCCCGGCGAACGGGACGCTGGAGGGAGCATCAAAGCGCCAAACAAACTGACTAGCTAGGTGGTCAATTATTGTGTTGATGTCTCCTTTCCCAAAGGCTTCATAAAGCCTTCTTATCAAGTCAACATTTTCTTGCTCTGGCATGGGAGGGGGTCTTTCTTTCGAGCAGTAATTTTACAAAACTTCGCTCCGCAATTTAACTGCCTCTCACACTCTGGTTCACGGCACTTTCTGCCTCAAGTTTTTAATTCTGACTGCTGGGGTTTGGTTCCAGGTCAGCCTTCGGATCTTCCAAACATCGCCCTCGCCATATCATCACATGCTCGGCGTCAATTACACTTTAGTGCAGGTTGACCACTACTTAAGGACTAGCATTTCCAGAACAGAGACGTGGTTGATCGCTTCGACCGATGTTTCCTGTCATCATCCAGCTTTTTGAAAGTTAAATGCTGGCGGTCACTTCCTAGTTTCGAGCTGAAGCCCTCTGTTTGCCAATCATGAATCCCCGCCACCTCCATCCCAAACCTGGCATGGCTCCAAAGCCTTGACCGATCTCAGACGTGTTTGACGTCCTCTGGACTGATACCGATTAGGCCTGCATCCGGGCTCGCAGCCAACTGTTAACATTTTTCTATTCTATTCTTAGTTTCTTCGTATTGGTTTAGGGGAAACCTCCAAGCGATAATTTTTTCGGGGACTAGTTACCCGAACGCGGGTAGGGCTCAATCTGCGGGTAGTGCGATCGCCCCATTTATGTTTTTTACTTTTCTGAGGTGGTGAGATGTTCGGCTCGCTGCCTCAGCCTTATGAAAAATCGATTTGGCTGGATTTTCCCCAGCGAACCTCCACGACAAGCCTCACGAGCACTTCTCGTACTGCGATCATTCGGATTCATATTCGCAACTATCTGCATCGCTTCGGCAGCGATGGGAGAGACCCATTATCGAGTCACTCGGCTTCCAACTTCGCCGGACGCCAACAGCGTCGCGCTCGGGCTGAATGAAAAGGGCGAAATTGCCGGCTATACTTTCCAGGGGGACGATTATCGCGCGTTCCTCTATTCCCACGGAGATAGTTCAGTTACCGACATAGGATCTCTAGGAGGAAAGATTAATGCCGCGTGTGCGATCAATGCTGCTGGTCTTGTGACCGGTTATAGTGAGGATGAAAACGGGAATCTGTTGGCTTTCATCTTCTCGCGGCAGAAACCGATCACAGCTTTAGGCACACTAGAGGGCGGTTCTAGCAGTGAAGCATTCGGTATTAACAGCCGGGGAGAGGTCGTCGGCGACAGCCAGAGCGGGAAACAAGACCACCGGCCGGTGTTGTTCACTGGTAACTCGGTTCAAGATCTTGGTCTCGGTGGTTCGAGTAGCCCAGATGCTTTCGAAACTGCCTATGCAATTAACGACTCTGGTCAAATCGCCGGCAGACACGCCAGCAACGATGTATTTCATGCTTTCCAGTTTTCGAACGGTAAAACTACCGATCTCGGTACCCTAGGCGGGGCAAATAGTGAGGCGCTTGCCATCAATAAGAATGGTCATACGGTGGGTGACAGCGATACCGCTGAGGGAACGACCCGCGCATTTTTATTCGACGGTTCACTGAAAGACTTAGGGACTTTGCCGGGCTACGAGAAAGCAAGTTTTGCGCGAGGAATCAATGATTCCGATGACGTCGTTGGCGACAGCGAGAGCGCCGATCAAAAACGAGCATTTCTTTATAGCAAAGGCCAGTTGGTGCAATTGGACACGGTCGCTGAAAATCTGGACGAGACCGGGTTCGTTTCCTTGGACGTCGCCTACGGGATCAACAACGAAGGGTGGATTATCGGGTACGGCACTACTTCTGACAATTTGACGGCAGCATTTGTTGCGGTACCTGGACCTTCTACTGGGCTCGTCGAAAATCAGGTAAAAGCTCCGGCGCCGCAGACTCGAGAACAAGATCAGGGTGAGAGCGTTTCGGAGTCCGATGAAGACAATTATGACCTCTTTTATTCAAGGTTGTCGTCAGACGGCAACTGGATAGATGCGGGCGATTATGGTTACGCTTTTCGACCTGACGCACCAAATGATTGGCAACCTTACCAGGATGGACACTGGGTCTGGACTGATCGCGGCTGGTACTGGGACTCGAACGAGTCTTTCGGCTGGGCAACCTATCATTATGGACGTTGGGTCAGTATCCAGGGAATCGGTTGGTGTTGGGTTCCAGGACATGAATGGGCTCCTGCTTGGGTCTCGTGGCGAGAAAGTGACGCGTACGTAGGCTGGGCCCCCCTTCCTCCCGAGGCCGATATTAGTGGGCACGCCTCGATTTCGTCCTGGGCCGACTCCTATTATGATATTGGACCGTCTGCCTACGTTTTCATGCGTTATGCCCATTGGTTTGCGCCCAGCTATCGGCGCTACTGCGAGCCACGAGTTCGGAACGTGCGGATCATTAACCGGACAAAGAATGTTACGAATATTGTCTATAATAACGCCGGGATTAACAACTACGGTCCGCGAGTCAAAAACGTCTCGGCAAAGACTAAGCGAAACATTCGGGAAACTAAACTAGCTGTTAATCGAGCGAGGGGCCGCGACGTTCGCTACGGCCAGACCTTAAATGGAAACCAGCTTAATGTGGTGGCGCCTCCTCCGGTACTGAAACCGGCTGCAAAACAGACACCGCGGGTTAAGACACGTTTGGTCAATCCGGTGGTTGACACGGGATGGCAAGGCATCAAACCCGCAGAGGCAGCAAGGCTGAAGACGAGCATTGCTCGACAAAACCCGCCACCACCGGGCCTTCCAAAACCGCGGATTCCTAAGAAGGAACAGGTTGAATCACCAACCGGTCGTCAGGTTCGCAGCCCGAAGCAAATGCCGCCCAACCTGGTGGCACCTAAGGTGAGGCCAGGTGAAAAGATGCCAGAAGTCAGGGCTACTCCAGGTGGTTCGCCAAAGACACCAATTGCCGGGAAGAAATTCGTTCCTCCCAACCTTATTGGCGAGAGGCCGGCCCGCACACTGAATACCTCGCCTGGCCCCGAAACGAAGCCGGCCACAACGCCGGAAACGGTGCCAGGTGAACGAGGACGTCGCCCAGCCACTACGCCGATACCAGAGAAGAAGTCCGAAGCAGAGTCAATTCCGGCACCGGAATCTCAAGCTCCGAACTTGGGCACACCAAAATTGCCGTCACTATCGAACCCTAAGCCGAGTCCTAGAGCAAAAGCGAGAGAGGAGCAGACATTAGTCCAAAAGCCGCCGCCGGTTGCCCCTAACCTGGAGCCGCAAGTTAAGGCACCTGTGCCTAAGCCCCAGCGGCAAGCCAAGGCGTCTGCTCCTAGGCAGCAGCAGCAAGCTAAACCACCTGCTCCTAAACCGCAGCCGCAAAAGCCGGCGGCTCAGAAGGAATCGCCGACAAAACAAGGAGGTAAGGGAACAAAAGCAAATCCAAATCCGAAAAAGAATTAATTTGAACAATCACTTAATACTGATCACCTCGTTTTTCGATTGCGATCACTTCTGCGGGTGAAGCGAGGTCACCTAACCTGAAGATCTCGGAAGTTTTCTAACTTGTGGGGTGCTGGAGACTTCTTAATAGTGGGTCTTTCGTTCCATATGCGATCGTCGGTGAATGCTCTAAGCATAAACCTGTGCTAACCTATCTGTTAGTTACCGACTTGAACCGCTCCGGCGGTGACGGTGCTTCGGTGTCAGGATCGTTTGGTTTGTCTATCCGGAACCGGATCGGGTCGGATAGATCGGTTCGACCATGCTGTAATTTGCCTGTCGGGCGCGGCTTGAGTTGGCGGCAGTTAGGATGCCGATAGTCGACCGGCATTGTCCGCTAACAAACATCGACTGTTTGACCTTTAACGAGAAATGAAAAAGCGAGTCGAAGGTCCGCAAAAGACAAGTGACGCGCTACGGGCCGAGATTGACGGACGCCAATGGGCGGAAGAAGCGCTTGGCGACAGCGAACAGCGGTTGCAGGACATCCTGGATAACACGACTGCTGTCGTCTTTGTTAAGGATCTCGAACTTCGCTACATTTTGGTGAACCGCGAATATGAACGCCGCCATCAGGTGCGGCGAGATCAAATCCGTGGAAAAACCGACTTCGACATCCTTCCTCATGATGTTGCCGAAACCGTACGGGCCAACGATCGACATGTGATCGAGGCGGGCACGCCCATTCAGTTCGAGGAAACAGTACCGATGACGCAGGGAGAGCGGCAGTACGTCGTTGTTAAATTCTTGCTGCGGGACCGTACGACGAAGCCTTACGCGATTTGCGGCATCGCGACTGACATCACGGAGTTAAAACGTGCGGAAGAGCTACAGGCCAGGCGGGCGCGTCATGCCGCGTTGCGCGCGGATATTCACGCAGCGTTCTGCGCGGCGGCAGAAACTCGCCTACAAACGATGTTGCAGCGCAGCTCTGAGGCAATAGTACGTCATCTCGATGCGGCTTTCGCCCGGATCTGGACGCTCAACGACCGAGAGAAGCTTTTGGAGTTGCAGGCCAGCGCTGGTCTTTACACTCGTTTGGACGGCGAACACGCTCGGGTTCCGGTGGGAAAATTCAAGATTGGACTGATTGCGGAGCAACGCCAGCCTCACCTGACGAACGACGTGCTGAACGACACGCGCATCAGTCATCCGGATTGGGCAAAGCAAGAGCGAATGGTATCCTTTGCCGGCTATCCTCTGCTCGTAGAAGGACGTTTGGCCGGAGTCGTGGCCATGTTCGCGCGCAAAGATCTGGCTCCGGACACGCTCGAGGCACTCGAGGCGGTGGCTGACACAATAGCCCAGGGCATCGAGCGCAAGCGGGCAGAGGAAAAACTGGGTCGACTCAATCGGACTCTCCACACGACCTACGAATGTAATCAAGCCCTCGTCCGCGCGACCGAGGAGAACGAACTACTCCAGTCAATCTGCCGAATTCTTGTCGAAGTGGGCGGGCTTCGGATGGCATGGGTTGGCTATCGCGAATTTGACCAAGAGAAAACGGTGAGACCCGTCGCCTGCGCCGGCTACGAAGAGGGATATCTCAAAGAAATCAACGTTACCTGGGCGGACACTGAGAGGGGACAAGGACCTATGGGCACAGCGATCCGGACCAACACCACCTCCTGGAACAGCGACATTCTGACCGATCCGAAGATGACGCCATGGCGGGCAGAGGCGATCAAGCGGCGTTATGCATCGTCCATTGCCCTCCCCTTACTGTTCCAGGGAGAAGCGTTTGGCGCCCTCGCTCTTTACGCCGAGGATTGCGATGCCTTCACTAAGGCCACGATCGAGCAATATACGGATTTGGCCAATAACCTGGCCTATGGAGTGGCGGCGCTCCGCACGCTAGAGGAGCGGAAAGGGGCAGAGAGCGAGATTCGTCAGCTCAACGCGTCACTTGAAAAACGAGTCGTAGAGCGCACGAGCGAACTGGTGCGGTCGAATGACCAACTCAAACGGGCAGAAGAGCAGCTTCGCAGACGCGGGGAACAGGTGCAGAAGCATCGCGACGTGCTTCTCGAACTGACACGCTCCGATAAATCCGATCTTGCTAAAGCGCTGCAGACGATCTGTTCCGTCTCGGCCGCAACCCTTGAGGTGGCACGTATTAGTTATTGGTCACTACGGCAAAACGGTTCAGTTATTGCCTGTGAAGTTCTCTATTTGCGCGATGCGGAAAGCTGCGATGGGAAGTTCAAAGGCACCCAGTTGGGCATCTCTGATTGTCCGGCCTATTTCGAGGCGTTAGCAAGTAAACAGCCCATCGTTGCGGACCGTGTGTTGAGGCACCCGGCCACGAGCGGCTTGGCGGAGCATTATCTGAAGCCGTTGGGCATTTCTTCTATGCTTGACGCTCCGGTCTGGGTATGCGGAGAGGTTGTCGGCGTGCTTTGTCACGAGCATACAGGCCACGCTCGCGATTGGTCGGCGGAAGAAATTGATTTTGTTTCGGCGCTCGCGTCGATGGTTTCCTTGGCGCTGGAAGAATCAAGTCGCAGGCGATCGGAACTTCTGCTGCGCGAGTCCGAGGAAAAGTTCCGCGCGCTTTTTGAAGGCACTAGTCAGGCGGTTGTTTTGCATGACGAAAATGGAATTTTTGAGGCGAATCTAAGTTGGTTACAACTTCTGGGCTATTCCAGTTTGGAAGACGTGATCGGCAAACACCCTGCAGAAGTCTCCACGGCTATCCAGCCTGGCGGCGAGCGCGCCGAGGTGCTGGCAGCAAAGCACATCGCCGACGCGCGGACCAAAGGGAGTGCCCGTTTCGAATGGATGGTAATGCGCCGGGACGGTACCGAGATACCGATTGAAGTGTTTCTTACACCTATCCAAATCGGCGGCCGACAGCTTTTTCAAGTCGTCTGCATCGACATCACAGTGCGCAAGCGCGCCGAAGAGAAGTTGCGCCGGAGCGAGGCGCAGCTGCGCAAGACCGAGGCGCGCTTCAGCGCGGCCTTTCGCGGCAGCCCGGTAAACATTGCCATTCTGCGGTTGAGTGACAAAAAGTTCGTCGAGGCTAACGACGCGTTTGTACGATGGTTGGGGCTGAGCCGTGACCAAATTCTTGGTCACGATTCAGAGGAGCTGGGGATGTGGGTAAATCTTGACGATCGCGCGAGGTTTCTGGCGGATCTCGAGCGCGCCGGTTCGCTGCGCGAGGTCGAGTGCCAGCTTCGAAGCCGGCGGGGCGTCGTCCACACGATAGTGCAGTCCGCCGACATCATCGAAATCAATCGGGAGCCGCACATACTCGCTATCGGTCTCGACATTACGCAGCGCAAGCACGTCGAGGCCGAAATGCTCCGGACGCTGGCTCGAGAAAAGGAGTTGGGGCAGTTACGGAGCAATTTTGTGTCGATGGTGTCGCACGAGTTCCGCACGCCGCTAGGCATCATCCAGTCATCCGCTGAAATCCTAGAGGACTACCTCGATCAATTGGAGTCGGCCGAGCGTAAAGAGCATCTTCAATCCATCCGGAAAAATACACGCCGCATGGCCGAACTAATGGAGGAGGCATTGCTAATCGGAAGCTTCGATGCCGGCAAAATGGAATGTAAGGCTGTGTCGCTGGACCTGGGGATATTCGCGCAAAAGCTCGTGGACGAAGTACTGTCGGCAACTGACCGACGATGCCCGATTGAACTGTCCCTTGCCGAAATACCTGCTGACCTCAGAGCCGACGAACGTTTGCTGCGGCACATTTTCACGAATTTACTGACGAACGCAGTGAAGTATTCCGACACCGGCCGGGTAGTCCGCCTCGAAATGGGTTATAACCAAGGAGAAATTGTTTGCGCGATCCGCGACCAAGGGATCGGAATTCCGGAAGCCGACCAAGAATGGCTCTTCAACGCCTTCCATCGTGGACAGAACGTCAGTGACCGCCCGGGTACGGGCCTCGGTCTGGTGATTGTAAAGCGGTGCGTCGATTTACATGGTGGCAGCGTCAAGGTGGAAAGCAATTTGGGTGAAGGTACAACCGTGACCGTGAGACTGCCGGTGTTTCGGTCGGTCTCCCCCTTGGGACACGATTAAACCGTTATTAAGACCGGTCGAAGATCTCTGAGATGCGGAGCCTCGAACGAAGAGTTCCTGTGAGGCAAAGCTCGATTCACTGATATGATTGTAAGAAAGATTCTGGTAATCGAAGACGAACCAGAGATGCGGCGCAATCTGACGACCGTTCTTCGACTAGATAAGTTTCAAGCACTGCCCGCCGAGAACGGCCGAATCGGGGTCGAGTTGGCCAAGAAAGAAAAGCCCGACCTCATTCTTTGCGACGTAATGATGCCAGAACTGGACGGCTATGGCGTGATCGCGGCACTTCGTGCTAATACCAAGACCGCCGCCATCCCGTTCATTTTCCTCACGGCCAAAGGCGAGAAGCCGGACATTCGTGCCGGAATGAACCTTGGTGCGGATGACTACCTCACCAAACCAGTCGCAAAAGCTGATCTTCTTGCCGCCATCCGCTCGCGTCTCGAGCGCGCCATCCAGCAAGCAGTGCCAGAGTTTAAACCTAACTTCCAATCTGCAAAACCACTCGAACAAGCGCTGGGCCTAACCCCGCGTGTCGCCGAAGCACTGTTATGGCTTGCCCAAGGCAAAACCAACAGCGAGATCGCAGCTATCCTGGGCAATAGCGAATCAACGGTAAAAAAGCACGTCCTCGAAATTTTCGATAAGCTCGGGGTCGAAACTCGGAGCGCAGCCACTCTGCGCGCGCTGGAAGTGCTCAGTTCGTCAGCGGCTCACAGATAGTTCCCGCCTGAGCGGCCTGGTATCTACGTCACGACTTCAGGTTCGTTGCATCGTGAACCGCGGCTAACAGCGACAACCGTTCCGTGATTGGCACAGAGAGAAATGCCCATACTGGGCCTTTCGTTCCATTTACGCGGATCAGCGGATGCTTTACGGATACGGCCACAATCGGAAATCACGTGAAACTGCGTAGGCGGTCTATGGAGGGGAGCACTCGTGGTGACACCCGAATTACTCAACCAAAAGCACTATGCCCGCGAGTTCCAAAACCATACGATTCATCGGCCACCGGCCGAACTTGAACCAGCTATCATCTACTTCTTCGGCGCGTGTTATCGAATCTTTCTACGCGCATAACCGGTTACTGATAGCTTCCGGAAGAAATCGCACAATAGAGCAAAATGCCCCGGCGGCTCCAAAAGACTGCTATCCGCCGAGGCTGTTAGCTTCGTGTGCCCGGCGGCGTCGAGGAACGATGCTATTAGCTGATCTCCGCGAGCACGTTTGCTGTCTCGATGATTGCGCTCGTAGGTCTTCGAAACTGCACCTCCAGCGTGACTACTGGATGTAGTAACGGAACACTAGCGAGTTGTTAGTTTCCCACGCATCCCCAGCAATAAGCACAACAAATCTACCCAAAAATCAGAGAAAATATGATAAAGATAGCCAAAGAAAAGATCGCGAATTTTAAAAGCAGGATAAAAGGCCAGATCGTTCTACCGAGCGGCTCGATTTATGGCGAGGTCCGCAAAATATGGAATGCGATGATTGACCGGAAGCCCGCTCTCATCGTCCGGTGTGGAGAAGCCGATGACGTTCCGCACGCGATCGCCTTCGCGCGCGAGAATGGACTTGAGATTTCAGTGCGAGGCGCAGGGCATAACATTGCGGGAAACGCGCTTTGTGATGACGGCATCACCATCGACTTCTCAACGATGCGGGATATCCGCGTGGACCCCGAGAGACTCCGCGCCTATGTTGAGCCGGGCGCGACACTGGCCGATTTGGACGAGGCGACCCAGTCCCACGGGCTGGCCACGCCGGTAGGAATCAACTCCACCACTGGCATCGCAGGTCTAACTTTAGGCGGCGGATTTGGTTGGTTAACCCGCAAGTACGGGATGACCGTTGACAATCTGGTCTCTGTAGAAGCGGTTACCGCGAACGGCAAAAGGATCCGCGCTAGCGAAGACGAAAACGCGGATCTTTTTTGGGCACTCCGAGGCGGCGGAGGTAACTTTGCAGTTGTTACCCAATTCGAATTCAAACTTCATCGGATAGGTCCTGAAATTCTAGCCGGCTTGGCCGTTTTTCCCTTTGATCAAGCCAAACAGGTGCTGACACAATACCGCGAATTTGTACAATTGGCACCAGAGGAGCTCAACGTGTGGACTGTGTTGCGCAAGGCTCCGCCTCTGCCATTTCTTCCAGAACAGGTGCACGGCAAGGAGGTCGTTGTGCTCGCCGCTTTCTACACCGGGGAGCCCGTTCAAGGCAGGAAACTAATCGAGCCTTTGCTTCGTTTCGGTGATGCCTGCGGCGAACACATTGTCTCTCAACCATACATACAGTGGCAGAAAGCGTTTGATCCTCTACTTACGCCAGGCGCGAGGAACTACTGGAAGTCTCATAATTTCATAGAGCTTAGTGATGGGGCGCTGGACACGATGATTGAGTTTGCTGGCGAACTGCCCTCGCCGCAGTGCGAGATCTTCATTGGGCTCATCGCGGGCGCGGCCAATCGTATTCCGGCGAACGCCATGGCATATGGGCATCGGGACGCAAAATTTGTACTTAACGTACACGGGCGATGGGAAGAGAACACAGAGGACCAACGATGCATCGCTTGGGCGCGCGCGTTCTTCCAAGCCACTGCTCCATACGCCTCGGCTGGTGCCTACGTGAACTTCATGACCGAAGACGAAACCGATCGGGTCGCGACCGCCTATGGCACCAACTATAATCGCTTGGCGCAAATAAAGAAACAGTATGATCCGGACAACGTGTTTCATCTGAACCAGAACATCAGACCGGCGCCATGACAGTGACCGAGTTGAGTCCTGATGTAAGTGGCTCCCCTAGTACTCCGTTAGTTCTATTTACGGGAAGCAATCTTCGGGATAAGTCAGTCGGAAAGCCGTTCACTCGATAAGAAAAATGACTAACTATGTCTCATATTTATTAGCAGCCAACGCGGCGAAACGAAGGCTCGCTGAGCTATTTGAATCAGAAACGCTCGACTCGGAAGGTTATCGGTCAGCAGCGATCGTCGCTGATGACCGCCATCCCGCCGCCCGAACTAACGCCGAACAAAATAACAACATGGCTCGAGCATACAGTTCCCTGCAAAGGTGGCGCGCTCCTGATTCGATGAGAACTGCGATCCCAACCAAAAAATCAGACCAAGTTAAGCGCGACCTGACTGTTTCCAGTCTGGCGCTGGCGCTGGTGTTCTCCAGCGCCGTCATATCCGCTCAAACTGACCGGCCGGCATTCTGGCTTCTCGTCGGCCCCACGCCGTGTGCCGTCGCATATACCGTACGGACGTGTTTGCGACACCGCCTGATTCGGCGAGAAGGTCTGCTGGCGTTCTCCGAGCGAAATCCATGATATTTGGATTAGTCTTCGCAGAGTAGATCCCAACCCCAGACCTGATCGATAGATTGCGCCCGAAGTCGTTTGTGATCGAAGTACCTTGTTTGAACGATAAGGCTGCCTTTATGGGGTGTGATCGAGAATGCCGTCAGCTCATGGGAAATGTAAGCTGTTCTTGGATGGGGGCGCAGCAGCTACTTTAGTTTTAAAGAGGGAGACGTCATCTCCTGACGCCCTACTGACATTCTCTGGCCTTCCCCACCCGCTAACTAACCTCTTTCAGATTCACCAGATATCCGAGGTCGGAACCCTATGAAATGACGCGGCGCAAGCTAACACTAAAGTACTAGTCTATCTGCCTTTAGGTGTTATTGCATCCGAACCCGATCCCGTATTGGTTAGTCGTTAAGGCGGAGATTAACTTCGTCTTCTATCCGTACCGATAAGCCAAGATTAGCGTCTGCTCCGTTAAGAGGGTGGTCGATACATTCGTGCTGAAAGTCCGTAGGGGATGAGAGCTGTGCGCGATGGCAGTATTAAATCAGGAGAAACCGGAAATAAGCCCTAACTTTGGGAAACCAGAACAATGAAATCCGTGGCAATGACGGCTCTGATCCCCTCGAGACTGACCGACGATGTTGTAGCGAGTTACAAGAACTGCTCAGATCCCCGGCTGCAGGAAATTATGATCAGTCTGGTCAAGCATCTCCACTCCTTTGCCCGTGAGGTGAAGCTGACCGAGGCCGAATGGCTCAAGGGCGTTGAATTCCTGACCCAGGTCGGTCAGTTTTGTACCGAAACGCGCCAGGAATTCATTGCGCTCTCCGATGTGCTGGGCCTAGAGATGACGGTGATCGAGCTCAACGACGGCACAGCCGACGGGGCGACAGAGGCCACATTGTTGGGGCCGTTTTATATACCTGATGCACCGGAGCTGGCGAAAGGGGCCACGGTCTGTGGCCAACCCCCCGGTGAGCCTTTGGATGTGATGGGTGAAGTTCAGGACCTCAAAGGCAAGCCCATCGCTAATGCACTGATTGATGTCTGGCAGGCAGGTGACGACGGGCTCTATTCGAGCCAGGATCCGCATAAGCAAAAGTTCGAGTTACGCGGCAGATTCCGCTCTGACTGCGAAGGGACTTACCATTTCAAGTCGGTAATGCCTAAGGGTTATCAGATCCCGAGCGATGGGCCGGTGAGCGAGCTGATGCGGCTGACGGGGCGGTCGCTCTGGCGCCCAGCCCATCTGCATTTCATGATCTCAGCGAAAGGTTACAAGCGGCTGACAACCCACCTCTTCCCCAAAGGTGCGCCGCATCTGGACGAGGACGCAGTGTTCGGGGTGAAGAAAACACTGATTCAGGACTTCAAGCGTAATACCGACGGCAAAGGTTACACGCTAAATTTCAATTTTGTCCTTGGCCAAGCGTAAATCACTTTTCAGGTCTCGAAAATTATTAAATGCCAAATCCGGATCTCGTGGCCCTTGGTCTTTTGCAGTTCCGATGGCGGCGTACTCTAATCTCGAGTTGAAGCCCTTTGGTTCTTCCAGCGAAAGGAATCTCACAAAATAACAGATTAAAAGAGGCAAGCTCCTTTCAGGATCCGGTGAGACGGTTAAATTGTTCCCGATTCTTTAGTCAGAGATAGGAAGAGCCTGCGAAACCCGGGAATCGGGACCAAACGGAATATTATTCCCTTTCGCTGGCGGCGGTTTGCCATTCCTGCAATTCATGTTTCCAATGAAGAACGGACGACTCCCAGTATTTGGGGTTTTTTGCACAGTAGATCGGCGCGATTTCGCTAAGGGTATTCCGTCCTTGGAACGGCTTTCGGTTCAAGAGTTCGGCTGCATAAAAAATCGACTCTTGAGGTGTCCCGAAACTTTTGGGTCCCTTTCGCGACATTAACCCCATCCAATTGTTCTCCCGGCGGGCGATCCTACTTTTCCATTGGCCTGACTCATGAGCGGAAATCGCGGCGAGGAAGACAGGATCGATATTGTTCTCGCGCCCAGCTTCCACGAAGACCTGTCCGTATCCTCTTGGAACTT
>Ga0207093_1025_pt1 | contig 34204 bp, 23 predicted proteins | sample Alteio_BWMinHeat_89_FD_153519 | JGI IMG/M metagenome (GOLD analysis project Ga0207093, IMG submission 153519) | Enriched cells from forest soil in Barre Woods Harvard Forest LTER site, Petersham, Massachusetts, United States -... | ecosystem: Environmental > Terrestrial > Soil > Temperate forest >... | reverse complement strand
AACACTTGTTTTACGATACTCTTTCATCATATCCAAAGTAATCGTAACAGGCTTTTTCTCATCCCACTGAATTTGCATATTTCCGCAAGAAAATATCAGACTATAAGCATCTTCAAAACTAAGCACTACACCCTCTTCTGCTTTTATATCAGATGGAGGGGTTAATTGTTTATTCTGTGACGTCAGATATTTTTGTACTACCTCGCGATGGGTTTTATCCGTTCTATTCGCTGCACAAGCTTCCTTCAACTCTGGGCTCAATGGCGTTGGTGCTATAGGTAACTCAGCAAGTGTTCTAATGCCGCCATGATTAAAAATATTACCATAATCTGTGACAATCGATTTTACATTTTTCGTGTCTAAATCATCGGATTTATATTCTTCCAAATCTTTTTGTAAGTTTACTAAACGTTTTTCAATTTCACTTAAAGTAGAAGTAGCTTCTCCAGGCTTTAAATTAAAAAACGTGCACAAGCGAATATATGACACATATATACCTTCGTAACATTTTTCTGGAAAACGATAATCTCTAAACTCTTTCTCAGATCCTTTTACTTCCTTCATGCCTGTTAATACTAAAGCAGTACTAGGTAAGGATAAACGCATTATACTCTCCGCTTTTAAACTGGATGAAGGTATTTCCATGGATATTGCAGCATCTGTTTTTTCTGTAGATGGTTTTTTTTGAGTAGTAGATGATTGGGTAAAACGCTGCCATAAATCTTTGGCAAAATTTGCAATGCTTTGGAAAAGATTCACATACGTGGAAGACAGTTCTCTGACGGAAGGTTCATTCTGTAATTCCGTCAATGTTTTTTCTTCCATGGAAACAAATTGGGTATAGCCAGCTTCTGTTAGACAATGGCCACCTACATGTTCTATATGCACTGCTGCTGGAATAACTTTTGCAATTTGTGCTTCGCACTTTTGATAAGCCAGCCATTCTTTTTGTTGAGATATATCTGTAAATAACCAATCCCACCACCATGTCCATGATTGTTTGTAAGCACTAACTTTCTTTTCAACTGTTAAAAGATCCCAGGCTTGTTCATTGGCGTATTCTTCAAGCGTTTTTCTCCACCATAAAAATCCCACGCTTCTTTTTTTTAAATACTGTTGAAATTCTAGTCGCTTCACACTTAACGCATGCCATTGCTCTGCCAACTGCTTGGCAGTCCCGAAAGTGCTTGCTTGTCTGTTGTGGGCTTGCATTATTAGCTCGCTAATTGGGGTTGGATGAGTTGTTCAATGTCATACTAGGAATAGAGCTTGAAGATGGGGCAACAGCTGCAGTACTCCCAGCACTATTAGTATTAGTGGAAATAGACGTATTGTCAATTGTAGCATGGCTTATGGCTGTAGAGGCAAAAAAAGTTGCTCGGTTTATTTGGCCATTAGCCTGAGTAGCATTTCTGAGTCTCACTTTGTTATTTCCTCTACGTGGTTTCAGATATGAACTAGGTTGCCTGCCCTTCGATATTTGTTTTTTTCTGGCTGTTTGAGATACTCCATTATACTGCTGTCCATTGAGCATCTCTTTTAATTCTTTCATTTCTGCTGCTCTTTTTTTCTCGTTCTCATTTAGCTTTATTTCGAGACTTTTAGTTGCAAGAATAGCTTGTTTTGCCTCTGCTTCCGCCCTTTCTATACGATCTAACTGATCAAATTCTTTCAACGTTTCCACAGAATGTCTCAGCGCCCAGAGATCGGGATTTTCTATGATTTCAAATAACCCTGAAAAAAGATCTGAACGTCGCAATAAACCAGAGTTCGCCTGCTTACTTAATTGTCTAATAGCATCTTCTACAAGCGTGTCTGATTTTTCATGCCCAGCCATCTGTAGAAACTTCGCAATCACAGCAACTTCGTTTAACCGATCTCGCTCTGTAATCATACGATTAAATAAAATATTATCTATTATTGACCAGTCTTTGAGTTTTTTGTCATTGGACAAACTATAAGCTAGCATTTTAGTCTTTAGTGCATTTGTCAGTGGTGTATACGTGCGAATAGAATGGATGATGTTTATCATCGATGGCCAATCCAAAACTTTATGGTATTGCGCCTCTTTGGCCGAAATTTCTCGCTCTGCATCAATCATTGTGTTGCCTGATTGTTTTCTTACTTTCTCTTTAGGTTTATCCGTCGCAGTACCTTTAATATCCATTGCATATTCTTCTGCAGTCTGATTGGCATAATTGCCTACAAAAACAGAAGCGCCACGTGATTCTAATTTTTCAATGATACGATTAAGCGATTGTTCTCTTTGCGGATCTCTGAAATCTGAATTGAATTTTGCTTTACTATATCGTTTCATGGCGATGTGCATTAAGGTATTGCCACTGGCATCTTTCACTAAATCTAGACGAGTTGAACCAATATGACTTTGTATTATCCTATCTACGAATGCCGCGGGATCATTTACCTTGACTTTGAGTTTATCTTTATTATGCGTTAGCCACTGGATAGCTTGTTTTCGATAATTATCGATTAGTATTGCTTTTTCTTTTTCAAGGTTTGTGGTTTGTTTTTCATCTTTGTTCATTTCTTTTTTATCCGCCATGCGCGATGGCACTTGATCAGCTATTGCTACTGAAGTTGTGGTTGGATTTTTGGAAGTTTCTTTTGCATTTAATTTTTTTTGTATTGTTTGTTTTTGTTGATTTAATAAAGCTGGTATTTTTTCTAGATCTAGATATGCACCATGTTTTAAAAGCATTTCTTCAAAAAAAATTATTAAATCATTTAATTTTGCCGTATACACTTGGCTAACGGGTTCTATATAACGGCGTTTGATACTATCAGTTGATAAATTTCTTTCTTGGCGTAGGATTTCTATTTCATTTGTTAAATGATTCATCAAAATTGCTACTATTCTTTCACTTTCAGCTTCAATTGATTTTTTGATGTGCGTATACAGTTCGCTATGACGTGTAAGTACTAGTTTTTTTAACGTAGCGGGGGCTTTGTCGCGAACTTCAGGAGCATCTTCATATTTTTGTAGTGGTTCTCTTATAGTTTCAGTTAAACTGGATCCAGTAACAATGATATCTTGGCTTTTTGAATCATTGAGGCGTTGATAATAGTCGTTTTTAATACGTTCAAATTCCTCAACGGCTTTTTCAGCTTCTTTTAAGGGTTTTTCAAATTTTTCCTCTAGGCATTTTATGTTAGATTCTTCTCGAGCACGAATATCAGCCCTCATGCCTTTTATCAATTGTCTAAGGTGTACTATTTTCTTACCATCTTCTGCGTCCTTGTTTTTCTTTTCATCTAATTTTGCTAACATCTCCTCATATTGACTCAATAGCGCAATAGAATTTTTTGGGCTTAGATGATTTTTTTCTGCGGAAGTTTTTCTTTTTTTGAATTTTGCTATTTCTTCTTTACTCACTGAAACTTTTTCTTTTTCATAAAGTGCGATAATTGCATCTGTTTTTAATCGGTTTTGAATGATTGGAATAAGACTTATTACATATTGATAAAATAATTCAATTAACTGAGAAGTATTTTCATGATATTTATTAAAAAGATTTTTTTCATAATACATATTTTCTAATGAATACAGGTCAGGCCCTAATAGAACAGATAGTTTTTCTTCATCGACTTCTTCAATGGCCACTTTTGTATCGGGGAAAAACTCTGTTTGCCATTCATTAACAATCAATAATGTTGCAGGAGAAGCGGTGATTAGTGGTTGCTTTTGATTGCTTTCCGCAGCTTCAATGTGAATACTAGACGGTGACAACGAAGAAACTGCTGTGCCTACGGGCAAAGTATTACTCGCAGCAGCTGCAATCACTGCTGTGATAGTATGAGTTGATGATTTAACATCGGGTAATTGATTCGCTTTCATTTTTTATTTCCTTTTAAAAAATTGACATTGAATTGTTAGAATGGTGAAAAATTATAACTCAAATGATGGTATTATGTGAAATCGTAAGAATTCATAAATAGTCTATAGGATGCAGGCGATTTTTTCTATATTTCTAGTAAAATCATGGTGTTAGAAACCGTCAACTATAGCCGTATGGCGAATGTCTTACAGAAATTAACATATATCTCTTACAATCAATATTTATGCAACAAGACTCATCGAACCCAGGGACGGGATGATGCGTCACATAATTTATATATCTGCATGATTATTACATTTTTAGTAATAAATTCGTCATGATTCTGTTAGTCATCTATCGTTAATATTTTCTTTTAATAATAATGTTTTTAGGAGAAAATATGTTAAGAAACAGCATAGCAATATTTTTTTTATTTTTGTTGATCTTCTCCGCTCAAATACCAGCTAAAACTACAAATATTCCACTTAAAACACCTGGAATTTTAACAGTTTGTTCCTATAGCGAATTTAAACCTGTTAGCTATGCAAAAGGAGAAGGCTATGAACCTGATATGTTACGTGCAATTGCCAAATTATTAGGGGTTAAAATTCGATTTATTCCTGAAAAAAATTATGAAGGAATTTGGCGATTACCATCACAAAAAAATACCTTATGTGATATTTCTGCTGGCGGCATGACACCCATGCAATATCGCCGTGCTCAAGGTGCTGTTTTTTCTAAAACAACTACGCATTTTAAACAATCCTTATTAATCAGGACTAGAGATTATCAAAATGGATCTATTCGCTCTTATAACGACTTCAAAAACAACCGAAGAAAAATTGGTGTCGTTCCCAGCACAACAGGAGAGGAATTTGCACATCAACGTGCAAAAGAAAATACTATAGATTTATCTGTTTTTGTACAATATGCAAGTGAATCTGAATTATTACCTGCTTTAAAACAAGGAAAAATCGACGCCATTGCGCGAGGTGAAATAGGCAATGATTATCAAGCCTCCATCGATCCTCAAGTAAAAACAATTGCTAAAAAAGATTACGGTGAAAAATTTGCTTTTGTAGTGGACTCTAATAACCCAGAGTTATTGCGCAAACTAAACCATAGTATTGAGAAAATCACAGACCATGGAAAAATTGGTTTCTCTCTCTGGTTAAAAGATCATGCGATATTTATGAAGAAAGCGTAAAAAACTCCAAGTATTTTTCACCTTAATATCACCAACCGCGACACCTAAATATCTTCGATCGAAAGGGTTCGCGGTTAATGTAAATGGTGAAAACGTTTTTGGCACTTTGAATTGTAAACGAATATTATTTTTAGCGCCTGCATTTGCAACTGTATAAGGTATTTTAGCGGTTAATAACCAACCTTGCTTAGGGTGAGCAGCCATATTGAATTTAATAGAATAGTGATTAATCAATATTCGCAAATTATTCAGAGTGCTATTGTTAATAGCATACACAATATGAATTTTCATAATCAAATCAGAGAGAACACAGTATGGAATATCAACCACAGATTCCGAACGTGGGCCAGTCCAACGAAAAAATTCATTTTGATTTTTTTCAAGTTCATGCCATTCAAATGCATGACAATCAATATTCATAGTAAATAACAAACTATTTTCAGAAATTTTACCTGCATGCTGAGGATCCTTAATGCCACGAATCAAGCGATTAACAGAAAAATAATGGCCTTTTTCTGCAGGCTTAATGACATCACTCACATGAAATAAATGATTATTAATCGCGCGCGCTACTGCTATTATTTCATTCTCTATAAAATTTATATCCGATTGCATTTTTTTTAATAACAATAATTGTCGTGAAACATCACGTTTTTTATAAGAATCTCGCCACCAAGCAGCAGGAAATTTAAATGCAGTAATCTGTCCTGTATTAGCAAAAATTTCTCCATGGTCCCAAGCACGAAGCTGAAATTCATAATCCACGGGATAGCCAACAGTGTGTGGATCTTTCCATCCACCGATTCGAGAAATCATATTTTTCTTATGCATGACTGTTGAAGGCGGTATAAAATTATTTCTTTGTAATATATTTTTAATAGGCAATCCGGCAACAGAGCGAATACCTGTATCCGGTGGTCCATATAAAATCATTCCTGAAAAAATATAATCCGCATTTTTTTCTCTCTGCGTCGTCAGTAATGTCTCTAAATGTGTTGGGTGCCAGATATCATCATGGCCAAGGTAAGCAATAAATTCACTTTTTGCCTCTTGAATACCTCTATTATTGGGAACAGATTGGCTACCAGAATTATTATTTAAATGAATCCAACGTACTCTATGATCATTGAATTTTTTCACTACACTTTCTGAATCATCCGTGCAACCATCTCCCACAACAATAATTTCAATATCATGCAACGTTTGTGCGATAACGCTTTGTAAACTTAAATTTAACGCGCTCGACCAATTATAGGTTGGAATGACCACACTAACACGAGGTTCACTCACTGACTTATTTCCATGTGCGACATAGGTAAAATACCGGAATGTTTTATCCCTGCTAGGCGACGTATTTCTGTAATCGCTCGCACCACGGCCAAGCCTTCTTTGGCATCAGATTTTGGCAAAGCGCCACCACGCAAATAGTCAACAAATTCTCGCAATTCACACAACAGCGGCATTTCATTAGTAAATGGGCGGATTTCAGTATGTTTTTTTAAATCATGGTTCCAGTATTTTTTGTGATAAATTGAAATATAATCATCGTAACCATCTTTTAGTACAGCAACACCATGTTCACATTCAAGACGGATCTCACGATTCAGAGTAGGACGAACACTGGATATTTCAACCACATTCCACGGATTTTCACCCGACACTGAGATTAACTCAACTGTTTCATGGCCCCATTCAATGGCTACGGCAGAACGCGGAGTTGGAATATAACCCAAAATTTCTAAAGAAATCGATAAATCATGCGGTAAACATATCCAAATCATATCGACATCTGCATAACGACTGCCCCAATTCATTCGATGTGTATGCAACCCTAAAACTTGGCCAAGTTCTTGTGTTTTTGCAATATCTGCAAGCAGTTGTACTCCTTTGTGATATCGCCACTTATGCATAACGAATAATCGGTCTCTTAAATTTTCAACTAGCCATTCTGCATCTTGTAAATTTGCTGTCATGGGTTTTTCAACAAAAATGGGGACAGATAAGGCAGCAGCTTTTTGAATTACCGAAAAATGCGTGGCTGTAGGTGTCGCAATCACAATACCATCGATATGATTTAACTCATCAATTTGCTGAACAATTTTATCTGCATGATATTCACGCGCATGGGCGCGAGATTTTTCTGATCGACTGACGACAGTGACATGACATCCTAAACTTTTTAAATCGCGTAAAATATATCTTCCCCAGTGACCACAACCAATCAAACCAATTCTTGTGAGACAATTCATAATACATGCCTGGTAATATTTTTCATGAATTCATCATAAGAAGGCGCACTAGCATCACGCTCTGAAAGAATCGCTGATTGTGTTGGCCAAGGAATATTAAGTTCGGGATCATTCCAAATACAACTGAAATCATGTTGAGGGTTCCAATAATTATCTAATCCATACATAATAATGCTATCTTTTTCAAACCAAATGCCATGGGCAATCCCTACCGGAATAATCATAATATGTGGATGAATAGCATCCATAGGGACAATATAGCCTTGCTTTCTGGTTGGTGAATGCAATCGAAGATCACAAAGTCCGACATGGATTTTACCTGAGGCTATAAAAATATAATCAGCTCTATCCACATGAAAATGCACACCGCGGAGCACACCTGCATGAGCATAAGTCACATTCCACTGTATAGGGTTAAATTCCTGCTGCCATTCATCCCGATAAATTTCTGTTAACCAGCCACGATGATCGTGGTTGGTATGAAGTGCTGTAAATTTTATGCCTGCGGGTAATTTTTCTGTCAGTTCGGTTTGCACAACTATTTCCTATCTTCTAATGCTTATCAATTATACTTCAAATTATACAAAATAATAATGCATAATAATTGTTAACTATTACTAATAATGATTAAATCATTATCTAATATTTTTTTGCTTAAAACTATCTTTTTTTTATCTAAGAGTTAGGTTAAAAACACCAAGATTTCTAGTACAATAGTGCCCAGGAAATACTGTCAAAAGCAGCAATATTAAAGGGCAAGAAATGTACAACCCCCAGTGGCTAAAAAAAAAATTGCAGGATGCATATAAAACTTGCCACGACAATGGTTGGTTCTTTTGGATCATCACATTTTTTATCATTGTATTAGTCGTCGGCTTGTTTCATTTGTTTAAATCACTGAATAATCATAAACCCAATGTTCCTGTGATCATTGCAACAGCAAAAACAACTAATGTTCCTATCTATCTCGCTGCGTTAGGAAATGTCACACCCATATACAGCGTAACAATACGCACGCAAATCAACGGTCAATTATTACAAGTCAATTTTCGTGAAGGACAAATTGTAAAAACAGGCGACTTATTAGCACTGATTGATCCTAGAATTTATCAAGCGCAATACACCCAATATCAGGGACAATTAGCACGAGATACTGCGTTGCTTGCAAATGCACAAATTGATTTGAAACGTTATCAAATGCTTTGGCGACAAAATTCCGTCGCAAAACAAATATTAGATACGCAAACTGCATTAGTTCGTCAAGATGAAGGTACTATATTATTGGACCAAGGTTTATTACAAAGCGCTGAAGTCAATCTCAGCTACACGCGTATTACTTCGCCTATTGATGGCCGAGTGGGATTACGTTTAGTAGATCCAGGTAATTTTGTACAAACCTCAGATACTAATGGTATTGCTATCGTTAATATGATGAATCCGATTACCGTTGTGTTTACATTACCTGAAGATAATATTCCAAGCATTCAAAGAGCTATCAACAAAGGAAAACCATTATTAGTGCAAGCATTTGATAGACAACAAAATCGTCTACTTGCAACAGGAACACTTTTAACCATGGATAATCAAGTAGATCCAACAACGGGAACGGTAAAACTAAAAGCTATTTTTAAAAATGAAAATAACATGCTTTTTCCCAACCAATTCGTCAATGTGGCATTACTAGTTGATGTACTTGCCAATGCAACAATTGTTCCTACTGAAGCAATTCAACACACACTTGAATCAACTTATGTATTTGTAATCAACGAAGATCATACTGTCAGTAGCAAACCCGTCACGACCGATGTCACTTTTGGGAATAATACGGTAATTCGTTCTGGCATTTCGCCTGGTCAATCTGTTGTAACAGAAGGTACTGATCGTCTTACCGCAGGTTCTAAGGTAGCTATAGTGAATAACAATAGAAGGTAATTGTTTGCATGAATTTATCACGTCCTTTTGTGTTAAGACCTATTGCAACTTCTTTAGTTATGCTTGCATTATTACTAGCAGGAATACTCGCTTATCAATTTTTACCCGTTTCTTCGTTACCGCAAGTAGAATATCCGACGATTCAAGTATCAACTTTTTTACCTGGCGCAAGCCCGGATGTTATGGCTTCGTCTGTCACAGCGCCACTTGAACGTCAATTTGGTCAAATGTCTGGATTAAATCAAATGAATTCTAGTAGCGCAAACGGTGTATCTGTTATTATTTTACAATTTACTTTAAACATGCCACTCGATGTTGCTGAACAAGAGGTACAAGCAGGCATCAATGCAGCAACCAGTTATTTACCAAACAATTTACCTGTACCGCCTGTTTATAACAAAGTAAATCCTGCAGATGCTCCGATTTTAACACTGGCACTCACCTCGCATTCCATTCCCTTACCACAAATAGAAGATTTTGCTGACACACGACTTTCACCAAAAATTTCCGAGGTATCAGGCGTCGGCTTAGTGACTATCAATGGCGGACAACGTCCCGCAGTACGCATACAAGCAAATCCCAATAGCCTTGCAGCCTATGGATTATCACTTGAGTATTTGCGTACTCAAATAGCTGCTGCCAATGTAAATGGCGCAAAAGGAAATTTTAATGGTGACAGACTTGCTTATATTATTAATACTAATGACCAATTGTTAACAAGCAAAGAATACAACCCTCTCATTATTGCCTATAAAAACTCAGCGCCTGTACGTCTGGCGGATGTTGCAAAAGCGATTGATGGCGTTGAAAACACTAACCAAATTGCGTGGATGAATGAGTCACCCGCAATCATAGTCAACGTACAACGTCAACCGGGCTCTAACGTCATTCATGTAGCAGATGAAGTAAAAGCACTATTATCTAATTTAACTTCCATTTTGCCTGCAGATTTAAAAACTACAATTCTCACAGATCGTACAATTACCATACGCGGTTCAATAAAAAATATGCAGTTAGAACTTCTTCTTTCGATCGCATTAGTTGTTATTGTGATTTTTTTATTTTTACGCAATCTTTCTGCCACTATTATTCCTAGTATTGCAGTCCCACTTTCATTAATAGGCACATTCGGTGCAATGTACGTATTGGGTTTCAGTATAAATAATTTAACATTAATGGCTCTTACCATATCAGCAGGATTCGTTGTAGATGATGCCATTGTAATGATTGAAAACATTTCACGTTATATCGAGCAAGGTGACTCAGCTTTTGATGCGACAATTAAAGGTGCCAAACAAATTGGCTTCACCATTTTATCATTAACAGTCTCTTTAATCGCTGTACTAATTCCGTTGTTATTCATGAGTGATATTATTGGTAAATTTTTTCGTGAATTTTCTTTGACACTGTCTGTTACTATTTTACTTTCAGCATTTATTTCTTTAACACTGACACCTATGATGTGCGCTTATCTGTTAACACATCGTCGCAATATCGTACCTGATACATTTTTTAAAAAAATTCTCTTGCATTATGGAAATTCATTACGTTGGGTCTTAAAAAATCAACAAATAACCTTGATTTTTGTGTTATTCACACTATTTTTAACGGGTATTTTATTTTACTTTATCCCAAAAGGATTTTTCCCAACCCAAGACACGGGTGTCATTCAAGGCGTTACTGAAGCTCCGCAATCTATTTCGTTTAATGAGATGAGCAAGCGCCAACAAATGTTGACAAAAATTTTATTAACAGACCCCGCTATTGAAAACTTGTCATCTTTTGTTGGCATTGATGGCAATAATCCCGTCATCAATGATGGACGAATATTAATTACTCTAAAACCATTGGCCGAGAGAAAAGCCAACGCCAATGAAATTATGCAACGAATTCAATCTAAACTAGCTACGATTCCGGGTATTAATTTTTATATGCAACCTGTTCAAGATTTCATTTTTGATAATCGCATTAGTCGAACACAATATCAATATAGTATTAGTGCTCCTGATGCTACATTAGTCACTGCTTGGACAAATAAATTAATGCAACAGTTAAAAACCTTTGATAAATTATCGGATGTGACTAGCGACCAACAAAATCTCGGACTACAAACATTTATCCATATTGATCGTGATACGGCTTCCCGATTGGGTATTACTGCACAAGTCATTGATGATACTTTGTATGATGCTTTTGGCCAACGACAAATATCAACTTTATTTACACAACGTAATCAATATCATGTTGTCTTGGAAGCATTGCCTGCATTGCAATTAACACCGGCAAATTTAAGCAATATTTATTTTACTTCCACCTTAGCTAAACCTATTCCGCTAAGTGCAATTAGTCAGATATCGCAAAATATTGGGCCCTTGGTTATTTATCGCCAAGGTCAATTCCCCGTTTCTACTGTTTCATTTAATCTGGCAAACAATGCGGTCTTAGGAGATGCTATCCGTATTATCAATGAAACAAAAAAATCGCTTAATATACCACTCAGCGTGCAAATGGGATTTGAGGGTGCTGCGAAAATTTTTGAAAATTCATTAACAAATGAAATTTGGTTGATATTGGCTTCTATTATAACCGTATATATTATTTTGGGAGTATTGTATGAAAGTTATATTCATCCTATTACTATTTTATCAACCTTACCTGCTGCAAGCTTAGGTGCTTTATTAGCATTAATTCTCACAAATCATTCATTAACTGTTATCGCCTTAATAGGTATTATATTATTAATCGGAATCGTCATGAAAAATGCTATTATGATGATTGACTTTGCGTTAGAGCAAGAACGCATTCATAAAAAATCCGCACATGATGCTATTTATGAAGCCGCAATGCTACGTTTTCGTCCTATTTTAATGACTACATTAGCCGCATTTTTTGGTGCTATACCGCTTGCAATCGGTGGTGGTATGGGTGCTGAGCTCAGACAACCTTTAGGTATCGCCATTGTGGGTGGTTTAGTCATTAGTCAATTATTAACAGTGTATACTACACCTGTCATTTATCTCACATTTGATAAAGTACTTAAAAAAATAACGAATAACAAGGACGAATAATGAATCTTTCGTTGCTTTTTATTAAAAGACCTATTGGAACATCTTTATTAGCCGCTGGAATTGCTATTGCTGGTATTATTGCATTTAATCTATTACCAGTCGCTCCCTTACCGCAAGTTGATTTTCCGACAATCAGTGTTCAAGCTTCTTTACCAGGAGCAAGTCCTGAAAATATGGCAACCTCTGTTGCCACTCCTTTAGAACGACAGTTGGGAAATATTGCTGGAATTACTGATATGACTTCAACTAGCACTCAAGGGTCTACTCGTATCAGTATACAATTCGATTTATCGCGCAACATTGATGGTGCTGCGCGAGATGTACAAGCAGCAATTAATGCCGCGCAAAGTTATTTGCCTGCTAATCTACCTAGTCACCCTACTTATCGTAAAGTAAATCCTGCTGATGCTCCTATTATGATTTTTTCACTGACTTCCGATAAATATACGACGGGCGAAATGTATGATATGGCATCAACGATTTTGCAACAAAAAATGCTACAATTAAAAGGTATCGGGCAAGTAATCGTAGGCGGCAGTTCTTTGCCTGCTGTACGCATCGAGCTAAATCCAACAGCAGTCAATGCTTATGGAATTTCTCTCAATGGCATAGCTAATACTATTGCTTCACAAAATGTGAATCATCCAAAAGGACAACTAACACAAGGAACATCTTCTTCAACACTCATCGCAAATGACCAATTGTTTAAAGCAAGCCAATATGCTCCGCTTATTATTACTTACCGAAACAATAACCCAGTACGCTTGTCTGATGTAGGCGAAGTCATAGATTCCGTAGAAGATTTGCGAAACGCAGGAATCGCAAATAATAAACCTGCTGTTTTATTGGTGTTATTCAAAGAACCTGGCAGCAATGTTATTAAAACCATAGATCACATACGTGATATTCTTCCGCAATTTAAAGCATTTATCCCCGCCGGTGTTAATATGAATATTGTGATGGATAGGACTGAAACTATTCGTGCTTCATTACATGATGTTGAAATTACCCTGGTAATTGCCATGATATTGGTTATCTTTGTAACTTATATTTTCTTAAATAATTTACATGCCATGTTGATTCCAGGAATAGCAGTATTACTTTCTTTATTAGGTACGTTTGCTGTTTTATTATTACTGGGTTATAGCTTAGATAATTTATCTTTGATGGCGTTAACTATTTCGACAGGATTTGTTGTCGATGACGCTGTTGTGGTTCTTGAAAATGTGACACGACATATTGAAAGCGGTGTTAAAACTATTTATCAGGCAACACTTGATGGCACAAAAGAAGTTGGTTTTACTGTGTTATCAATGAGTCTTTCTTTAATTGCCGTTTTTACTCCTATTTTACTCATGGGTGGTATTGTCGGACGATTGTTTCGCGAATTTGCAGTCACATTATCCGCCGCAATCATGATTTCATTGCTTGTTTCACTGACAGTGACACCTGTGATGTGCAGGCAATTATTAAAAAAATCAAATACACAAGAATCTCGCTACACGCTCTTTATTCATCGCATACGTGACAAATACGAAAAAACATTAGATTGGGCATTAACCCATGCTAAACTCATGTTTTTGGTAATTGGAATTACCATTTTTTTAAATATTATATTATTCATTATTGTGCCTAAAGGTTTTTTCCCGCAGCAAGATACAGGTAGAATATCGGGTTCAATTCAATCCGTACAAGATATTTCGTTTCAAGCGATGCAAACTGTGCTCTCATCTTTTGTGAAAATCGTTAAACAAGATCCAGGAGTGGAAAATGTCGTTGGTTTTGTAGGAAGCGGCTCAGTAAACTCAGGACAAATCTATATTACATTAAAACCAATGTCTGAACGCAATATTTCAGTCGACGGTATTATCAATAGATTGCGAGGAAAATTGGCAAAAATCGCCGGCGCGACCTTGTATCTACAAGCGGCGCAAGATTTGTTAATTGGCGGTCGCCAAGGAAATGCACAATTTCAATATACTCTTTCCGGTGATAATTTACAGGACCTCAATAAATGGGCACCTATCATCACAAAAGATCTTAGTCAAATACCCGGTATTATTGATGTCAATAACGACCAACGTGATCATGGTTTACAAATATATGTTAATGTCGATCGTGATACTGCAGCTCGTCTCGGACTGACCACACAACAAATCGATAATAATTTATATAATTTATTTGGACAGAGTCAGGTATCTACTATCTATATGCCAATGAACCAATACCATGTGGTCATGGAAGCAGCACCTAAATATTGGCAACAACCCGAACAACTTTCTGTGGTACACTTGCTTGCCTCTGCAGGAAAAGAAACACCGCTTTCAGCATTTGCAAATTTTATTCCCTCAGCAACATTATTATCTGTGAATCATCAAGGACAAGCGCCTGCTGTTACCATCTCATTTAATTTATTGCCTGGTGTTGCTCTAGGCGATATAGTCAATAATATTCAGCAACATGTTAAGCAAACCCATATTCCTGCGACTATTCATGGTTCATTTAAAGGTACTGCGGAAGCATTTCAATCTTCTTTGACCGATGAACCTCTCTTGATTCTTGCTGCATTATTTGCAGTGTATATTATCTTGGGAATTTTATATGAAAGCATTATTCATCCTATTACCATTCTTTCTACACTTCCTGCCGCTGGCGTAGGTGCTATCTTGGCACTGATTATTACAGGATATGATTTAAGTATTATCTCATTAATTGGTATTATTTTATTGATTGGCATTGTGAAAAAAAATGCAATCATGATGATTGACTTTGCATTACATTTAGAAAAAACACAAAATACTTCATCACGCGACTCTATTTTTCAAGCGGCTGTACTACGTTTTCGTCCGATTATGATGACTACTACAACCGCATTATTCGGTGCAGTACCTTTAGTCATAGGTTTTGGACTAGGTTCAGAATTGCGTCGACCCTTAGGCATTGCAATTATTGGCGGATTGATTCTCAGTCAACTATTAACATTGTATACTACACCTGTGATTTATCTTGTCATGGAAGATTTTAAAAATTGGAGCAAGCGGCGTTGGCAATATTTTACTTCGCGCTATATCTTAAAAGGTAATCGAATATGATAAAAAAAATTTTTATTTTATTGGTTTCGTTATTTTTAACTGCATGTGCCGTCGGGCCTGATTATGTAAAACCACCTGTTGTCGTCCCACAAAAATTTAAAGAAGCACCACCACCGCCAAAAGGTTGGAAAATTGCACAACCTAGAGATGAATTTAATCATGGGAAATGGTGGGAAATTTTTCATGATCAGACATTGAGTCAATTAGAAGAACAATTAAATCATTGTAATCAAACCGTCGCTACCGCATATGCTAATTACCGACAGGCATTAGCACTTGTTGACGAAGCACGAGCTAATTTCTACCCAACTGGCAGCGTCACGGCATCAATCACACGACAGACTCAAGGTTCAGGTTCATTTGTTTCTAATTCATCTGCAATACCCGGTGCATCCTCAGGTAGTGCGTCAACTACCTCAGGAACCATCAGTAGTACTTCTAACGGTAGCACCGGACCAAGCAACAGTCATGCTCTTTCATTCGCTGCATCTTGGGAACCGGATATTTGGGGTACAACACGCCGCACAGTAGAAGCCAGTGTTGGTGGGGCACAGGCTTCAAATGCACTGTTTTTTGCAACACGTCTAGCTGCACAAGGATCGTTAGCACAAATTTATTTTCAATTACGCACACTAGACATGGACCAAAAAATATTGGACAACACCGTGACTGAGTATAAAAAATCTTATCAACTCACATTAAATCGTTATCACTCTGGTGTTGCGGCTTATGCTGATACTATACAAGCAAAAACACAATTGGAGGCTGCACAATCACTCGCAATTAATAACCACATTAGCCGAGGTCAATTTGAACATGCTATCGCTGTATTAATTGGCAGACCGCCTGCAGATTTTTCAATTGCGGCTTGCCCTTTACGTAAACCACCGCCGCTTATTCCTGTTTCTGTACCATCAAGTTTATTAGAACGTCGCCCTGATATTGGACAAGCGGAACGTTTAATGATGCAAGCCAATGCGCAAATTGGTGTTGCTATTTCAGCTTATTACCCAACATTGACTTTGTTCGGTTCAGCAACTTATAAACATAGCGGTCTTTTTAATAATTGGTTTAATGTGCCTAACTTAGGTTGGTCCATAGGACCGCAGTTAGCTGAAACGATTTTTGATGGTGGTTTACGTGATGCAACTATTAGCGCTGCCCGCATGGCTTATATTTCATCGGTTGCTTCTTACCGCCAAGTAGTATTAGCGGCATTTCAAGATGTAGAAGATAATTTAGTATCTTTGACCACATTACGTAAGCAAGCTATAGTGCAAAATCAAGCGGCAAAAGATGCAAGAACTGCTTTACGTTTGGTGGTTAATCAATATAAAGCAGGTCTAGTGGATTACACCAGTGTTATCACTGCACAAGTTACCGCATATAATACGGAAAAAAGCGCTGCAGATACCATGGGTTTGGAAATGGTTTCAGCCGTGGGACTGATTAAAGCATTGGGAGGTAGTTGGTGCTAACAGCCAAGTCCTAAAAAGAATTACCTACAGAAGCTTTTTTCTGATTTGTCACTTGGTCACAAAGATCTTTTCCAAGTTGCATTATTTCTTCACCTATTCTTTTTTGTAACTCTAAACGTAAATCCTCATTACCAGCCCAGCCAACATGGTTGAGAAGATCTAATTTTTGTTGTATGAGAGAAATAGAATTATTATCTTCTATTTTCTTAGAGTCATGTGCAGTTGATGAAGTAAAGAAAGAGTTTCTCTTAACTGAACTGAATCGTTTATTCTCATTTTTTTGATTGGCAATTGAATTTTTGCTATCTTCCGGAAGTGGCGAATTAGGCTCCGATGAAGGAGGAGCTATATTAGGATTCATACGTAAATACGTGGCGCCCCGGAAATCTCTCTTTGCATAACTATTCTGTACAACTGCGCTATAGAGCGAATAAAGAACGAACGATTCAAGATCATTTATTATAAACCCTTCATCTGGTGTTTGAAAATTCTCAATTATTTGCATCGCTTGTTTCAATTGCTCTACACTAAATTCTTGCGGTGGAACTGCAGAAGGTGTCTGTTTTGCGAAATACTCCGATATTTTTTTCTTATCGTTTAAAATTTTATTAAGATAATCGCTTGCTTGTGTGGCTGTATTTTTATCATCTACAATTGATACAGAAGAAGGTTGTTTTTCTATGTGCGAAATAGGCAATTTTTCTGCCATTTGTTCTAACAATTGATGTACTCTCATGTTAATTTGATCTATACCTTTATTATCTTTTGATGAAACTTCTATATGAGGTATTTCCATGGTTTCAAATTTTTCTGAAAAAATTTTATGAATAGCTGAAATACTATCCGCTGCATTTATTCTCCATTGCAACTTTAAATCTGATTTAGCAGATACCAATAATATTCTGACATTCTTATCAGCTTCTTCTTTTATAGAATCACAAAGTTTACTATAATAATCCAAGTTTTGAATTTGCGTGGGATCAATGACAACAATACAACAATGTGAACCCCGCATATAATAACGAGTCAAACTTTCAAATTTTTCTTCACCAGCAGTATCCCATATAGAAAGAATAAATTTTTTATCATGCGTTTGTTTCATCCCCAAATAGGCATTAAAAGTCGGGTTAGTTTTGCCCCAGTCCTCATAGATCAAACGATTAAGTAAAGCTGTTTTTCCTGAAGATTTTGCACCTAAAAAAACTATCTTTGCCGAACGAGTTGTCGTCATACTCCACCTCATTTATGTGAAATTTTTATCATCATTTGTTACTTATACAATCATCTGATTTATTTTAGCGCATTTTATAAATAAATATATCCGTATCAAATACGGATAGAATACCTCTAGATTTTTGTTCAAAATAAAATACTGGATCCGCGGGACGACAGAGTTAAACGAATTATACAACAACGCCCAAATAAACCTTGATCTACATGATTTTTAACGATTTTTATTCTGATAGTCATTATCTTAAGATTTTCTTAAGCAAGAATGACTTATAATATGTTACTAGGCAGTATTATTTGAGGACAAACAAATGGGTCATGAACAATTCTCTTTTATAAATAAAACGCTCGCAAATTTAATGGAGCAATCTAGCTGTACTCATCATTATTACTCTAAAGACCGTAAAGGGAAATATGTTGATTGCAATGACATTCAGGCTTTTAATCTTGGACTAAGCGTTGACGAATTTATTGGCCTCAATGACTTTGACATCGCCCCATTTGAATATGCATCGCAATACCGTAATAATGATTTAAAAGTCATGAAAAATGAATCGCCATTATTATTAATTGAGCGCGGTATTATTTCCAATAAGCATAGAATAAGCATTAGCCATAAGATGCCGATCTTATCACACACAAAAAAAATTATAGGAACAACAGGCGTTTCAATTCTTTTTGATAATGAGGAACCATTTAATAATACTATTAATATTCAAGAAAAATATAATTATCAAGATAATAAAGCGTTGACCAACAGAGAAATGGAATGCCTTTATCATTTAATAAAAGGAAAGACTGCTAAACAAATCGCATCTAGTCTATTTATTTCACACAGAACAGTTGAACAACATTTTGAAAATTGCAAATATAAATTGCAATGCAAAAACAAGCAAGATCTTATAGAGAAATCACTAAAGATAAGCGCGATAAGGAATCGAATACTCCGTGATTTGTTAATATAATTAAATTAATAAACTTTACTCTAAAAACAATGCTTATCTATTTATTAGAAAGTTTAACTTGATAATTAAAATCATGAGGAAATTGCCGTTCTTTACTAAGTTCCACAAATCCTGCGTCTTTATAACGCCAATTATCCTGAAGTAATTTTGCATCAATTTCTGGTATTTTTAACGCATCTTCTAACCCATTGGCAAGATTGGAAGAAGTACAAAAACTAAAGAAACTGTTGCTCTTATGAGCCAACTTAATTAAATGTATTATTCCTTTTGCTTCTGAAATAAGTCTGCCAAGTGCTTCTATATCATTATTCGTTTCGGAGCGAAGTTCTTTTATTAGCTCTGTGAGATACTCCATAGCTTTAGAACGTTGAAGTGCAGGAGATCTTAAAGGTGCGCGATGTAGTGTTTTTTCGCGATATATTTCAATTTGTTGTCTCAATGCTTTTACTAATGCATCATATCGCTGTTGAGAAGTATATTCTTTAATATCATGTGTAGCAGCCATGTTGTACCTCGTTTTGTTGATTATTTACAGTAAAACTTCCTGGCTCAAGCAAAGCGATTCTTTGCAAAGCTTGAACACTGTCATTATAAAGATCTCTAACAATTTTGAACCGTTTCCAACTATCGTGTGAAACCTTATCTAGCAATATTGTTTCTACATCTTTTGCTATTTTTTTAATTAATTTTAAATTTTGTTCATTGGTGGCTGCTTTTTCATCTGTTTGCACAAATAAATCATCTACCATATGTGCTTTTATAACAGGAAGCGTCGCTAGTTTCTCCCTCAACAATGAAATTCCCTCAGCTGGCTCAGCATCCCAAAATTTAAACTTTCTTTTTGTGTCATTATATACAGATCTATCAACTTCTTTTTTCAAATATTGCAATAAACGAATTTGTTTGTTATTTGCAACTAATTCTAATTCACTTGAAATGATTTTCATAAGAATAGAATTGAAAAGTTCTTTTTCGTCTTCCTTCATACAAGTAATCAGATGTGTACGGGCATTATGAAACTCTTTAACAATATTTTTTAATGATTCATCTACTTGATATTTTTCATCTAAAAGAGACTCTAATGTTTTTTGCTGAACTTCGGTGGGGCAATCCATCACGCTGAATATTTTATTCATGTAAAAATGAATGAACAAAGCAATATTTAATACAAAATTATTGTCTTTATCTTGCTGACTTTTCACTTGACTACGACAAAAATCATTTTTTATTGACACTGTAGTTTTTTCACCATCAATAATTCTTTGTGAGATATTCATCGAGGTATATCGATTATATGCTGTAAGATCACTATTAGAAGAAAAATTTTGAACAAAGCTCGCGCTCAAACCAGAAATGGACTCCATAAACGTATTTCCTACTGCTGTCAGTCTTAAATCTCTCAATAACAAACCAGCATTTGTTGTAGCATCAACTTTAAATTTTCTTATGGTTTCAAGCCATAGAAATTTACCTGAAATACCCGATCGAAAAACAGTTAATCTCTGATCAGCACTAAGAGCATCGATGACAGGTAAAATAATTGCGGAATTAATCATAATACATACTCCTCTATAAATAATTTAATTATGCTTAATTTTAATGCATTATTTATAAAAGAAGTATCCGTATCAAATACGGATTAGGGTATTTAGTCGTTTAGAATGAGTCGGCGAGAAACGAAAGCTAAAAACGAACATCAGAGTGCAAAACACTTTGACTCTTCGTCATCAACACAACTTGAGGAAATACACTGGATCCCGCGGACAAGCCGCGGGACGACACTGTGCGAAGCATCTGTCATCCCGAGCGTAGCTAAGAGCATACTGGAATTTTTGATTAATGTCCGAATAATTTGGCTGCTCGTTTACGCATTTCCGCAGGTGATACATCTTCTATATGTGTTGCAATATACCATTGATGTCCATATGGATCTTCAATAGAGCCGGTGCGGTCGCCATAAAACATATTTTCTACAGGCCTTAGTAATTTAGCACCTGCCGCAACTGCGCGTGCAACAACTTTATCGACATCTTTAATGTATAAATGAATACCTACTGGCGAACCGCCAAAACTTTCTGGTGCACGTGAACCTTTTTCAGGACAAATATCTGCTAACATAATTTTAGCATCACCAATTTGCAACTCAGCATGTCCTACTTTGCCATTAGGTTGATCCATACGCATGACTACTTTTGCAGCAAATGCTTTTTTATAAAACTCAATAGCGTTAGCGCCTTGGCTGACAACTAAGTATGGCGTAATGCTATGGTAACCTTTGGGAATGATTAATACTTTTTTTGGGCGGCGTTTTTTGTTGCTGGATTTTTTAGCTTTGATTTTTTTTGGTTTAGCGGGTTTTTTCTTTGCTTTTGGCATAGGTATTTTTCCTTTTCAAGATAGTGTAAGTAACAAATAAAGATATAATTAAACGATATCCAAGGCAAGACTGCAAAAGAGACGCAAATTTGCACATAATGGTTGACTTTTTTGCAATTTAAGTGTATCCTCTTGATAAAATTATTCTAATACGCTTGGAGTGAGTAAATAATGAACAGTTCTAAACCTGCGGCTACAGATATATCAAAACAGCGTACTTCTTTTTATAACGTAGTATTTATACCAAATAATACGGCACATAACTCAGGTTACACACTGCGATTTGGAGAAGAAGATCCGAATGCACCCCGCATGATGGATGATATGAGCTTCTCGCTCAATATTGTAAAAGATAACCAAATACTAAACCCGTTACCATGTTTAAGTGATGGAAACACTACTATGGTTTCTCTTTTGGTAAATGGCAAACTCGATGAAACTTTTAAAAAAGGTTTTTGCTATACGGAGAAATTAGAAGAATTTAAAATAAAATCTATATACTTAACTTCTAACAAACCTATTACTTTTAAAGCGGCAAACGAATTTGGTTACTTTATAGTTAATGAAAATACCTTATGCACTTTGCATATTTTATTTGAAAACATCCCATTTGTTTATCAAGCTCTGACAACAAAAAGGAAACACTTGAATCTTATGACTTATGATGTTGTTACTGCGCATGAACAACGATCAGAAATAAATTTACTGCCAGTAAGAACAGACACCTATGAAAAAACGTGGAATATATGTGACAATGGCATAGTTCGTCCGGCTAAAGAAAGTGATTTTGAACAAATCCCAGCAAATAAGATGCCAATATTAGCGCAAACGATATCAACAACTGCCAGGAGTAGCAGTAGTTACAGTACTACGTCAACAATAACTGCAATTAATCAAGCACGAACACCAGCAAAAACGATACCAACAATTGCTACAAGTAGTAGCTCCAGCACTACGTCAACAATATCCGCAATTAATCAAGCACAAACAACATCAACAACTACTATGAGTAGCAGTAGTTCCAGCACTGCTACAACTGCGCTTGTAAAACACATGCCAGGCAAACCTTTTCCGATTCGAGCAAACCCACCCATTGTTTTTAGTCTGCATTTTAATATTCATCAACCAGAATTAAACCTTTCTCCAACAGTAATATCTCAAGGATACGACTTATTATTTTATCAAGAAGATACGAAAAAGCAGTGGAACTGCAAATTCAATCTTACAATTATGTCAGAGCAAAAAGCAACGCTCGCACAAGACTCCAACATACCAATTTATAATTCCCGTATCATCCCAGAATTTCGATCTATGCCATCACAAATAAATCCAAATGAACAAAATAATCCTGTTTTTAACACAGAACTCGTTCATTTCTCTGCTCGACAAGCTCCCGCAACCTACAATGCTTCTCAAGATCGCATTGAAGTCAATAATAATACAGATGCTGCCATTGAATTTGTTATGGATAATCCTACAGAATTTTATAAGATGGCGTTTGTTACTAAAAAAATAACAGCTGATTTTTCAATTTTCACAACAGACATCAATGGTGTAACACAGTATAAAAAACTTGATTTTGCTCCTACTGGCGATTACAGTTATAGGATTAACTTCACTTATTATGACCCCATTAATAATCCAGATAGAAAAATTTCTGCTCATGACTATTTAAGACACACACAATCTACTAATATCGCAAGTAATGTTAGCCATACATCAACTACAGCTACTGCCAGTAGTACTAGCGCGACTAATCAACATAAAAGACCACTCACTAATAACACCGATAACGTAACTGCTACTCAAACAAATAAGCCCGTAAAAAGACCGAGATCAACCAATAATGCAACCTCGAATGCTACTACTTCTACCACCAGTACAAGCTTTAGCCCATTTAGCACAGCTACTAGTTCTAGCACGACGCAACTGTCACCCGCTACTCAAGATACTGTAACAACATTATTATCAATGCGCCCTGCACAAACTGTAATATCATCTGCCAACCCTTCTCACTCAACGATGAGAACAAATAACTCTAATGTTAGCTCTATGAGTTCCATGATTAATAATTTTAATTCTATGTATAGCCCTAAAGCAAAATCTTCTATCGCAATCCCAAAATTGACTGCGCAAATTGGCCCCAGGAACAAGATATAATCACTATGAGAGAATAAAAATGTCAAATTCTAGATCTGCTCAGCCACTCGAAAAACAATCATTTATTTTTTGCCGTGTTAGCTTTGTTCCTACAAAATCTATCTACTCGCACCCCACAAATGATTCGTCAATTCCAGGTTATTTATTAAAATTCAGCGAAAACCATACTAACACGTCACTGTCTTTAGACAAATTTAAATTTTCCCTCAATATTGCCAGCAAAAAACTCAATCAATCTATGTCACAACAACCACCTGGAAATCATAGCCAACATAAAACTCCGTTAATGAGAAATGGAAAACCTATTGATAATGTAAAAGATTTTTTTCGTTACACAGAATCCCCGGAATTTAAAATAGCTTTTGTTAACCTAGATAGCGCTAATGCTCTTTTGACTAAACCTTCTACCACTAATCAAGGAAAAAGTTATTATGAAGTCAATGAAAATACTCGATGTTCATTAGTGATTGGCTTTGAAAATCCTGCGGCAATTTATAATGCACTTAGAAATCAAACAATGACCGCACAATTAATGACTTATGAGTTAACACATTCGGGTAAGGAAAATCACATCTCACCAGTAAAAGCTTATGAAGCAAAATGGTATGTATCTGAGAATGGGGCAGTTCGAGTTGCAAAAGATGAAGATTTTCTAATCTCTCATAACAAAGAACCAAAAAAATTATTTGCAACAACACCATCAACAGTAAGTACTGCAAGTAATCAACTCAGTACAAACACTCAACCTACTACAGATCATTTATCAATAGCGAAAGATATTCCGTGTTTTCCTACCACATATTATTTCGATTTTAAATTCCTTCCACCACAAAATACTAAAGGAATTATCTTTGAGTTTTGTGATACACAAAAAAATCAAATTCTATGGAAGGTAGTTATTGCTCTTGCTGTTTCTGCAAAACCTGCAGGAAAACAAATAGTCAATAATTGTATTAATGTTTATTCTGAAAATTCTCCTAGACCCAATCCAAACATGACAAAAAACTCTTCTTTTAAAACTCAATACGTTTATTTAATTTCACCAAACCCTCGCGCTCCCATCCTTGTTAATGTTGATTCTTATGTACTAAATGGAAAGCATACTGCTAGTTATGAAACTACAGCGGGCACAGAATTACAAATTCAATTTAAGTTAGCTAATGGTTTCAATTTTAATAAGTGGTTTTCTGAAAACGCTATAACAACACGTCTTCAGTATATGGTTTTGAGCCGTAATGCTCTTACTGCAATAGATACTGTAACATATGAAAAAGGTCCTTCTTGTACATGGAAAAAAGAAATAGAAGACCTTACTCCTCATAACAAATCAACTATTGCATCAACCGCAACTACTGCTTCTACTGCTTCTTCTTCAAGCTCTTCATCATCAATCACTACAGAAATCCACAAACGTAAGGATGATCAAAAAACCTCTGAAGAATCGCCAACAAAAAAACCAAGAACAACCACAACATCAACTAGTAGTACTAGTACTCACAGCCATATAACCTCTGCACTGGCATCAGCGACAACTTCTACTTCATCAACCACGGCTCTTTCTGCTGCTAGCCACACGGTACCAGCTCCGCAATTAACAAACAATGCAAACAATATGAATTTTTCTATGCAAAACAGGTGGCTATTGTCTACAGCCATCACTACCGCAGCAACTATATCAGAGCTACCAACGGCAAATATTCCCGCATCATTGCCTACACAATCTCGAAAATCTTAAGTCCTGCGGATGAGCTTTTTGTGAGGAGCGATAAGGGTTGATATCCAATCCTCCTCTACGCGTAAATCGACCATATACTGCTAGATTTTCTGGTTGACAATATTTCATAATATCCATATAGATACGCTCAATACATTGTTCGCTGAACTCATTACAATTTCTGAATGAAACAATATATCGCAATAATCCTGCTCGATTTATTTTTTTGCCGCGATATGCAATCTGCACACTGCCCCAGTCCGGTTGATTTGTGACTAAACAATTTGATTTCATCAAATCAGTATACAGTATTTCATCTGCACTCGTTTCTTCTGTGTGTAAAAATGTGGGATCAATGGTATACACTGAGCAATCAATATCTAATTCATCAATACACTCACCCTGAAATCCTTGAAAAACATGTTCTTGTTTGAAATCTGCAACGGGAATAATTTTCACAATCACTTCAGCGCCAACACGCGCACTCAAATCTTTGGTAACTATCGATTGCAAAACATCAGCATTTTTAATTTGTGTATTATTGAATGAATTAAAATAAAGTTTCATTGATTTTGATTCAATAATATTGGGAGATTCACAATTATAGATAATCTCCGCTAATCCCACCACAGGTTTGCCTTTTTGATTTAACCAAGACACTTCATAATGGTTCCAGATATCAAACCCGTAAAAAGGGAGTTTTGTGGGCACGTTAATTTTTTCTCGATTTAATTTTCTAGGGATAGGAAAAAGTTTATCGGGATTATAATGAGGATCATATTCGGCTTTTTTGCCTAATTCGGATTGATCGGGGGTAATAGTATAATCATTTTGCATTGTATATCCTCTCGCAAATAAATATTCTTTCTTAAGCAGGAGATCCTTCACCGCAAAAAACGCGGTTCAGGATGACACGCGCCCCCGCAAAGCGTCGTCCCGCGGATTAATCGCGAGATCCAGAGTGTTTCGAAACTGGATGCCACGAACAAGTCGCGGCACGACACTTTGTGGTATGTGTCATCCCGAGCGTAGCGAGGGATCTCCTGCTTAAGCAAAGTATACACAGCACCTGATAAAAAACACAATTCTACTCAATTTCCCTCATAAAAGCATCTTTTACCGCCTTCTGCATGAACCTATGATAAAGCTGGGGTCTCACAGTTTGATGTAAGTTAATGATTTTACGTGCAACTGTGAATGAGGGGGTCATATTGTTTTCCTCAACAATATCAACAATCACATCGTCGGTTGTATCCACTTGTTTTGCAATATCAGGAACGGTGTGGGCGCCTGCAATTAAAATGTCTTCAATAAAATACTTCAGCAAATTTTCTTCTAGCATTTAACTCTCCTTAGTTTTTTTGATATTCGGCAATTATTTCCAACATAAATTCTTGATACAACCTAGGCCTTACCGATTGATGTAAATTAATGATTTTACGCACAATCGCAAAAGGTGCGGTACAATTTTTTCCTGTCATTACATCATAAATAATGTCTTCAGCAGTCTGTGCATACATGGCAATGCCTGCAATAGTATAATCACCTGTGCTTACAATATCTGTAACTATATATCGCAAAAAATACTCTTCAAGATGTTTCAATTTTTCATCACCATCTAATTTTAATAATCTAAAATAATCTGAATGGTGTATTTCCATCACGGCTTCAATAGCTGCATAAATTCTTGTTAATGTTTTTGCTTCAACAATAATTCTCTCTTCTCTAGAAAGAGCCTGGCAATCAAATCCCAGCAGCTGGGCTAGAAATTCTGTCGCCGCCATACAATATTTCTCCCTGTCATTGCATTTATGCAATAAAGTATATTTTTACCAAAAAACAATTGCAAGATAAAATTGAAAAAAATCTATGTTTTTTAACTATTTGAAAAATATAAATAATTTATTAATAGCCAAATAATTTGACAATGCAAATAAACATAAATATCATAACAATGCCAAGATAAACTGCAGGGAATCCATGGAAAATTTAGCCGTCATTTTAACCCGATTAATTGCGAGTCATGGCCTCACTTCTGCAGAACTCGCAAGACGCACAGGGATAGCGCAACCTGTGATCTATCGTTTAATGTCAGGCGAAACAATTAACCCGCAAGTATTAACACTAAAACCGATCGCGGATTATTTTAAAATCAGCATCGATCAATTATTGGGATTTGTCTCACCGAGTAAAAATCACTTTAGTGATATGTTAATTCATGATATGCACAATAAACTTGTAACTATTCGTACTATTGCAAGTGTACTCGCTGATATTTTACCTAAATTATTACTTGCTTATCAAAATGCTTTATCTGCTGACATTATTGAGGAAGAAATCTCAAAAGATATTCTGCCTCTTTTAGAAATCAATACTTACAATTTACTCACTGCTGCTAATCAAATTCAAGAAACTCTGAGAACTGAATAAATAAAAGGTACCTTATGCATAACATTATACCAGTTTACTATTATCCAACTAAAAAAATAATTTTGGATGATGATCAAGCATTTTTACAAAGTATTGCATTAAAACTACAAAATAAAAGTTATTTGACACTCCATTCTACTACGCAGGCATTTAGCTACTTCACGAAAAATATACCGGAAAAACTATTATCATTTCAATTGCTTTATGAACATCAAAGTATTCAGTACAAAAAAATTCTTTTGAATACCCCAGCGCACGAAATCAGTGTTTTAATCGTTGATTATTATATGCCTGAGATGAACGGTATTGAATTTTTAAAAAATACTAAGCATTTACCTTGTAAAAAGTTATTAATCACCAGTGAAAAAGATTTTTCAATTGCGGTAGATGCTTTTAATCAAGGTATTATTGATGGTTATATCAGAAAAAGTGATCAGGATTTTATTGTATCATTACAAAAAATGATACTTGATCTAGAATGGAAATTCTTTATTGAAAAAAGCAATGAATTTTATTATTTACACAAGATAGCAGCAGAATACCTAAAAAACACGGCTGTCATTCAGAAGTTTCATCAATTTATCGCAGATAATTCCATTGAGAAATTTTGTCTTATTGACACGCAAGGTGATTTCTTAGCTATTAATTCACAAGAACATTTAAAATATTTTATTTTGCGCAGTAAAAAACAGTTGCGGGAATTACTGCTTGTTGCAAAAGAAGATGGTGCTTCTTATGAAACCATCAACAAAATAGAATCGGGTGAAGCTATCCCATTTTTTTATGAAAAGAAATTTTGGGAGATTCCAGCAAGTGAGTGGGATGGTTACTTGTTTCCTACGGAAACGATTTCAAGTGATGGGGAGATTCTTAGGGTAATAGTATGATTGTCATCCCGAGCGTATCTGTCATCCTGAGCCGCGCTCTTTGCGGCGAAGGATCTCCTGCTTAGAAAGAGATCCTTCGCTATGCTCGGGATGACACAACCCGAGACAACATCAAGAAGACTTCTCCGCACACAAAGAACGTTTCCAATCGGCATCTGCTTTCCACGGCGGATTTTTATCAACAACCCCTTTAATCCAAGGAAATTCTTTAATATTTCCTAAATAAAACCCTGTCGTTAAATAAATATTTGCAAATCCCATTTGATAAATTTTTTTTGCGATCATTTCTCCTCTAACACCTTTGCCAAGATTAGAATCAATATAAATAATACTATCAAAAGAAATTCTACAACACTCTTGGTAAAATTGATCAGCTGAACTAAAAACAATAATATTCTTAGTATAACGTTCGGCAGAAAACTGCCAAATTGCCCGAATTAATGGATCATCATCGATTAATATTATCATTTCATTACTCATCAATATGACATCCAGTTAGGTGAGATGACTCTAGGCAATATAATTGTGACTACCGTACCATTATTATTTTTTGATTCTATCAAAATACTGCCATTCATCCGTTCTATAGCGTTTTTTACTTGGTATAATCCAAGCCCTGACCCATGGTGTTTTGTAGTAACGCCTTCTGCGAATAAATTTTTAATATATTCCCGGGGAATACCACAACCATTATCTGATAGAATAATGGTTATCATATCATTCGTAGCACTAACTTTAATTACTACACGACCATTTTCAGTAATAGCTTCAACCGCATTATCAATTAAATTAGAAATAGCTCTTTTGAAATCTATCGGCATCACATTAGCAAACGCTGCATGCGCATAACTTGAAATTTCATAAATAAAATTAATGTCGCTTTTTTGAAATTGCATTTTCTTTTCAGATACTACATTATCGATTAACACAGAAATTAATTCTGGAGTCAATTTATCTTCTACATGATATAATTTATTTTTTTGATATAAATTTAATAAATTGTTGGCTATATCATTAATCCTCACAATTGATCTTTGCATTAACACTCGCACTGTTTCCGGTACTCGATATAGTTCTTCCGCAACAACATTAAGCGCTGCTAAAGGCGATCGAATATCATGTGCCATTTGTGCTGCCATTAATCCTAATGTGATTTTTTCTTCATCATCAGTATGCGTTTTTGATTGCTGTAAATAAATTCTCGACAATCTGATTTTAGAAATTATGGTAAATATAATCATAAGAATACCTATCCATGAAATAAATCTAAAAAATATCCAATAATCACTAGCATTAATCCATCCATACTTGAAAACATTTATTCCAACATATAAAACAACGGATGAAATTAACAATAGATAAAACGTAATACGACGAATAGGCATAATAGCCATCACAAAATAGACTTGCAGTAATCCATCATGATAATCACTTGCCAGTCCACCTGTTGCGAGGGAAAAATACGCATACAAAAATGTGATATACAAAATTGCAATCCATAAAGGTGTGTCATACATTTTTGTTCCAGAAAATAGAGGCTTAGATAAATGCCATATGAGTAAGATAAAAGGTAAATAAGAAAGCCTGAGACACAGCCAAGACAGATGAAAACCAATTTTGACCATATCTTTTAAAAACGAAAATAAAATAATGGCAGTTGCTAAATAAATCAAAAACGGTGGGAATGCCTTCATAAATTCTTCTTGTAAACAAGCATCCATCGGTTGCCGATTCGTATACATATTGCACTCTACTTATATTAAATGAATATTATAAAACAAATCATGGGTATTTATTGAACTATATTTACATGGCTTGCTACTATTAGTTCAATAAAAATAATGGGAATAAAACGACTCTTTTCGTGAATTCAATATAAAAATCAGCAGGATAAATGAACATCAATTAACAACAATATGCATGAAACGGTCTTAACTATGGCTATTTTCCTACACAAAGTACTGTCAATTTCCTACATGATGATGGTCGAATCTCTTAAGTGTATTGGCTTAATTTATCAAATAATTGGATCCTTTGCCCCCCATTCTCTCAATATCCCATTACATATAATTACTGCATGCTCCACAGTCTAGCATAAAGTATTTTTAAGGATTGATTCATTGCTGATTGTTTTGCGTCATTTCAATATTTTTCTTGATAGATGTTTGGAAGAAATGGGGCAAGGTATCTTGTAAAGGACGTATTTGTATGTTCAAGATGCTATGGGTGAATTGATCTTCTAAATTTTTTCCAGTATTTAATAATAATTCTGATAAAGCTTCTTCAAGACGACTAAGCATCTTATTTGATCCTGCGAAAACACTGTTATCTTTCATATTTAAAATATTAGCATTAATATTTTTAGTGTTCGTGCTCTTATTTGTTACAGCTAATAATCCTGGAACTTTACTTTCAATAGGGGGCAGTCCTACATTGACGACACCACAATGACCACCAATCAATGAGCTACACGTTGCTCTCGAGACAAGACCAATATCGATACCGTTTGGTATTGATAAGTTTAATGGAGCACTATTCTTAGCAAGCGTTTGTTCACTCGTCTTAGTGATATTTTCTTGACTATTTTGTATGAGATAAGAATTATACGCCGTATAGGATTGTACAGCAGAAGCCGTATCAATAATATCATCTTTGGTCACTGTGGTAGTGGCATTAGAGGTTGTAGTGGAATTACTACTGCTCGTTGTTTTTGTAGTAGTGGTATCTGTCACTGGCGTCGGTGGAACACCGTTGGTAATCGTACCTATATTAGCATTGGTAGCCGTTGTTGAGAGTTGATATCCATACACCGTCGCACTACCATTAGCAACACTCGCAGCAACACCCGTGACTGCGACATTGATATTTGTGCCTACATTTGGACTACTATAAACAGCAGTGCCTTGAGTAAAGGTAGCCGTATCACTATCAATGAGTCCTGTTGCAGAATAATTACTATTTGTGACTGCTGCCGTAGTATTTCCATCATAAGTTTTACTGACGGTACCAATCAAACTAGGTGTAATAACAGGTGCTACTGAATAAAGGAAGCCATTACCTGTCCCCGCAGGTGCAGTAGCATAACTAATATTATATTGTTTAAAGTTATAAGTAAGCCCACCGCGATTATCATCAACAGGGGTTGTTGAATATACCAAATAATTACCGGTTCCTGAATTCAATGAACTTGAACCTGCATTATTTGTGAAACTTGTGCCTGCTAACACAATGGTATCACCACTGCCATTTGCGATAATTCCAGAAGTTAATGTTAATGCGGCATTCGCATTAATAGTCACACTACCTGGTGTAGTAACACCCGTAATACTACCCACCGTAGTGATGTTTAATGCAGTAGTGTCAATAAAATTCAAGCTACCTGAACTGCCGCTAATATCAGTAGCCAAACTGCCTACTACATTATTTTGTGTCAACGTGATATTTGCTGCATTCGTTGACAGAGATAAAGAACCAGCGGTAAGGGTGGTTCCCGATTTTTGCGTGAGGGTATTACCGCTGGCCGAAACCGTTGCTTTTAACATTCCACTAACATTTGCCGTACCTAATACTAAGCTATTTGTATTTGTTACCGTTGCATTACCCGATGCAACAGAGAAATTAATAGGTGCGGTGGAAGAAGTCGTAAACGCATTTCCAGAGTTTGATAAGGTGATATCGCCTGTACCTGATGAAGTCAAAGTAATGCCTGTAGCGCCTATACCAGAAATAGCAGAGTTATATGTTTGTGATCCCGTTGTTGAAATTGCGCTGGTATTCAAGTTTAAACTGTTGACACTTGTAGTCAAACTAGATAGTGGCGTACTACCACCAATAATACCACTCAAAGTCAATGAACCCGCGCCACTGATTGTTAATGCTTGGCCACCATTAATTGTACCTGTTAATGTTAATTGTGTACCTGATACATTTACTGTTGATGCACTTGTTGCTAAAGAAATATTTCCAGCAAATGAACTTGTGCCCGTACTATCTGCAATCGTACCGCCATTACTGGTTAATGCTTCTGTCGTACTATACGTTACATTACGGAAATCCAATGTTGCACCACTCGCAATTGTCGTACCCGCAGCTGTTGTGCCTAATGCATTATTAGATGTAACAGCTAATGTGCCTGCATTAATGTTCGTTGCGCCACTGTATGTATTATTACCGCTTAATACTAAGGTACCGTTACTTGTTTTTGTTAATCCACCTGTATCAGAAATCACACCACTCAATGTTAATTGCGTACCTGATACATCAACAGTACTATTGCTTGCTAAATCAATATTTCCTGCAAATGTGCTTGTGCCTGTACTTGTTGCAATCGTACCACCATTACTCGTCAATCCTTCTGTCGTACTATATGACACATTACGAAAATCTAATGTAGTGCCGCTTGCTATCGTTGTACCTGCTGCGGTAGTTCCTAATGCACTGTCTGCTGTAACAGCTAATGTACCTGCATTAAGATTCGTTGCACCACTATAAGTATTTGTACCACCGAGTATCAATGTCCCTGTACCTGCTTTTGCTAACGCACCACTACCTGCAATAATTCCGTTATAAGTTAATGTGGTTGATGGATCTGTTGAAATCGTGCCACCACTAGCTCCTAATGCAATGCCACGATTTGCATTCAATGTAAAATTAGCTGTTGTTTCTAATGTGCCACTGTTTAATGTCAATTGACCGGGTGTTGCACTACCTGGTGCTGTACCTAATCCAGAATCCGCTGCAATGGAAACAGTACCTCCATTAATCGTGGTTGAACCACTATAAGTATTTGCACCTGATAAGACTAATGTACCACTGTCAACTTTTGTTAAATTACTTGCGCCTGAAACTACATTGCTTAACGTGAGTGTGCTACCACTGGCTGTGCCAATTGCTGTATCTGTATTTAATAACACCGTGCCTGACACACTATTCGTTGTACTGGTTGTCGTTGTCAATGCACCTGCATTACTGACGCCTGTACCATTAAGTGTTAATGCATTCGCAATATTCACACCATTCAATAATAATTCATCACCACTATTCACCGTGACACTACCTGAGCCTAATGCATTATTACTATCTACTTGTAATATGCCTGGATTCAATATCGTTCCGCCACTATAAGTATTATTACCACTAACTTCTAATGTACCCGAACCATTCTTCGTGAGTGCGCCTGAACCTGCAATAACACCACCATAAACTAACGTACCTGCATCTACTTGGAATATGCCACCGCTTCCATTCAATGCAATACCGCGATTGCTGTTAAGCGTAAATCCTGTACTCGTTTCTAATGTACCACTGTTCAAGATCAATTGATTTGCTGTTGCACTACCAGGCGCAGTACCTAATCCAGAATCTGCACTAATTGAAAGAGTACCCGCATTAATCGTTGTAGCACCACTGTAAGTATTAACACCGGATAACACTAATTTTCCACTGCTTGTCTTTGTTAATGCGCCCGTATCGGAAATAACTCCACTCAACGTTAATTGTGTACCGGATACATTGACTACACTATTACTTGCTAAATCAATGGTGCCTGCAAATGAACTGGTGCCTGTGCTCGTTGCAATC
>Ga0207093_1024_pt1 | contig 35706 bp, 33 predicted proteins | sample Alteio_BWMinHeat_89_FD_153519 | JGI IMG/M metagenome (GOLD analysis project Ga0207093, IMG submission 153519) | Enriched cells from forest soil in Barre Woods Harvard Forest LTER site, Petersham, Massachusetts, United States -... | ecosystem: Environmental > Terrestrial > Soil > Temperate forest >... | reverse complement strand
ATAATTTTAAACATTTGAATGGTTCACATGACATTTTCTGGCAAAAAATATTTCCTATTGTGTGTTCTTTCATTTTGCACACAGTTTGCACTCTATTCGATGGACTTTAAAACAAATTATCCTATTGATCTTATAATAAGAGATCCTCTCTGTGCTATATCTGAACCCCTTTTGAGTTTACAAGAATATGAGTTAAAAGCAGCAGTTGAGACGTGGGTTTCTGAAAAAAGTAATGATTGCAACCATTATAACCGCATGACAGAATTAGGCTATGAAGGTACCTTTGAACAGTTTTGTTCAGATTTTTGTGATAAGTCTCATCAACAAAATACGAGCCTTGAACCGCCTGATTCATCCAATCTTTCTTCTGATACTCATCATAGCGAGCAGCAATCACGGGTTGAATATACTCACAAACAATCAGGTTCTCCTGTTGATTTTCAAAAAGATTCTGTTGCCGATAATCGCCGAGAAATGATGCAAAGCGCTGCACAAAAATATGCTGCAGCTTCTGATGCATTGAGCACATCAAATTCAACTCATGGCATAAAGATTCCTTCAAGAAGCCATGTGCTTCGTAATGCAATTGCTTTAATCAAAGAAAAAATCATTAACAATTCAGCACGGATGGATCAATTAAAACAAGAAAAGACAAAACTTGAACAACAGCTAGAGAACGAATGGTGGTTCTATCGTCGTCATAAACAAGAAATTGCTCAAGCAAAAATTAAATCTATAGAAAATATTCAAAATGGAACATTTTTAAAAATAGCTACCACCATCCGAGATGGCACTCTTACTGAAGCTATATATGCGTTTGGTACTATTAATAGTGAATGGCCCTGGAGCTGCCTTTTTAGTCATTTAATTGGTGATAATAATCCAGAAGAAGAAGCGTTTATCCAATTTCTCGGTGTAAATCCTGTCAAAGAAGCAGAAATTTATTTAGTAACGCGACCAGATTATCAAGCAAAATTTCATACGCTTACCAAAGTACAAGCATTCGAGCAACAATATTGTCAAAGACAATCGTGTGGTGATAGAAAAACGCTTGAATTAGAGAGAGAATGGTTACGTGCTGAACTGAGCAAAAAATACTTTAGCAATGATAATTGGAGATCAAGAGATCTTGGTTTTTACACCTTAGGACGAGCAAGACTTGCCATGGTTGAGGCAATCTTAGAAGCTCCTCTGACACAAATTACTTCTTGTATTGCCAGTCCCGATTTTTCTATTGCTCAAGAAGCACGCCAACACTTGAAGTCACAAGTTATTACCCATCTTGAAAAACAAAATATTAAAACAAGAGATGAGGCACGTGAACACTTAATACAAACAGAAGGATGTGATCTACTTACCATTGCAGATACCCTGATAGAAATACATCCAAATAACCCCCAAGAGCCAAGCACACCACTAAATCAAATGCTTTCGGTTATTCACAATGGTCAATGGAGCGATGCATGTGAAGCACTTCAGCAACTCACTGATCAAATAATGACGCATTGTGCACAACAAAAGTTACAAACTAAAACAGATATAGATCTTTATTTGTTGAATGCTGAAGGATTCAATGTTATTGAGGCTGGTCAAACACTTTTTCTCATGCGTCCTGACCATCCTCACAATACCAGTCTTGATGCTGCTTATTACCAAAATATTGTCAAACAGCAGCAACTAGAGCGCTGGCATGATATCATTTTTATTACACAACCAACCGTAAAACAAGTATTAAAAACAAGTACTAACCATCAAATAGTGACGGAACAACTTACTCATCTTTGCGATGCAGTGTTTGCTAATGCATCACAATTTGGTTGCGAAATAAATCCCGAAATAGACAATCAAATACAATACGCACTTGATCTGTTACCTCATGCACAAACACCAGCAGCATTTACTTTTCACTTGGCGACGGTGGAACAACTCTTGCATGACATACAAGAGCAAACAGCATTAAAGGTTGATGTAAAACCGCCATTACTCAATAGATCTCCAGAACTTGTTGCGCGTTTTGTAACACAGTATTTTAAAAACCTGAATCCAATAACACAAATTAAACAGCTGCCTCATGGCCTTTTATTTGCCATCAACAGTGCACGCTATGTCTGTGACGTAACATTGGGCAAACTTTATTTGAGTGAGCAAGCATATCAGCAGCGTAGTCAGCAATTCAAAGACTTTGTTAATACGCTCAACAATCTAGACCAGTTAGAAGCAGAGCATGTCGTTGACATGGTAGCTCACATAGCTGCAGACATGACATTTGGCATGGGTACTGGCAAAGCATTAACCTACCTGAAAGAAATTGATGCGCTTGGCAAAATGCAGCAACAAGCGACACGCATCGCGCAAGGATTAATGAAGGGAATTGATGGCGTACTTGCTGAAGAACCAATTTTAATTACCGCCGAAGGCGTTGCGATCCAAGCACCTAAGGCAGCTGAAGAACTTGCACTGCTGCAAACTAATATCCAGAAGGCTGATGAAATCGTAAAAGAAGTAATAAACGATAGCAAAAAGTTATCAGAAGCTGAGAATAAAATTGCTATAAAATCCATCCATTCAAAAATTACTACAAAACAAGCCACAGAATTAGCAAATTCACTTGGATTTAAAAAGACAAATTATCGTATTCATGGGCAGTCGATTTTTCAGAAGGGGAATCTGTATATAACTATAGATGCAGATTCTCATTGTGGAGGTATTTGGAAAATGGCAGACTCCGTTAAAAATTTAGGTAGCAAAAAGACTAGAATGGGCACTTATGATAAATTTCTTAATAAAATAGGAGACTAATGTTTTGTTATAGGATAACGAAATACAATCCCAAATATCGTAATACTGAAGGCGCCTACTTAAAAAGTGAATGGACATCTTATTCAGATATAGGAAAGAAGTTTGATGATACCATATTAACAATAGATCAGTATTTGTTAGTAGAAAACGCTTATATAACAGCAATTATAGTTTTTATGGATTGCTTAAACATAAATATACTCTATGTAGCAGACTTAGAAAAAAATAAAAAATCACGTAACAATATAACACACTTTTTAACTCTGTTTGATAGCTTAAAGAATGGCCTGTTGCTTAATAAAGAACAAATTAAAATTGTTTCCAGTATGATTTTAAGAGAGAATTTATGGTGCAAACTTAAAACAAATAATTTATATGTTCATTTTGGATATGATTATTATATGTATGTGGAAAGCGCAAGGGAATGTACAGCGGCTGTTCAATCAATAGAAGAATCAGGACTTTTTGTGGAACCTTATGAATAGCCTTATAATCGCTAAAGAATTATAACGCCCTCGCAGAGCGAGGGGGGCTGGGCTTGGGGCTGGGCTTGAGGATCTGTCAACTATTTTGTGTAAATGCACTTAATTTTTTTATTAGGATGTCATAAATCTCTCCTGAAAAATAAGGTGTAATTGAGTTGCAATAATATCCCAATTTCTGATGGGCAAGCTCCATTTCTTTTCCGTATAAATGGAGGTTATTGTTGTTTTCTATATTTTACCCATTTACACAAAATATTTTACAGTCTCTAAATCACTAATTAGTATTGATGCAATCAATGATTGAAGAACAAAAAATAGGTAAGCAAGCAGAAGTAATAATCGTGCTTCCTTAATAATCCGCTAGAGCATACTAACTTTTGCCAAATCATTTCCCAGCTTACTACTGCGAATTACTTTTGTTACCTATTTTTTCTTTCTTAATCAAGATCTCATTATGTTGGTTACGATATACTTGTTCGTGACTATCTCGTATCAATATTGGTGTTAATTTTTCATTGTTCTCTAGTTTCATATTGGCTCCTTTTTCTTTAAGAAAATCGAAAGCTTCGTTTGATTTTTTCAAGGCTGCTCTATGGGCCGGAGTATTGCCATTATTATCTATTGCATCAATCTTAGCCTTATAGGCTAATAATAGTTCAATACAAGCAACATTATTATTATCTGCAGCCACATGAAGAGCGGCAAGACCAGATGATGTGTCATCCACCTTTGCTCCACAATCTAGTAACTGTTTGGCTATAGCAACACATTCATTTCTCACCGCAAAACAAAGTGGTCTTCCCTGAGGACTCAATGCATTGCAATCTGCTTTGCCCTCATTAATAATCATGGCAACAATAGCACGAGAATTTGTTAAAATTGCATTATTTAAAAGAATGCCGATCTTAGGACGTGGTCTATTAATATCTATACCCCACTGTTTTATCGCAGGAAGGACGATTTTGAGTTGTGTTTCATTTTTTTTTGCAATCAAAATAACAATGGACTCCATGAATTTATCTTGAAATTCAGACCAGCCAGCATCATCATGCAATATTATTTTAGACAACGATTTTTGATCATTATTGTTGTTATTATTCCCCATGCCAATAAGCGAAATAATAAAAAAACAAAAAATTAATACGACAATGATATTGCTCTTCATAAGTTTCTCATAGAAAATAATAATAATGTTGCCTCTTATGATAATGTAATTACAAAATAGGAGCAAATAATTGTACTACTCATAACGCAAATTCGGCATTAAAGACTCAACATAAAACTGCTTTTCAGTCATTGCTTCAATTCTTTGCAATGACTGGACGTGCGTATGTGTTAAAAAAAGTCCATCCATTTCTTTTTCTCATTGCCTCATGATGAAACATGCGATAGAATGGTACTCCTGAAAAAAATTTTCATAACGTAACGAATAATTCATGCATTAAAACAAAAAAATAAAGGGAGATATGCGTGTTTAATCAACTACAAGCAGTCGTTTTGGCAGCAGGAAAATCAACAAGGTTTAAAACAGAAAAAACAAAACTAGTTGAAAAAATTTGTGGACAAGAAATTATCATTTATATCACGAGACTACTTGATCAGCTTAATATTCCCACTACCATCATCGTTGGATTTCAAAAAGAGTTGCTCAGCACCATTTTAAGTCATTATCATGATCAAAAAATTCAGTTGATTGAACAACAGCAACAGTTGGGCACCGGTCATGCATTAACCTGCTCACGCAATCATTGGAACAAAGAACTCATTCTGGTACTCAATAGTGACGCACCACTCATTACCAGTACTATTATTGAAAAATTGTATAAACAACATATGCAGGAACAAGCCACGGTGAGTTTTGTCACTGCTCATCATCATGAACCATCTGCATCGTATGGGCGCGTCATTACTGAACAGAATATCATTCGTATTGTTGAGGCAAATGAATTTCAGGGTGATGCTCAAGAACATTGTTGCATTAATGCAGGAATTTATCTTATCAATCGTGCTTTTTTAGAAGAACATTTAAATAATCTTGAACAAAATAGATTAACCAACGAATTTTACATCACTGATTTTATTAATATCGCAAGCAAACAAGGCAAAAAAGTCACCACCGTATCGGCGCCTTTTGATCAGGTTCGCGGCATTAATACCTTGCAAGAGTTGTGGGCAGCTGAACAGATAAAACGTTCAGAACTCATCAAACAATGGATGGATCGCGGGGTGCGCTTTGCAGCAGCACAATCAGTCCATATTGATCTTGATGTATCGATTGGTGCTGGTACCAAAATTGGTGCTGGTGTTCATTTATTAGGAACAACGACCATTGGCAAAGATTGTGACATTGGACCATATACTATTGTTGAAAACAGTTCGGTAGAAAGTGGTTGCACCATAAAAAGTTCATGCGTTATATCGCATGCGGTCATGCATAAAGGTTCATTAGTAGGGCCATTTGCCCATGTTGGTGAGCAGACTATTATTGGCGAACAAGGCACTATTGGTAATTTTGTCGAAACAAAAAGAACCGAATTTGGCGCACATAGCAAAGCGAAACATTTGACTTATTTGGGTGATGCAATCGTTGGCGAACGCGTTAACATTGGCGCTGGAACAATTACCTGCAATTATGATGGCATGAAAAAACATACAACAACCATTGCAGATGATGTACTTATTGGCAGCAACAACTCTCTTGTTGCGCCCATCACCATCGGTGCAGGCTCATACACTGCCGCAGGATCAGTTATTACGCATGATGTACCAGAGGAAGCTTTGGCAATAGCTCGCACGCGTCAAATTAACAAATTGTCATATGCGCATAAACTATTTGATGAAATAATCGACCATGAAAAAGATTATGTCGAGCAAAAAAAATCTGGTGAATCGTGCCCCTGCTGTCATCAGAAAAATAGTACCACTAACATTCTTGATTCGTTCACCTGAAAGTTGATAATGGAATATGATTCGTTTTGTACACACTGCTGATATTCATTTGGGTATGGAAAATTATGGTAAAATTGATGCCAAAACAGGTATTCATACGCGTTTGCTCGATTTTTCTCGCGCCCTTGACTATTGCATCGATGTTGCCATAGATCACCATATTGATCTTTTCATCTTTGCAGGTGATGCCTATAAAACAGCTCACCCAACGCAAACACATCAAAAATTACTTTTCCAATCATTTATGCGCCTGTACAAAGCAAACATTCCGATCGTGATTATTATTGGCAATCATGATAATCCGCTCAGTTTTGGTAAAGCACATGCGCTTGATATCGTAAGCACGATGCCATTCGATGGATTTCACGTCGTAGCAAAACCAACCATCCTTGCACTACAGACAAAAAGCGGTCCTATAAATGTTGTTGGTATTCCGTGGCCAACGCGAAACAGTATTGCACTTGCAGATAAAAATATCGCTGCATCTGCTACAGATATTACCCAGTATATATCGCGCTCCGTAGCAACGATTATTAAAAATTTTGCTGCACAACTTGATCCTTCAGTTCCCGCCGTGCTGGCTGCACATCTAACCGTTGCCAATGGTATCTTTTCTGGTTCTGAAAAGCGGGCAATTTATGGTATCGACCCACTATTTCTGCCTTCAGAATTAGCAATTGCACCATTCGATTATGTTGCACTTGGTCATTTACATCGGTATCAAAATCTCATGCAAAACGGCTCTCCTGCCGTTGTATATTCAGGATCATTAGAGCGCATCGATTTTGGCGAACGGAATGATGAAAAGGGATTCTGTTTAGTAACTATTGCTGCCAAAGGAGAAACGCATCATGAATTTATTAAAACGCCAACGCGGCCATTTGTACAAATTGAAGTCATCCTCCGTGCGCGCGAGGTACCATTTACCCAACAAATTATAGAAGAAATTACCAAGCACACTATCAAAGATGCCATTGTCAAAATTGTGTACCATCTGCCATCACACAGCTTGGATACGGTTGATCTGAAAACAGTACAGCATGCATGTCATGCCGCACATTATGTCGTCGGTATATTTCCCATCAGAAAAAAAGAAGTGCGAGAGCAACGCACGCATATATTTGGCAGTGCATCAACAGATGTGCCAACATTATTATCATTATATTGCGATACAAAGCCAGCACTCAAAGAGAAAAAGGATATTCTTATTTCGCTGACCAAAGAGCTCATTGTTGAATATGAACGGGCAATGCATGAGAAAACGGGTGAATCTGTCTAAAAATAGACAACCACGGCTGCATTATGTAACGTTTTAAGATAATTATCTAAACATTCTTTGTATTTTGGGCCGGCTAAAATATCAACAATTTCCTGATACCGTTCTTCGAGAGACCGTACATGCCCGACCTTTTTTTCATGCACACGGAACAACTCAAATCCTTGTTCTGTTTCGTGTAATGATGAAATTTCATCCAGTTCCATATTAAAAATAAACTGCTTATCAGATGAAACTTCATTTTCTGCTAACCAAAATGGTTTACTCCAGGAAAATGATTCAATACCTTCCTGCGTTGCCAATCGATCAAGAATCATTTTTTTCTGGGTATTTTTGTCATGCTCATCAAAGGGAATCATTACATGAGACACAAAACACAATGTCGGAACCTGCTCGGGATGCGATTCATGATAATCGGCCACCATTTGACGTGAAATGAGCACACCCGTATGCACCTTATTACCAATCATAGAACTTACCGCCTGCAATTTTCTTAACTCCTCACGTCCTTCTTCAAACGTTCTTCCCGTGACAATAATCATGTGCTTTAAATCGTCAAGCGGCATGTTGTTTTCACGCAATACGCGGGCAATATATTTGTCCAAGGAATCATCATCAGGAACCGCTTTATACTTTTTTGCATCAAGATATACCAGACGCTCGTCAACAATTTCGTTGAGTGGTTTTATTACCCCACTACCAAATGCCGGACGATCTGTTTCAGAAGATAAAATAATTTCTGTGCCTTCTTCTGCAAAAATGGCAACTTTGATTGAGTCGATCGGCGTTGTGTTTTTGGTAATTGTCGCTAGCGACTCTTTTTTAGCAGACTGTTTTTTTTCGTGACTATGGGTTGGTTTTTTATCAATTTTTTTTGATGATACTGCTTCTTTTTTTGCAATAACGTGCCATGGCCATACACTAATGCACAGCCCACTAACGAATATCAGAAAATATTTTTTATGCAAAACGCTCATTGCTGCTCTTTTGATAAAGCCGCAAAAATTACTTTTTGCGGCTTTAGTAATAGTTTTTAATCAGCAATCATTTCAGATGGTGAAACTTCTTCTTGTTCCATTGCTTGCTGTCTTTGGTTTACTTCCGCCTTTTTGGCAAGTTCCTGTCCCGCCTCACTCTTGGTCACCTTATACTGCTCAATCAGTTTATCCAACTCTTGATTCATCACTTGTCGACGCTTCTCGTTTTCTAAATAATCTTTCAGTTGCTTTTTAACCGTTGCAAATGGCACATAAGAAGGTTCTTCTTTGCCTGATGCAGATACTACATAGAAAACCGCATCGCTGACCTTGCACACTTCAGTTCCTGGTATTTTTTGCATGGCAAGAATCTTTTCTTTCAGCAATGGATCGTAACCAAAACTTTGAGAATTGATAACCATGAAATCCTTGAATTTTCCAACCAATCCCCTATCTTGTGCAACTTTTTTAATATCACCAGTTTGATTAACTTCATCAACAAAATTTCGTGCTTCTTTTTCCGTATCAAACTGTACACAGGCGGCCTTTACACCACCACGAGAGACCATAAGCTGCGGAATCTTATCCTTGTTTGCTTCATAGAACTCTTTGACGTCAGATTCTGACACCGATACTGGCAATGTTTGGCCGAAAAATTCGGCATTGAGTACATTGGTAAATGATTCGATCGCTTGATTAAGCTTTTTTTGATATTCAGGTTGCTGATTAATGTTATGAACAGTTACATATTTTTTGAGTATGCCGACATGAATAAGGCCATTCATTAATTGAAACTCAAGCAGTGCTGGATCCATCATGGATTTCATCGCCTTGAGTTGTGGATTCATTTCTATCTGTTCTTCAATTTGTGCCCGCGTTACTAATGGTTGATCGTCAAGATAGGCAAGAACCTCTGAGGTATCATCGGGCGAAACAAATTGCGTAGAACTAGCTGGCCCTGCAGGACATACGTTGCTTACACTTTTTTTGCCACAGAAAGGTATCCAATCAGGACATTCACAGCCAGGAAGCAGACCCAATAATAGGCCAACCGTTAACATTTTTAGATGGGTTTGCATCGAGATTTTCATAATATCCTTTCATTTTCATTCACATTTTTTTGGTACGCACGCATAACTACTACTCTTTTCACCTAGCAGTTATTGTACCAGGTAGTAACTTTTTAACAACAATAACGCATGGTAAAAAAGATTTACTTTTTTACCAACCTTTGTATATGGTAAGAACATAGATTTATATTACGCAATATCTATTTACTAATGGAAAGGAGGCACATCACCACGATTCAAAAACATTTTTTATGTCTTAAAAAAACCTTTTTTAGGAGAATTCCATGAAGATATATGCACTCATTGCACTTGCAACTTTTACCTCAGTGTCTCTTATTGCTTACCCACCATCTGCGCAATGGAAAGAATTCATAAAAAGTGATTATTATAAAGAAAATATACAAGACGAACATGAAGCCATACAAGATCGATACAATCCTGCTTGGGGTCCTCTTGTAGAAAATAGTAATGATAAAAGAACAAACCATTCTTATATGCATGAAATATGGACTAAAGAACAACGAGAGTCATATGAAAAAAACAAAGAAGATAACACTGCTGGTTCTCCGGATTCATTTGATGAGTATGAAGCACTTAGTCCAGACACACCAAAACTAAGCAAAGAGCTTATTGCTGATATTGCAAGAAGTAATCCAGATAATCAAAGTCGTTGGTCATCAAGATTCTATTTTGGTAAGAAAAAAACTGATATCTGTGCCCATGATAAAACTAAAGTAGGACTTGAATCTATACGAATAATCGAAAAACGTGCAAACAAAGCTGCTTACAATACTGCTCTTTACCAGATAATGGAACAAACAAAAGGTCTTGCGGCTGAAGTAGCAAAAAGTTTTTTTTATACCATTGTTGCTGCTGATCAGCGAATGAACAAAGAAAAACTTGGTTCTATGGGGCAAAGTAAGGTTATGCTCGATCTACGCAAACAACTTGAAAGAGCCATTTCTTATGGCATAGTCCTTGATAAATCAACAGCTACCTCTGCACTTACCTTATATAAACGAGATCTTGGACGCATGGTTGATGATGTCAAAAAACTCCATGTTACTATGCCAAAAAATGTTCTTGGTTTAATTGAAAAGAGCTACCATACAACTAACAAAAGAAGCGCAGAAGAGGAGCTAGTTTTAACTACCTATAACACAAATTATGCTGCACGGCTCGCACAATATAATCAAGAACCTAAAAAATATGGTTATACAAAAGAATTCAAAGAAGAATCTATGCCCGCTTTTTTTGCAGCAACATATGCAATGATACAAGAATTACAACGTATGGCTGGTATAGAAGTCAATAAGGACGTACTGTCAGATGCTTTTGATGAGCCAGCATATGTGATTGGGTTAAGAAAAAACAAAAATCTTTCACTATGAAGCGCACTTCGGCTTTTAAGCCGAAGTTTCGCGCGAAATTCTTCGAAGCAAAAACCCTACTACGCTCGTTCTACTTTGTAGAACGGAGCTTCGAAGGGTTCTACCCTGCAATTCATCCCCAGGCTTAAAACCCTGGGGTTTTCTTGCGAAGTAGAATAAAAACCTTACAGCCTTATAGCAAACAAAACAAAAGAAAGGGGAAGACTTCCCCTTTCTTTTGTTTAAATTACTCGCGCACCAACCATTGCTGACAATGATGCAGGATTGAGTGGCAAAACTATTTTCCCCATTGCATGCAATGTTGCACCGGTTGTCATTAAATCATCCACAAACAATATATTTTTTCCGGCACATTCCGATATATATTGTTCATTTAATTGAAATGCGTCTTCAACATTTAGTTGTCGCTGTGCGGCAGGCAACAATGATTGAAATGGTGTTGCCTTACGTCTTTTTACCAAATTCAGAACGGGTTTGCTACTCAATAAACTAATAGTACGCGCCATAATTTCTGCTTGATTAAAGCCACGCTGGGATCTTCGAGACCAATATAAAGGAACGGGAACAATAACATCAAATTGGTGAAATTTAAGATCGGTCATTGACCATGAAAGCATACCAAGTTGGCGCGCAGCAGTTCTATCAGACCAACTTTTGGCAAGAATGAGCAACTTGAGCGGAAAATGATACGCTCCTATGGAAAAAACTTTCATGTCAACGGTTCTTGTTATCTGCACCATTGTTGTTACGAGCGGCTCGATTAAATCAAAACAATGAACACAAAAAACCAGATCATCGGATAAAAATCGTTTACAAAAACGGCAAAATGGTGGCACAAAAAAATGGCGAACTTTGTGCAATAATTGTTGAGCATACATCATGATATATTTTTACAAAGAGTTCGTGCGCCATACGCGATACATAAGAAAAAACACGCCCAAAACAATACATATATCAGCACCATTAAATATGGGAAAATGCCATCGACCATATGAAATAAGAATAAAATCGATCACGCCACCAAAAAAAATACGGTCAAGAAGATTAGCACATGAGCCGGCACCAATAAGCAACTCCGGGATAATAGATTTATGCTGTAAAAAACGTTGATACGCATGATACAGAACAAAAGCGGTAACCAGTGCAATGATGATAGTAATGATACTAAAAAAAATTGGTGAATCCGTTTGGAGCAATCCGTACGAAATTCCGCGATTAATCGTAACTTCACAAAAAAGAAATGGTAGGAGCGCAACACGCTGCGTACAATGAGAATACGCAAACTGTTTTGTCATAAAATCAGTAATAACAATCGTTGTGGCAATGGCAAGATAAAATAATATCGCATAAATTCGTGACGCTTTCATCGAATAACGGCTCCCTGCTTGATAAGCGCGGTGGTCACCATTGCCAAAATCTCTTCAATCAATGGCGCAGTCAGTGTTCCTTTTTTGTCGCGTATTTTTAGACGAATAGTCACCGAACGCTGATCTTTCCATTCAGGCCGATCATAATAATCGATCAAATGGACTGACACCATACGCTCATCGAGTGACATTACCAAATCAATAATCCGTTGTACCGTCATTGATAATGAAATCAGCATGCTAATATCACGCTCAACAGCAGGATATATAGGCAATGGACTAAATTTTTTGTCCTGCTGTGCAAGATGTTTCAGAACATCAGCATTGCACTCAAACACAAATGCTTCACCTTTACCAATCTGATGCCAGAAGGATGGATTAATCATACCGGCATGGCCAATTTTTTGATCGGCAACAATCAATTCAGCTGTTTGGTGCATTGCATACCACGGCATACTGTTGTGTGTACAGTGTCGCCATTGTACCGTGGTGATATTAAGATTATGAAAAAACTGCACGAGATACGATTTTGCTTTATAAAAGTCGATTGTTCCTTTTTTGCTCCAAAAAATGCCGGCAACATTATTCTTTTCATGCAATTCTTGACCATCATAGTGCCACACGCGATTCCATTCAAAAAAGCGCAGTTCATTGTTGTCAGCATCATTATTGATTACGGCATGCATCAAACCGGGTATGAGCGTGGTAACCAAACGTCGCCAATTTTCAGAAACTGGCTGCTGAACGGAAACCGTATGGTGAGGATCAAAAGTACAACGTTGCAAAAATGCTTCATCAAAAAATGCATAATTTTGTATTTCTTTCATGCAAGCACCATAGGAAAGCAGATTTTTGATCAGCCGTTCTTTATGCAATGCACGCGTTTCACGCACCATTGCTTTTACCAATGGTAATTGTACCGGCAGCGCATCATAACCGTAAAATCGTCCAATCTCCTCAATCAAATCGATTGGCAAAGTCAGATCTTTGGTTGCGCGAAATGATGGAATTGTAACTGAGTACAAGCAGCCGTTTTCATCATCGGTATATGAAACCAGGCAGCCAAGCACACACCATGTTTTTATTACAAAATCAGTATTCAAAGAAACGCCAAGTCGTTTTTCAATAAGATCATGCGAAAGTTCAATCACTATTGTTTGAGGAGGATTACCAACCGTCATAATTGCTGAATTAAGTTGATATGACACATTCAGTTGATCCAAAAGTGCAACAAAACGTTGCAGTGCAAAAGGCGGTGCCTCTGGGTCCATTGATTTTTCAAAACGCATGGCCGCTTCAGTACGTTTTTTATAACGCGCTGCCGTTTTTCTAATAGCAACGGCATTAAAACAGCCTGCTTCTAAAAGAAGGTGCGTACTCTGGGGTGTAATTCCTGAATCGATCCCGCCCATGACTCCTGCAAGTGAGAGCGGACGCTGTGTATCAGCAATGATAATATCATCTTCATGTAAATGAATAAGTTGGCTATCCAACAATCTGATGGTCTCACCAGCATGAGCGGTGCGTACTTCAATTTTTTTCTGATCAAGAGATGATGCATCAAAAGCATGCATTGGTTGCCCAAGATCAAACATGACATAATTAGTAAGATCAACACAGAGATTGATTGGCTTGCAATCAACACGCAATAAACGTGACATCAGTAATGGTGGACTGGCCAGATGTGCTGCAACATGCAAAGAAAGTAATGCTAAGCGAGAACAGTACGCCGCATCTGCAATAACGGGAAATGGCGTGTTTGATGGTTTAATCTTGTCATGTATTGGTACCGAAGCACATAATTGATCGATTTGTATTAATGGTATATCAAGCAATGCACCGATTTCGCGCGCAAATCCTCGATGCCCCCACAAATCGGGCCTATTCGTAATAGATTTATTATCAATGTGCAAAATATAATCGGTTGTTTCACATCGATTTTTCCAGAATCCTCCCTGCTCTGATGCTGCCAACTGTACTGAGGAGAGTAACTGATCTTTGGCACAAAAAAAATCTGCCGTTGATGCCCATCGGATCATATTCGTATCATCCCCTATCAAAAAATAGGCATCGGTATACGCATCAGAACGAAATGGCAATATAAGTTCTTTATCCTGTTCTGCAATAAAGAGTCTGATTCCTTTATGAGGGTCTGATGAAATCACACGACCAGCATATAACTGACCGAAGGGAAAATTGATGAGTTCAACCCGTTCAATTTCCGCCGTTGTGGCATTAAATTTGGCAACTAATGCAGCAAGATCAATGGAATGCCAATCGACACCAAGATGATCAAAGATCCATGCAATTGAAAGTTTCATAGGTCAAAAAAAACAAAAAAAATTTGATGTATAAATGATCTATAACAGTATCTTAAAATCGCTCTTATCGCAAATACGATTCGTTATTCACGCACTTGGTGAAAATAGGTATGAGCACCAACTGCCAGCAAAGAACCGATAAATGGCGCACAAAAAAATACCAGCAAAAATGAACTGATAATATCGGTAGGAATTCCTGCGCGCAGACCGCTTGCCAATGAACCAAAAATAATTGATGGGTTAAAAAGACCACCAAATGAAAAGGTCGCAATATACGCTAATCCGATGATGCCTGCGCTATGCACGGGATCTTTTTCTTTGGCAGTCGTTAAAGAAACCCAACAGATAATCATCGTCAAAATTGCTTCCCAAAATATGGCAGTCATCAGAGAAATATCGATCATCATGCCCGGAGAAAACGACTGGGAATAAACAAACCCAAAAAAAAGGCCTGCTACAATGCTTCCGATAAGTTGACTTACTATGTGAAGAATTGCCACGGCATAATGCAGATGCCCCGTCAATGCAAAAGTGAGACTAATAGCGGGGTTGAATTGCGTTTTGAGAATCCCTCGACTTAAATACAAAAAAGTAACAATCATTAAACCAACCGCGAGAGGATTATCATTTTCGGTAATCATCAGGGTAAACGTGATAAAGAAGGAACCGAGTGCTTCTAATAATAACCGCTTCATACACCAACCTCTACTCGTTAAATGATTTGAGTGCACAGAAAAATGGGCAAAATCTCATAGAAAGAGAGATACCATATATACAATTTTATGCAAGACGAAACTGCATGATCTGTCATACACAAAAAATTATGCCTTGCTATAAGAAAAATCCCTTATACTATAAATAATAGTAATTGCGATCCTTCTTCACTCTTTTGAGTTTCGCAAGGAAATTGATTATGGCATCGCTAAACAATAATTACTTTTAGCATATATAAATTTAGTCAATCAACTTAAGATTGTAAGGATACATCAATGATTATAAGCATACGAAATTGGTTAAAAAAAGTGATAGTTATACTACCATTTTTCTGCTGCCATTTTTCTGGGTATACGTTTGATTATTCAGCATTTTCAAAAATTTTTATATTCCCCTTGCAAACATTTCATGCCTTATCGCTTGGCTCATCTGATGCGCAAGAAAAGTATCAAAAAAAAGTTGAAGAGTTTTTAAAAAATCATAATCAAACAAATGTAGTTATAAAAAAGCTGGATGCGCCTCGTCTGATAAAAACATTTCTATTGGCAGAACGACCGGCATTTTATGTAGGATATGATGGCATTTGGCTTGATGAAGAACAACTGGCAAGCCTCAAAGAAACTGAACTGATTTTTGAATGTGCCTATGCGGCAACTGCCTACGCCCACCTGAAATTTAATGATGGCTTTATAGATATGCTTATTAATGTAACACCTTATATTGCTGCCGCCGTTACTAATATGGCCCTTTTTAATTCGGGCTGTTGCTCATTTTCCGAAAGCACCGAATCATTCTTTAAGCGATATCTCAAGAACTCATCGGCCTTTCTTTCTTACTGCCTGTTGCCCTATTTTAACTATCAGGGAATCAAATATATGCATGAAGCTTTTACCAAACCAACCCTTTCTGCCCGTTCTGATACCCGGAAAAGTTCCCTGTTGCGCGCTACCTATGAGATGCTCCGCAAAAATGGGTACGGTTGGGTCATCGACGACCTGGCAGCGGGCAAAAAAGATCTTCCTTCGGCCCCAAAACTGATTTCTGACGGAAAACTAACAAAGAACGACTAGAGCGATTCATTAATCATTTTTCTCCTTTTTATCCCCAGCTGAAATAATTCAGATAGAAATGTTTTCAATAATCACTTTGACTTATTTTTCAATAGTGATAAGTTGAGTTTGTACATATTTAATATCAACAGAATGGAGGAACCATGTTGAACAAACGAATTTTTATTACTTTTTTAACTTTTTTTGTCGGACTTACGAGCATATCAATGAATTTATTGAATGCTAACGATTTTAATGCTGGCAATGTTGTCGACTTATTGGAAGTCCCTAAAGCAGCTGCAAATGCAGTACCTGCGATGAAAGAAATCGTTGCAGAAACAATGAAATCCGTGAGACCTATGATAATAGAAACTGTCAAAGCTGTTACACCAAAAATAGCAGCAGCCCCGGTAAATCCCTATATAATTTTGGCATTTGCGGGAACTGCGATGGTTGGGTTTGGATTGATTTCAGTCAGCAGGATGTCAGGTGGTCTTTATAGCACCAGAAGCAGTAGAACACATGAACAAGCAACCATTTTTGCAACACGATTGACCCTTTTTGGCGGAGTAGCCATTGTGACCGCAGGTCTTATTGGTGCATACCTACATGCAGGTGGTCAGTTCAAGTTTTGGCAAGTCTAAATAGTAGATAATTAAGTCATCAGTAAATCAATCAAATAATGAATAAAAAAAGACCGAGCTTCTCAACAGCTCGGTCTTTTTGTTTTTAATGACGGCCTCTCTCTCTTATGGTACATTCATAGAAATTTTATTTACTTTTTTATGAATATATTCAATGGAAAAAATCATTCTTTATTATCAGTATGTTTCCATCAATAATCCAACAGAGATTGCCGCCTGGCAGCAATCATTGTGTAAAAAGCTCAATCTGCTCGGCCGTATTTTAATCGCTCATGAGGGGATTAACGGTACGGTAAGTGGCACCCAAGATGCTATTGAAGAATATAAACATATTACCAAACAACATCCCCTTTTTACGCAACTCATTTTTAAGCAAGAAGATGCACCAGCGCATTGCTTTCCCCGATTACAGGTAACGGTTAAAAAACATATTGTACATTTTGGTGCACCAACCAATAATGAACTCACCGGCACGTTCATATCTGCACATGATGCTCACCAACTCATGCAACAACAACCGGATGATTTGCTCATTTTTGATGCACGCAATGCGTGCGAATCACGCGTTGGTAAATTAATGAATGCCATTACTGCTGATATTGAACATTTTCGAGAGTTGCCCACCTATTTTGATAAATATCAGGAACTTTTTGCTAACAAACGAGTATTGATGTATTGCACGGGTGGCATCCGATGCCATGTTGCCACTGCCTATTTGCAACAGAAAAATAGCGCAAAAGAGATTATGCAACTCGAAGGTGGCATTATTAATTACGTTCAGCAGTATCCGAACGGTTTTTTTCGGGGAAAAAATTATGTATTTGATGGTAGAGTGACGGTCAAGGTGACCGATGACATTTTAGCTACCTGCGATCTGTGCACCACGGTGTGCGATGATTATACTCATTGTTTGAATGCTTTATGCAATAAACAGTTTATTTGCTGCCATGCATGCCTTGAGCGCTTTGAAAACAGTTGCAGCTTTGCCTGTTATGTATTAATACAATCAAAACAGACAACTCGCAGACTACCTTTTAAAAAAGCAGTTTTTGCCGATAAACAAATCTAATGACCGTCATAGCCCCTCAGCACCACCATGACGCATCTGTTGCCTTCATACAACAATCAGTTCCCTTGCATGATAAAAACTGGTTTGGTACGGGAGGATTAGCACATTTTTTTTGCGAACCAACATCATCTGATCAATTTGTTTACGCAATACAGTTTGCTCATGCGCAGGAAATTCCTGTTATGATTTTGGGCCATGGCGCGAATGTTCTTATTAGTGATACTGGTTTTTCTGGACTTATTATCAGACCACATCTGACGGCAATTCATCTTCATGCTGAGGATTCCACGGTGCTGGTAACGGCAGAATCAGGAGTTGCTATTGCCGATCTTATCAATTTTTGCTTTGCGCACCATTGCATAGGACTCGAAGAGTTTAGCGGCATTCCCGGCACCGTCGGCGGGGCATTGTTTATTAATTTGCACTATTTTGAATTTCTTATTGAAAAATTTTTGCTCCATGCTCAACTCATCGATGCACAAAGCGGAGCCATTACGACCGTTTCGAAAGAATGGTTCAACTTTTCTTACAACTATTCAACACTGCAACAACGTACGCACTATTTAGTATCGGCAACTTTTGTCGTAAAAAAAGCAACGGATACTGAATTGAATTTTGCCCGCGGCAGACAGTATGAAATTATCCGTCATCGCGCACGCCGATATCCGACTTCAGGCACCTGCGGCAGCTTTTTTCGCATATTTCATGAAAATGAAGTTTCTCTTATTATTGCAGGAAAAAAAATGGTATTTGTTGGCTATTATCTTGATAAAATCGGAGTAAAAGGACAATTACGTATTGGCAATGCCATGGTTTCATACCAACATGCAAATATGATTGTTAATTTGGGAAATGCGACCAGCAACGATATTATTACCCTTGCTTATACTATGCAAGAATTGGTGTATCAGCATTTTCAAATACTACCACAACCAGAATGTGAGTTGATTGGTTTTGATCCCTACCCCTTGATGAAATAGTCAACTAAAAATGAAAAATCCAACAGTAGACAAAACCAATGGCAGTCTGCTTGGTATGCGACAAACATTTGATATTTTTTCTATTAATAAGATTTAAAAATATGAGTTCTTTCTCATCATCCGTTTGTGCACAACAGTCATTGACGGCATTATAATATTCATCCAGTAGTTCATTCATAAATTGTACCGATGGTGGCTTTACGAGTGCTTGTAATGATTTTTCTCGATGACGCTGAAAATAGTACATGTAGGGACACAAGGCAAGACGCTTTTTATTGAGAGAACTTAGCAAAAAGGATGGGGTCTGCGTGCCAATTTGACACCGTGAGCATCCCATATCAATCGCAGATTCAAACTGCTTTAGTGATGCACGTACATCTTGCTCGTTTACGTAAGACGCCGCTTCTACATGCTGATCTTGTTTACTCGATACCAGCACCGGCGACTGCTTATTCTTTTTCGACTCACCTGTCCACCATACACATGCAGGCATAAGTATTAGCATAAGAAATATTGATGATGAATAACTCAAATTGTATTTAAAAAAAATCATAGAAATTCGGCCATTGTTTACAAAAAATCACTCACTGAGCATACTGATTACTGGTTAATGATAACAAAATTCAGCAAAAACAGTAACGCGCATGTATAACGAATTTTTATTTTTCATGCAAACAACGGTGCTTGGTTTGGCATCCTTTGGTGCTTCTCTCCTTGGCCCGCATGCCCTCGTCTCTTTTATCTGCTTGCAGGCACTCTGTGCTAATATATTCGTCGCAAAACAGATAATAATTTTTGGCCTTCATGCCACCTGCGCCGATGCATTTTCTGTATCAGCTGCCATTGCACTTATTCTAGCGCAGGAACAGTATGGCTATCAGCTGGCAAAAAATGCTGTTTTTATTTCTTTTGGCAGCATGATCTTTTTTTCCATCATCAGTCAGTTACACTTACTCTACATACCAATTATCACCGATACCGCACATATTCATTATCAGGAACTTTTTTCACCCATGCCACGCATTATGATTGCCTCTTTGATGGCTTTTTTCATTGCACAATTATCTGATATGTATGGTTATCGTTTGATGCGTAAAGTACCTATTTCACCATTAATCGCTAGTCCACTTACCATTGCCATAAGCCAACTGATCGATACCATTCTTTTTACTTTCCTTGCACTCAGCACCATCACCAACCATCCTTTTGAAATTATTACAATAAGTTACAGCATCAAAATGGCAGCTGCCTGCCTGATTTTTATCGGCGCAAGATGCATGAAATATGCATCTGCTACCCTATAACTTACTATCTCAATGAAACATCATAATAAATGTCACCATTGGTTGTATAACAGGTAATGGCATAGGTTTTTCTGTCTGAAGTTTTAAAGTGAATGGTATGTTCTTTTCTGTCATCAAACATAAGATGAACGCCCGGTCCTTGAATACCATAGGAAATCTGATCCCTTTTCCCGGCAGCGGCTACAAATCCTATTGAAGCAGCAAGTGCTCTCACCGCTGTTAATTCAATATTATTTATTGTTCTCTTTTGTATGAACACAATAGGTTCACTAAGCCCTGATAATCCAATTATTTGCGTATAAACAGTTGATCCGCTTGGCAAGCCTTTTGTACTACGGCTCAATTTCATAACTGCTGCTACTTTGCGTTTTTCTACATATATGTTGGCACCTTCTTGCGGACAAACTTGATTAGATGCTGCCGAAGAGCTTGTTGTAACATCAAAGCCTTGAATCATACTATTGCTGACATAAATCACGGTCCGTGCACCAGAAGGACAATTCGTTAAATTATCAACAATCGATGCTTTTTCTTGATTATATCGTGCAATAGCACAAACCGTGTGTCCTCCATAGAAAAATCCGATACTCATCATCAAGCCGAGAAATTTTGCCGGTAACATTTTCATATCCATCTCCTTTTTAAGAATCATTATTACTATTTTTATATCAATTTACCTTTTTTTTAATATTAAATTCAATAAAATTGACTATCTTTGCAATAAACAACTTTAAGTTTACGAGCAATTTTGACATATCCACGCATGGTTATATACTTTTTAAAAACTACTTATAAGACCTGCTTTATAATGTCTGCATCAGAATTTTCATTCAAAATCATTCATCAATCACGCAAATCTCGTGCACGCGTTGGTATCATTCAAACTCCTCATGGAATAATTGATACACCCAATTTTGTTGCCGTTGGGACGAATGGGACACTCAAGGCTATTGATTCTATCATGGCGAGCAGCTTGGGGCTGCAGTTAATGTTTTGCAATACATACCATCTTATGCTCCAGCCAGGTACTGACATTATTAAACAGGCGGGGGGCCTTCATAAATTTATCCAGCGATCTATGCCCCTCATTACCGATTCTGGCGGTTTTCAGGTCTTTAGTCTTGCGTATGGTAGCGTCAAAGATGAGATCAAAAGTAGAGGAAAAAAGCAGCACAATAACAGCATTATCAAAATAACCGAAGAGGGTGTTCTGTTTAGATCGTATCGAGATGGTACGAAAATATTACTCACACCAGAACTTTCTGTTGCCGCACAAAAGGATTTAGGTGCTGATATTATTATTCCCTTCGACGAACTACCACCGTACCATATTACTCGTCACGAATTAGAAAACTCGCTCCATCGGACACACCGCTGGGAAAAACGTTCACTTGATGCTCATCTGCACAACAGAGCTGGACAGGCGATGTATGCAGTAATTCATGGTGGCCTTGATAAAGATCTACGCGCGGCAAGTGCCGAATATCTTTCCCGTCTCGATTTTGACGGTTTTGCTATTGGCGGTAGCTTGGGAAAAACGAAGCAAGAGATGGTAGAACTGCTTTCATTTGTAGTTCCTCTATTGCCACGAGAAAAACCGAATCATCTTTTGGGCATTGGCGATCTATTGTCTATTGAATCGGGCATCCGTTTTGGCATCGATACGTTTGATAGTTCGCATCCAACACGCTGTGCACGTCATGGACTCTTGTTTACCTCAACCGGCATGCTCAAAATCTTACAAGCAAAAAATCGAGATGATTTTTCACCAATTGATTCCCTCTGTTCTTGCCTTGTCTGTCAACAATATAGTCGCGCCTATCTGCACCATCTTTTTAAAGCACATGAAATGACCGGTTATTCACTTGCTACCATTCACAATGTCGCACATATGATTCAACGCATGGCAGACTATCGTACACAAATAATGAATAATGAATTATAATACGATACAATTTTTGTAGCACACAGTAGTAACAAAGAAGGTCGTCGTATGAAATATTCACCAATAGCTTGCGTACTTTTTTCTCTTTTTCTTGCAACAACAAGCATGTCCATGGACGATAATAACATTTTGGACAAGCAGGATGAGCAAAAACAATGCGGTATTTGTATTGAAAATCTTAGTAATGAGTTTCACACGCTGTCTTGTAACCATTCTTATTGCCGATCATGTTTGAAACAAATGTTTGCTTACAAAATCAAAACACGTGATACATCATTATCGTGTCCCAATTGCAGACATCCGATTACTTTGAGCAAAATAAATAGCATGAAAATGGCTAACGTGAGCAAGAAAATAAGAAATTTATTAAAAAAGCCTATAAATAATCGGGAGCACAATCTGCCTGATGATGATGAAAATCAACGCTTATCATTAAACTGGATTACTCGAAACACACGACCATGTCCTTCTTGTGGCATACCACAAATAAAAGTTGATGGATGTTGTAGCGTAAGTTGTTCTTGGTGCGATACCGGTTTTGATTGGAACACTAGAGAAATACATCCCGGCATACAAACCTTAAACAGATTATCTAAAGGTGCGGCTGCAATATTTCTCATAGCTCCCTGTCTAATTCCCTGGCTTTTGAATACAAACTTTCTCCTTGAGCATTATCCTCCTTGTTGATATCTCATGATAAAAAAAATTGAATCAACTCAACATCCTCTTATCAAAGAAATTTGTTCCTTGCATCTTGCAAAATATCGTGCAAAAACCGAAAAATTTATTGCAGAAGGCAACAGAACTATACGAACATTAGTTGCTGCCGGCATTGCAATTGATACCTTATATTATGTATCCGATGCACACCTTGCAGATCTTCTCGTACCCGATCATCAGTGTGTCATGGTTACTGAACATGTTATGAAAAAAATAAGTACATCGGTAACACCAAGTGGCACCTTGGCGGTATTTTTCAAACCAAAAAATAGAACGCTTGCGGACATTACCTCAGAAAAAACAGGACTTATTTTACTAGATATTGCTGATCCAGGAAATATGGGAACGTTGATACGTACCGCTGCAGCCGTTAATAATCATACTATTATTCTTATTGGCGGCGTTGATCCCTGGCATCCACGCGTTATACAAGCATCAGCAGGAACTATCGGTTTGGTGACTATTATCGAAACAACATGGACAGATATTAAAAAAGAATTATCAAATTCATTGTGTGCTCTGGTCGTATCTGGTGGCATTGCACCAGATCAGCTGGTATCAGAAAAAAAAACGATTTTTAGTAGTCGGCAGTGAGGCGCATGGCATCCCGGCAGAATATCTTGCTGATTGCACTGAATTTTTGACACTGCCCATGCCAGGAGGCGCAGAAAGTCTGAATGCGGCTGTTGCTGGTTCTATTGCCCTGTATCTGGTACATGTTCATATGAAGAAAGATGTGGTATGATTTCGTCATGCAAAACACATTTCTTTCTTTAGTTCCTCCCTTTATTGCTCTTGGCACGGCATTCTTTTCACGACGCATTGTCGTAGGACTTGTCTGCGGTATTGCAACGGGTGCCCTCATTGCAACCGATTGGTCAATCCCTGCCGCCATACAGTTGAGCGTGAATCGATTAATACATAGCAGTGACCTATGGCGTCTTGCATCATGGGATGCATTTTGGCAAAGCAGTAATCTTTTTATCCTCATCTTCCTTTTGGCTCTCTCTATTATCATCGCACTTATTAGCTATGCGGGGGGCGTGTTTGCTTATGTCAACTGGTCAAAAAAATATATTCGCAGTGCAAAAACAGCGCAGTTCGCCTCCATGATACTCTCTTATTGTTTGTGCATCGATGACTATTTTAGTAGCTTAACCGTCGGCTCAGTGATGCAGCCCATTACTGATCGCTACAAAATTCCGCGGGTAAAATTATCATTTCTTGTCGATTCACTCGCTGCACCGGTCGTAATTTTATGTCCAATTTCGAGCTGGCTTGCGGGCATTCTCGGCTTTTTAAAAGAGTATGGCATTAAGCAGACAAGCTCACCAGGCACCTTTATTATCGCCGATCCTTTTTTTGTGTATTTGACGTTATTGCCATTTCTGTTTTATCCACTCGTTGTTTTGGCAAGCACGTTTTTTATTGTTCGCTGTGCAATTTCATTCGGACCAATGTACCAACAAGAACAGATTGCCCATAAAACCAATAATCTTTTTGGGGGCAAATCATTGGTAAATTCAAGCACGCAAGAAACACCGCAAGAAAATAGAAATCGCGCACAAGTAATCGATTTTTTAGTGCCCGTTTTATTTCTTATTTTTGGTACTATTTTTGCTATTTTAGGTTCCGGCAGATTTGTGCTCCTTGGTGGTCATAATGGTTTATTTGCTGCATTACAACAGGCAAATGCGGCAAAAGCATTATTTTTGAGCGGTACGATTACGGTGATTTTTATTACTATCTTTTTTTTAGCACGTAAGCGCATGAAGATTCGTGATATACCATCGCTGTATCATGCGGGAATTAGACTCATGATGTCGACTATTTTGATGCTTATCTGCGCATGGGCACTTGGTGATATTTTACGCTTAGATCTTTTGACTGGTCAGTATATTGGTACCTTTATTTCTGCATCATCATCTTCGTTTTTTTTGATTGCACCATTGCTGTTTCTGTTAGCACTTTTTATTGCTTTTTCTATCGGATCTTCTTGGGCAACGATGGCAATTATGCTACCGATTGTTATTCCGATAGTTGTCAGTTTTGCACAACTCCCAACACCCGTTCCTTTTGAACAGGTGCCACTGCTTTCTTTTATGCTTGGTGCACTTTTTTCAGGAGCAGTTGCAGGCAACCATATTTCACCACTAGCCGACACTACCTTAATGTCTGCACGCAGCGCTGGTGCTCATTTAACTGATCATGTACATGCACAATTATGGTATGCGGTGCCCATGATTATCGCAACAACCTTGGGCTTTTTTGTTGCTTCATTTATGATTACCTATAGCAGAACTCTTGGATGGTTGTGCGGTATTACTACCAGCATAGGAATAAGTATACTATTACTCAGCCTCCTGAATCATGTTGTGCATAAAAAATCAATAGGTAAAAGTCATGAATAATTCATCAAGTCAGCTCATCGATCAAAAACTTTCACTTTTTGCTGCCATCTTGATCAATCTGAATGTGATGCTTGGCGCTGGCATTTTTATTAATACGATACAGTTGGCCCATCATGCTGGCGCGCTTGGTTTTCTTGGCTACCTTATTATTGGCGTTCTTATGTTGCCGCTCATTTTGTGTATTGCACAGCTTTTAAATAGACATCCCTCGGGAGGATTTTATACTTTTGCTGCACGTGAAATAAGCACACAGGCCGGATTTCTCAGTGCCTGGAGTTATTTTACCGGTAAACTCGCCTCAAGCATTTTAATGATTCATGTCTCTGTTGGACTATTGCAATCAGTCGTACCGCTCATGCGATCTGCAAATATTTACGCTCTTGATCTCATCATTCTTGCGCTCTTTATTTTTTGCAATACGATGAACTTTCGCATTGGTACCTTAATTCAATCTTTTTTTGTTGGATTTAAATCAATTCCCATTGTTACGGCATTAATCGTTGGCGCATTATTTATGAAAAGCAGCAACTTTAGTTACACAGATTTTAAGTGGGAAGGAATTCCTTTTATTCTGCCACTCGTGCTTTATGCGTCTGCTGGATTTGAAGCCGCCTGTTCTTTGAGTTGCCGCATAAAGAATGCAGAAAAAAATGCTTCACGCGTGGTACTCATATCATTCGGTTTGGTCATTATTATTGCAACCTTTTATCAACTGTTTTTTTATGGCGCAGTCGGCAGCCAGTTGGGCAATTTACCCGATTATCGCTACGCATTTCCTGCACTGTTTCATCAGTATAATTTTTCCTATTCGCTCCGTTCATTGCTCACCTCCATTTTTCACCTTGCAATTGCATTTTCAGCACTGGGTGGTAGCTATGGCATCATTTTTAGCAACACGTGGAACCTGTATATACTCGCTGAAAATAAACACACGTTCATGTCTGCACGATTGGCACAATTTAATCGTCATCTTATTCCTTGGGCGTGTGTAGTCATTCAAGGATTTATTTGTATTATTTATTTGCTTCTGACCGGTGGTGCACAACTACCATTGCAACAACTGAGTGCGCTTGGGTGCACCCTTGCATATACCATGAGCGTCTTGAGCCTTCGTGCTGCTTTCATGAAAGAAAACCGTCCGCCTAGTGCATACCTTATTATTTGGGGCGCTTTAATAAGCTGCGCTATTCTTATCAGCTCATGCATTGGAACATTGTATTACCAAAGCGCACAATCATTATTGATGTTTGCAGTACTGCTTTTGATCGGCATTGCAATGTTTTGGACAACGAGGAAAATACAACAACCTTCACGTTAATAATGATTTTTATCATACAACCTTATTCATTATAATCACCAATGCCATCAATGACATCAGCCAAGAAATAATAGCCGCACGCGTAACAATTTTCTGTTCGTGCATGCCGGTCAATTCAAAATGATGATGAATAGGTGCCATGCGCAACAGTCTCTTTCCTCGCATGTAATACGAACTCATCTGTATAATTACTGAAACTGTTTCTGCCACAAGCACACATCCTGAAATGAGTAAAAACCATTCAAAATGAAGCATCAACACCATCATGGCAAGCAACGCTCCGAGCGATAATGAACCAACATCGCCCATAAATATTTGTGCTGGATAACTGTTGTACCACAAAAAGCCTGCCAGAGTACCAATACTAATAGCAGCAACTATACCAGTGTCAGCAATGATGTATGGATCGAAGTGAACTGTTGTTTGCATAAAGCAACTCTGGAAAAAATAGGCACAAAAAAGGAGAAGAAAGAAGTTAGGAATAAGAGTATGAACTGCCAAGCCATCAAGACCATCAGTAAGATTTACTGCATTGCTCACGCCTACTACAATAAAAACAAGCCAACCATACGCAAGAATCTTGAGTATCGCACCCATGGCAGACCACGGAATCACCGAAAAAAAAGGTAACGTGATCGATACAAACCCCCCGTTTATTGCCGTATAGACAAATAAAAATGCAATTATCAGTTGAATCAAAAATTTTATTCGTACTGTTATGCCCTTGCCATGCCGAATTTTGTACCAATCATCGAAAACACCAAGAAGTCCAAACAAAAGAAAAAAGGGCAATACGAAAACGAGGAGCATTGCACTGCACCATAGCATCATATTAAGTGCTATAACGCCAACAATCAAAAGACCGCCCATAGTCGGAATTTCTGCTTTCTTTTTATGATGGATAGATACATTCAATCGCGCGACTGACTTGCAATGGCGTGTTGCCCATTGAATAAATGGCAGACCAAAAAAAAGCATACAAATAAAACTCGTCATTAATGATATACACAAACGCGTACCGAATGTTAGATGGATCTTACTTATGAAAAAAAATAGTCCAAATTCGCTTAGATTCATACACACCACATTGCCTTCTCATTCATCAAATGCAACGATATATTTTACAATCTGCATAAAAAAGTACCTATTGTTGGATAAGCGTTTGACTTGAAGAACCTCCTCTATAGACTGGGGAATTGTCTGGATAGACTATTGAGTCATCAATATTGTTTGGAATATTGCAGAAGGAGTTCGTCATGAACAAACTCATATCACGTAATTATATACCATTATTTTTGCTTTTTAGTAGATTTTTATGTTTATCTTCATTCAGCTTTAATGAATGTATTGTTGCATCAAAAAAAGAGTCCGAAATAGTATGTATCAGCCTAGATATTTTACCACTCGATAATCAGGAGACGACATTATTAACGCCAATGGTAGATCAAGTCAATCAATGTATACATCAGGTAAGCAACGCTTTTGACAATTTTCTTCATATTAAAAATAATAGTCCCGCTTATGTAAAACGGTTAGAAAATATACAGAAAGTACTTGAATTTATGCATGATGACGTAGTCGAGCCTTTTTATCGCATACATATAGAATGCCCATCGCAAACATGTAAGACAATGTATGAAATTGTCTCCACCATCCATACGAATCTATATGATATTTTCAATATTATGAAAAAGTACGAGAGCTTGAGAACGTCAAAAGCAGCTATGTTGCTCGTAAAATCATTCGGTAATGAACTTGCCCAAAAAAAAGATAAACTCAAAGATTTTGTTCTTACACAAGCCATACCCCGTTTAAAATCTGTTGCGAAATGCTCAGATCACCATAAGCAGTTACAATCAGCACTGACAGATACGATCAAAAATCTCAAAAAATTGGCTTCTTCTGATAATAAGGGCATGATTGAACTTGGCATGATGCTCCTAGCCTGCCTCAATCATTAATCTAAAAAGATAGACTGGTACCATTTAAATAGTATTTTTTTTACTGCTTCCGAAACTTTCGGATCTTCCATGATTTCATGATAAAATGATTGAAATTTTGCACCATGTCGAATTAAAAGATCCACCATTTCAGGATTATCATTTCTCACCGCAATTAACGCCACATCAAGATCTTCGCCTTCCGGATTTACTTGAGCGCCATGATTAATTAACGAATCTACAAGGTTTATAAGACCTAGCTCTATCGCCATTTTAAGAGGCGTTTCGTATCGGCGGCCATTTCCATTTACTCCCAAAAATGGCACCCCGTTGGCATCAGCTCCCTTTTCTAAAAGAATACGAACTTCGAATTCTCCAACGTCAACCATCGGGTTCCATTTATTAAATACAAAATAATTGAGCAAATCCCATACTAAAGGAACATCTCTAACTCTATAATTTGGATCCGCACCATTATCAAGCAATAAGTTCATCATGTGTATATTATACTTACGGGCAGCCAACTTTAATGGCGAATAAAACATATTATTAATCACAAAATGTGTGGTAAAATTAGGACTAGAATGTTCATGTTCCATAGTATCAAGTACATTTTGCGCCTCACCAATATCATTATTGTTTACGGCCTCTGTTAATGCTATTTGTAATGCAGATACAGGTGCTGGTGCCGCCGGGATTACGTGCAATGTCAAAGAAAACATGACAAATACCATTGTGCAAGATAACAAAGCACACATAGTTCTCAGTCGGCTCATGAATATCCTCTTCGAATATATTTTTAAAAAATATGGTAATATATTATTTTTCAGAAAATCATATTTAATATCAGATTGTCAACAATTTAATCTTTTGGTGGGCACTAATTTTTTATACATATCTTGTAAAAAGAGCATCATTTTTTTATTCTTATAAAAAAGCGAAATTACCATGAATAATACAAAATTTGATGTTATTGTTGTTGGTGGTGGCCATGCAGGCATTGAAGCGGCGCATGCTGCGGCTACCATGGGCTCTAAAACATTACTTGTGACCCTTGATCTAGAAAAAATTGGCGTCATGTCCTGCAATCCTGCTATTGGTGGTATTGGCAAAGGACACCTCGTCTATGATATCAGCGCTCTTGGCGGCCTGATGCCAAAGTTATGCACGCAAACCTACCTGCAAGCACGCATGCTCAATACTCGCAAGGGTCCGGCGGTGCAGGGTTTACGACTGCAGATCGATAAACATGCCTACAATGCACTCAGCCGCATTATGCTTGAGCAGTTAGAACAACTGACGTTGCATGCAGATACTGTTGAAGAGCTCATTTTTGATGCCGAAAAACGAATCGTTCACGGTATTACTACCGGATCTGGCGCTCAATTTTTTGCTCCATGCGTCATTCTGACCACCGGCACATTTCTAAACGGTCTTATCCATATCGGCGCTCAGCAATATAAAGCAGGACGTCAGGGCGAAAAAGCAGTCCATGGACTTTCAACATTTTTATCACATGCTGGCCTTTCATTAGGACGGTTAAAAACAGGAACTCCACCACGCTTGTCTCGAGCAAGTATCGATTTTTCAAAACTAGAAAAACAGGAACCGGACAATCTCAATTTTCTTTTTGAGTTTCATCCACACAAGACCATTAGTTCACATACGTGCTACATTGCACACACCAATGCCACTACACATGACATTATTAAAAACAATCTGCATCTTTCTGCAATGTACAATGGTAACATTACCGGCATTGGACCCCGCTATTGTCCATCAATAGAAGACAAAATTGGCCGCTTTCCTGACAAATTATCTCATCATGTTTTTGTCGAACCAGAAAGTGCATCATCTGATGAAATATATCCGAATGGTATTTCCACATCACTACCATTGCATGTCCAAGAACAGTATGTTCGATCTATTGTTGGTTTTGAGCACGCAGAGATTGTACGCCCTGGTTATGCCGTAGAATATGATTTTGTATTTCCACATCAACTGCACCATTCTTTGGAAGTCAAATCGATAAAAGGACTTTTTCTTGCCGGCCAAATTAATGGTACAACGGGCTATGAAGAAGCAGCTGGACAAGGAATTATTGCAGGAATTAATGCACACTTAAAAGCACACAAAAAAGAACCGTTCATTCTTGATCGTACCGAAAGTTATTTGGGAATCATGATTGATGATTTGGTCACTATGAGCGTCGATGAACCATACCGCATGTTCACATCACGCGCTGAACGGCGTCTTTTATTGCGACAAGATAATGCATTTTTGCGATTAACGGACAAGGGACATCATCTTGGTTTGGTAGACACCGAATTATACCGGGAGTTTAAAAAAGAAAAAGAGATTATTGCAGCAACCATGACCCTATTAAAAACTGGTAAAAACAATCAAGAATTATTGCGACTTTTTGGCAGCAGCACCTGTGCAAAAACGGTTGTTAAACAGCAATTAGCACAAGATGTCTCAGATCGCGCCGCACAAACAATTCACGCAGAGCTTTTATATGGTCCCTATTTGCAACGTGAAGCTGCTGAAATAGAAAAACGGGAGCAGCACAAAAAATTGATGTTGCCAACAACGATGAATTATACGGATATGCCAGGACTTTCAAAAGAATTACAACACAAACTAGCACAGTATAAACCAACTTCAATTGCCCAGGCAGCACTTATTCCTGGCATGACTCCTGCAGCAATTTCTCTCCTCATTTTTCAGATAAAACAGTCTCATAAAATGTTCAGTAGCGAAAGGAATGTATGATCAGAAAAATTATCAGCCTTATCTGCATAATGCTCATTAATACCGCACAACCAAATGCGCTTATTTCGATAACAAATACCATCAAAAAAAATGATCTTGGGTACTATAAAATGTTTTTATGGTTCTATCCAAAAAAATTTGTCGTTACCATTAATGACAATCCCATACAAACCGGTCAGACCATGAAAATGCCACCAGGAATTTTTGAACTAACTTATGCATATGAATGGCAACACTTATGGTTTAAAAGAAGAGGGAAAAAGCGCATTGTTTTTGCTTCGGTACCAGGAAAAAATGATTATAATATCGTCTTTAATGGATGGGATGATCCAGAACGAATCAGCATTCATAATGCTAAACGTGTATCAAAACAGGAAGAATCTCTACTTTCAGAGGGCTCTATACCACCATCATGAATCATGAAAAGTTGTTTGACAGGGCCAGGTTAGCCGTATAATTCCCGTATATTGCCATTAATCCGAAAACAAAAGCAAGAGCTGAAGTCACAAATTCATTGCCACCGTCTGGTATATCGGCATAACTATCCTGAAGAGCTTGAATTGCAAAATGTGCATTACCAATAGCAAGACATAGTTCACCGATGGTGCTTACTACTGTTTTTTGTATATCCCCTACATGAAAAACACCAAGTGCCAAGGCAGTCAGGGTGCTTGCCAGAAGTACTGACTCCGATCCACCAAGAAAAGCAGTCGAATAAGCACTATATATGGTAATAAGTCCCGAAATAATGGGCAATAACTGTCTTGCATGTAACTTTTTCATGGCACTATAAGAGTATCCTGCTACCAGCGAGGTTTGACCCGCTATATCAATTAACGGTGTTGCTGGAAGGTCGAGGGTGCTCAATTGGTAAAAACCATACAATGCCAGGGCGGTAACTATACTTGCACCTATTGCACGCTGAGGAATAGCGGTTGCATTATTCGGCAGACCAATCAATGAAACACCGAGGGCAAAAATAAAAATGTGTATAAATCGATTCATGGTAACCTCCATGCCTGATCTTCAATAATCAGGTCCATATTAAAATCATTCACTAATAGTATAATATAAAAAGGTGACAATTTCTACCGACTCCGTGCAAATAATTTCAGATAGAAAACGTCCTCAATGGGGTTGTTCAATCCCTATTTCAGCTGCCCACTAAATCAGGTATAGTAATGCCAACAATTCTCCTACCCGATGCCCAATGAGGGTTTATATGCGTTCAGAACTTCTCCATATTTACGGTCCATTTTCTATCCACAGCTATGGGCTTTTTATCATTATTGGTCTCATAGCTTTTGTGGAATTTATTAAACGGGACAAGCGATTTATACGGCTTGGCATTGAAAAAAAGTTGAACAGTATAATAATGGTGGGCGCTGCCATTGGACTTTTGGGGGGGCGTTTACTCTACATCATCACTGAGCAAAATCAGTGGTGTTTAGCAGATATTTGTGCCTTCTGGAATGGCGGGTACTCCGTACTGGGTGGCGTTGTTGCCCTTGCCCTTTTTGAACCGCTTTATTTGAGATATTGTAAAATTCCTATTTTGCCATTTGCCGATATCATTGGCATATATGCCCCCCTGCTGCTTGCCATATCACGCCTTGGTTGTTATGTTGCGGGCTGCTGCTATGGCATTCCTACCACGAGCTGGCTCGGTGTTTATTATTCGGATACCAGTTGTCTAGCTCCGCTTGGCATTCGTCTGCACCCAACCCAACTGTACAGTGCTGCACTTCTTTTTGCGATCTTCCTCCTTTTTTATGGACTGTTAAGAAACATCTTTCAGCGGCCAGGTCAACTATTTTTTTGTTATCTTGCTTTTCAAGGATCTGAACGATTTATTGTTGATTTTTGGCGCGCTGATCGTCTTTTGTTTTCTGGTATGCCATGGGTATCTTTACATCAGCTCATTGCCATTGGTCTGATGGCAACAGGCATCATTGGTTTTTTTGCTGTCAGTCGACGTAATCGAGCATCATGAGTATATTTAATTTCGTTAAAACAAATATTTCTATTTTTGAAGTAGTCAGTCAATATGCCAGTCTAAAAAAAGCAGGCATTTATTGGAAAGGACGCTGTCCGTTTCATCATGAAAAAACAGCATCATTTACCATCAGTCCCCATAAGGAAATTTTTTATTGCTTTGGATGCCATGTTGGTGGTGATGTCATCACGTTTATTGGAAAAATGGAAAACTGTTCACCGATTGAAGCAGCAAAAATTATTGCCGAACGTTATAATATTAATCTGCCTGCTTCAATTTCACCCGACGCAGGGCCCACCTCAGAACGGCAGCGTTACCATGAACTGTGCAAATTTTTTGCACAGTGGTGCCACCAAAATTTGTCCAAACATAAGTCTATTGTCGCTTATTTGCATCAGCGCGGTTTTAACAATGCAACCATTGATTCTTTTTTAATCGGCTATCTACCAGGTGGTCTTGTAGCCATAAAAAACTGCATAGAAGCATTTCGTACCCAACAGTTTTTACTCCAAGATCTTATTGATGCTAATATCATTTGCCGCGGCACTTCAGTTCTTTACTCACCTTTTGAAGATCGCATTATCTTTCCCATAACCGACCAGATTGGACGATTCTGTGGTTTTGGCGGACGCATATTCAAGCCTGATGATGCACGACCAAAATATTATAATTCCCGTGAAAATGAGCATTTTATCAAGGGTTCATTATTGTTTGGTCTCCATGCGGCAAAAAAACGTATTCAAGAGACCGGTGTTGCTATTTTAGTCGAAGGATATACCGATTGTATTGCTATGGTACAGCATGGTTTCTCTAATACAATTGCCACGCTTGGAACTGCTTGTTCAGCATCTCAACTTAAAATGGTAGGACGCCATGCTCATACTCTTTTTGTTTTGTATGATAGCGATCAAGCTGGTACCAATGCCGTATTACGACTTGCTCAGCTGTGTTGGCAAGCCAATGTAGAATTGAAAGTAATTAAATTACCACAAGGGTATGACCCCGCTTCATTTCTGGCTGAAGGACATGCTATTATTCCTCTCATGGAAAATGCGCAAGAGTTGGTACTTTTTTTCATCGAATCGTTAGGAACCAATTTCACGGCCAAACCATTGCGTGAAAAAATACAGACACTTCATATACTATTGCAAACGATTACAAGCATCGCAGAGCCAATCAAACAAGAGATGCTTTTGCAGCGAGTTGCTACGATCTTGTCGCTTCCTTTTGAAGCAATCAAGCAGGAAGCAAAAAAAATTAATAAAATAGAAGATAGTTCACCTCGCAAGACGGTACCAAAAGGAGCTGAATCCCCCCTACCGCTTGCAAGCTCACTTTCTTCAATTACTCCCGCTGAAAAACGATTATTTTGCGCAATAGTCAATAATAAAGATCTCATAACTGATAAAAATAAAGAATACATAATTGACTATATGAATGAACCATTACGTGGTATACTAAAAAAGGCGATGGGGACGATGAAAAATACCCCAGATGGTAACAATTTTCATCTGTTTTTCGAATCTCTTGATTCAAATGCGCAGCTGATAGTTAGTCGCGTAATTGCAGAACACGATAAGCAGATGGGTGACCAGGAGTTTGACTCTTTTGTACACGAATTACAAAAAAAACGGTGGCAATACCTGGTACGTGTTATTAAAGAGGAACTGTCTACGGCAGATCTGGTAGATAATCAGGAAGAAATGAATAAATTATTACAAGAGTTTCTTGCATTGAAAAACAAGTTTCTTACGGTTAAAGAATCAACAGCATTAAAAAAAGTTAAGTCCGGTTTATAAATGAGGTAACTCATGGTAAAAACAAAAAAAACAAAAACAAAGGGCTCCTCTGGCGCCGATAATACGCAGCCAGGAAATAAAGGAGTCAAACAGCAACGCGATCTGGACCTGAAAGAAGAGCTCTTTACTGAGCTGGTAGAACGAGGCAAACGAGCCGGTGTTTTGACCTACGAAGAAATTGTAGAGTTTGGTGAAAAAAATAATTTCAACGAGCAAGAAACAGAGCGTCTGTTGCGTCAACTTGATCGTGAAAATGTTGAATTGGTCACTCAGGAAGAGCTTGAATCTTCTATAGAACCAGTTATTGATGATTATGGTGCTGAGGAATCGCATGCGCGCACCGTCCTCAAGCCAGCACTTGATACTTCATTAGAAGTAGCAGCAGATGCTGATGAATTTGAAGAACC
>Ga0207093_1023_pt1 | contig 36728 bp, 37 predicted proteins | sample Alteio_BWMinHeat_89_FD_153519 | JGI IMG/M metagenome (GOLD analysis project Ga0207093, IMG submission 153519) | Enriched cells from forest soil in Barre Woods Harvard Forest LTER site, Petersham, Massachusetts, United States -... | ecosystem: Environmental > Terrestrial > Soil > Temperate forest >... | reverse complement strand
GTGTGGGGATTTTTCCTCGCCCCCGCGAGGTCTTTACTCGTCATCCCCGCATGAGAATCCATCTATATTAGATGGAGATCCCCGCTTAAAGCACGCGGGGAGGGATCTCCTGCTTAAGCAGTTTTTTCAGTCCACGGAATAATTTCTTCCGGATTTTTAATGTATCCAGTCGCTTGCCAATCATAAGGATTTTCATCCTCGCGTATATAACCATACAGAGCAATTAATGATTTTATCCCCGCTGCTTTGGAAGCGATAACATCAGTTTCCGTGTCACCTATGTAAATAGAATGCTGTGGATGTGCATTTAAAAGATTGCATGCATGTAAAATAGTTTCTGGATTGGGTTTGCGAGTCGAGAGAGTGTCGCCGCTAATGATGCATGAAGTGCGTTGTGCTAGCCCAAGTTTTTTCACAAGTGGATCGGTAAAACGTTTTGGTTTATTGGTAACTATGCCCCAGGGAATATTATTTTTTTCTAAATGAGTTAACACTATGTCCATGCCAGAAAAAAGTCGTGTAGCATCAAATAAATGTTTCTCATAGAAATCTAGTAATTCATGTACGAGCGTAGGGTAAGACGGATGGTCGTGGTCTATATTCATGCCGATTTTTAGTAAGCCTCTACAACCATGACCTGCGTAGGGGCGGGCGATGTGAAAAGGAATTGTAGGTAATTGGTTTTTTTTCAGTAATTGATTGAGTGCGGTGACTAGATCGTGCGACGTATCTAGCAGTGTGCCGTCTAAATCAAACAGAATGCAAGAGTGCATAATAAGTTCCTAGGTTAGGTTCTGTGTCATCCCGAGCGTAGCGAGGGATCTCTTTGTAAGCAGGAGATCCCTCCCCGCGTGCTTTAAGCGGGGATCTCCATCTAATATAGATGGATTCTCATGCGGGGATGACGTGCGAAGACCTCGCGGGGGCGTAGATAAAAAACATTGTTTTTATTCCTCGCCCCCGCGGGGAAACACTCGTCATCCCCGCATGCTTTTAGCGGGGATCTTCATCGTAAAACTATTTTTTAAAATGCATCAAATAATTCACAGAAATATCATCACTCAACGTATATTTTTTCGTAAAAGGATGATAGTGGATACCAACCGTATTTGCTACAGTCAAACCCGATTGTCTCCCCCAAGCAGCTAATTCACTAGGTCGAATAAATTTGGCAAAATCATGAGTATTCTTTGGTAATAATTTTAAAAGATACTCAGCACCAATAATAGCGAAAAGATATGATTTCACGTTGCGATTCAATGTAGACACAAAAACATCGCCACCTTTTTTGACTAACGTAGCTGAAGCCCGGATGATCGCAGCAGGGTCTGGTACGTGTTCTAGCATTTCCATACAAGTGACACTATCGTATTCGCCGGCATGATGTAGCGCATGGGTTTCTGCTGTTTCTACCTGATAATTAATGGCAAGCTGACTTTCTAGTTGATGAAGTTTCGCAATTTTGATGGCCTCAGGACTCATGTCTATACCTGTCACGGCTGCTCCATTTTTTGCCATGCTTTCGGTCAAAATGCCACCGCCACAGCCTATATCAATAACTTTATTTTGTCTGAGAGTAGTGTTGTCCATGATAAAAGCCAATCGCAGTGGATTTAGGGCATGTAATGGCTTCATTTCCCCTTCGGGATCCCACCAGTGGGCAGCGAACCGGGTAAATTTAGCGATTTCTTCAGGGTCAATATTATGCGATGTCATCTAGAATTAAGCCTAAAAATCATTTGCTACCAGTATATACTTTTGTTTATTATAGACAAGTTAACTTATTTAATAATCAAACAAAGGGAATTTTACTCATGAAAACAAAAATTTTTGCTATTGCTTTACTGTCAGCTGTATTCGCCACCAGTGCTATTGCTGCTGATACCGATATGGCTGCACCTGCTGATCAAAACCAGTACCAAAATCAGCAAACACAACCACAAGGTCCTGCTGCTCTTAATTTGGCGGACAATCAACAAGATCAATCCCAATTACCTGGTAGCAACATGAAGAATAATCCTTCAGCAAGAGCCAATGCTAACCAGAACCAACAAACTAATGGTCAAGATCAACATAATGATCAAAACCGATAATTTTTTATTGTAACGAGGGGCTGTTGACGTTTCGCTGTAGGAATGTTGGTAGCCCCTGATAGAACCCTGCTTTGCAGGGTTTTTGTTTTAAACGTCTGAGGAATCCATGCAACCTACCATTGTTCGTCGCGAAGATTATACTGTCCCGGATTTTTTAATTGAAAAAGTGAATTTAGAATTTATCCTGGGTGAAACTGTTACTCAAGTGACAGCACAGCTCATGATGAAAAAAAAATCTAAACGCGACCTCCAATTCTAAAAAATTAATTTTGCAAGGCGATTCGCTTAGCTTGCATTCGATTGCATTAAATGATCGCGAGTTACCATCTAATCAATATGAGGCAACACCAAACAGCTTGACGATACACGATGTGCCAGATAGTTTTTCTTTAAAAATAATTACGCTGCTCAAACCACAAGAAAATACCGCACTCAGTGGATTATATAAGTCCAGTGGTAATTTCTGTACGCAATGTGAAGCTGAAGGGTTTAGAAGAATTACTTATTTTTTAGATCGACCTGATGTGATGACGGTGTATACGACAAAAATTATTGCTGATGAAAAGAAATATCCTGTCTTACTTTCCAACGGTAATCCTGTGTCATCAGGCAAACTAGCAGATGGCAAGCATTGGGTAGAGTGGCAAGATCCGTTTAAAAAACCTAGTTATTTGTTTGCGTTAGTCGCAGGTGATTTTGATGTGCTGGAAGATTTTTTCGTTACTCACTCTGGGCGCAAAATAATTTTGCGTATTTATGTGGAGAAAGGCAATAGAGATAAATGTTTTTTTGCCATGCAAGCGGTTAAAAAAAGCCATGGCATGGGACGAAAAAGTCTATGGTCGTGAATATGATTTAGATATTTATATGATTGTGGCAGTCAGTGATTTTAATATGGGAGCCATGGAAAATAAGGGGCTTAATATTTTCAACACAAAATATATTCTGGCGGCAGCAGAGACGGCAACCGATCAGGATTTTATTCACGTGGAATCAGTGATTGCGCATGAATATTTCCATAATTGGTCAGGCAATCGCATCACATGTCGTGATTGGTTTCAGTTAAGTTTGAAAGAAGGCTTGACGATTTTTCGCGATCAAAGTTTTACAGCAGACACTACTTCAAAAACAGTGGCGCGCATACACGATGTTAATTATTTGCGAAATGCGCAGTTTCCGGAAGATGCTGGTCCACTTTCTCACCCTGTACGTCCTGAGTCTTATATAGAGATTAATAATTTTTACACCGCAACGGTTTATAACAAAGGTGCTGAAGTAATCCGTATGCAAAAAACTTTATTAGGTGATAAAGATTTTTATGCGGGCATGAATTTGTATTTCAAAAATTATGATGGTCAGGCAGTCACCATTGAAGAATTTGTTAAATCGATGGAACAAGCCTCGAGTAAAGATTTGCAACAATTTCGTTTGTGGTATAGCCAAGCAGGTACGCCTGTGTTGTTAGTAGAGGATAGTTACGATCCTAAAAGCAAAGAATACTTGCTAACGATTAAGCAACAAGGTATGCAAAAACCTATGCATATTCCCGTCAGAGTAGGATTGCTGGGTCATCAAGGTCATGAGTTGGCGCATGAATTATTAGAGTTGAAAAAAATATCTCAAACTTTTACATTTAAAAATATTGCGGAAAAACCTGTTCCTTCGTTGCTGCGTAATTTTTCTGCGCCTGTGAAAATTGTTTATAATTATTCGGATGCAGATCTTCAATTATTATTTGCGCACGATGCTGATGAATTTAATCGTTGGGAAGCGGGGCAAAAGTATGCGGTTAATGTGATATTGCGATTAATTGCATGTTATCAGCAAGGGAAACCATTAGAGTTGCCACGAGGATTTATTGCGGCTTACGAATATGTATTAACTCATTATCAAAAAGATAAATTATTGTTGACTGAATTGATTGCTTTGCCATCAGAAAAATATATAGCGGAACAAATGCAAGTGGTGGATGTGGATGCTATTCACGCAGTGAGAAAGTTTTTGATACAAGAGATTGCCTGTGAATTGCAATCGCTTTTGTTAGATATTTATCAAAAGAATTATGATAATGCCGAGTCTTTTCAATTTAATATGGAAGCCGTTGGTAGGCGGGAATTGCGTAATCGTTGTCTTTTTTATTTGGCAAAGAATCCCGAAATGATAGAGAAGCTTTGTTTGCCACAGTTTAAACAAGCGCTTGGTAAAAACATGACAGATACCTTAGGATCGCTCAACGCTTTGTTGAATATCGATTGTCGTGAACGTGATGCAACATTGGATGAATTTTATTTGATCTTCAAAGAGGATGCGTTAGTGATTGATAAATGGTTAGCATTGCAAGCAGCATCTGCTTTACCTTCTACATTGTCGCGTGTGAAAAAATTAACGCAACATCCTGCTTTTGATATTAAAAATCCCAATAAAGTTTATGCATTATTGGGCGCGTTTGGACAAAATCAAATATGTTTTCATGCGGTGAGTGGGGAAGGGTATCAATTTTTGGCAGACACCGTGAAGCAACTTGATAAATTAAATCCTAGTCTATCTGCACGCATGGTGAGACCATTGATTTCATGGCGACGTTATGATCAAAAACGTCAAGCACTCATGCAGCAAGCATTAGCTTCATTGGCGGAGCAAAAGAATATTTCGAAAGATTTATATGAGATAGTCAATAAAAGTTTGAGTTAAGGAGAATTATTTATGACCACTACACGCAAAGAATCCGATAGTATGGGCAGCATAGATGTTGCTGCGGATGTTTATTGGGGAGCGCAAACACAGCGATCTTTACACCATTTCGCTATTGGTGACGATATGATGCCGCCGGAATTTATTCGTGCATTTGCGATTTTAAAAAAAGCGTCTGCGATGGTTAACCATGATTTAGGATTATTGCCTGCCGATAAAATGCAATGGATAGTTGCAGCAAGTGATGAGGTCATCATGGGTAAGCTAGGAGATCAGTTTCCTTTGCGTATATGGCAAACGGGTAGCGGCACACAAACCAATATGAATGTTAATGAAGTTATTTCCAATCGAGCGATTGAGTTAGCAGGTGGCAAAAAGGGCAGCAAAAACCCAGTGCATCCCAATGATGATGTCAACCGTTCGCAATCTTCCAATGATACTTTTCCAACGGCTATGCATATTGCTGCAACAGAAGCATTAATACAACGCGTGATGTCCGCGATCAAAGAATTACGAGATGCGCTTCATAAAAAACAAATGGAATTTAATACAATCGTAAAAATTGGCAGGACGCACTTGCAAGATGCTGTGCCTCTCACCTTAGGACAAGAGTTTTCAGGTTATGTTGCTCAATTAAATGCAGCGATAAAAAATATTGAAGCCGTGTTGCCAGGTCTTTATGAATTAGCCATTGGTGGTACAGCTGTTGGAACAGGAATTAATACACATCCTAAATTTGCCCATGATGTTGCGAAAAAGCTTTCTGAACTCACGGGTTTACCTTTTGTTTCTGCGCCCAATAAATTTGCTGCACTGGCAGCACATGATGCGATTGTCTTTGCCAGTGGTGCGCTGAAAACTCTGGCTTGTGCACTCATGAAGATTGCTAACGATATACGTTGGTTAGGTTCAGGTCCACGTTGTGGTTTGGGCGAATTAATATTACCTGCGAATGAACCCGGTTCTTCTATTATGCCTGGAAAAAGTCAATCCCACACAATCAGAAGCGATGACTATGGTATGCATACAAGTCATGGGTAATGATGCAGCTATTGGTTTTGCAGGGTCACAGGGTAATTTTGAGTTGAATGTTTATAAACCCGTTATTATTTATAATTTTTTACATTCCACTGATTTACTGGCTGATGCTATGCATATGTTTACTGCGCATTGTGTGCGTGAATTAATTGCTGACGAAAAACAAATTCGTGCGCATGTGGATAATTCACTCATGCTAGTGACTGCATTGGCACCTAAAATTGGTTATGATAAATGTGCGGAGATTGCGCATAAAGCCTGGCATGATGGGACAAATTTATTAGAAGCCACTTTGGCGCTAGGGTATTTGACAGAAAAAGAATTTAAAGAGCTGGTGCGGCCGGAGACGATGACGTCACCGCGGTAAGTTTTAAAATCCCTCTTTGAAAAGGCGTTGTTGCATAAATAAATTATTTAACTGTGCGATGTTCTCAGGCCGTAGGCCTAGCAGCTTCCCTAGCCTAGGGCAAGCGCACGCTCTTTGTGCGCGCCGCCCTAGGTAAGAATGCCTCCTAAACAATGTTCGCGCTGTGAGCGCATTTCCTAGATAATGCGATAAAATTGATTGGTAATCCTTGCGCTTACAGCGCAAGCAGTTATGTGGAGCTATTATTTACCTAGGGCGGCGCGTAAAAAGCACGCTTGCCCTAGGCTAGGAGAGCTGCCAGGCCTACGGCCTGAGAATATCGTAATTAACTAAATAATTTATTTATGCAACAACGCCATTTGAAAAAGGGGGATTTAGCAATTTATAATTAAAACGCACTGTTCCCAACCCGCATCCCATGCTGTATCAAATGAAAATGATTCTTCTTCAAAAAATGCAACACATTCGCACTTTTTTCTTTATGAAATAAAATCAAAATCACATCTGCCCCCAATGCCCCGCAGCCTTTTTTTGCAAGAATATCAGGACACGCTGCTAATTTGTCTAAAAGCAACAGAGTGTGTTCAGCAACTAATTGTTGCGCATCCAATGCATCTGCGAAATGATTGATCGATTCCAACCAATCTGTGCCATTTGCAGTGATAAAATAATTGATGCCATGCAGAGCAATATTCTCTAAAGCAATTCTATCGAAGGCAGGTAGTTTTTTTAAATGAGTATGTGTAGGGATTTTATTTCCCGTATGAATTAAGCCATATTCAAGTTCTGGAAACGGCCAAGGATACGATTTTAAAATATTTTTATTTTTATCAAAAAAAGTAATACCACCGGCATATTGCGCCATTAGATCAGCACCGCTAGGTGCATTGCCTGTACCATCCCAGGCTACTTCAAGATAATCGAGTAACAGTTTTTTAGGATCTTTAATCGTGGGGTGTTTGAGTGCGTATACTAATAGAAATTGTGCAGTAGAAGCACCAAAACCACCTACAGGTAGATAAGGATCAGAGAATTCCACATGCAAATGCTGAAAAAAATCAATATTCGCTGCAATAAATTTCCCAGCAGGGCTTTCAGGATGAATATTGCTTGTTAAGGTATTAGCAGGTGTAGTTGTCAAAGTAAAATAGGGTGGTGTTGTCAGAATTAACGCGGGTGAACCATACAATGCAGTGTATTCACCAAAGATAAATGTTTTTCCGGCTGCTTGATTATTCTTTGACATCCCAGACACTCGCTGCATTTTTATGCATGATTTCACTCACGTGCGAGTGGGATAGAGCAAAGCCATGAAATTCTGCTGTAGACATACGTAGTACAATCATATCCGTTAATGCACTGACTGTTGCGGTTCTTAAGCCAGTAACAGAATAAAAGCCGCGGTCTTTTAAGCCAATTGCTTGACCCGTCTTTAGTACGGCAACGGATTTAGTATCAATTTTGTGATCATGAATGATATTGACACGTACATCAGCATCACCCGTGATGATAAGAAAAAAAACTATCGACTCTATCACCTTCTGTGACCAACACTTCACCTGCAGCATAGCGTTTTTCTTCGAGTAAATTGGCGAGTTCTTCTGTTTCAGCTTCTGTGAGTTGACTGAAGAGAGGTTGTTTCTTGATAGCAATTTTTCTAGTGTCTAGATCAACAAATGCTTCCATATGATTATTCCTTAGTGCTAATATCTTATTGTAGCATAGATATTCCGTAACAAGATATTTGCAAATGCAATTCATGGAAGAATGCTTAAGTGAAAAACCCAATCTTATTAGTATTATTCCTAATACACAATTATTTGATTTAATGTTATTTTTAAACTTCAATATATATTGAATGGAGGATTCAAAATGAGAAAGAAAGCTAAAGTTGCAAAGAAAGCAAGAAAAACACGTCGTAAAGCTAAACCAGCTGCAAAGAAAACAGCTAAACGTCGAGTCGCAAAAAAGAAAGCGCCTGCTAAACGTAAAACAAGACGTAGAAAGGCAAAAGCTAAGAAGTAATCTTGCAGCTCTCTCATCTGTCTGAGGGATCAGGCAGATGAGAAAGATTCAGATCATCAGAAGTCGTTTACTCGCATAAAACCCCCCACCCATTAAAGCATGTTCAGGATTGCATAGGATTCCTAAGGGATATTTTTGCCGTTCTGGTAAATAAGACGGAGAAGTGTGAATACCGTGTAAAAATTCAGGGTTGTCGAAAATACTAAGATGACTCAGCGCTACACCGCCGGTTATCCAGATTCCACCCTCAGGCATAAAGATGAGTTGCACAGTGCCAATAAATAATCCCGTATACCAAGCAAATGCATCCAAAATTTCGGGTGTTTGACCGGCTTGCATGCGGTGTCCCACTTCCTCTGGTGTGATGTATTGATTATCGCGGTAAAAAAACTGATGCAAGCGTACAAGGCCCTGGCCTGAAAGTATTTTTTCAAATGTCAGTGCTTCATTAGGTTTGAGTAAATGATCTTGTTGTAAAAAATGAATGAATTCTCTGTGGCGTTGCAATAGAAATTTTTCAGCGCTAGGAGGAGTGGTTACGCCAATATGACCGATTTCATTATATCCTAACCAGAAATCGCCATTATCCAATAATACACCGTCTTTTAAACCAAGACCGGTGCCGATACCGCAGGCTACACGTCGGCTGTATTGCTTGAGCGGTGATTGATTCAATGGTTTGACATTGTCTGCTTGATGCATATAAGTTGTAAATGTTGCACAAACAATAGGGACATAATCATGCACAATATGATAAGGTGCCCAATGTTGTTGTTTTGCTAGTTGAGCAAAATGCATAGAGTAAGGATAGCCGCTTTCCAAGTGCAAGGACTCGCCATTGAATTGACCCGCAGCACCTATGCAAATTGCATCAGCATCTGCCATGGCAAGGTTTAATCCTTCTTCGATACGTAAAACCAAATTCTCAAGTGAATCAGCATCGGCAATTTTGATAGAAAATTTTTTGCGGCAAGATAATTCGTGGGTTTCAGGATGGTATTCAACTAGGCCAGCAGCACATTTAGTGGCGCCTAAGTCCCAGACGATGATTCGTTTTTGCATCTTACTCGGTCTCACTCATGACAGGTTGACCGATGGCGCGCAAAGGCATGCGGTTTCGAATATTTTGTTCAATTTGTTCTAGGGTAACACCATTTGTTTCGGGAGTTTTATAATAACAAAAGACAAAACTGAAAACACACATAGCTGCATAAATCAGAAAAGATTGGCTAGGGCCTACAGAGTTTAATAAAGTTAAAAAGGTAGAAGAAACGATAAAATTCCATAACCAGCAGTTAAAAACCGCTAAACCCATAGCAAAACCACGTATCTCCAGTGGAAATATTTCAGCGATCATGAGCCATAATATTGCGCCTAAACTGAATGCAAACGAAATAATATAAGTAAAAGTGCAAAACATCGCAATCCAACGCGTAATATCAGTGTGCAGAGTAAATGCGAGACTTAAGCCCAATAAACTGAAAAACATACCTAATAGTCCTATGAGCAATAGCGGTCTGCGTCCTAGTTTATCCAAATAAAAAATAGCAAATACCGTTGCCAGCACGTTGACGATACCAATTCCAACCGTCGCTAAAATAGAACCCGCAATGTTTTGAAAACCAGCCATTTGGAAAATAGTAGGGGCATAATAAATAATCGTATTAATGCCAGTGGCTTGCTGAATAAAACCTAAAATAGCACCTAGGAATAACACGGGTCGGATTGTGGGTGAGAAAATTTCTTTAAACGATGCTTTTTTAACTTGTAAACTTTGTTGTATATAATTCACTTCTTCTGATACATCAGGTTTGTTGCGCAGTGTCTGCAAGATTTTTTTAGCACGATCTATAGCGCCTTGTCGAATTAGCCAGCGCGGGCTTTCGGGTAAAAAAAACATGCCTATGCTTAGCATGAGTGCAGGTATCAAGCCTATACCAAACATGATTCGCCATGAACCACTATGATTGGCAAAAGTAAAATTAATGAGATAGGAACAAAGAATACCCACTGTAATGGCAAATTGATTGAGTGAAACCAATGCACCTCTTAATTCAAAAGGCGAAATTTCTGCTATATATAAAGGTGCTGTGTAAGAACCTATGCCTATAGCAACGCCGATAAATAAACGTCCTAGCAAAATAAGCGAGACTTGGTTGGCCATGGAAGCAATAATAGTTCCAAAAACAAACAATCCAGCAATGACTAACATAAGACGTCTACGGCCAAAACGGTCAGTCAAATGCCCGCCTAATAAAGAACCAAACATCGCACCTAGTAATACGCTGCTAACGATGAGTTCTTTTAGTTCAGTGGACAAAATAAAATCTTTTTCGATAAATAAAAGTGCGCCTGAAATAATACCTGTATCAAATCCAAAGAGTAGGCCGGACAATGCCGCAATTGCGGACACAATATAAACAAGATAGCGTGGTTTAGCGGTATCTTCCATGTTCAATCCTTTTTGGTTTGAATTTTTGTCTTTATTAGCATGGTTTGCTATAGAGCGCAAGCTTGCTATACTCCATTCCAAGCATAATAGCTGTCATCCAGAGCCGCGTTTTTTGCGGCGAAGGATCTCCCTCACAATACTGTGTAAGGAAACTTTCATGCAAGCGCAAGACCGTCAGAAACAGATTCAAAAGAAATCAGTATTTATATCTTGTATTGTGCCTGTGTTTAATGAGCAAGGAACCATTGAAGCTTTTTTAGACGCATTACAGCAATGTTTAGCGTCGTTAAGCGACCGTTTTGAAATTATCGTGGTAGATGACGGTAGTAAGGACAAGACTTTAGCGAAAGCACTTTCTTTTGCAGAGAATCGTTCTGTGAAAGTCATAGGACTTTCTCGCAACTTTGGTAAGGAAATTGCGCTGACAGCGGGCTTGGAACATTGTAAAGGTGATGTGGCGATTATGATGGATGCGGATTTTCAGCATCCGATTGAAACTTTGCCGCATTTTTTTGCAAAAATGGGGCGAAGGTTTTGAAATGGTTTATGGGTTACGCCGTGATAGAAAAAATGAATCATGGCTTAAAAGAAATTTTGCCAAAATTTTTTATTGGATTATGACAAAATGCACGCGCATGGATATGCCGGCACATGCGGGTGATTTCCGTTTGCTAGATCGAAAAGTGATTAATGCGATGAATTCTTTCCAGGAGCGCACTCGTTTTATGAAAGGATTGTATGCCTGGGTAGGATTTAAAAAAAACAGCGGTCGTGTTCGAGGTGCAAGCGCGTCGTGCGGGAGAAAGTTCATGGCGTTTTATGAAATTAGTCGAATTGGCAATTACAGCGATTACTTCTTTTTCAGATATTCCTTTGCGTATTTGGGGTTTGATTGGATTTGTTATTTCAATGATTGCATTGGTGTATGCTTTATTTTTTGTGACTTATACGTTGTTATATGGCGTAGATTTTCCTGGATTTCCTAGTATTATTGTTTCTGTTATGTTCTTAGGCGGTATTCAATTATTATCTATCGGAATTTTAGGTGAATATATTGGGCGGATTTTTACAGAAGTGAAACAGCGGCCTAAGTATATTATTGAGACTAAGAAAAATTTTGATTAAAGGTGTTGTTGCATAAATATTTAAACGCCCCTCAAGCCTTTGCGTGATCCTGGATACACATAGCTACGCGCTCGAATCGCGCCATCCATGGCGCTACGGATTACATCCTGTAATCCACTCGCGACTCCGCTATGTGTATCCAGTCTCACCGGCTTGAGGGGCGTTTAAATATTTATGCAACAACGCTTTTTTTAAAAGGGTAAAATCCTATGTCATCTCGAGCGTAGCGAGGGATCTCCCTGTGAGCAGGAGATCCTTCGCCGCAAAAAACGCGGCTCAGGATGACACCCGCGCATCCGCGAAGCACATCCCGTCATCCCCGCATGCTTTTAGCGGGGATCTCCTGCTTAAGTAGAAGCTTGATTGCTTGTTAATATCACCTCATGATATTCCGCAATCTTATAAATTTTCGTAGATGACTTTTTCGTAAAATCATCGTAATAATTCTTATTCATCAACACAAACAATCTATTTTTACTATGCCATTGTTGCCAAAAATTTTTTTCATCAATTAACCAATCTCTCGCATGATAAGTATTTTTGAAATCCATGCCATACCATAGCTCACGCATCCAATTATCATTGTTGGCAATATCAGGTGCTTGCCAGTCAGCAACAATCATTATTCGACGTCCTGAATAAATGGGTAAGTCTTGATAATATTTAAAGTACGTTGCAATTTTATCTTCGGGTTTAATCATTTGATTTAATTGCATGATTAAAGGTTTGATAGATTTTTCGTTCAAGGTATTAGTGCTGTTTATCATAATCAATAAAAATATGCTCGCGGTGAAAGCTAGCCAACAGAAAGCGGAGGAGAAATTTTTCTCGTGAAGCTGGAGATTCCCGCTAAAAGCATGCAGGGATGACGAGATGTGGTTCGGTGTTGCGTCACTTTGAAGCGTCGTCCCGCGGCTTGTCCGCGGGATCCAGTTGCGTTGACATAATAACAAATATATTAAACTGCTGGAAGCAAACAATGTTGCACTCATCCAACGTAAATAAGGCGTTAATGCATTATTAAAATCCTGCAAATGTATATAAGGTAAAAAGATACTTGTGATAAATGCTGTAGTGCTTAATAAACTAAATATAATCAAGCCTAGCAGAATCCCTTTTTTATTTTTTAAATAATCATCCAGATATTTCCCTGTCAGTAAAGCGAGTGCCGGAAAGATTGGTAAAATATATCCTACTGTTTTAGAACGTGGAATAGAAAAGAAAATAAAAATAATAAATAACCACAGCAACAAAAATAAGCTAATCAAACGCTCTTTATCATTCAGCCAAAGTTTTTTAACGTGTGAAAAAACTGCTTGCAATATAAAAACAGACCACGGAAAAAATCCAGCAAAAACGACAGGTAAATAAAACCATGCAGACACTTTATTATTGAAGTCAGCAGTGGTTAAAAAACGCGAGACCTGTTGTGTTACAAAAAAGAAATGAAAAAATTCCGGATTTTCTTTTTGTGCAATGAGATACCAAGGTAAGACAATACTTAAAAAAAGTAAAATACCAGTCAAGAGATGCATTTTTTTAAGGGTGGCCCAACGATTGCTACCAATAATCCAAGCACCTGTAATGATGGCAGGAAATAAAATACCAATCATGCCTTTCGTGAGTGTGGCCAGACTACAGAATATGTAAGCAGCAATGAGAAAACGCGTGCGATATTTCTCTACAGAAAAACCAGTGATAAAACAGAGTAGAGCGCTGCCGATGAGTGCAGCTACTTCTAAATCTAAATTCGCATAATGTGCTGCACCATAATACAACGGACTAGTCGCCAACATCATAGCTGCAAAAAAACCACTACGACGGTTCCATAAAACACTGCCAGCAATAAAAGTAACAACACAACCGAGAATACCCATGAATGCCGGCCAGAAACGTAGCGCCCATTCTTTGATGCCAAATACATACATGGCCGAGGCTTGTAGCCAATAATAAAAAATAGGTTTGTCTAAAAACACAATGCCGTTTAAACGCGGTGTAATAAAATCATGTGTCACTAGCATTTCACGTGCAACTTCTGAGTAGCGACCCTCGTCTGGCGTAAACAATGCATGCGAACCAATCCATAAGGCATAAAATACGCTTAAAGCAACTGTCATGAAAAACACATCTTTTAGTAACAAAGGTATTTTATTTTGGGTTGATAGCATTGGTATATACTCGTAAACTCTGTCTTATGGATAACTCAATTAAACATGTCGTTCTTTGCGCCGATGATTATGGACAAAATGCAGCCATATCTCAAGCAATTATTAAATTATTTCAAAAAAAACGCCTGACAGCGACTAGTTGTATTACTAATTTTCCCTGTTTTAAGGAACAAGCCGGTTGGTTAAAGCCTTTTGCAAAAGAGGTAGACTTAGGTCTACATTTTAATTTGACGGATGGGCGTCCATTATCCAATCAATTTCGCAAAAGCTATGGCAATCGTCTCCCGCCACTTCCACGCTTAATTGTTGATGCCTATCTTAGGCATATAGATGCAAGAATTATCGCGACAGAATTATCAGCCCAATTCGATGCATTTGTAGATACAGTTGGTAGGCTGCCTGATTTTATGGATGGACATCAACATGTGCACCAATTGCCGGTGGTGAGAGATATTTTTTTAGCAATGTATGAAGCTAGATTAAAAAATACCGGCGCGTATCTGCGCAGCGTGCTGCAAAAGCCTTGGCAGCGGCCGTTAGTGACTAAAGGGTTCCTGATTCAAGTTTTAGGCGCGAATTCTTTTGAAAAACAATTAGTTAACAGAAATATACCCCATAATACTTCTTTTTCAGGTATTTATCAGTTTGGAAACAAATATGCACGATTATTCCCTCAATTTTTAGCCGCAATTGCTGAAAAAGGAATAATTATGTGCCATCCAGGTCTTGCTACAGGGTCTGATAAGGACCAGATAGGGTATGCTAGAGCCAAAGAATATGATTATTTGAGCGGTGACCAATGTCTTAAGGATTGTGCCAGCCAGGGTGTTGTTTTTACCAGATATTCAAAATAAACAATAAAATAGTATCACTCTCCTGAATAGTTTGTTAAAATAAGGGAGTAGCTATTGATCGAAACCTGTTTTTAACTCGTTTTATCTCTAACACTACACCCTGTTTAATTTTGAAATGAAGGTTAATTAGTTATGGCAGCACGTGAAAATGGAACCGTTAAATGGTTCAACAACAGCAAAGGTTATGGTTTTATTCAACGAGATCAAGGTGGTGATGTATTCGTACATTTCCGCGCAATCCGTGGTGACGGCTACCGTTCCCTAGAGGAAGGTCAGCGAGTAGAGTTCTCTGTAGCGCAAGGTCAAAAAGGCTTGCAAGCAGAAGACGTCTCAGTCGTCGAAGAATAAAAATCTTCAAAATAGCTGTCTGTGTGGGTGTTCTTTGGAATGTCCCCAGATGGCTTTTTTTTCGCCCTTTATCAGCTATATTCTTGGGGCAATGATGATGCGGTGTTCTGAGAAAAGTAAATCCGCTTTGTTCAAAGGATGTTGTTGCATAATTCTAATATACGTCGTCCCGCGGCTTGTCCGCGGGATCCAGTGCGTACTTGTGTCATCCCGAGCGTAGCGAGGGATCTCCCTGTAAGCAGGAGATCCCTCGGTGTGAAAAGCGCACCTCGGGATGACACTGGATCCCGCGGACAAGTCGCGGGACGACATAATTTTTAAGTGGCAAGTATGAAGACATCAGCTATCGAAAAAAAATTATTACACTACATCGGTAAAGCAATAGCCGATTACAAAATGATACGCACCAAAGATCGCGTCATGGTCTGTCTTTCCGGCGGCAAAGATTCTTATACCATGGTGCGTATTTTAAATTTATTGCGCAAACGTTCCGGACATAAATTCGAACTATTCGTTTTTACTTTAGATCAAGCCCAACCCGGTTGGAATGATGAAGGCATGCGTGCTTGGTTAGAACAAGAAAAACTTCCTTATTTGATTTTCAAAGAAGATACTTACTCCATCGTCAAAGAAAAAATTCCCGAAGGCAAAACTTATTGCTCACTTTGCTCACGTTTGCGTCGTGGGATTATTTATCGTTACGCAGAAGAGCAGGGTTATAACAAAGTTGCCTTAGGCCATCACCGCGATGACATGATTCGCACTTTATTAATGTCAATTTTTTACAATGGTGAAATTAAATCCATGCCGCCCAAATTACTCAGCGATAACAAACGCCACATCGTTATTCGCCCGCTCGCTTATTGCCAGGAAAACGATATTATTGAATACGCGAAAGAACAACAGTTTCCTATTATCCCTTGCAATCTTTGCGGTGCACAAGAAAATTTAATGCGCCAGCGTATCAAAGTGTTAATTGACGATCTTGCCAAAGAAAATCCTAAAATCCCTAGCAATATGTTACATGCTTTAACAAGTATTAAACCTAGCCAGTTGATGGATAAAAAATTATGGGATTTTTACGCCTTGGATGCAGAGCAGCAAGTCACACAGGTTTCTCCTGTCGATGAAGATATCCAGTGGGTGGAAGGCGAAGGATTTCTTGCTTAGATGGAGATCACACGCGTAGCTCGGGATGACACAGACTCTCGCAAAGCATCGTCCCGTGGCTTGCTTGCGAATAGGACGTCGTCCCGCGGCTTGTCCGCGGGATCCAGTGCGTATTCGTGTCATCCCGAGCGTAGCGAGGGATCTCCTGCTTACAGAGAGATCACACGCGTAGCTCGGGATGACATTGGATCCCGCGGACAAGCCGCGGGACGACGTATATCAAGGGGGATTTATCAAACTACGTGCGTGGCCCATGCACTTCTAGAGTAGAAGTAGACGTCGTTGCCGTCGCAACAGTCGTCTGAGGTTTTTTCCAGAAGCTATACGCTCCAGAATATTCTAAAGTTAAGTAACTCAATGCTTTTTCTGATAAATACGTTGTTAATAATGCGGGTAATTCCTGCAAATCATTTAAATACTTCGTATAAGTCGGATGAGAAATAACAGAGCCATCATTTGCATAAATAATTCCTTCTGGCGTATCAATCACTGATTCAATATTAGAATCGATAGCTACGGAAATGATAGGTTTTGTCAAATCATTCACAGGAATAACACAAAAATATTTTTCTTGATGTTCACTATCTAATCCTAAAACAAAAATAAAATCCCGACTCCCATTCAATTGTAGAGTGTGAACATTGTCTATGGATGGTATTGGATGATCCATCCTATGTGAAGGTTCGCACGTCTTATCAGAAATATCCCATTCGCGTATCCATGTTCCATTAATGTCACTGTTAGTCAAGAATAGTGTTTTATCATCGGGTGATATAAGCATTGCGGAATTTTTTAATTGAGGGTAGCGTTTAATTAATTTTGGTTTTGGGGTATATGTGGTAGATGCCGTTGCAGAATCCATGGTCAATAGTGCGTCTTTATCGCGCATATCTATGATAGAAATACCATATTCATGTTGATTGATAAAACAATAATTTTCATCCGCTGTTACTGCAATTGCGGGATAAAATGGGGTTTTCTCTATTATGAAACGGGTTCTGAGTACTATCTGACAATCCTTATCAATTGTATAAATAGATCCTTGTACATGGGTCAAATTTGGCTGTTTTTTTATAGTTATCAAATAGTTGTCAAATATAATTTGATCGCTGGGATTTCGCATCATCATTAAATGATTGTATCTTTTTGTAATGGCGCCATTGTTTCTATTGATAAAGAGTAAGCGGGAGTCTTGAGTGATGCTAGAACCATGAAAAAAAATATAGTCAGGTTGAAAAGGGCAAGTGCGTATCACTGGGAAATAATAGGGTTGTTTTTCTATAAACAATGGGTGTCGTTGAATAATCTTGTTATTTTTAAATATGACAAGCATATAGTTAGGATTTGAATCGCTTGCCGTAAGATAAGCAATGCTTCCATCTTCTAAGTTTAACATATTTGAGCATGCTTGAATTTTATCTGGCTTATTGTCTTTTGTTGTAGATGAATTTTGTTGAGAAAGTTTAGTAGGGGTCGCAGTGGTGGCAGTAGTAACAGTAGTAGCGTGACTGTAGTGATCATCAAATACCACAATATTTTGCCTGCATATGTTCGGCAACTTACTATCTGCTTTTAAATCTCGATTTGATTTGTTGTCGCTAAGTAGTACTGCTGTTGCTGTTTGTTCTGCTATGACAGCAGTTTGTCTTGCTGTGGCATCTATGCTAGAAATGCCACTTGGCGCTATACCCCAGCCATTACTAGATATGCTTGCGGCAATATGTTTGTTAATTCGTGCGTTGCTCATATATTTAGTGCTTCTCGTTTTGAGTAGATTGGTTAGAATTATGCAGGAATTATATATTATTGCGCAGGATTGTGCAATAGCTGGACAAGTAGATGCATCTGCTTGATATACGTCGTCCCGTGGCTTGTTTGCGAATAGGACGTCGTCCCGCGGCTTGTCCGCGGGATCCAGTGTCATCCCGAGGTGTGTTTTTCACACCGAGGGATCTCCTGCTTAAGTAGGAGATCCCTCGCTACGCTCGGGATGACATGAGTACGCACTGGATCCCGCGGACAAGCCGCAGGACGACGTATATCAGAGAAATTATGCAGCAAAGCCTTTGAAAAAAGGGGATTTATTTTTAAACGTTCGACTTCGCAAATTTTAAAACACGCTCAATTTCAGCTGAAAATACATCAAACAACGGCTGAATATCCTGCTTAGGATTATGCTTTAAATTTTTTTCCAACGCCGCTGTTGCATCTTTCAAGCGGGGCAAACCTAAATAACAAATTGCGCCATGAAGTTTATGAATTTGTTTTGCCAGAGTCACATAATCTTGGTTGGCTGCAGAAAATTGAATAGCACTGTATTCTGCTGGTAAATTTTTTAAAAATAAAGCTAATAATTCCTCGGCAATTTCTTGTTTATCGCCAGCAAGTTTTGTAGCGAGTTCCATGTCTATGACAGGGGATTGTTTTTTCTCAATAGATGTTTTTTTCATGTGGTTAACCTTTTAACATCAATTATGTTAGGGATTTGGGTCAGTTGTTGTGACAACTGATCTAATTGCTTCACGTCGTGTGTTTGTATGGTCGCTGTGATGATTAGCGTATTATTTTTTTTGTTAAGAGTGGAATGCAGTGATACCAAGTCCACTTTGGCATTTGCCAATAATGCAGTAATGTCCTTCAATAAATGTGCACGCCCATGCGCCATGATTCTAAGATCGACATAATAAGTATGTGCGTGTCTTGAATCCCAGCTGACTTGAATAATGCGGTCATGATTGCTAGAACCTGCTCGTACTATATTACTACAGTCTGCGCGATGAATCGAGACTCCACGGCCTTGAGTGATAAAACCTACAATATTATCGCCTGGAATAGGTTTGCAACAAAGCGCAATACGGGTCAATAAATCATCAATGCCGGCTACTTGTAGCTCGGAAGGGGCACCGTGTTTCTTTTCTACCGTTTCTTTAGGTTTAGGTAGAGGGATTTTTTGCCCCTGGGTGTGTTGAATAGCATGCATAATTTGTGTTAAACGTACTTGGCCATCAAAAAAAGCAGCAAAAATGGCATCTTCTGTTTTGTAATGTAATTCTTTTGCTATTTTTTCGAATTCAATTGCAGCAAATGGGATATGTAAACGTTGTAATTCACGTTCTAACATTTCTTTGCCTGCTGCGATATTTTTATCAATGTCTTGTTGTTTAAACCAATGCATGACTTTGCTGCGTGCGCGTGCTGTTTTTAGATAACCTGCACTAGGACTTAACCAACTGCGACTGGGTGTACCTTGCAAATGAGTAAGAATTTCTACTTTATCGCCCGTTTTTAATTGGTAAGTTAAAGGCACAATATGCCCATTCACTTTTGCGCCGCGACAATGATGACCCACATCACTATGAATATGGTAGGCAAAATCCAGCGGTGTTGCACCTAGGGTTAAATCAATAACATCACCTTCGGGTGTAAAAACATAAACGCGAGTTTCTTCCATCGTTGTTTGCTTATTGTTTTGGGTGACATCGCTCTGCCAATCTAATAATTGTCGCAAGAAAGTAATTTTTGTTTCATAACCGGCAAGATGTGATTTTTTTTCTTTGTAAAGCCAATGTGCGGCAACACCGTGTTCAGATTCCGTATGCATATCTTTGGTGCGAATTTGAATTTCTAAATTTTTGCCATCGGGATCAATGACTGCCGTGTGAATAGAGCGATAACCATTGGGTTTTGGTTTGCTAATGTAATCATCAAATTCTTCATCTACGTGTGGCCATAGGCTATGTACAATGCTTAATGCTTTGTAACAATCTTCTAATGTAGGCACTAAAATGCGGATGGCACTGTAATCATAAATATCTTTGAGCTCTAAATTTTTGTGCTGCATTTTTAAATAAATACTATAAATTATGTTTGGCGCGGCCACTGAGTTTTGCATCAATCTGTATGTTATGCAAACCTTCTTTGATGCGTGCGATAGCGTTGTGAATACGTTGTTCACGATCACTGCGGCGTTCGGCGAGAAATTTGGCAATTTTTTTATAAGTTTCTGGTTTGATGTAACGAAATGCAATATCTTCTAATTCCCATTTGATTTGTCCTATGCCTAAGCGATTAGCAAGCGGTGCATAAATTTCCATGGTTTCTCGTGCTAATAATCGACGTTGTGTTGGATTAATGCGTCTGATGCCGCGCATAATAGTAGTGCGTTCAGCTAATTTAATTAATACCACACGAATATCGGATACCATGGCAATTAACATCTTGCGTATGCGATCGATTTGGATGGCATCACGAGGTTTATCTAAATTAATTTTCAGGGATTGTAGCGTTTTGCTGGCAGCAACTAATTTTTCTACGTCAGGGTGCACTTCTTCAGCAATATGTTCTAGAGGTACATGTAAGTGTTGTAATATACTGGTTAAAATCGCACTGGCAGCTGAAACCTTATCTTGGGTCAGTGACAACATGATTTCTGCCATTTCCAAGCCTTGTTCTAGGCAGGGTTGGCCATAGAAAGTCGTCAATCCTTTCCCTGTTTTCTGGGCCATTAAGGCCGCTTTTTGCAAAATATCCCATTCTTTGAGGTTAGGATAGCGTTCTTTTAACTGCGCTAACCATAGGTCAATATCGATGTTACCCTCTGATAAATAAGGAAATTTCTGTTTTGGCTTCAGCATTTTTCCCTCCGTTTATGATTATAACCTAAGTAGCCGTAAATATAATGGTTGAATTGTATATATCTTAAGCATTTCTTAAGTATTGGTGTGCAATAATGGAACAAGATACATAGCAATGAGGGTCAAATATGCGCGCTTTTAGTAATGGTCATTTGAATGAAAATGGTGATTCACATAAGCCGTTGTTGAATGCCGATAGTCTTGCGGCAGCTCCTGTAAGCCCCAGCGCTAGTAGAGAGTATAAGACTCCTGATCCTAAAATTGTTAATCTTGCGCGTTCTATATTGGCAGGTATTGAAGCCAATATGCATTTAACGCGTAGGGGATTATTATACGGTAAATCTGGAAAAGCATTATTTCTGTGGGCAGGTGTTTTAGCTGCTGCTTCTGCTGTAACTAATCTTGAATTTGGTTCAGATTATGTTGAAGCATTTAAGGAAATTGATAACCAATGTCCTGCTGTGATATTTGGCTTTAGTTCACCTGTAGTAAGTTATGGAAGTTGTATTTCGCAAGACTTTTTATCATGGCGAACGAATAGAAAAGTGTGGGACAAGATTACAGCGATTGTGAGTTGTGACCGAAAAAAAATGGTGCAAGCGGCTTGCGGTACTAAAAAAGACGCCTGTGTTACAGGTTGTGTAGTCATGAGTACAGCAACAACAATGAATATTGCTTGTCAAAATCCAATAGGTTGTTTTGGCGATATCATGAATCATTATATTGTTCCACCATTGCGAGCTTGCGCAGCACTTGGTGCCAACGGTGCTTACTTTAGTGAGTTCATGGATCAACAATTCAGTAGTTTTGATATTAAAAATCCGTTGGTTCGTCTTTTGATGACAGCCAAAGAACACATCGGTTCTTTGGTTGCTGATGAGAATTCTAGATTAGAAGAATTAACTGATGCAAAAGATAAAAAAAGTTCAGAAAGTATGTTCATCTATAAAATTTTTGATGTTGTTAAATCATTAGAAATGCAGGCAGCACAATTAACCTTAGATGATGATATGGATCCCGATGAACGTAGAATCAATGCAATCAAGAATACTGTAAGAGTATTATTGCAATTAACACCGGCAGTTACCTTGGATAATGAACAACAAGCTATGTTTAAAGGTAAACCTGCATATGCAGTAAAAAATCCTGATGATTCTATCCTGTTGGATGTATTGAGTATAGGATTAGGCTTTTCATCAGCAGCAATCAATTTTGCAGCGGGTTCAAGTACACTTGCTTTATGCGGTGCACCTATTGCTGCTCCAAGTCCTATTAAGGATGTCAAAAATACGGGAGAAGGACTTTCTTTAGGTTTTAGTTGTTGTCTTTTTTCCATGACATCGGGTGGTGTTAACGGTGGATTGAATTCTGCAGCAGCAAAAAATCAATTGCGTTCGCCGATATCTTCTTGTTTGTCCTATTGTACATGTTGTGATGATAAAGATTCTAAAAAACAAAATAAAGAACCTGTGACTTCTTGTTGTCCTAAAGACTTAGCGGCTTGTAAAGCATCTGTTGTTTCTTATTGTCCTGAGGATGCAGTTTCTTGTGGTGCTTGTTGTTTTTCCCATACGGGTGCTTGTGCGTTTGGCATGGGTAATGCAGGCGGTACATTTTTATATATGTCTGCATTAACAGGTTCTGCAGGTTTAGCAGGTGGGATGGGATTGATTGCTCACTCCGTATTTTACATGTTAGGTTTGGATTCATTTAAAGGGGTAGTGAAAGATATCATGCAATCCTGGTATCGTGAAAAGTTAACTAGTACATTGGATGTAAGTCATCAAAAAGAATCATTTGCAGCAGAATATGATAAAGCTTCTGTCAGAGGTCGTAAATATGTATTATCGATGTTGAGCGATATTTTAGTGGGTATGTGTGATTATTTATTATCAGTCGCAAATACATTGGGAGATAGAAAAGAGTTGGTGGAGTTTTTCTCTGAAGAACTGATAGCAAAAATTGAAAAAAACATGCCACAATCTGGGCCTAAGCCGATGCTTAAAGCGCTTGGTAAAAAACCATTGCCAGGTACGTTCTTCAAATGGGTTGGTCCGATTTCATCTTTCCCGGCGAAGTCTAATGATGTGCTGACGACAGCAATGAATGGCGTAGTAGTGAGTTCAAAAGGAAATGTATCTGCAACCATTACTGACACACCTGTGACGCCTGATATAAGTAGAGTACATGCGAATGGCAAGAACCACGCGAATGATACTAATACATCATCTTACACAAGTACGCGTTGGAGTTGTTTCTAGGTTTCTTAGACGATTCTTTTTGCAAACCGGCTAAAAAACCAAGCCTTCGGCTTGTTGCCTGCATAAAGTCAAATATTTTTCCATGTTGGGTTATGTAGCATCAATCATATCAGTTTTTCAATGAATTGATTAATGGGAAGATTTTCTAGTTTATTGTGATTATTAAAGATCGCAACAAGCGCTTCGGTTTTTTCCACAGAAAATCGCGTCAACATATTATCTTTAAATTTTTTAATTAACAAGGGAATGCCTTCGTTACGCCTACGTTTATGCCCCAACGGATAATGAATTTCAATGTTGTCTGTACAACTGCCATCATCAAAATAAATTTGCATGGCATTAGCAATTGAACGTTTATCTGGATCTAAATAATCTTTACTGTATTGCGTATTTTCTTCTACACACATTTTTTCACGTAAAAAATCAATGCGCGGATTTTTTGCAAAATCTTCTTCGTAATAATCGGCTTTTAAATCACCCATGAGTAGAGCTGCTGCAACCATATATTGTAAACAATGATCACGATCAGCAGGATTATGTAACACGCCTGTTTTATTGATAATGCGAATCGCAGATTCATGTGTAGTTAACACAATTTTTTTAATATGATCAAAACGATTTTTAATAAGTGGATGTAATTGCAATGCACATTCTACAGCTGTCTGCGCATGAAATTCAGCAGGAAACGCAATTTTAAATAAAATATTTTCCATCACATAAGAAGAAAGCTCGCGCGGGAAACGCAATGATTGACCACGTAAGGTGACATCATTAAATCCCCAAGTTTTAACAGAGAGTGCACTAGGATAACCCATTTCACCTTTTAATACTAACCAGGCAAGTCGTACTGCGCGACTGGTGGCGTCACCGGCTGCCCAAGATTTACGTGAACCGGTATTGGGCGCATGTCTATAAGTTCGTAAACTCTGGCCATCGATAAAAGCATGTGATAAAGCATTAATAATATCATCACGTTGTCCACCTAATAATTGTGTCGCAACAGCAGTGGAGGCAATTTTAACAAAAGCAACATGATCTAAACCAATTCGATTGAAACCATTTTCTAAAGCGAGTACGCCTTGAATTTCGTAGGCTTTAATCATGGCGGTTAAAACATCGTGCATTGTTAAGGGTGGTTTTTTTTCAAGAATATTTTTGCGGCTAACATAATCTGCCACCGCAAGAATCGCACCTAAATTATCCGAAGGATGTCCCCATTCCGCAGCTAACCAAGTGTCGTTGAAATCTAACCAGCGAATTAATGTACCAATATTAAATGCGGCTAAAATAGGATCTAATTCATAAGTGGTTCCTAACACGCGTGAACCGTGAGGTACCATAGTACCTGCAATAATAGGGCCTAATAGTTTTGTGCAAGCAGGATATTGCAATGCCAGAATTGCGCATCCTATAGCATCCATTAAACAATAACGTGCAGTTTCGTAAGCTAATGTGTTTTTAATGGGTGTATTTACCACATAATCTGCAAGCAGAGTAAGTTCTTTATCGGGAGCATGACGCATAATTATTTCCGTTGTTTGAGAGGAACGTAAGGTCGTGGTTCATGACCTGTGTAATTAGCTTCAGGTCTGATTAAGCGATTATCTGCCCGTTGTTCGATAATGTGTGCGCTCCAGCCAGATAAGCGTGACATGACGAAAAGCGGCGTAAACAATGCCGTTGGAATGCCGCAGTAATGATAGGTGCTGGCACTGTAAAAATCTAAATTAGGAAAAAGTTTTTTCTCATCGCGCATAATTTTTTCTATTCTTTCTGAAACAGGATAGAGATGTTTGTCAGCAGAAGATTTTGATAATTTTTCTGACCATGTTTTAATAATATCTGAACGTGGATCAGAAATTTTATAGACGCGGTGACCGAAACCCATAATCTTTGATTTATTAGTTAACATAATTCTGACAGCAGTATCTGCTTCATCAGGTGTTTTAAATTTTTCGATTAGCTGCATGGCGGCTTCATTAGCGCCGCCATGTAAAGGCCCGCGCAATGCGCCAATACCAGAAACGATCGCCGAATAAAAATCGGATTCGGTAGAAGTCGTCACGCGCGCTGCAAAAGTGGAGGCATTAAATTCATGTTCTGCATAAAGAATTAAGGAAACATCAACAGCGCGTACATGTTCTGGATTTGGTTTTTTGCCGTGTAATAAATATAAAAAATGACTAGCAATAGAATCTTCGTCATTGGTAATTTTAATGCGTTTATTTTGATGGTGAAATTGGAACCAATAAAGCAATATCGCAGGTGTAACAGCGATTAAACGATCTGCAATATCTTGTTGTGCATACTCTTTGCTTTCGGGTTCTAAGGTTCCTAGCATGGAACAAGCAGTGCGTAATACATCCATAGGGTGCGTGTTGCTCGGAATAATTTCTAATACTTGTTTAAGCGCATCGGGAATATCGCGTAGTAAAAATAATTTTTCTTTATAAGCCTCTAATTCTTTTGCATTAGGTAGTTCGCCGTAAATTAACAAATAGGCAACTTCTTCAAAGCTCGCATGCTCTGCTAAGTCGTGAATTGAATAACCACGGTAGGTGAGACCAAGGCCTTCTTTGCCAACAGTGCTGATTGCACTATCACCTACGATAAGACCGGCAAGACCGCCTGTTTTTTTATTCATGAGGTTTTCCTTTTGCAAAAAGTGCATCTAATTTTTTTTCATAACTAATATAATCCAAAACACTGTATAGTTCATCGCGAGTTTGTAGTTGTGACAAAATATTTTTTTGGGTGCCTTCGTTGCGAATGGTATTGTAAGTTGTTGTAGCTATAGCACTCATAGCGCGGAATGCAGTGAGAGGGTATAGGATTAATTTAACACCGGCTTGTTTTAATTCTGCTGTGGTGAATAAAGGTGTGACGCCAAATTCAGTGATATTGGCAAGCACGGGAACTTTGCATACTTGGGTCAGTGCTTTGTATTCGTTAAGTTCACGTGCACCTTCAAAAAAAATCATATCCGCACCCGACTCTACATAATGATGAACGCGTTCTATTGTTTTTGCCAAACCCTCACTGGCCAGCGCATCTGTTCTGGCCATGATAACAAAAGAAGTATTGGTGCGTGCATCGACAGCGGTTTTAATTCTGTCACACATTTCTGATGTGTCGACTAAGGCTTTCCCTGGGCGGTGGCCGCAGCGTTTTGCTTGCACTTGATCTTCGATGTGGACAGCGGCGACGCCGGCCTTGATCATTGAACGAATTGTGCGAGCAATATTAAAAGCGCTACCCCAGCCTGTGTCTATATCGACTAGCAAAGGTAAATCAACAACGCTAGTGATACGTCGTGCATCTTCCAGTACATCGTTCATGGTGGTAATGGCGAGATCAGGTAGTCCCAAAGAAGCATTGGCAACCCCTGCACCGGATAAGTAAATGGCGTGAAAACCAGCACGTTTTGCCAGTAGTGCAGTATAAGCATTAATGGTACCAACGATTTGTAATGGGGTTTCTTGTTGGAGCGCGGTGCGCAAATTCATGAGGTCCTTCTCTTGGATACAATAAGAGGCTGTTGGCGTGATCCAGTTTAATGGAGTATCAACAGCCTCTAATGGTGAGTGGGTTACTTGCCGCGCTTTTCCTTTTTAGCTGCGCGTTTTTCTTTTAATGTTTTGCCTGCTTTCTTTTTGCCTTCTTTTTGTGGGTTTTTTGATTTAGCCATGGTTTCTCTCCTTAGAAATTAAGAACTTGAAGTCCAAATATATTCGCAAAAAAATCGTCCGTCAACCGGATTAAGGTATTGTTGCATAATTCCCCTGATAATGTCGTCCCGGGGACTTGTTCCCGGGCTCCAGGCTTGTTGCCATAATTGACTTGACTCAATGATTAACTAATAGGTATTCTGCTATGAGCGTACATAATATATAAGGAGTTTTTTATGTTGTCATGGGTTCTTATGTTTTTAGTTGTTGCTATTATTGCTGGCGTACTGGGTTTTACTGGGATTGCTGTAACTGCCGCTGCAATTGCACGAATTATATTTTTTATTTTTATTATATTATTTGTTGTTTCGCTGGTTATGCATATACTTGAAAAGATCAGACGACGATAATAATGCAATATATTCAAAAAAAAAACCCTGACAAATATTTTCTCGCTATTTTAGCTCTTTTTATTGTGCCAATCTCAGGTGTTAGTATTGATATTTACGTGCCTTCTTTGCCGCAAGTGAGCCATTTTTTTGGTGTCGATAAATCTATCGTACAGCTTACGATTACGGCATATACCTTAGGTTTAGGTCTGATGCAAATATTTGCGGGTCCCGTGTCTGATTCTTTTGGTCGTAGAAAACCATTTTTAATTTCTATGTCGATATTTATTATTACGACATTGATGATTCCATGGTCGCATACGATTCATCAGTTGCTTTTGCTACGATTTATTCAAGGTGCTATGGTTGCAGCAACAGTTGTACCTATGCGTTCTGTCATTGCTGATTTATTCGAAGGTCAGGCTTATTATAAAATGATGACTTACATGACAAATGCTTGGTCAATAGGCCCGATTATTGCGCCAGCGATTGGTGGTTATTTGCAGCACTATATTGGTTGGCAGGCGAATTTTTATTTTCTTGCGATTTATGGCATTATTGGTCTTGCGTTAATTTGGATTTACATGCCAGAAACCAGTATGCATATACATCCATTCAATTTACGCGAAATCTTTCAACGTTATCGCAGCATTTTATTCAACAAAAAGTTTATCTCCAGTGTTACCATGAATGGGTTTTTGTATACATGCATTTTATTATTTGCAGTGCTTGGGCCATTTTTAATTCAAACAATGATGCATTATTCGGCTGTGCAGTTTGGCCATATGGCGTTACTAACAGGACTAGCTTGGTTTCTAGGAACTGTGATTAATCGAATATTGATTCATATTCCTCTAGAAGAAAAATCCACGTATTGTCTTTGGACGATGCTCATTATTGCGTTAGCGATGTTAGGGTTATCTTTTGTTTATGCATTGAATATTTATGTAATTTTGATACCTGTTTTAATGTTATTATTAGTAGGAGGCATTGCTTTTCCTAATTATTTTGCAAGAGGTGTTGCATTGTTTCCGCAAGCAACAGGTAGTTCTAATGCGTTATTTGGTTCCGCAATTTTTTTAATTTCTAGCGTAGGCTCTGCATTCGCAGTTTTATTAAAATCAACTAGCTCATTACCATTGGCAGCAGCTTATGTAGGGTTGGTTGTTGTGTGTTTGATCATACATTCAATTGAATTGAAGAGTTAAAAATTCTTTCAAACGGTTGGGGGGATTATCATGAATAGAGCCAGAAAAACGTTAGACACTAGTAGTGAATTATTCATTGTGCGCTCGGGTGCGGGAATTAAACTGCTGCCAGATGTTCAGAAAAAAAATCTTGTCAATAATCGAATTTATCATCGTGTGAGTGATGTGTTAGGGTTTGCATTTAATAGTTATTTTCTCGATACAGAAAGTAGGCTGCAAAATGCTAGTCGACCATGTTTGGATTGTATTGGTATGGATTCATTAAAAAAGAGCATTGGTTTGAACGCATACGATCTTAGTTTAAAAAGAAGTGCTATGGAAGTGATAAAAACAGATAGAGAAATCCTTTTAAGAAATACGTCTAAAATAGTAGAAGAAAATGCCATACTTAATAATGGAGCTGAACTTAATTTTCTTACAATAAAAGTGCCATGGTATGACAATGCAGGTAACACAATTGGATTATTTGGATGTTCTATATTAATAGGTCAGCATTCTTTAGCGAATGCATTGCTACAGATTAAGCAGTTAGGTATGCTGGATGATCACATAAATTCCTTGTCATCTACGCAATCGTCTTTAGGACAATATATTAATGGCATATATTTAACAAAAAAAGAAACAGAATTACTCTATTATTTGATTAGAGGTAAAACCGCAAAACAAATTGCAAAAGTATACGGCATCTCATTTCGCACGATAGAAGAGCGTATCCATCATGTAAAAAATAAATTTGGTGTTTCTTGTAAGGGCGCATTGATAGAGCTTGTAGTAGATTCTTTGTTAAATTAATACCCGTATCCACTACGGGTAGTGTTTTACAAGGCTCACTCTATATTGAGAAAATGATTTTCTTGAAGGAGTGTGGTTATGTCTTGTGTCGGAAGTGTTTTTAATTATTGTTTTTCTTTTTTTCAGCAGGAAGATGGTAATTCTTTTGCGAATAATATTAAAAAATCTGGATTGAACAATTCCCAAAATTACGGTACTGACAGGGAGGCGCCACGTCCAGCGGCGCCTATTGTTTCTCCACAAATGTCACGAACAGGAGGGAGTAGAAATGGGTAAAAGCGAATCAGCTCTGATGGATGTAAGCAAAGCAGTAATAACAACAACGGCAAAAACAATAGCTGCAGGTGGTGCAACAGCAATGAAAGAATATTTTTTTGGCGACAAAGATGCAGATAAAATCAATAGGTTAGGGGGGATTATTGATGTAATTACTGATAAGACATATCCTGAAATCAAAGACCAAGTCTATTATAAATTAACAAAAACGTGTTTTCATGCAGATAAAGAAAACAAAGGCAAATGGCAAGTTGAGCAAGATCGTCTTTCCTCATATAAAAAACCCAATGGCTTAGTGGGCTTAGAGTTATCACGCGCAGAAGAAAAACTCTGCATACCTATCAATCGAACCGAAACAGGTGATTTACCTAACCCTAAAAAAATTGTTTCCATTTGGTTTTCTATGATTTGTGGATATTGTTCAGAAGTACAATCAAAGGACTATAGTAAAGTCAAAATGCTTGACTGGGTTGATAAAATTCTGATGGAGATGAGCGCTCCTGTAGACAATATGCTAGGAATATTTACATCTAAAAAATATATATTCTGGGAAGAAGAAGATGCGTATTTTTCACAAGCGATAGCGAGTGCTAGAGAACCATTACGTAAAGCAATTATCGCTGCCAAATTAGAGGGGGATTCTACTACATTAGCAGAAAGGTTTAAAGCAATCGATGATATTAATATAACACTGATTAACCGTGATATACCCATTTTTCTGCTAAATGCTTATGCAGGAAATGAGGTAATAGGATTATCACACGCATTCTTGCTTGAACAAAAATTATTTCCATCTTTATTGGTAGTCAGTATTTTTCAAGTGTTTGGCTTAAATAATAAAATCCCAGAGCATGAATATTTGAAATACAATATTAATATTGCCAAGTTTGATGAAATATTAAGAATATTGGGCGGTAGTAATATTGTTTGTAAAGATAAAAATGCAGGAGTTCAAAATAATAATGACGATGTTTATCGAGCAGCTAATTTACGAATGTTTGTTGGCAACGTTGAGAAAGTATTAAAGACAGTTGATGAAAAAGGTTTTGCTACTTTAAATTACGATAAAGTCACGAGTGTGTTAGATCCTGCTGTTGATAACGACGGTTGGATAATTGATTCAGGTAGATTAAGCAAAAGAAAACCTGTAAAGCTATCCATTGCTGTCGGATTTTCTAGCGAAATTTTGCAAAAATCAAATCGGGAAGTTCTCGTTAATTATTTTATCAAATTATTAAAAGCGGGTGTTTTATTGAGAAGCGTGAGATCTGCATGCTCCTCATTTCATGCGTTGTCTAGAAATTTTGGTGATTTTAGTTGTTTTATTGCCAATGAAGCGATGAAAGATGTACTGTGCTTCAGTCGTGAAATGATTGATACGGCTTATGAAGAAATGCTTAATGTTTCTAAAAAAATTGATGAAATTCAAAATAGAACTAGGCAAATAGAGGGTATTAGTCAGGGTAGAACCAATAATTTACTTAATACACAAAAAAGTACGCTACATTTAGCCAAAGAAATAGACAATATGCATTTACAAATGGATAAAGTTGGTAATATGTTAAAAATGTGGGGCAGGCTTTCATTAGAAGAAGTGCAAGGAAAATTAGAAAGTGATGTAAATACTATTTTGCTTAATCTTGTCGGATTACGTGATATTTGTTCGCAGAATAATGCTTGTTTTAATTTCCGTGCTAATTTTAATTTTAGTACGATTAGCAATATCCAGTTGCATGCTAAACCTGCAGCTGGGCTCAATAAATATGAAGTGCCTTTGCCCGCTAATACATCCAATGATATTACTTTATTGTTACCATTGCCAGCTTTCTGGTCTAGTGAATTTCTTTCATCTCGTGATACAGTTATTTTATATTTAGCAGCATTGATTCAACAATCAGGTCATGCAGATTTACTGCGACTTTCTTTACAACGTAATGCATCTCTTTCCCTACAGAATAAATCAAATAAAACCAAAACTGTTGCAGAATTAAAAACCACAGCGGTGATAGAAAGATATTTTAATCCATTAGTCGTTGTGTCAGGTTTTCTACACAAGGAAGAAGAGGAGTTAGAAGCAAAGGCAAGGGTCAATGGGCAAACTTTTAATAAAGTTTTTTATAGTTATATTAATGATATTCTAGAATCCGCTATTTCTGGTACAAATTCCCTTAAATTGAATCACTATTATGTAGAATATATTATTGCGGCTTGTGGTACAGCAGACCAAAAAGAATCATGCAGAATATTTATGGAAATGAAAAGATCTGCTAAATTATTGCCTGCGATGAGTATTTTGAAGGAGGATGCAAAAACAGTTGTACTTCCAAAACCTAGTGTTCCTTCATTGCAGACGGGTATTACTAGAGGTTTTAATGGATAATTTTTCTGATATACGTTAAAATCATAAAATGACAAAAATTAACAATCCCAGATTGCTTTTAGCGCAGTTAAGAAAAGGTGATTTTGCTCACCCGGGCGATAAAGAAGCGATAGATATTGTTTTAAAAAAAATTCATGAATTAATTTCTGCGACTGATTTAAAAGCTGGAATCAAGGCATTAGATGTAGGTTCTGGTTTGGGCGGTACAGCGGCTTATATTAAACAAAAGACATCGTTTGATATAGAAGGTATTGAAATTGATAAAGCCGCGAATGCACATGCTAAAGCGAAATATCCAGGTATTGGATTCCACGACTGTGATGTAATGAGCGTTAACACGCTGTTTCAAAAAAAACAATTTGATTTGATCTATTTATTCAATGTTTTTTACGCAATACCCGATCAAAAGATTTGTTTAAAACAATTAGCCGCTGTCGCCAAGCCCGGTGCCTTAATGGTTATATTTGATTATACTTTATGTTCCCCAGAACATATCCCGTCATCCCCGCATGCTTTTAGCGGGGATCTCCAAGATGACAAGTTTAATATGAAAGATTTAGCAGACAAACCAATGCATCTCGTTAATTTGCAAGATTTAAAAGATTGGCTGCCAGCGACGGGTTGGAATTTAATTGAAATTGTAGATTTAACGAGTGAATACAAACGATGGTATGAAGATTTTCTAAAATTGATGATGACGCATAAAGATAGCTTACTGAAAACTTTTACTGAGCAATCTTTTACAAAAGTATATGAAACTTTTTCAGCTTTATTAAACGCGCTAAAAACCAAAAAAATTTCAGGTTCAATCATCTATGCCAAATTAAGCGTGCTGTCATCCTGAGCCGCGTTTTTTTGCGGCGAAGGATCTCCTGCTTACAGGGAGATCCCTCGCTACGCTCGGGATGACATAATTTCACTCATTATGCGACTGCATTGGCTTGTCTGTGGGGTCCAGAATATATTAAAATTGGATTTTAAGGTTATATAACAATAGGTATCTATCATGAGAAATGTAATATTATTACATGGCGTAGGCGATTCACCAGATAGTTTTTGGTTACCCTACATCAGGGCTGCATTGCAAAAACGCGGATACGATGTTTGGTCGCCACAATTACCTGACCATATGAATCCAAATTTAGTAGTACAACTTCCATTTGTTTTGCAAAATGGTGTGTTTACGTCAGAAACAATTATTATCGCACATTCTGCTGGTTGCCCTTTGACATTGGCTGTATTAGAAAATATTCCAGTTAGAATTAAGCAAACAATTTTAGTTGCGGGTTTTTTCAAGCCTATTGGTCAATTAGAATTTGTGAAAGCAATCACAAAAGAATATTACGATTGGAAAAAAATAAAAAATAACGTCGAACAATTCATTGCAATTAATTCAGACAACGATCCCTGGGGCTGTACTGATGAACAGGGTAAGGTAATGGCAAGCCAAGCTGGCGGAACTTTGATTGTACCTCATGGTGAGGGTCACATGGGATCAAATACGCACAATCAGCCATATACAGATTTTCCATTGTTACTCAAATTGATTGAATAAAAAAAATTACTAATCTAAATATAGAGTTACTTGCGAAAATGATATAAGATTCGAGTATTCGTTCCCACCTTTATGCGCTGAAGCTTCGTTTTAGTTAGCTACCATCTAATCTTTAAAATAAGCCAAATTTCCTTGGTCTCCCTCCCGTGTTATTTCCTATTGCATTATAACTAAACATAACTTATTATAACTTATAAGGACTGTCTTAATTTATGTCATATTCACTATTGATAAGAAAAGAGGCGAAAAAAATGTTACAAGCGTTATCTCGAACTGATCGTAATCGGATAACTGAAAAAATTATCTTATTGGGTAAGAATCCTGATAACCCGATGTTAGATATAAAAAAGCTTCAAGGACAAGTTTTTTTTCGCTTGCGTGTTGGACAATGGCGAATAATTTTTGATAGGGATGATACGGTGAAAATTATTGCGATAGAAAAAATAAAACCTCGTGGAGGAGCTTACAAATGAGTACCTTACAAACGATCAGATCAGTAGATGGTAAACCTGAGTATGTTTTATTGCCGGTTGGTGTTTATAATCTTTTGCGTGATCAAATTGGATTAGCATTAAAGAGCAAACATAATATTTGTGATTACGTTCCTTTTGAAGTGAAAGATTATGTGGATAACCCTATCGCTCTTGCACGAATCCATGCAGGTCTCACGCAAGAAGAGTTGGCAAAACGTATGAAAGTGACACAAGCATACATTAGTAAATTAGAGAAACAAGATAAGGTTACGGCTAAGGTAGTGAAAAAAGTAAAAGAAGCGATTGATAAATTCAAGTAATTTCCCATAACTAGCAGTTCCTTGCGGTAGCATTGTTGAATCGCTAGATGTTTTCAGGCCGTAGGCCTGATAGCTCCACTAGCCTAGGGCAAGCGTGCTCTTTACGCGCCGCCCTAGGTTAAAATGCCCCACATAATTTTAGCGCTGTAAGCGCGCCTAACTCTGGGCTAAAAAATCAAGCCTTCGGCTTGAATTACTTATTAAGACAATTGCTGCAACGTCGCCTGCAACCCTTGCAACGTAATATCATTATCCAACTGCGGCGTATTCATCCGTCTACCATGTTTATCAAAAAATATCATAGTAGGCACACCCAACACATTAAACTTTTTCGTCATTCTAGAAAGTTCAGCACTGCTATTTGACGCATCCACTCTGAGAGTAACAAATGCTCTCATGCTATTTTGAATAGCGATCGATGACAACACATTTTCGTCAACAGCTTTGCAATCAGGACACCAAGTGGCGAAAAACTCGATCATCACTGGTTTATGCATTTGTTTGGCTTCTCGAATTTTTTGTTGTAATTCTTCTAATGTGGTTACATATGTAAAAAGCGCACTAGGTTGTTGCGGCGTTGTTATACTTTCATTGTATGGTATTGCTGCTTTGGGCGAGAGATTAGGAGGAGTATTATTATGTGCAGTTGCAGCACTCATTAACAGAAAAACACCATAAACTAATGCAAGAATGCTGACACCATGCAATACGGGCGGTAAACGTTTTTCCGCATGAAAATCCAGTGCACCAAATGCTACAGAGCTAACAATTAATAAAGATGACCACAAAAATAAAGTAACTGTTTCCGACAATATTCTAGAAGCCATCCAAATCGCAAGACCCAATATCATCACGCCAAATAAATTTTTAAGTTTATTCATCCAATTTCCCACTTTAGGTAAAATAGCAGATTGTCCCATACCGAAAGCGAGTAACGGCACACCCATACCTAATGCTAGTGTAAACAAAATCAATCCTCCTTGTATGGCATTTCCTGTTTGGCTAATAAAAGTCAATACTGATAATAATGGTGCAGTGACACAAGGTGATGCAATCAATGTTGATAAGACACCCATGGTAGCAACGCCAATATAACTACCGCTTTTTAACAGATTATTTGTGTTATGCAGTTTTGTTTGTAAAAAAGAGGGCAGTGCAATATTAAAAATTCCAAACATAGATAACGCCATTAACACAAATATCAAACTAAAACTAATAATAATCCAAGGCTGTTGCATAACAGTTTGTAAAGTACTACCTAGATAACCCGCTAATAAACCTGCAGCAGCATAAGTTACTGCCATACTAATAACGAATACCAATGATAATCTAAATGAGCGAGCAGAACTTTTTTGTTCCTGACCAATCAAAATAGCGGAAAGAATAGGGACCATAGGTAATACACAAGGTGTGAAAGCAAGTAACAATCCAACGCCAAAAAAACTCGCGAGAGTAATCAGCATATGTCCTTGATTAATCGCCGCCATCGCTGTTTCCGCATGCGCGCTCATCGAAACAGTAGCAAGTAATATTCCTAAAATTATTTTCATTTGCATAGTAAAACCTCTCTGACAATGAACTGATAGCATTTTTGATAAGTGCGTTTAATTTGGCTTTAAATATGAATTGTTGTAGCGAATGCATTAGCGCTAAGTGTAGCAGCTGCGAGCAAGGCGATTATCGTTCTCATGATTTCTCCTCAGTTTTTTTATTTAGTTTGGCCCAACGGATACATCTCTTATTTTCCACTGACAAGCTTCTGGTTTATTTCCTGTAGTTTGGCAAGTATAGACATCATATTTCTTGGCGTCCGCATGGAATGCGTTTGCACTGCCTTCTACAATCGGATAAGCCGATTTTAAAATAACAGACTCATAAGAATTTGAACCATATTGATAAGAGCAAGAAACAAAATAAGGAAAATATCCAACATCAGGCGCTTCATCGATATAAGCAACCAAATTAGTATTTTCAGGCAAGGAATTTAAATGACTCCAATTAGTATCCGGCGATTGGATAGCGAACCAGCCTTGGGATTGATAAGAAATACTGAGCGTCCAAGGTTGACCACCCGTATAATGATGAAGAGCGCTAGCAGGAGGACATTGCATGATATGTTGTGGACTTTCTGCAAATGTGTTCATTGTGATGAGGGAAAGCAAAATCAATATGAGCTTTTTCATAAATTTTCCTGTGATATAAATGACAGAGATTGTATCAAGCGCGATTAAAAAAGTACAGAGAGCCAAGGCTCTCTGAGCAAAATATAGTCGATTTTGACATTATCATCCAATAGAGATGTTACTTTCACTATGTTGAAAAGTATCTGGTATGTTACATAGATTTAAACTAACAGACCGTAGGTCTGATGTTCTAGCCTAGTGTTAACAACGCATTTTTTGCGTTGTTAACATTAGGAGGAGTGCTTGAAAGTTTTTCTA
>Ga0207093_1021_pt1 | contig 38878 bp, 30 predicted proteins | sample Alteio_BWMinHeat_89_FD_153519 | JGI IMG/M metagenome (GOLD analysis project Ga0207093, IMG submission 153519) | Enriched cells from forest soil in Barre Woods Harvard Forest LTER site, Petersham, Massachusetts, United States -... | ecosystem: Environmental > Terrestrial > Soil > Temperate forest >... | reverse complement strand
GCTGTTATGGATGCATCGTGTGATGAAGTTGTTGCATCGCTTGCTTTCTGTTCGTGAATATACTGTTTCCAGCGCATTTCCATATTGGTATCTAAAGCACAGGTAATTTCGCCACCTTCTGCTTTGAGGCTTTGTGTAAAAATATTCATAAAGAAGTCATTGGCATGTTGTTTGTATGGCGCGAACAAATTTGTTCTTGTCTTGATATATTGTTCTTTGTCTTGGTTGAATTGTTCTTCTTTTTTCTTAAAGTCTGCTGCTTTTGTATCGAGTTGTTTGAAGGCAGTTTCTTTTTGTTTGAATTGGGCGATTAATTGCAGGTATTCCGTAGCAAGTTTTTCACCGTCGTTTGCTGCGAATGATTTAATGATGTTAGCTTCTATCGCATTTTGTTCATCTTCACTGTCGGCTAATTGCAGTGTTTTTGTGAGTGTGTGTATTGTTCTGCGAGGGTTTAGTGTCGTAGAGGTTTTTGCTATAGTGAGTGTTATCAATGTCACAAGAGGGTTAGCGGTTTTAATAGCATTAGCGGATGCAGGTTCTGAATCTACAGGGCCGGGAGCTATTGAGGAGAGGGGGTGAGTAGCAACAAAATGAAAGGGTTGTGTTGTGGTTATTTGTTTTTCTGCATCGTCGGTGATTTGTGTTGGTAATAGTTTTTTGAGTCTATCGCCAGCACGGTTTTCAAATATACGTTTAAGATGTTTAACATCATCTGTTTGATTATTTGTCGTCAAGGCAGCTAGGGTGTCTGATACATCTTTTTCGAGTTGTGAAAATGTGGCGTTGGGATCTTCATGGCGCGCGATAGTTGTGCTGGCGGTATGGTTTTTATCTGTGATGTTAGATGTTGGCCAGTTGAGCAATGTCATGGCATAAAAGCATTTGAGATAACGTGATTTGTTATTTTTTACAACGTTGTATTGACTCATATGTTTTAATATTTCAGTAATATCTCTGCAGGCTTCATAGGAATAATTATCTTGCAGATATTGTTCACATAGTCTGCGTGTAACAGCTGTATCATCTCCAACAGATATTATTGCATTGCGAAGTGGGAGGGCGTAGCGTGCACTTTTAAACAATGTCTGTTTCCATGTGAGTGTATAATACGCGGTGCGTCCCGGATGTTGTTTTTGATCTAAAAACCATTCGACTAAAGCTAAATTATTGTTGTATGCAGCATCACCAAGGCCTTTGGAAATATTACTCCCATCGTTGTTAAGGCTAGGATTGATTACATAAGCAAGTTTTATCATTTCTATTGGGGAAGATGTTATATTAGCGACTGCGGAAACGGGATAATCAAGACCGGACGTGAGGTCTTTATAGAGGCCACTTCTTTGCAACAACCAATCACGTGGTCCTGGTGGTAATGATTCAATTAAGAAATATGTTTTGCGGTCTTTTTTCACATCGTTGAATAAAGTGGATATATCGTATTGATTAGTGGTGTAATCGGTGATATTTGGATTATTTAAAATAAAATCAAAAAACTCTTCGGGTGTATGATTGGGATTGTAATTACCATGGTAAGTTCGATGTTGGGGCAGCATTATTTCTTTCCAGTAAATCAAGAAAATATTATTGCTTTGATGTTTGGTTTTGAGTGTGTAGAGAGAAGATAGCCACCTATTTTCTGCCATTGTTAGTAACTCATTGAGATAAGATGCTGTTAGGTCATAACCAGAAGTTTCATAATGTTTTTTTAATTCTTTGAGTGATTCGATGTGGGTGTGTTTTTCAACAAGGTTAAACCATGAGCGTATAGCGTCATTTTTTTTATTATACTGGTAATAGTTGTTGCATGCAGCAAGATATTCAAGGCCAGCTGTGCGAGCCTCTTCGAGTTTAGGGGCGTTGTCTGGATCTAAAGCAAGTTTTGTCGTTATGACGCTTGGATTTAAAGCAGATTCTGCTGGTGTGATGTTGTGCATCCAGTTTGCTAATTCGTGGGCTAGTGTAGTCTGTGGTGTTGGTTGTGTAGTTTGTTTTTCATCCCATTTTTTCCACCGGCTCATATGCTTTCTTATATGATCGATAGGTGAAAATCCGTTTTCGTCTGGAAGAGTGAACACTTGGGTGTAAGCTTTTTGTAGTTGAGCTTTTAAGTATGTTTTATATTCTGTTTCTGTTGTTTCCTGCGTGGGAGCAAGTGTTGCAATACTTGTTGCAGTTGTTACTGTACTGGCGGATGTTTTACTGTCGGTGGATTTTTTTTCTTTTTCTGTTGTTGTGATTGCTGATTGTTTGCTTAATTTATAGAGATGCAACTGATGTTGCATATTGACGTCGGTTTGTTGCATTAAGATCTCTGCTGCTCGTTTGCAGGTGCGTTTGAAGATAGTGATAAACAAAGCATCGACGGGTTTTTTGAGTTCTTGCATTTTGGCTTCGTAGGCGGCCGTTTTTTTTGTGAATTCGGCTTTTTTGGCATCATAGGCTTTGTTGTCATTTTCAAATGGCGATTTTGTTGTGCTATATGCTTTTTCTAGTGATTCGAAAGCGGATTTTGCTGTTGCATACTCAGCGAGGAATTTTTTGTAATCAAATGGCTTTGCTACTTGCGCAATGATTTCATCCATCTCTGCTTTTGTATCGGCTAATTGCAGTGTTTGTGCGAGTTTTGCGACTTGTTTTTGTGTAGCGGAATGGGTTGCGGTCATTACTTAATCCTCGTTTGTGTTAGTGTAGTTGGTGGCTCACCTGTAGGGCCTATGCCACTGGTGTTGCCAATGATAGGTGTTGCTTGGAATCTAAAAGGGCTGTTAGCAACAGAGATTGGTTTGTTGGGTGTTGAATCATAGGCGATATTTGAGAAACAATCATTCGTTGGGTGAGTGCTAAATAATTCTTGCAGATGACGAAGGTCTTCTGTTTGTTTTGCCTCAATTAATGCATGTATTTTTTTTATGGCATTTTGTTTGAGTGTTGCCCGCGTTGTTTTAGGGTCTAGATGGATTGGGGGTGTTTTGGTTTTGGCAGCAGGTTGTTTATCGTCTTTGTTGATATTGCTGTTAGCTGCTGACATTGCAGTGATTGCTACGTCTTTTTGATCCTTAATGTGCGCAGGTGGATAAGTGTATAACACTATGGCAGTGAAACATTCTAGATAGCGAGATTTATCAGTGGGTTTTGCATCTTCGCAGAGTGTTAATACGTTGAAAGCATCTGTATAACAACCGCTATACTTACCAGTGTCTTTATCTTGTAATGAGAATGCGCACAAGTGTTGAAGTGTTTTTGTATCTGTGTTCGCTGGGTCATCTAAAAGAGCGCAGGCCAAAGGTGTTTTTCTAACGCTATCTCCGAAAGGATCATTATGCCACTCAATTCGATATCGTATTCTATTGTCGGTGTGATTTTTTTCATCGGTTAACCATGTGGTGAGAGCGAGATTGCCATGTCCTGCAGCATAAGCTAATGCGGTATGGCCACAATAAGTGCGGTTCAGATGTGGGTAGAGGGCAAAAATAATTTTAATGATTGCAACAGGGCAGCCAGGGAAACTTGCTGCAGCAGCTACTGGATTATATAGTTCTGAGTGCTCTGGATCGGTGCGCATATCGTGAAAACACTTGGACAAAATATTAAAAAAACTGTGATTAAGTTTTTTTGCATCGCGGTACCACTCACAATCTTCTGGAGGCAGTAATTCTAATAATACATATAATGTAGGTGTTTTGTATTTGCCAATACCCGCCTGAGTTTTTTCAGGAAAACCGATGTCACAGAATAAATCATATAAAACATCGATATTATTTTCGATATACAATTTGGCTTCAGCCCATTTGCCGGCGTTAACTAATTCTACACATTGAGGATGGTTTTCTCTAAAGTGAATGATAACAATATTATTGGTTTGATGTTTTTCTTTTAACTGTATGAGTGTTGAGTTGTTTTTTGTATATTCGGTTAGGGTAGAAAAAAGTTTATATTTATTTCCATCGATTCCTTCCAGGGTTTCATAGCCTATTTGATATTTATGTAACATGCCAAGGTGGGTTTCTTCTGTGATTAATTTAAAAGCGGCAGCGCCACCTAGTGCAAGTGCTGTTTCAAATTTGCTGTCTATAGGAGTAGAATGATCTGTAATGACCAACTGCGGCGTAGGTTTACCCATTAATTCATGCATTTTATTAAATACACGTTCAGTAAGTGATGAGTCAGTAGGTGATGAGGTTGTGGCTAGTCGCCGCTGTGTTTCCATATGTTGTAGCGGGGAAATATCATCTGGCCCTGGTGTAGCGAATATATACTGATAAGCATTTTGTTCAGAGATGTTGTCTTGAGCTGAATTTCGGATAAATTCGGCAGCTTCTAGTTGACAATGGTGGATAAAAGTTTCAAAGAAGATATCAGCTAAATAATTTGTTATTTGTGTTGGATCGTGAATGCCAAATGATTTGGTAATATTATCTCTTATTGCGCGCTGTTCTAAATCGCTGTCAGCTAAGCGTAATGTTTTTGTTAGCTTGTGAACAATGGATGTTAATGGTGGTTCTATAGCAACGTCTAGCATTTTACTGATTTGCTTGGTGCTTATTTCAGGTTGTTCTGAGTTATCAACGTGGGCAGCGCCTGCAGAGAGTGTGCGTATCGCAGGTGTTGCAGTAAATTTGAAAGATGTCGCTTGAGTAGTCATTACGTGGGTTTTGGCATCGTCAGGGATAGGATGTTTTTGTATGACTTCTAACGTTTTAGGGTAAGGTCTAAATAAATCGTAAAGATGTTTTAGGTCAGCTGTTTGATTATGCGATTTTAATTCAGTGATGGTGTTTACTACTTCGGGAGCTGTTCCATTTGCCCAATTAAGAGATGCCATGGCGTGGAAACATTGGAGATAGCGTGTTTTTGTGTTGTTTTTTGTTGTTTGATATTTTTTAAGTAATACTAATGTGCTATTAGCATCTGTGCATGCAGCCGTAAATTCTTTGTCTTCTAAATATTGGCGGCATATTTTGCGCAAGATGGTAGTATTATCTTGGGATGATATCATCGCGCAGTAGAGTGGACGTGTTGATGTTTTATCAAATAAAGATATGCCGTCTCGCCAGGAGGCTGTGTAGCGTATCTTATTTTTAGGATGTTGTTTTTCGTCAAGAAACCAATTGACTAAGGCTACGTTATGGTTACTTGCAGCCTCAGCTAAACCATTCACCATGCCATGTCGGGGTTCGTTAAGATACGGTTGCATAGAGAAAACGAGTTTTATGACATCGACAGGGCAGTTACTTCTGCTAGCCATAACAGTGACGGCCTTTTTTTCGGATATCTCAGCTAGGAAATTAGATTGGTTTTGTTGCCAGCTGAAGCATTCTGTCGCGAGGTGAGATCGATACCATTCGTATGCAGCAGGCGGCAGTGATTCAAATTTTAAATAGCGTTCATAATCTATTCCTAAGTCATCAAGCAAATACCATAAAGCATTATTGTTATTTTCATTGACGAGTTTTGGATACTTTAATAAAGTTTCAAAAAAATCTTCTGCAGAATGTTGGGTAGCACCTGTAGTGGCGGGTAATAGTTTTTCTTTCCAATAAATGAGGAAAATATTATTGGTTTTGTGTTTGTTTTTAAGTGAGACTAATGTTGATGAATCGGCTATTGCATGAACGCCTTTTAAAAGATTTGCAATATTATTTTTATTTTTTCTTTTGGCTCTGTAGTGTTTTTCTAATGCTTGTAAAGTATTGAGATGTGTATGGTCTGCGGCAAGCATGAACCAGTTAATGAGAGCATCTTTTTCACAAGATGTTATTGTGGTGGCGGCTTGATCTGCCTCGGTAGGATTATAGTATTTTCGATTTGCCTCTTGAAAACATTTTTCCACATCGAATTCCGCAACGGTTTGCGGTTCTTTTTTGAGATTTTCAGGGACAGACTTTAGTATTTCGTGTATCCAGTTTTTTATATCTGTATGAAGCTTTGAGCTACCGTGATTTTGTTGCATGAGGTAGTCTAGCGGTGATTGTCCTGCAGTATCTGGGATGAGTAAAACTTTGGCGCATGCTTTTTTTAATAGATTTTCTTTATACTCATGATACTCATTTTTTAATGCTTCACGTGTCTTGATAGGGGCAGCGGTTACCGTTGTGGCTTTGCTGTCTGACTTTTCTCTTTCTTCTGCAGCTGCTATTTGCAATTTTAGTTGGTAGAGATGAATTTGATGTTGCATGTCTACATCGGTTTGTTGCAATAATCTTTCTGCTTCTAATTTACAGGTTTGCTTGAAAATAGAAAAACATATCTCTTGTTCTTTTAAGTCAGTAATCTGAGGGAGTTTTTTTGCGAGTTCTGCAACAGTATAGCGTTTGCTGCTAGGGGATGCCTGTGAGCTTGCCATATTTTAATCCTCGCTTTTGATTTTAGTGAGAGAATTATACACAACCCACTTGGTTTTGGCAAATATTAAGGGCTTGTCCGTGAGATCAGTCCTGGATCCCGCGGACAAGCCGCGGGACGACGTTTGAGTGGCGATCAACAGTGCTTTTTCAAATGAGGATTTATCTATGCTATACTTTTTTCCACATTCACGGAGGACTTATGCCAGGCCAGAAAATTACTGTTAATGCTGATTTTTCTTTAAACGTGCCTGAGCAACCGATAGTGCCTTTTATTGAAGGTGATGGCACTGGGGTGGACATTACACCCGTGATGAAAAAAGTCGTGGATGCAGCTGTTACAACAGCCTACCGTGATACACGTAAAATTCATTGGCTAGAAGTCTATGCCGGCGAAAAAGCCGTGCAAAAATACGGTAAAGATAATTGGCTGCCCGCAGAAACCATGCAAGCCATCAAAGAGTACGTAGTATCTATCAAAGGCCCTTTAACCACCCCTGTAGGCGGTGGCATACGCTCGCTGAACGTCACTTTACGCCAAGAGCTTGATTTATATGTGTGTTTGCGCCCCGTGCGTTATTTCAAAGGTGTGCCGAGTCCCGTCAAAGAACCCTGGCTAGTCGATATGGTGATTTTCCGTGAAAATTCTGAGGATATTTATGCAGGTATTGAATGGGCAGGGGATACACCTGAAGCCAAACAAGTGATAGATTTTTTAAAAAATACGATGAAGGTAAAAAAAATCCGCTTTCCCGAACACTGTGGTATAGGCATTAAGCCCGTTTCGCGCGAAGGAACATCGCGTTTAGTGCGACGTGCTATTCAATATGCGATTGAAAATAATAGAAGCTCGGTCACCTTAGTGCATAAAGGCAATATCATGAAATTCACTGAAGGTGCGTTTCGTGATTGGGGTTATGAAGTAGCGAAAAAAGAATTTCATGCAACAGCAATCGATCAAGGCCCATGGCATGTGATTAAACATCCTAAAACAGGCAAAGATATTGTGATTAAAGATGTGATCGCCGATGCGTTTTTACAACAAATTTTATTGCGGCCAGCAGATTATAGCGTGATTGCAACTTTAAATTTAAATGGCGATTATATTTCTGATGCATTAGCGGCACAGGTCGGCGGTATTGGTATCGCGCCGGGCGCTAATTTAAGTGATAGCGTTGCCATGTTTGAAGCAACCCACGGTACTGCGCCTAAATACGCAGGTCAAGACAAAGTAAACCCAGGTTCTTTGATTTTATCAGCAGAAATGATGTTGCGTTATATGGGTTGGAAAGAGGCGGCTGATCTCATACTGAAAGGCATGGAAGGCGCAATTGCGGCAAAAACCGTGACTTATGATTTCGCCCGCTTGCTGCCCGATGCGCAGGAAGTAAGCTGTTCTGGCTTTGGCGAGGCAGTTGTTAACCATTTGAAGAGATGAATGTTTTTTCAGTTTTTGGCTTTATTCTAATCTTAGTGAATCCTTGATTGTCGCAGGTTTAATATTTTTTTCTAATATAGGTTGTTTTTTGATCAATAAAATGTATAATAACTGCGTTTTTCACCCTTTCTTCATGGAATGGATTAAAATAAGGGTGTAGGTAAGGAAAAATCTTAGATTTAGTCTATAAATAAGGTAAGAGCAGCATGACTATAACAAGATCAGAATTTGAATATGAACTTAGGGAATTAGAAACACAACCTACGTTAAAAGAACCGGGATTGTTCCAAGTCATCATGCACAACGATGATTTTACACCCATGGAGTTTGTAGTGACGGTGTTGGAATTATTTTTTGGCATGGAACGCGTGAAAGCAATGAGTGTGATGCATGAGGTACATGCGCATGGAAGAGCAAGCTGCGGTGCTTATTCAAGAGACGTCGCAGAAACAAAAATAGATCAAGTGATAGAGTACGCAAGGAGGCACGATCATCCTCTACTATGCAGTGTGGAGGCTCTCTAACACATTTGGGGAAGGAGGTGTGCCATGCTAGACAAAGAGCTTGAGTACACATTAAACCTGGCATTCAAAGAAGCCAGAGCAAAACGCCACGAATTCGTGACGGTAGAACACTTACTCATCGCATTATTGGAAAATTCAGCTGCAGTAGAAGTGTTAAGAGCCTGCGGTGCAAACTTAAATCGCCTACGCGCGAATTTGGTTGAATTTACCGATAGAACAACACCGACCATTCCACCCCATATTCACGATAGAGATACGCAACCAACGCTAGGTTTTCAACGCGTATTGCAACGTGCTGTTTTTCATGTGCAATCTTCCGGTAGAACAGAAGTGACAGGTGCCAATGTGCTTGCCGCTATTTTTAGCGAACAAGAAAGTCAAAGCGTTTATCTCGTTCGTCAAGAAAATGTCAGTCGTTTAGATGTCATTAATTATATTGCCCACGGTTCCACAAAACCTCGTATCGCACCGCGTGATGGTGAACAATTCGGTGGTGCTCATTACATGGAAGAAGGGGAAGGTGGTGGTGAAGAAAGTGGTGGTAGTCCTCTAGAACAATTCACGACTAATTTGAATATGCGCGCAAAAATGGGGGTGATTGATCCTTTGATTGGTCGCTCTGATGAAGTGGAACGTACGATTCAAATTTTGTGTCGCCGACGTAAAAATAATCCATTACTTGTCGGTGAAGCCGGTGTTGGTAAAACGGCCATTGCAGAAGGGCTTGCACGTTTAATTGTTGAGAAAAAAGTACCGACAGTATTGGAAGACAGTGTTATTTATTCACTGGATTTAGGTAGCTTGCTTGCGGGTACCAAATATCGTGGTGATTTCGAAAAACGTTTGAAAAGTGTTTTACATCAATTGAAAGAACAAAAAGGTGCAGTGCTTTTCATTGATGAAATTCATACGATTATCGGTGCGGGAGCTGCATCCGGTGGTTTAATGGATGTGTCGAATTTGATTAAGCCGTTATTAGCCTCAGGTGATTTAACATGTATTGGTTCTACTACGTATAAAGAGTATCGTGGTATCTTCGAAAAAGACCATGCTTTAGCACGTCGTTTCCAAAAAATTGATATCAAAGAACCTTCTATTGAACAAACTGTAGATATTTTAAAAGGTTTGCGCAATCGTTTCGAAGTGCATCATGGCGTGAAGTATACGGATGAAGCATTAGAAGCTGCTGCAAAATTATCTGCGCGATATATTTCTGATAGGAAATTACCGGATAAAGCAATTGACTTAGTCGATGAAGTAGGCGCTTATCAGTATTTATTGCCAGAAGCGAACCGCAAAAAAACGATTGAAACTGTGGATATTGAAAAAGTGGTTGCTAAAATCGCAAGAATTCCTGAACGGAATGTGTCGATTTCTGATCGTGAATCCTTGAAAAATCTAATACGTGATTTGAAGATGATGATCTTCGGTCAAGATGAAGCAATTGAAACCTTAGGTTCTGCTGTGCGTCTTGCACGTTCAGGTTTGCGTGATCCGATTAAACCAATCGGTTCATTCCTCTTTATCGGCCCAACCGGTGTTGGGAAAACAGAAGTATGTAAGCAATTAGCAAAAACCTTAGGTGTGGAACTGATACGATTCGATATGTCAGAATATATGGAACGTCACACTGTTTCACGCTTGATTGGTGCGCCTCCAGGTTATGTAGGTTACGACGAAGGCGGTTTGTTAACGGAGGCGGTGAATAAACATCCGCACTCCGTGGTATTATTGGATGAAATTGAAAAAGCCCATCCGGATGTTTACAACTTGTTATTGCAAATCATGGACCATGGTACGTTGACAGATACCAATGGTAGAAAAACGGATTTCCGTCATACCATTCTTATCATGACATCGAATGCAGGTGCCGATCTTATCGAAAAAATCACGATTGGTTTCACGCAACAAGATAGTTCTACTGATGTTGTAGGTGCGGTGAATCGTGTGTTCACACCAGAGTTTCGTAATCGTTTAGATGCTATGATTCAATTCAAAGCATTGGATACGCGCGTGATCTTGCATGTAGTCAATAAATTCTTGATGGAACTTGAAGTGCAATTAGAAACTAAACATGTCGCATTGACGATTGATGATGAAGCGCGTGCTTGGTTAGGTAAGCACGGTTACGATGCCAAAATGGGCGCACGTCCAATGGCACGTTTGATTCAAGAGCAATTGAAACGTCCTCTCGCCGAAGAATTATTATTCGGCAAACTTGCCAACGGCGGTCGTGTCACAGTCACAGTCGAAAAAGGCAAACTCAAATTTGCTATTGAAGAGTTAGCCGGCAACAACGTTCATTAAAAAAGATTTCTTCTTACCCCAGCACATACTTTTTAGTATGTGCTTTTTCTTTATGAATCTGGGGAAGGTAAAATCTTCTTTTGAAGAGGTGTTGCATAAATAATTATTTTAAATTGTTGTGATGTGCTCAGGCTGAAGGCCTGGCAGCTTCATCAGCCTAGGGCAAGCGCACGTTTTTTGTGCGCGCCGCCCTAGGTTATAGAATTCTAAAAAAAGATGCTTGCGCTGTAAGCGTAAACCATAAAAATACGGTTTGCGCCTGCAGCGCAAGCAATTTTTGGGGATGCATTGTGACCTAGGGCGGCGCGCACAAAAAGCGTGCGCTTGCCCTAGGCTAGTGGAGCAATAAGGCCTTCGGCCTAAGGATATTTTGTGCATCAACTATTAACACAATGCTCTTTGAAAAAGGGAGATGTTTATTTAGTTTTGCAATACGAGATATTGACAAATATGTCAATATCTCGTATTGCAAATATTTCAGGTACAGGGCAGAGGGGGATATTCAGCTGCCTTTTGTGATTTTTATCTTCCTACAACAATCCATCCTTTTTCGGTCCAGGTAATGTCGCGTAGTGATGCTTGATTAGCGCCTTTTAGAAAAGTTGGAAATGTAATTGAATTCCAATGGATGCCATCAGTACTGGTTAAGATAGTGGGGACAATGCCTTGATCATAGTTACCTGTTCGGCCGACAGCAACCCATTGTGATGAATGATAAACAATTTTATTTAATTCAACGGATTCAGCAGAAACCGGAGAAAGAATCTGCCAATGGGCTCCTTCATCTGTGCTGCGTATCATAACATATGTATTACTTGTTGTTCCGATGGCAATCCATTCTTTGTCATGGGCCGCGATGCTAATGAGTGATGTAATCCCGTTAGGTACTGTATGAAAAACCCAATCATTAGTGCCCGTCACAGTGGAGAAAACAACAGCTTCTCTTTCTTCAGTCGTTGCTACACCTAGCCATTTTTTACCATCCCATGTAACAAATTTAATTTGCGCGTAATCTCCTCGCATTTTAGGAGAAGCGCTTGTTAACCAATTCCAATGAGTGCCATCGTTACTGGTAAGCAAACCTGCTTCGGGTTCATCTTGGTTATTGCGGAAATAGATGGTTGCTAGCATATAAGTAGTATTGTTGGCAGCGATAGAGGAAAATCTTTCAAAACGTTGCTGAGGAATTGGTAGCATAGATTCCCATTGTTTGCCATCAGCACTGTATTCAATAGTGTAGTCACCTGGGATAACCCAACTTTTATCATTACTTGCAATACCTGGAGTGTGAGCTACTTTTGTGTAATTCTTTGTCCAAGTCGTTCCTTGGTCAGTGCTTTTTGCTACAGCTATTTCCCAAAAGCCGTGATTATAGTAGTAGTTGGCGCCAGCGCTTATTATTATCCAGTCATTATTTTTAGTGGCAACATAATAATAGGGATTCCAAGCAATAGGTTCAGGATAGGTATCTGTGTTGATAGGTGTCCACTGTGTGCCTTTTATATTGCTTTCTAATAGAATAGGGCTAGCTAAACCTAAAGGAGAATAAAGTGTTAACACAGCAAGAAAGATATATTGTATGAATCGCATTGTGATTTTCTCCTCTAATTTATTGTTATTCTTCCGGCGTTTTTTCAGGTTTGCTGCTGCCGTCACGGCTACGGAAAGAGATGCGGCCTTTGCTTAAGTCATAAGGGGTCAATTGCACGGTGACTTTGTCGCCTTTGAGAATGCGGATGTAGTTTTTACGCATTTTTCCGGAGATGTGGGCAAGGACTACGTGGCCGTTTTCCAGTTGTACGCGGAACATGGTATTTGGCAGTGTGTCGATGACAGTGCCTTCCATTTCAATTTGGTCTTCTTTTGGCATACTTCCTCAAAATAGGTGAATCGAAGTGGGAATGATACAGGAAATAGTGAATAATTCAATCATCCCCAGAACACACTCGTCATCCCCGCATGCTCTTAGCGGGGATCTCCCGTTTAGCACGAATCTCAATAAGCAGGAGATCCCCGCTAAGAGCGCGCGGGGATGACGAGATGTGCCTCGCGGGGCGTGTGTCATCTATTATTTCAAGCTTTCTAAATACTTATCCGCATCCAACGCCGCCATACAACCAGCGCCGGCAGAGGTAATGGCTTGACGGTAAACATGATCAGCAACATCGCCCGCAGCAAATACACCAGGAACGCTAGTGGCAGTAGCGTTGCCTTCGCAGCCATCTTGGATTTTGAGATAGCCGTTTTCTAGCATTTCTAGCTGATTGACAAATAAACCTGTGTTGGGTGTATGGCCGATAGCAATAAAAACACCGGTCACATCTAAGATTTTTGTTTCACCTGAATTGACATCTTTGATACGAATACCTGTTACACCGGTTTCATTACCCAGAATTTCTTCAGTCACAGAATTCCATGCAATGGTGACATTGCCATTTTCGCCAGTTTTCTTTAACAAACGTTCAGAAAGGATTTTTTCTGCGCGGAATTTATCGCGGCGATGGATAACGGTAACATGTGCCGCAATATTAGAGAGATACAACGCATCTTCGACAGCAGTATTGCCACCACCAACAACAACGACTTTTTGATTACGATAAAAAAAGCCATCACATGTCGCACAGCCAGAAACACCTTTGCCCATGAATGCTTTTTCAGAAGGTAAACCTAGGTATTTTGCGCTGGCGCCTGTTGCGATAATGAGGGCATCGCAGGAATAAGTATTTTCGCCTTGCAAAATGAAAGGCCTTTTTTTGAGATCTACGCTGTTAATATGATCAGCGATCATTTCAGTATTAAAGCGTTCCGCATGTTGTTTCATGCGCTCCATTAGTGCAGGGCCTTGTAAACCCTCGACATCTCCTGGCCAGTTATCGACATCGGTGGTTGTCATCAATTGACCGCCTGGTTCCATGCCTGTGATCATGACAGGATTTAAATTGGCACGTGCTGCGTACACTGCCGCAGTGTAACCTGCAGGCCCGGAGCCTAGAATAATTAAGCGATGATGTTTCATAAATATACTTCCAGTTATTTTTTGCAAATATGTTTCCTCGGGATTATACTCATTTTAAATTCGAAAAGGAAAGAAATAAGCAAAAGGAGCATGAATTGAAACAAGCATCTAAAAATAAATCTGAGAAAAAAACATTCACCTTGCAGATGGGGCATCGTTTACGGGAAGGTTTGCTGATTTTATCCATTGCTGCAACATTATTTTTGTTACTTTCTTTTGTGACTTATCATGGTACCGATCCAGGTTGGTCGAGCACTGGTATTGGCAATACGGTTGCTAATGCTTGTGGACGTGCAGGTGCTTTTTTAGCGGATGTTTTTTTATCTTTATTTGGTGTGTTCGCTTATGTTTTTTTGCCTATGTTAGTGTTTGCAGCTTGGGTAGGCGTTTATGAACAACCCGAAGAAGAATTTCAGTTAGGAGAATTTTCATTACGTGCATTAGGGTTTTTATTAATTATTTTTAGTGGCGCAGGTTTAGCAGGTTTATTTGTTAAAATGCCTTTTAGTCATTTACCAGTAGGTGCGGGTGGTATTTTAGGGCATTTGCTAGCGTCTGGGCTAACTCATCTTTTGAATGCAACCGGTGCGGCATTATTTTTAATAACGACTTTCTTGTGTGGTATGACTTTATTTACAGGATTTTCTTGGTTAGGGTTGATTAATGCAATCAGAGAAAAAGTGAAAGCGTTTTTTAGTCGCGAAGAAACAGATGAGGATGAAGAAGAGGAAGAAGAACCTAAACCTAAAAAAATAGTAGCACGTGTAGAACCAAAAATGGTAGAAGCAAAATCAGAACTTAAAAAAGCAGCGCCTATTGTTGTAGTTGACACTAAACCGAAAGCAGTAGAAGCGAAATTACCGGCACCTGCACCGATTCCTTCGAGTATTACTCTCTCTGCTGGTATGTTACCACCGTATACTTTGTTAAATCCGCCACCGCCGTCGGCAGAAAAAGCATTCAGTCATACAACGTTTGAAGAATTATCTCAGTTGGTAGAGCAGCGATTACTGGATTTTGGTGTGGAAGTGAAAGTAGAAGCCGTGCATCCGGGTCCTATTATTACTCGGTTTGAATTGCAACTCGCGCCAGGTGTAAAAGTCAGTAAAATCAGTGGGCTTGCAAAAGATATTGCACGTTCTCTGTCATGTACCAGTGTGCGTGTAGTTGAAGTGATTCCTGGTAAATCAGTGATTGGTTTAGAGTTGCCAAATGAGCATAGGGAAGTGGTAGGGTTGCGTGATATTTTTGAATCGCAGCGTTATGCGCAGTCTAAATCGCCTGTGAGTTTAGCATTAGGAAAAGATATTGCAGGTTTTCCTGTCGTGGTTGATCTTGCCAAAATGCCGCATCTTTTAGTAGCGGGTACGACAGGTTCGGGAAAATCAGTGAGCGTGAATGCAATGTTATTAAGTATGTTGTTTAAAGCAACACCTGAGCAATTGCGTTTGATTTTAATCGATCCGAAAATGCTAGAACTTTCTATTTACGAAGGTATTCCACATTTATTAACTCCTGTGATTACCGATATGAAAGATGCAGCCAATGCTTTGCGTTGGTGTGTTGCAGAAATGGATAGACGTTATAAATTGATGGCGTCTTTAGGTGTGCGCAATTTAGCAAGTTACAATCAAAAAATTGTTGATGCTGCGAAACAAGGTCATCCAATCGCAGCACCTGCGTGGTTAGTCGGTGATTCTTTAGAGCCCAAATTTTTAGAAAATTTACCTATGATAGTCGTGGTTGCCGATGAGTTAGCGGATATGATGATGGTGGTTGGTAAAAAAGTAGAAGATTTGATTACACGTATCGCACAAAAAGCACGAGCAGCTGGCATACATTTAATTTTGGCAACACAACGTCCCTCAGTAGATGTTATCACAGGATTGATTAAAGCGAATGTGCCTACACGTATTGCGTTTCAAGTGTCTTCGCGTATTGATTCGCGCACGATTCTCGATCAACAAGGTGCGGAACAATTATTAGGTAATGGTGATATGTTATATATGCCACCAGGTTCTGGCGTGCCAGTGCGTGTGCATGGCGCTTATGTGGCAGACGAAGAAGTGCATCGTGTCGTTGCTGCTTGGCAAACTTATGGGAAACCAGAATATCTAGATGAAGTCACTGCGGGTGATAGTGAAGCAGGTGGTAGTGTGGAAGGGGGTAATGATAGTGGTGGTGAAACCGATCCGCTTTACGATGAAGCATTACGCATAGTCACGGAAACACGTAGGGCATCTATTTCTTTAGTGCAACGCAAATTACGTATTGGTTATAATCGTGCGGCCACTATCATGGATAGTATGGAAGCAGCAGGTGTGGTCAGCAGCATGGATAGTAGTGGTTCCCGTGAAGTGTTAGCGCCGTCGCCGGTGGAGATTTAATAATGGTATCGACATTGAAAAATTACTAACTCATCATCCACAATATCATATATCAGCCTATGTTCTTGGTTGATGCGCCGCGACCATTTCCCAGCAAATTCAAAGCGCAAACGTTCAGGTTTACCTATTCCTTCGAATGGTGTCCGTTGTATTGCTTTAATAAGATCATTAATTTTATACATGATTTTTTTATCATTAGATTGCCAAAAGAGATAATCTTCCCATGCATGTAATGTCCATGTTAAATGTTGCACCGTGCATTTTCCTATAATTATTATTAAATTTTGTCGTTTTACTTTTCTATGAGGTTTTTACGTAGGGTTTTCTTGGATTTATATTGCTCGATACTTTCACGTAATCGTTTAGCATTGGCGGGGCTGCGTAGCAGGTATGCTGTTTCTTCGATGGCATTATAATCTTCAAGAGACATCATTACAACAGAGCGCTCATTCTTTCTTGTGATGATCACAGGTTCATGGTCATCACAGATGCGTTCCATGGTTTCTGCAAAATGTTTTCTTACGTTTGAATAGGAAATAGCTTCCATTGTTCTGTCTCACATAGTTGTACAATTAGTTGTACTTATTATAATACAGTTACAAACCATTGCAAGTCAAGGTAGAATGGGTCAATTTTGGAATGATGACAGTTTTGGGAGTTTGGAATTTATGCGGCAAATTTTATTTGGTTTCATATTATTTTTCATGAGCTTAGCAGTGTTTGCTGATCCTTCTAGTGAAGCACTAGCAGGTTTGCTGAATCAAGTACAAAACATGCAAACAGATTTTCAACAAAAAATCACGGACAAGCACGGGAAAGTTTTGCAGCACTCTTCAGGTTTAATGGCTATTCAACGGCCAGGGCGATTTCGCTGGGACGTGAAGAAACCCAGTGCACAATTGATTATTTCTAACGGACAGAAATTATGGGTATATGATCCTGATTTAGCGCAAGTGACCATTCGAGTATTGAGTAAGGATTCGGGCGAAGCGCCAGCATTATTATTGAGTGATAGTCAGCAAGTGTTAGAACAAAAATTTGCGATAACAACATTACAAAATAATATTTCTACCATGCGTTGGTTTTTATTAACACCTAAAAATCCAGGCAGTGTATTTGTCAATATTCATGTAGGATTTTTAAATAATATGTTACATACGTTAAAGTTTCTGGATCATTTAGGTCAAACCACGGTGATTGAATTTGGTTCTGTGAAAACAAATCAGAATTTATCGTCTTCTCTTTTTAATTTTATTCCGCCGAAAGGTGTGGATGTGATTGATGAGTCAGCAAAACAATGACGCTACTGCCTATCAACCGCTAGCAGCACGCTTACGACCTACGCAGGTTGATGAATACGTTGGACAAACCCATTTATTAGGAAAAGATAAACCATTACGCAAAGCCATAGAGCAAGGTATTTTGCATTCTATGATTTTATGGGGGCCACCTGGTACTGGTAAAACGACTTTAGCCCGTTTATTAGCAGAACGAGTCAATGCACGTTTTGAAAAAATTTCCGCGGTATTTTCTGGTGTGAAAGATATTCGTAGCGTTGTCGATGCTGCCAAAGAAGCGCGTGAAAAATCGCAACAAGCCACTATCTTATTTGTAGATGAAGTGCATCGGTTTAATAAAGCGCAGCAAGATGCGTTTTTGCCTTTTGTTGAAGATGGTACATTGATTTTAATTGGCGCGACGACAGAAAATCCTTCTTTTGAATTAAATAATGCTTTGTTATCACGCACGCGTGTGTATGTTTTAAAAAAATTATCAGAAGATGAATTATTGCAAGTGTTACAACGGGCATTGCAATTTGTCGTCATTGATTTTCCAGGAGACTTACAAAAAATTTTGGCGCAAGCTGCGGACGGTGATGCGCGAAAATTGTTAAACATGTTAGAAATATTGGTTGATTTTTCTGAAGGGAAAACAGTTAGTAAAGCATTATTAGCAGAAGTCATACAAGAAAATTTACGCCGTTTTGATAAAAATGGCGAAGCGTTTTATGATCAAATTTCTGCATTACACAAAGCCGTGCGTGGATCAGCGCCGGATGCAGCATTGTATTGGTTTTGTCGCATGATAGATGGTGGTTGTGATCCTCTTTATCTTGCGCGTAGAATTGTTCGCATGGCGAGTGAAGATATAGGTAATGCAGATCCGCGTGCGTTGCAAATTGCAGTGAATGCGTGTGAAGTATATGAACGTTTAGGGAGTCCTGAAGGTGAGTTAACGCTCGCGCAAGCCGTTATTTATATGGCGGTTGCTGCGAAAAGTAATGCAGTGTATGTTGCATACAATGCGGCGATGCAAGATGTCAAAGAACATGGCTCGTTAGAAGTACCTTTGCATATCCGTAACGCGCCTACTAAATTAATGAAACAATTAGGTTACGGTAAAGCATATCGCTATGCGCACGATGAGCCGGATGCGTATGCGGCCGGTGAAAATTATTTTCCGGAAGAATTAATCGGGCGGCAATATTATTTTCCTACTCAACGTGGGTTGGAGATACAAATTGCGGAGAAGTTGGCGCAGTTGAAGCGGTGGGATAAAGAAATTGAAAAAAAATAGACATCTTACTAAGCAGGAGATCTGCTCAGGATGGTATACACTGTAAAACGTCGTCCCGCGGATTAATCGCGGGATCCAGTGTCATCCCGAGGCGTGTTCTTTACGCCGAGGGATCTCCTGCTTAAGCAGGAGATCCTTCACCGCAAAAAAGCGCGGTTCAGGATGACATAGAACTTTCCCCTTTTGAAAAAGGGGGATTTATCAAATCAATTCCTGCAAAATATTTTCAACCAATACTAATCGTTCAGCCATCGCATGCTCATCTAGATTAAATCGTAATCGCATAGGGCCATCTAATTTGAAACGCTTAGGTTGAGTTTGAATGAGTTTAATAATGCGTAGAGGATCAATAGCGGGTTTTTCAGTGAATTCGATGCGGCCGCTTTTGTTGTTGGCTTCGATTTTTTTGATGCCTAAAGGTTCTGCGAGTTGGCGTAAGCGCGCAAGAACGAAAAGATTTTTGGCAGTGTCTGGAATTAAACCGAAGCGATCAATCATATCCACTTGGATTTCATCTAATTCACGTGTAGATTTTGCGCTTGCAATACGTTTGTAACATTGTAAGCGTAATTGCACATCTGGCAAATAATTTTCAGGAATTAACGCAGGAATTTGTAAATCAATTTCAGTGCCAGTATTCGATAAAAATTCCAAATCAGCTTGTTTACCCGATTTTAAAGCATCTACAGCACGTGATAATAAATCCATATATAAAGTAAAACCAACTTCTTGCATATTACCGCTTTGCCCTTCACCTAATAATTCACCGGCTCCACGAATTTCCAAATCTTGTGTTGCTAATGTAAATCCTAAACCTAATTCCTCTAATGAGGCGATAGCGTCTAAACGTTTTTCTGCATCAGCACTTAATAATTTGCGTGAAGGAATTAATAAATAAGCGTATGCTTGGTGATGAGAGCGTCCTACGCGACCGCGTAATTGGTGTAATTGCGCTAACCCGAATTTGTCCGCGCGTTCAATAATAATGGTATTCGCAGAGGGAATATCAATACCGCTTTCAATAATCGTTGAACACACTAACACATTAAATCGTCTGTGATAAAAATCCGACATCACTTGTTCTAGTGCGCGTTCATGCATTTGCCCATGGGCCACTGCAATACGCGCTTCAGGAATATTTTTACCTAAATCATAAGCAGCTTTTTCTATGGTTGCGACATCATTATGTAAAAAATAAACTTGACCACCACGCATAATCTCACGCGAAATCGCTTCTTGAATAATAGAATGTTGATATTCATGTATAAAAGTTTTAACAGACAAACGTCTAGCTGGTGGCGTTGCAATTAAAGATAAATCACGAATCCCAGAAAATGCCATATTAAGCGTGCGAGGAATAGGTGTTGCTGTTAATGTTAAAATATCAATATTTTCACGCAATTTCTTAATAGTTTCTTTTTGGCGTACGCCGAAACGATGTTCTTCATCAATAATTAATAAACCTAGGGATTTGAATTGAATATTTTCTTGCAATAGCTTGTGTGTGCCTATGATGATATCAATTTTTCCTTCTTGCAAGCGTGTAGTAATATTGTCTTGTTCTTTTTTAGTTTTAAATCGTGATAAAGAATCAATTTGAATAGGCCAATCGGCAAAACGGTCAGAGAAATTTTGAAAATGCTGTTGTGCTAACAGAGTGGTTGGCACTAATACAGCGACTTGTTTATTATTTTGTGCTGCAATAAATGCAGCGCGCATCGCTACTTCTGTTTTGCCAAAACCTACATCGCCGCAAATTAATCTATCCATAGGTTTATCGGATTGCATATCTGTAATAATTTGTTGAATCGCGCGCGCTTGATCAGGCGTTTCTTCAAAAGGAAATTTTTCGACAAATGCCAAATACTGATTATCTGTCGCTACACAGGAGAATCCAGGACGCACGGCACGCTTTGCATAAAGATCCAGTAATTCTGCGGCTACGTCATGAATTTTTTCCGCTGCTTTGCGTTTGGCGCGTTCCCATTGCTCGGTGCCTAAAGTGTGTAAAGGCGCATGTTCAGGATCTAAACCGCTGTAACGAGTAATTAAATGCAGTGATGATACGGGCACATATAATTTTGTATCGTTAGCGTATTCTAACGTTAAGAATTCAGCAAGTTGTTCACCCACAGTAAGGGTTTGTAAACCTAAATAACGGCCAACACCGTGATGCAAATGCACAATAGGTGAGCCTATTTGCAATTCTGTTAAATCTTTAATAATTGTTTCCGTGTCTTGTGCAGTTTCTTTGCGCCGACGGCGTTGCATGACACGTTTGCCAAATAATTGTGATTCTGCGATCAGTATTATATCGGGATTTGTTAAGGATAAACTTTCTTCTAAAGCAGCAACGGTGATACCAATTTTTTCATGACTTGTTAAAAAGGCTTGCCAAGAATCCAATGATTTTGGATGTAGTTGAATGCCATTGAATAACTGTAATAATACTTCGCGACGTCCCGCAGTTTCTGCACAAAATAAAATTCTACCTGGGTAGTCGTGTAAAAAATTCTCTAATGCGAGTAAAGGTTTTGCTGCTTTATGATCAACGGTTAAGTTGGGCAAATAGGCCGGTGTTGTGTGAATCCGCAGTGTTTCAAAATTTTGTATTTGTTTAAAAATATCAGGAGTTGCGATAAATAATTGCTGTGGTTTTAACAGTGGCCGCAGAATATCATTGCCATATTGTTCATAACGGTTGTTTATTTCTTTCCAAAATTCTTCAGATTTTGTGTGGGTATCATCGATGGAAATAATTAAAGTATCTTTGGGTAGATAATCTAATAAGTTTGCAGTGTTTTCAAAGAAAAAAGGTAAATAATATTCTATGCCAGGTGTACAAATACCTTCGCTGATGTCTTGATAGATAGCACAATTTAAAGGATTGCCGCTGAATTGTCCGCGCCATTGCTGACGAAAATGATCTATTGCTTTTTCAGACAATGGAAATTCCTTGGCGGGTAAGAGTTCGATTTTTTCAATTTTATCGAGTGAGCGTTGTGTTTCTACCGAAAACATGCGAATGGAATCGATTTCATCATCAAATAGGTCAATGCGGAAAGGTGTGTTACTCCCCATAGGAAATAAATCAAAAATAGCACCACGTACAGCAAATTCGCCGTGTTCTCTGACTTCAGTGACTGCGCGATAACCGGCTTTAGTTAGGCGCTTGCGGAATTCATCCAAATTTAATTTGTCTTTGGTGTGTAATAAAAAAGTATTGCCTTCTAGGTATTCTCTGGGGCTGAGGCGGTGCATCAATGTTGAGATGGAAGTTAATACTATGCCTTTTTTTAATGAGGGTAATTGGAATAAGGCAGACAAACGTCCAGAAATAATATCTTGGTGTGGTGAAAAATGATCGTATGGCAAGGTTTCCCAATCGGGAAAAGCGATTAAAGGTAAATCAGATTGGAAAAATTGTAATTCGTATTCTAGACGATCGGAAGTTGGGGTATCTGGTGTAATAATGAGGATGGGACGTGGGTTTGCTTTCATCATTTGGTTGATGACGTAGGCTGGGTGGGGGGTGGAAAAGTTTGCGGTTGTCATACGGGTTACATATAATACGTAATTAGGTAAGGAATACTATAGCACGCATAAGTGTTTCTAGGAATTTTGTCGGGTGATTTTTTACGTGCCCGTGCCCGCGTGCGAGCCCGCGCCCGTCTTTTCTTGTCAATGTTTATTTGAAGTTGATGAAAAAAGACGCCCGCGGGCTCGCACGCGGGCACGGGCGCAAGTTTGTGCTGGAACAATATGGATATTAAATCTTTGACATTTTCACCTCCTGTGATTGCCCACCGCGGTGCATGCGCAGCGGCGCCGGAAAATACTCTGGTGGCATTTCGTAATGCACATGCCTTAGGGTTTCGCTGGGTGGAATTTGATGTGATGTTGTCTAAGGATCAGGAAGTGGTTGTTTTTCACGATACTGATTTGTTACGAATTACGGGTAATCAAGGCAGTGTTGCAGATTATTCTTATGCTGAGTTAGCGGCCATGGATGCGGGATCTTGGTTTTCACCAAAATTTGCCGGTGAAAAAATACCGCGTTTTCAAGAAGTGCTATTGTTGTTAGGTCAATTAGGAGTGTCTGCTAATATTGAAATTAAAGCAACAGAAATAGATACAACGCTTACGGTTAAAAAGACTTTAGACATTTTAAAAAAATATGGCACGCATTTACCTCATTTATTTATTTCTAGTTTTTCAATGGCGATTTTACAAGAGGTGAGAAAAGATTCGGCAGCTTGGCCATTAGGATTGTTAATAGATGAATGGCATGAGGATTGGCAAGCGCATGCAGAGAAGTTAGATTACGCACTGATCGATGTCAATCAAGCTATCTTGAGTCCAGAAATTGTTGCAGCGATTAAAGCAACACACAGAAAAGTATTAGCCTATACGGTCAATGTAGCAGAACGAGCACAAGAGTTAATGACTTGGGGAGTCGATGCTATTTTTAGTGATTGTACACCATCGATAGTGTCATGGGTAAAAAGTTCTGCTAAAATGGGTCGATAGAGATAGTAGTGGAATACCCCATGTCGCTTGACGAAGATGAAGAAAAACTGCGTGTTTTTGCTGAGCATCCTTTATTTCAGGGGTTTTCACCACATCAAATTCAGTTAATGCTAGGTGTTGCACAAACCATACATGCAGAACCAGGCGATGTAATTATTCGCGAAAATGAAGTAAGTGATCAAATATACATCATTAAACAAGGTGAGGTAGTTGTCTATAGGCAGGATTGTGCCAATGGCAATACAGAACACCATCTTGCTGTACTGGGAGCAAATGCTGTGATTGGTGAGCTGACTTTATTGGATAATGCACCACGTTCTGCCTCAGTTAGAGTGAGTAAACCGGGTACTGTTTTTTACGCGTTTTCTGTCAAACAAATTCAATCACTGTCCGATGAAAAACACAGTTACAAAAAGATTACCTCAAAATTACAAGAATTAGAAGAACTGGTTTCTGAACCGCCATTTTATTCCATTATGATTCAAAATCTGGCAAAAGGATTAGGCCAACGTATTCGTAGCGCCAATGATGCGGTAGTTGATGCCTTACGCAAAGAATTAGTTCACACCAAAGCGCGTGTTGCTATGGGAGTTTTGATTATTAATACGCTGGTGATGCTAGCAGTTTATGTACTGGCAGTGAAATTTTTGGATGAACAAAAATTCCGTACTGTGACTAGCATGGTGGTTTCTATTCCTGAATTAATTTTATTTTCATTAGGAACTATTTTTGTTATTTACCGTTCAGGCTATCCGTTAAAAGTCTATGGTATTACTCTCAATGAATGGCAGCCTGCAGTCAGGGAGGCATTGATTGTTTCTGGTGTTTTATTTGCATTGTTTGTTGTAATGAAAATTAGTTTTATTCAGTTTCTTCCTGCTTATGCGCATCGCGCTATTTTTGATGGTGAGTTTTTTGCTGGAACTTTTCCTTTGAAGACGAGTTTGTTAATGATGTCAGTTTATTTTCTGTTTGTGCCATTGCAGGAATTGATGGCGCGGGGTTTATTGCAAGGATCTTTTCAGGAATTTTTAATTGGTAAAAATACTGTTCCATCTTCTATTTTATTATCGAATTTACTATTTAGTTTGACCCATTATCATTTAAAATTATTGGTGATTGGGTTTGTGTTTTTTTCGGGCTTGATTTGGGGTTGGATGTTTTCAAGACATCGTACTTTGGTCGGTGTGATTTTGTCGCACTGGATTGTTGGTATTTCGGGGTTATTTATTATTGGTGCTTAATCTTTAGGGAGAGTTGTCATGGCTGACTTTAATTGGGTCGATTATATTATCTTAGGTATCTTTTTTATTTCTATCATTGCAGGGATGGGTAGAGGGTTTGTCAAAGAAATGATTGCGCTTGCTACTTGGGTCGCGGCTTTTATCATTGCTAGTTTATTTGCAACACGTGTGGCGGCGTATTTCTCAGATTCGTCGGCAGGGCAGGCAGTGATTTCATCTGTTTCCTCTATGGGTTCACAAGCGACACAGTCGTTATCAGTTATTTCGATAGCATTAAGTTTTATTGGGTTGTTTGTATTGGTTTTGATTATAGGTTCTATTGTCAATTATTTTGTTTCTGCTGCTGTATCGTTGAGTATTGTCAATCGATTGTTAGGCGGGGTGTTTGGTTTTTTTCGCGGGTTTCTTATCAACTTGGTGTTAATCTTTTTAATTCAATTGTCACCGTTTCAGCAAGAATCTTGGTGGACGCAATCTCGTTTTGTTATTTCATTTCAACCGGCGGTAAAATACTTAGGCGATTTAGTGCAACCGGGATTGGCTACTTTGAAATCCAAAGTGGGTGACACATTAAATGATATGAATAATAAGTATGTACCTTCGGCGAAGTCGTTGATTCAAGATTTTACGAATCCGGCGAAGAAGTAAGTTGATTTTCCCTCACCCTAACCCTCTCCCGCTATGGAGTTCATTTTATTTCATGACTGCTAGCGGCGGGAGAGGGGATTGCTAGCGCACATTAATTCTCCCTCTCCCGCCGCGGGATAAAGAAAAGTATGAGGATTGCTCAGCGGGAGAGGGTCGGGGTGAGGGCAAAAGATTTTTAAATTTTTTCGAATAACCCCATCGCCTCAACGTGACTCGTATGCGGAAACATATTAATCACTCCCACAGCGGTTAGTTGATAACCGTGTTTCAGAACTAATTCCCCTGCATCGCGGGCAAACGTTGCTGGATTACAAGAGACATAAACAATTTTCTTTGCTGAGAATTGTGAAAAATATTCAATAATTTCTTTTGCTCCTGTACGTGGTGGATCTAATAAAATTTTATCATATTTTTTTTGCATCCATGCGGATTGTGGCGAGGGTTGCATCAAGTTGGCAGCAAAAAATTCCGCATTGGTGATCTTATTATGTAAAGCATTTTGTTTTGCACGTTGAACCATAGTTTCTGCACCTTCAATACCTGTTACTTGTTTTGCAAGCGTTGCTATCGGCAAAGTAAAATTTCCCAACCCGCAAAATAAATCCAATACCACATCATCTTTTTTTAAATCTAATAATTTCAATGCTTGTTCTATCATTAATGGATTAATTTCACTATTAATTTGCGTAAAATCGAGTGGATGAAATTGAAAATTCAGTTGGTAACGTGGAAGAGTATAATGCAAAAAAATATCTTTATTCTCAGGCCAAAGTAGATAAACGGATTCAGGAGAATCTGGCTGTAAAAAAATATGAAATTGATGCGCCTGGCCAAAACGACGTAATTTTTCGAGATCAGTATCGGGTAATGTTTGCATATGTCGAAAAACCAGTGCGACTTCACTATCACTGACCGCGATTTCAATTTGCGGGATTTGTTCATATTGAGCCAAGCTTGCGATGAGTTCAGCGAGTTCTGTGATGCGTGTGCCAATGGCTGGATGCAATACCGGACAATTTTTTATATCAGCCAAATAATTGCTGAATTTTTCACGAAAACCTACCAGTACACGTTCTTTTTTTCTGACATAGCGCACACCTAAACGTGCTTTGCGTCGATACCCCCAAGGATTTCCAGAGATGGGCGGCAAAATAGTTTGTGGTGTTACATGGCCAAAATGTTTAAGTTGTTCCAATAAAATCGCTTCTTTATGTTGAACTTGCGCATCTGCCTCCATATGTTGCATGCTGCAGCCGCCACAGATATGAAAATGTTCGCAAGTAGGAGTGGTGCGTTCATTACTAGGCTCTAAAATAGTTAATGCAATGCCTTCATTGTAGCGAGAGTGTTTTTTTGTGAGTTTATAAGTGACAGTTTCACCTGGCAAAGCGCCATGTAAAAAAGTTGTTTTGCCATCAACGATAGCAATACCGCGTCCGTCGTGGCTAAGTCCTGTGATTTTTGTATAAGGTTCGGATGTCATCGTTTAGTAAAATATTTAATAATTTGATCTTGTGTTAAGGGTTTGCCGAAAAGAAAACCTTGCGCAATATCGCAATCATGGCGGCGTAAAAATTGCAGTTGTTCCTGCGTTTCAACACCTTCGCCAACCACTTTGATTCCTAGATTATGTGCAAGTGAAATAATGGCTATTGTGATGGCCATATCATCGGGGCTTTTCGGAATATCTTTTATAAAGCTTTGATCAATTTTCAGTGTATGAATAGGAAAATGTTTAAGATGGCCAATCGAGGTATATCCTGTGCCGAAATCATCAATGCCTATGCAAACGCCTAGGGCGTGAATTTCTTTTAGTTTTTCGGCGGTAATTGCTACATTTTCCATGGCTGTTGTTTCTGTTATTTCTAATTGTAAACAGCTAGCGGGTATTTGATAATCCTGTAATAGGGGTTTAAGTAATTTAGCAATATTTTGATGGTGGAATTGTTTGGCCGAAATATTAATAGACAGCTGTACGGGTTGATAATTTTCTTTGAGCCAAGATTGATAAATACGACAAGCCTCGTGCAGTGCCCATTCTCCTATTTGAATAATTAATCCCGATTCTTCGGCTAATGGAATAAATTGATCGGGTAATATTAATCCTTGTTCTGGATGTTGCCAACGAATCAATGTTTCAATGCCAGCTAGTTTATTAGATTTAATTTCAAACTGTGGTTGAAAATACAGTGTCAATTCATTTTTAGGGATAGAGTTACGTAAAGCAGATTGCATTTGTACATGTTCATGTACGTGAATATCCATTTCTTTAGTAAAAAATTTAAAAACATTGCCACCGCTTTGTTTAGCCGTGAGTAATGCAGTATCTGCGGTTTCTTCAATTTTTTCTGGTGTTGTTCCGTCGCTAGGATATATGCTGATACCTATGCTTGCAGTTAAGTTGAATTCTTGCGAGTTGATATTGTAAGGTGCGTGAATGGCGCGAAGAATTTTTTCAGCAACAGGTCCTGCGTATTTAGGATGTACGAGATCATTGATTAAAATAGCGAATTGGTCTTCTGTGAGACGGGCGACAATATCGCCTTTGCGTAAGATAGTCGTAATACGGGTCGCAATTTCTTGGATGAGGTTGTCTGCTTCATTAGGTAGATGATCTATTTTGATATGGAGTAACGCGAGCATTTTTTTGTAACGTGCTGCGTGTGTCAAGGCTCTTTGCATGGCTTGTCTGAAATAGATTCGAGTAGGAAGTGAAGTTAGCGCATCAAAATGCTCAAGTTGTCCAAGCAATTCTTTGTTGGAGAGTAATTCATTTTTATTGAGTTCGTATGTGCTGATATTTTTTTCGAGTTGTTGTATGCGTTTATTAAAATAAAGTATAAAAAATACAATGGCCAGATAACCAGTTATGCTAAGTATCAGATAATATATCCATGGAAACGCATGCAACTGATAGATACTGATAATACATAATGTCCACAGCAACCCGAGAATGAGTATGGCGCCTAGGTTGCGGTTCATGGATCGGTAGGGGAGTTTGCAAAGTGCGTGCCTAGCAACTCGCGCATTTTGGCTTTAATCATATCAATAGCAATTCGGTTGCTGCCGCCACGTGGTACTATAATATCGGCATATCGTTTGGAAGGTTCTATGAATTGTAAAAACATAGGTCTTACGGTTTCTTCATATTGTTTGAGTACAGAATCCAGTGTGCGGCCGCGTTCCTTAACGTCGCGTTTCAGGCGGCGTATTAAGCATATATCGAGTGCTGTTTCCATATAAATACGAATATCCATAAGCTCACGCAAAGGTTGTTCGGCAAATAGTAAGATGCCTTCGAGGACGATGATGGCGTGTTTGCCTATGGTGCGAGTTGCTTTTTCACGTAAATGTTGGGAATGATTATAGATAGGCACTTGTACTGTTTCGCCATTTGTTAATTGGAGTAATTGTTTGTGAAATAATTCAAAATCCAGAGAGTTAGGGTGGTCAAAATTTATTTTTGCGCGTTCTTCAAAAGGTAGGTCGCTGCGGTCTTTATAGTAAGAATCTTCAGGGATAACCACGACTTGGTCTGAACCTAGTTCATTGACGATGGTGTTAGCTAAAAGACTTTTACCAGAAGCCGAGGCACCAGAAATGCCTATGATGATTGTATTTTTAGGGGTCACGAGGTGGATTCTCCTGTTTGGTTTTTAAGTAAGACATATAATGCGCCTGTGCTGCCGTCTTGGGCTAATGCAGAACAAAAAGCTAACACTTGTGGTGTTTGCCGCAGCCAGTGATTGAGTCGGTTTTTAAGTATGGGTTTCTGTGTGTCGCGGCCTTTGCCGTGAATCATGAGAACATGGCGAATACCTTGGTGTTTACAGGTTTGTAGAAATTCTCCTAGCGCTATTTTTGCCTCGGTTGATGTCATGCCATGTAAGTCCAATTTCTTTTCCACATTATATTGACCTTGGCGTAATTTGCGAAGCACTTTATGCTGTAAACCGGGTTTTGCAAAAAATAATAAGGCCTCGCTGCTGACCGGTTCTAGTGTTTCATAGTCGGAAAAGGCAAAAAGTTCGGGCCCTGGCGGTTTGGGTTTGCGCAATTTGGGGCGAGGGATGGTTTTTTTTTCCAAGCTTACTCGGGTTTTGCTAGGAGTTAATGGTTTGACGCCGCGCATGGCTTGTTGGAAGAGGGTATTATGTTCATTGTCAGAAGCATTTTTTTTCATAAATTAAGAAGCTTGTTTTCTAATATATTTCACGTGTGGGAGTCCTTCAAAATCAGCATCTTGAGACCAAATGGTTGCTTGATGAGCTAAACCAGTGGCAAGAATAATGCTATCAGCAAGAGGAATTTTGTATTGAACTCCCAGCTTTGCAGCATTTAGTGATATATCAAGATTAAGATCTACTAAGGTACCTTGTAGCATACACTCAATGCTCTCAAATGCTTGTTTTTCTGAACATTGGCGTAGAACGTGTTTAAAAACTTCGGTCAAAGAAATAGTGGGTACGATTAAGTTTTTTGTATTTTCTATTGCAGATGCAAAGAAATGAGCATTACTCGCATTAGCAAAATATTCAAGCCAACCAGAAGAATCTACCACATTTTTCATGTTCTATCCTGATCACGCTCAATTTGCGTATCAATTCCTTTAAGGAATCCACGCATTTTTTTGATATCTTTCATAGGAACAAACTCAAGTCGGTGTTGGTAGTAAAAGACTTGTAGTTTTTCCCCTGGAACTAAATGAAGTGCTTTTCGAATTTCTTTAGGGATAACAACTTGATATTTTGGGGAAATAGTGACTGTTTGCATAAAGTAGACCTCATCGATGTTAATCTCGTATTACGTAATTATAATCGATAAAAATCCATAATGCAAGTTTTTAATACTATGTCGGGGGAGTTTCTATTTCCTCAGGCAAAAACGCGTCTAGCTCGACTTTTTCGATTTGGCCAAAGCGTTGGCTGATTTTGCGGGCGGAAGTGTGGACGTCGCTCACGTCGGTGTGGGCTTGTTCTATGTGTTTGGCCAAATTATCCATGCGTTTTTGGAAGCGGTCGAAGTCATTAGCGAGCAAGCGTAAGTGTTGTTGAATAATATGCACTTGCTTACGAGTGGCAGCGTCTTTTAATACAGCTCGGGCAGTGGTCAAGACAGCCATTAGAGTGGTAGGTGAGACTAACCATACTCTAGCACGTTGTGCGAATGCAACTAACTCTGGATAATGCGCATGTATTTCTGCAAAAACAGCTTCGGCAGGAATAAACATCATAGCACCGTCGGAGGTTTCCCCCGGGATAATATATTTATCCGCAATATCTTGTATGTGCTTGCGGATATCAATTTTAAATTGTTGCTCTACTTGGCGTTTTTCTGATTCGGGTAATACTTTTTCAGTCAAAAGCCTGAAATTTTCTAGAGGAAATTTTGCATCGATGGCAACATTACCTGAAGGTTCCGGTAAAAACAACATACAATCAGGACGTTTACCGTTACTCAGTAAATGTTGAAAAGAAAAATGTTGTTCAGGAATCATATTGTGTATCAAACCAGAAAGTTGGACTTCACCGAAAGCGCCGCGCGAGCGTTTGTCGTTTAAGACTTCCTGTAGGCTGACGACATTACTGGATAATTCGCTAATTTGTTTTTGTGCGGCATCGATGAGTGCGAGTCGTTTTAAAATATTGTTAAAAGTTTCAGTGGTTTTTTCAAAGCCACTGGCTAAGCGTTTTTCCACTTGTTCGTTGATTTCTTTTAAGCGGTTGTCTGTGGTTTGCGTGAGAGTATCTAAACGTTTACCGAGTTCATGAGAATAATCGGTTAAAGATTCTTTCACAGTTTGTCTTGTTTCTTGCATGCCTTTTTGTAAAGTGTCTTGCAGGATTTTGAGTGTTTGTAAATCCTGGTGTTTGTTTTGTTGGCGTAGGTAAATAAAAAGAAACAGGATAATGGATAGGGCGATAATAATTTGTAAAATCATAAAAAATTCCTCAGCTGTTCAAGTGGTGTTGTTGCGTAATGAGTATCCATGCTCACCGGCTTGAGTAGTATTTAAATGTTTACGCAACAACGTCTTTTTAAAAAGGGATTTATATGGTTACCCCAACCGCATAAAATCATTTACCAATGCTTGGATAAACAGTGCAAGCAACAATAAAATACCTATGCGGAAAAATAACAATTGCCATTTTTCTGCTAAGGGTTTACGAAAAACCAATTCTATCATTTGAAAAAAGAAATGTCCGCCATCTAATCCAGGGATAGGCAAAATATTAATAAACCCAATCGCAATACTTAGAAAAGCAATAAAACTTAAAAACGGAATAATGCCTTGAATAAACGAATGACCAGCACTTTCAAAGATGGTAATCGGGCCACCTAAGCTTTGTAGGGAAATTTTCCCGGTTACCATTTTTTGCATGATGACCCAATTAAGGTGAATGTAAGTAAAAGTTTCGTCAAGCGCGCGTTTTAATGCTTGACCGGGTGGATATTGAATAGTGCGCACCAAACTTTTAGGCCAGGTGAATTCAGGGCTGATGCCTAAGTAACTGGATTTTTTAAAAAACAAAAATCGTTTTTCGCCTAATGTTACAAGAAGCGCTATTTTTTTCCCCTGTCGTTGAATTTGAAAAGGTAATGTTTCGCCTGCATGGTTAGCAATTATTACTGTGAGATCTTGCCAGTCATCAATTTTCTGATGATTGATGCTTAGAATTACGTCGTTTTTTTTCAAGCCGGCAATAGCTGCAGGTGAATTGGCAAGAATGGTGCCGATTTTTGCAGGAATAACAGGCATATAAGGAACAATACCTAAACTTTTCAATGGATCAGGTTTGAGATTATCCATTTCCCAGTCATGCAAATTTAAAGTATGTTCGCTGATGGTGTGATTCAGTGTTTGCGTGGTAATTTGTAAAGTATTTTTGTCTCCCATGCGAGGTAAAAGACGCACAATCATATCTGACCAGGAGTTAATCGTTTTGTGATCGAATTGGATAATTTCTTGTTGAGGTTTTAATCCGGCATTTGCTGCAATAGAGTGTGGTGTAATATCGCCAATAATAGGCGCAAGAGAGGTAAAGCCAATGATGAATAATAGCCAATACAATAACGCAGCAAAAATAAAATTAGATAAAGGCCCAGCAATCACAACTAGTACGCGTTTATAAAGAGGTTGGCGATTGTAGGCATAGGCTAAATCTTTTTCGGCAACCGTGCCTTCGTTTTCATCCAGCATCTTTACGTAGCCGCCTAAAGGAATCGCGGCAAAAACATATTCCGTACCCGATTTATCATGCCAAGAAAAAAGCGCTTTGCCAAAACCAATGGAAAATTTTAAAACTTTAATATGTTGTAACTTCGCGGCAATAAAATGTCCGAACTCATGTATACCGACTATGAGCAGGATGGTGAGTATGATGCCTAGAAGAGATAACAGAACGTTTAACATGTGTTCTAAAGTCCTTGTGATGGTAATGGGCAAAATGACGTGACTTACTGCGAATATAAGGATGATCAGGGTCAATGGCCCTGACATCAACGTAAGCAGTACCATGTCCTAACATACCGAGTTTTTTGGCGGCAACATAGGATAAATCAATAAGACGATGAGATTCAAAAGGGCCTCTATCGTTGACTTTGACGATGACTTTTTTGTGATTAGCTAAATTGGTTACTTCAACATACGTTGGCAGCGGCAAACTTTTATGAGCAGCTGTCATTGCTAGCATATTATAATGTTCACCGTTGGAAGTGTGACGTGAGTGAAATTTTGTGCCGTACCAAGAAGCGATACCGCGTTCTTCATAGTTTTTACTGGTGGGCAACACATAATAACGTTGGCCGAAAACATAATAAACGGGTTTGTTGCCGTATTTGCTTAAAGGTTCTTTTTTAGGAACCGCGTTTGGAATTTTTGTTTCATCGACATAAAAAGATGGCGGGCCATCTTTGCGGTGAGTTGCGCAGCCGCTGAGTAAAGTGAGAAGAATAAAACATGCCGCAAGAAGTAACTGACTCATATTAATATTTTTATGCATTGTCTAATCTCGTCCTTAATGAACTGATGTAATAACTTAATTGGAATACCGTCATGGCATATAAATTACTTGGATTATATGCTTTAATCACATCAAAATTATGAAAACCTAACCAATATTGATTACGATAATAACCTTGTAATGGAATCAAACGTGCAGATAAATCATCTGGCACTGTTGCTTCTGGTGTTATGCCGTAGCGTGAAAAATCTGTGACAGGAATCATTTTTGTGGAAGTATTTGTTTTCATAAGTTCTTGATAGTGGTAGCCGTTGATAGTGGCTTGTACGGCGACGGGTTGATTCGTTTTCCAACCGTGTTTTTTGTAGTAGTTGGCAATGCTTGCGATAATATCACCTTCGTTGTGTGATAAATCGATGTGTGTATGTCCGGTATAGCTCACGGCAAAATAACGGTAGCTACTAGGCATAAATTGCGGTTGACCGATAGCGCCGGCATAAGAGCCCATGACTTTACGTGGATTTAAATGTTGTTCACGGCACAACAATAAAAATTCTTCTAGTTCTTGACGAAAAAAACCAGCGCGAGGAGAATTGCTAAAGCCGATGTTGGCCAGTGCATCAATGACGGGGTATTCACCTGTATTTTTTCCATATTTTGTTTCAACACCGATAGTTGCTACGATAATACTGGCTGGGACACCGTATTTTTTTTCGGTGGCAGTGAGGATAGTGGCGTATTTGTTCCAAAATTGTGCGCCTTGGCGGATACGGGATTCCGTGATGAAAAGCATTTGATAAAGATACCAGGGTTTTTGTTCCAGTGGTGCTTTCACACTTTTAATGATGCGTGGGCGAACTTTAATCGTACTAAACAGTGCGGTCAGGTCATTTTGTTTAAAATGATGTTTTTTAACCATATGATTAATAAAATTTTTCACATCAGTTCGATTAGCAAATGTGGTGCTAGCGGTACTCGCAGTCGCGAATAATAATAAGCTCAATCCTAATACTATTTTCTTGATCATTTCTATCAATCCTACGTAGTCAGTAACTTTCTGTGCATTTGAATGGACATTAGGATACCGAAACTTGCCATAAACGTCACCATTGATGATCCACCATAACTGATTAAAGGTAAAGGAATACCTACTACCGGTAGTATGCCTATTACCATGCCCATATTAATAAAAAATGAGACAAAAGTCGTTAGTGTTAAACTGCCGGCCAATAAACGGGTAAAAGTATCTTGAGCATGCATCGTAATATATAAACCGCGTGCTATCATGAGCATGAATAGAATAATCAAAATGATACTGCCTAAAAATCCAAATTCTTCACCACAAACAGCAAAAATAAAATCAGTGGAATGCTCTGGTAAAAAATGTAAATGTGATTGTGTCCCAGCCAGCCAACCTTTGCCAAAAAAACCACCAGAGCCTATAGCAATTTTTGATTGGATAATATGATAACCTGTTCCTAGTGGATCTCTTTCTGGATTAAAAAAAGTGAGTACGCGTTGTTTTTGATAGGTATGCATAAAATGCCAAGCAATAGGTGCAAAAACAACAAATACAGAACTGAGTATGGCAACAACTTTGAAGCGTAGGCCTGCAAAAAATAACACACTGGCGCCTGCAACCGCTAATAATATGGCGGTGCCGAGATCAGGTTGTTTAGCAGTGAGAACAACGGGAATTAGAATAATCACACAAGCCTGCCAAATGGTTTTACCCGATATAGGTAAATGCAATTTATGACATTGCCAAGCCAGACACATAGGGATTGCAAGCTTCATCATTTCAGAAGGCTGTAAATGCAATATCCCTAAATTCAACCAACGTTGTGCACCTTTACCTATGTGTCCTACTATTAATACGGCGACTAATAAAACAAGTGACAAGCCATAAAGCCATGGTGCCCAGCGTTGATACGTGGTTGGTGTAATTTGTGCGAACAATATCATTATAAAAAGTGCAAAACCAATGTGTAGTAATTGCTGCTGCATGACTTGTAGGTTTTGATTGCCAGCGCTATATAAAATCAATAAGCCCATGCTGAGGAGTAACAAAACACTAGTTAATAAATAAGGGTCTATGTGCAAGCATTGCCATAGGGTGCGGTATTGGGTGCCGCTGTTTTTGGTTTGGAAACGGGTTTTAAAAAGCATAGTTTTTCTCGGGATTATTTAGTGTGTTGGGGGACCCCTCATGTTTTGCAGACGAAGAAACGTCGTCCCGCGGCTTGTCCGCGGGATCCAGAGTGTCTAGCCTGGATCCCGCGGACAAGCCGCGGGACGACGTTGTATTATTTGTTCTGGAAATCATGTAAGCATCTAAAACTTTTCTGGCAACAGTTCCTGCTAAGTGACTGTTTTCTACAACCACCGCAATCGCAATTTTCGGTTTATCAACGGGTGCAAAAGCAATAATCAGCGAATTATCGCGTAAATATTCTGGCATATTATCTTGGTTAGCGCGTAGAGTGCTTTCACGGCGATTGACTTTTTGTGAGTATACTTGTGCAGTACCTGTTTTAGCAGCAATTTTATAGGTTAATCCCTGACTAAAACGATGTGCTGTTCCTTCAGGAGAATCAAATACATCTTGCATTGCTGTGATCACGGCTTCCCAGCTCTCTGAATTTAGATGAACAGGTGGGAGAGCGGTAGGTTTTCTTTTTACCCAAAGTTTTCCAGGAGTCTGTTGTGCCAGTACTAAATACGGCGTAAAACGTATGCCGCGATTTGCAATGGTCGCAACACCTGCTGCGAGTTGAAGTGGTGTGGTTTGCATAAACCCTTGGCCTATTCCTGAATTAAGTGTGTCACCAGGATACCAGGCAATGCCTTTCACTTTCTTTTTCCAGAGGGGGGAGGCGATATTTCCTATTAATTCATCATCGAGATCAATATCAGTGGCTTTACCAAAACCGAATTGTTGTAAAATAGCATCAATACGTTCAATCCCTAACAAAGAAGCAAGATGAAAAAAATAAGTATCACAGGAACTGACAATAGCTTTATGTAAATCGACAGTGCCATGACCTTGATGTTGCCAATCATGAAAATAGTGCGTACTGTTTTTTAAACGAAACCAACCCGGATCAAAAATAGTATCCTCTGCGGTGACGACACCTGTGTTTAATCCTGCTAAAGCAATAAACGGTTTGATAGTCGATGCAAAAGGATAAAGACCATGTACTGTGCGATCATACAAAGGATGATCGGGTGATTGTTGTAATGCCTGGTAATCTTGGCTGCGAATACCTTCGACAAAAAGATTAGGATCAAAATTAGGAACGCTTGCCATCGCGAGCACTTGGCCTGTGCTAGGATCAATGGCAATGACTGCGCCGCGATGGCCTGCGAGTGCTTCTTCAGCAGCTTTTTGTAAATGACTATCCAAAGTGAGATAAAGATTTTTTCCGGGAATAGGATGTATTTGGTTGAGTACGCGTACAGGTTCCCCGCTGGCATCGGTTTCTGCTTGTTGGTAACCGACGGCGCCGTGTAATTCATCTTCGTAAAATTTTTCGATGCCGGCTTTGCCTATGTAATTACTGCCGCTATAGTTGCTCGTGTCTATTTCTTTTAATTCGTCGAGATTAATGCGTCCTACGTAACCTAAAACATGGCTGAAGCTTTCACCTTGTGGATAATGACGCATCAAGCGTGCTTTAACAATAGCACCGGGAAAACGATATTGGTTTTCATAAAATCTCGCAACTTCCGCTTCTGTTAAATGTAATTTCAAAGTGAGTTCATCAAAACGGCGGTGTTGTTTTAGTAGGTGTTGAAATTGTGCAATGTCGGTGTCTGACAGAGCAACAATTTTTGCAAGGTCGGCCAGCATTTTGGGAAAACTTGCAACTTTATAAGGGACAATATCCAAACTGAAAACAGCCGTATTTTCTGCAAGTAATAAACCGTTTCTATCGTAGATTAAACCGCGTGTGGGTTCGAGGGGGATGAGGTCTAGCCAATTCTTTTTGGATAATGTGGTGTATAGCGTATGTTGTGCTAACTGCATAAAACCTAAACGCAAGATTAAAATCAGTGCCAGTATACCCATCATGACCAATGCAGTCAGAGATCGTTGGGTGATCAAACGAACTTCGAGATGGGTGTTTTTGACCGGACTGTATTTATTGGGCACGTTAATCTTTCCCTTAAGCGGTGTTGCATCGAGCCGAGAAGTATAACGCTAATTAAATTTATAGCCAAGATTTAGCATAATAGGAACAGTAATTCCCGCATTCCAGCGGCAAAGTGAACCATTAGAATAGTGTAACACGCTGATACTGCTATAAAATCGTTCTTCTTTGCCGTAAGTCATGCCTATGCCTAGCTGATCTTGAAAAGCAAAATGCATGCCCAGGTTCCTGCCATCGATACGTGTACGCGATAAATAGCTAGGGCCTATGCTGAATTCTACATAAGGGGAAATAGTTGGGACTTTCTGTAAATAATAACGCAAGACGGGTGCAACGGCGATGCTATTCAGGGAGTGATTAGGGCTGTTACTGGTGATCCACCAATGTCCTGCACTGGTGTCTATATAAATTTGTGCGCTTTTCCAAATCCATGATTCAGGTTGAAACCAGTAGGCGGCGCGTATGCCGTGTAGATTCGTAGGATCTTTGGGAAAAATCACATAGGAGAGTGTGGCGCCGTGTTGGTAGGAAAAAGCAGTAGTGGAACACAGTGACAGAAATAAAAAAAATAGTTTTCGCATGGAGCAGCGTTGTCCCTAACCCTGGAAATCAGGGAGCACTATACAATATCTATTCTTCATTGTCATCACGCTCGGGATGACATGGGTCACTTTTTTATTTTAAACCCAATTGCCTGCAAGCGACTCGCAAGATTCGGATGCGTAGAAAAAGCATCCGCTAAAGACGACATAGGCTCAATACCTGCTTGCACAGGATCGAAAATATAAGCTTCGCGACGCACATTTTCATGAGGGGTTTGTTGATACTCGGCACTGTATTTATCACTATGGTCTGCATGGTCGCCTTGAATTTTTAATAAGGCGTTTGCCAACGGTTGATTGTCGCGTAATAACTCTACTGAACCTGCATCCGCCATGTATTCGCGCGTGCGACTGAGATAGAGCAATAATAAAATATTTACAATCGGCAGCAAATAACGCAGTAACACGATAATCGTTGCCAGTGAATTACGTGAACGACCATTATCATCGCTACCGCGTGAAAAAATCACGGAATAAAAACACATATCCAATACCATAATAATTAAATTAGCCAACACAGAAGCCATCAGTGTTAACTTAATATCTAAATGGCGGATATGACTGAGTTCATGAGCAATAACCGCTTGTAATTCCGAGCGATTTAATTTTTGCATGAGGCCACGGGTGACAGCAATCATAGCAGATTTTTCACTGTAGCCGCTGGCAAAAGCATTCATGTAATCGGCATCAATAATAAATACTTTTGGCATGAAGCGTAAGCCTGCTGCGATTTTCATTTCTTCGACAACATTGTAGAGTTGTTTCTCTTCTAGTGTTTGCGCGGTTGTGGGGGTGATTTCATGATATTCAGTGCCTAGCAGCATTAATTTATCATATAAAATAAATGTCACGAATAATGAAACCGCCGCTACTGCTAACATGATGAGTGTCACTAAGGGAAAAATTTTAAAACTAACAAGACCCATAAATAATTGTGAATAAGTCGCATCGGGATAATGTCCAGCATTAATATACATATCCACTAACATACCAATCAGAAACAAATCGACATCCAGTTGGATAGACGCTTCAAAGTCTTTGAATCACTCATTAATGTTGTCAAAAAATACATGGATTATGAACAAACAACATTAAAAGATGTAGTCGCTCTCCGTAATCAAGCACAACAAGCAAGCGCCCGCG
>Ga0207093_1020_pt1 | contig 38973 bp, 39 predicted proteins | sample Alteio_BWMinHeat_89_FD_153519 | JGI IMG/M metagenome (GOLD analysis project Ga0207093, IMG submission 153519) | Enriched cells from forest soil in Barre Woods Harvard Forest LTER site, Petersham, Massachusetts, United States -... | ecosystem: Environmental > Terrestrial > Soil > Temperate forest >... | reverse complement strand
GGATCTGGGCAGATGTAGAAAGAGGAATGCCCGCTATGAGCGCTGCGGCAAGTGCAGCAAGAATGTTATAAATATTGAACCTGCCGATGAGTGTGGAACGGATCAGGACGCCATCCACTTCGAATTGCACGCCCTTGTCCGTCAGCTGGATATTCACAGCGCGCAGATCGGCTGCATTATCGATGCCATAGGTGAGCGAGCGCGCTTTAGTCACTAGAGATGCCGAAGCGGGGTCATCTGCATTGAGAATGGCACAGCCGTTTGGCTTTAGTGAAGCAAAGAGTTTTGCCTTGGCTGCCAAATACTGCTCCATCGTCTGATGGTAATCGAGATGCTCGTGGGTCAAATTCGTGAAAATGGCGCTGTCGAAGTCGACCTGCTCTACCCTCCCCTGATCCAGAGCATGGGAACTGACCTCCATCACTGCAGACTTGCAACCCGCTGCGACCATTTCAGCAAGCAGCTTATGGCACGTGATCACATCCGGAGTGGTCAGCTCGGAACTAAAAGCGTTTTTTCCTATGATCCATTCGATCGTGCCGATCAGCCCGCAATTCTCGCCGAGTAGAGCACGCACGAGGTAGGCTGTCGTGGTTTTTCCGCTTGTCCCCGTGATTCCAACCATGTGCAGTTTACGCGAGGGATGCTGGTAGAAAGTTGCAGCTAGCTCTGCTTCGATCTTGGAGGGATCGGGGTAGATAATCTGTGGGATATCTAAGAAAGGGTTATAGAGATCGGTTAGCACTGCGGTTGCACCGGCGCGCAGCGCTTCAGGAATAAAATGGCAGCCGTCGTGTGAACGTCCTTTTTTGGCAATGAAGAGCGTGCCGGGGCCGACCTGCTTAGAGTTGGCAGTTAGAGCGGTGATCTCCACCTCTTTTGCGCCTTTTATTGTGAGGCCGGGAATGTCCCTAAAAAGATTTTTTAACTTCCGTTCCATTTATCATACAACGATTTCAAAGCATTCACTTCTGGTAACCAGAGTTTTTCGGCGGGATCATCTGGTTCCACACCGAGGTATTTCAACGCGCGCTCGCCGATCTTGCTAAAGCAAGGGGCAGCGCAATTACCGCCGTATTGATTCGCCCCAATCCCGGGGATAATCTTAAAGGCGGGTTCATCAACCGCGACGATCAGCACAAAGCGAGGGTTTTTGGCCGGAGCAAAACCGATAAATGTCGAAATATGCGTCTTTTTCGAATAGACCCCATTCACAATCTTCTCGGAAGTGGAGGTCTTCCCGCCTTCGCTATAGCCGGGAATATCGCCTTTGCTCGCCGATCCCCCGGGTTTTGTCGTAAATCGCATCGCCGTGAGCACTTCTTCAGAAATAGTCGGCTCTAAGAGGCGTTTCGGCGTTTTTTTAGCTAGCGAATTGCCCAGGTCATAAATGACCTCCTCTCCGCGCATTATCCTTTTCACCAGCGTCGGTTTCACATCATAGCCACCGTTGGCAATTATGGCAAAGCTGCGTAGCATCTGGAAACTATTAGCTAAAATATTATGCCCCATTGCCATGGAATAGGGAGTCGGCGCCGACCATTCGAGCTTTCCATTGGGATGGAGCTTACCCGGCATGGGCAAAAGGCCAGCGCTTTCTGAAGGAAGCTCGATACGCGTCTTAACCCCAAATCCAAAAACATTGTGGAGCGTAGAGCGGTACCACTCCGCGCCGAGCTGTTCGATGATCCGCTGCACCATCTTCGCCATATAGACGTTCGACGATTTCTGCAGCGCCATGTACATATTGAGGTAGCGGTGAACGCGCTTGATATCTTTCAAGATCTTCGTGCGCCCGGGAAAAGTACAGGGAACGGTGCCCACTTTTTCTGTAGTGGTAAATAGCTGCGGCTTTCCCCTCTTGCGCAGCTCTTCGTTGGCCATAAGCGCAACGGCGACGGTAATTGCCTTAAACGTCGAACCCGGTTCATAGGGATCGGTCACGGCCTTTACTTTTGTGTCCTCTAGAAGAGCAGGATTGTTAAAATATTTTGGGTAGCTCCGCGGATCGAAGAAGGGATATTGCGCAAGAGCCAGCACTTCGCCGGTGTAGGGATCCATGATGATCGCCCAGCCACCTTTTGCTTCGCTCTTCACTACCTGCTTCTCGATCTCTTCTTCAGCTATCGCTTGCAGGCAGTGGTTCACTGTGAGAGTGACGTCGCATCCATCTTCAGGAGGAGTGATCACTCTACCCATATCCATTTCATGGCGCGGCGAGCGGTAGAAAAGGCGGCGGCCCATTTTGCCGCGCAAAACGGGATCTAATATGGCTTCTAACCCACCGGTGGGAATCGCCGCTTCCGTCTTCTCGTCGCGCTGCAGCCTCACGGTGTGCAGCACCTGTCCAAGCGACTTACCGAAAGGATAGGAGCGCAAGTAATCCTGCACGAAAAAGAGCGCGTTCGAAGCGAGCTTCTTCCTTCTCGCATAGGCGCGCCACCAGGCCTGGATCTCATCTTTGGCAGGAGCGTCGATCCACATCGCGATTTTGCGGCTGCGCGACTTCTTTTCAAACTGCAGGCGCATCTTTTTGATCTCTTCGCCTTTCAGATGAAGCAGCAGCGCAATCTGGCGCGCAATCTCATTGCGCGAAGCCGCGGGAATACTCTCTGGATCGATGTAGAGATGGAATTTGGCGACATCGAGCACAAAAGCTTGTTTTGCCTGCGGGTGGCCGAGTTTGATGTCCGTATTGGAAAAAAAGAGCCCGCGCCTAGGCGGCTGCTTGACGACTACTTGATGCTGAGCGCTAGCGCGCGCAGCCCACTTATCATGTTCTACGACCTGGATGCGGAAATATTGCAGAATCAGCAGGCAGAAGAGGCCAAGGAGAAAGAGAGCGATGCCCAGAAGACGTCTTTGGCTAGTAGCAGGAAGAATAAATGCGCTTTTCGATTCAGGTGCGGGCATGTAGAAACTGTATTAATATTAATATTTAGTTATGCGAAAGGCGCATCGCAAGTGTCGGCGAGCCACCTTTGCCCGCTTTTTCTTGCGAAGTAGCTGTGGCAAATTGTTCGGCGCGCTGGACGGTTACCACCTCTTTCAAGGAGGGAAACTTGAGATGAGCAAAGGCTTTATCGCGGGCAAGCGAAAGCAGGTTTTCAGGGCTCTCAAACTGCTGTATGGCAAATTGAAGACGCACATTCTCCTCTTGCACGCGTTTGAGTTCACATGAAAGTTGAGGGATATGGATGCGCAGCTCTGTTAACTGATTCTGCATGTCGAGGTAAGAATAAAGACAGATCGCAAAAAAGAGAAGGCAAGAGATAACACTTATAATTGCAGCTCTCATAGTTTCTCCGCCAAACGCAGTTTTGCACTGCGCGCTCTAGGGTTTTTAAATAGTTCTTGCCGACCAGCAATCAGCGGCTTTTTATTGATCAGCTTGAGCACGCCTGTCGCCTTTTTGCCCAGTGGGGCAGCTTGTCTGAAAATGTTCTTCACAATGCGATCTTCTAAGCTATGGAAGCTCATCACACCGATTCTGCCGCCTTTCTTCAACCAGCCGATCGCTTTGGGCAGCGCTTCTTGTAGGGATTCGAGTTCGCGGTTGATAAAGATGCGCAGTCCTTGAAAAACGAGCGTAGCGGGGTGGCGCTTCATCTTCATCCCCCTGCTCAATGCAGAGGCGATCACTTCAGCGAGCTGTTTTGTCGTTTGGAAGGGAGTCTTTTGACGCGCTTGGACAATCGCACGCGCCGCTTCGCGCCAGCGCTTCTCTTCGCCGTAAATGCGCAGGAGTTCACCAATTTTCTCTTGGGACCAGTGGTTGACGATCTCTTTTGCAGTCAGCGGATCGTTCTGATCCATGCGCATATCTAGAGGACCTTCTTTTGAGAAGCTGAAACCTTTTTCACCTTGATCGAGTTGCATAGAAGAGACTCCTAAGTCAAAAAAAAACCATCGACAGCATCAATTCCCCTCTCCGTGAGGTGAGAATCGAGGTCGGAAAAATTACCGTGTACAAAATCGACTTTCCCACTCCAGGGCTTAAGCGTTTTTTTAGCAATCGCTAGAGCTCCGGTATCGCGGTCTACGCCGATGTAGCGCTCAATTTCAGGATGCGCCTCTAAAATCTGAGCGGCGTGTCCACCGGCTCCGAGTGTTCCGTCGTAAAAAACTTTAATCTGCACGGGTTCAAACGCAGTGAGCAGTTCGCTTACCATGATCGGGATATGGTCATTCGAACTCACAGCAGCCGTCTCCCCCGTCATCTAAAAGCGCGAACGCCTCTTCAGTCATTTTAGCCAGGTCATAATCGCCTTTTCCGCCCAAGAGATCGGAGAGCTGAGCGTCGTAGCGCTCTTTAGGCCAGATTTCGATCTTGTTAAGGACGCCGGCGATGACGATTTCATTCTTGATTTCCACGGCTTTCTTCAGCGTCGGCGGCAGGATCACGCGGCCGATTTTGTCGCATGTCGTCTGGTGCAGCGTAGAGAAGAAAAGGGTGAAGAACTTCTGGAATTTGCCTATGTGCTGTTTGGCTTGGAACTTGGCGACGATGCGGTCGATATCGCTCTGGCGATAGATCGCAAGACAGCCTCCTAATCCTAAGGCGATGCTGAATTGGAGAGCGCCATTTTCCACCAGGCCAAAACGCATATTTTGGGGCAGGACAAAACGGTTTTTGCTGTCGAGTTTCGCAGATACAGAACCACTAAAAAAGAAGCGAGTCATCGCATTTCCACCGTTTCCCACAATTTAACAACCAAATGGCAATGTTCGCAATCCATTTTGCAAAACACACCCACAAATTACAGTAAATCAACGGCTTGCAGCCGGTGGTAATCGGTGGGATTAAAATAATTACTTGATTATTTAACACTATAATCCGATAGAGAAGGTATGGCTGATTCGATTTACAACTATAATCTCCCCATTGAGGCGCACACGCGCTATGCCCAAGACAGGCAGATCCTCGATGAGGCGCTCCTAAAAGATTCCGGCAACATTCCCTATCGCACCCGCATAGAGGTCACCGAGCCGGTTTTCTCCGAATTTGATACGCTTTTTGAACTCAACAAAAGGCGGGCTCCATGGGGAGAATTCGCTCCTCCACCCGATGTTTCCAAGTCGAGAAGAGTCTTTGCGGAGACCACTCTTCCCCGCCTAGGCTCCCCTGACAAGCAGGAGGTCCAGCTCCAAAAACTAAAGCAGATGGAAATCGGTGGGAAAGAGAGCCACCTCAGCGAAATCAAGCAGCGCGAAAAGCAGATTCTCATTTCTTTTTTTAACCAGATGAAGACCTCTGACATTTCCCAGGTTGAAATCAATTCGAAGCGCAATCAATATAGTAAAGGGTGAACTCTCTATGGCAGCAGAAGAATGGAAAGAAATTTTAGGATGGGGAACGGAAGAGCTGGATGATATCCGCTTTGTCGGCTACTCCTACCTTAAACAGGGCAAGTATGATCTTGCCCTCACCTTCTTCGAAGCGCTCGTCGTTCTCAATCCAACAAACAGCTACGATTTGCAAACACTAGGCGCACTCTATCTGCAGATGGGGAAAAATCTGATGGCACTCAGCTACATCGAACGCGCCCTCAAAGTGGATCCGACACATCTCCCTACCCAGCTCAATCGCGCGAAAGCGCTCTTTGCCCTTGGCTACAAGAAGCAAGCGCTGACGCAAGCGAAGAATCTGCAGATCGTTCCTAATCCGCACATCGCTGATCAAGCAACAGCGCTGATTCTCGCCTATTCATCTTAGGTTCATCTCCCCTTTTCTCAATGACTTATACTCTTCACTTGCCAGCTTTGTTTTTCGCGATAATAATGTGCGGAACATATGTTGACCAAAACGCCGAACCAGTGCTGGGAAGAGTTCCTCAGCGCCATTCAAGAGTGCTGCAGTGCCACTGAATTCCAAAACTGGATCGCACCGATTCACGTGCACGCAAGCAGCGAAGAGCGCCTCGTGCTGGAAGTGCCCAACATCTTCGTGCAAGAGTACCTTCTCGACAATTACAAGAAAGAGCTGGAGAACTTCATCCCCACCGATGCAGCAGGCGCACTTATGGTCACTTTTGTTGTGGCAGAAGTGAAAAAAAGCCGCGCAGAACCTGCTCCGACAATAGAAAGCGCACCTGCGCCTGTCGAAGGCGAACTTGTGCTCAACCCGCTCTACACGTTCCCCCACTTCATCGAAGGTCCCGCCAACCAGTTTGTCAAATCTGCGGCTCTTGGTGTCGCAGCTAAGCCCGGCAAGTCCTACAATCCCCTCTTCATCCACGGGGGCGTAGGTTTGGGCAAGACGCATCTTCTCCAAGCGATCGCGCATGAGATCCGCAAGAATCAGCGGCGAGCCAAGATGCACTACATCACGACGGAAGGTTTCATCAACGAACTCGTCGAGCATCTCAAATCTAAATCTATCGACAAGATGAAACGCTTCTACCGCACTCTCGACGTCCTGCTCATCGACGATATCCAGTTTTTGCAGAATCGCCCCAACTTCGAAGAGGAGTTCTGCAACACCTTTGAAGCACTTATTCAGCAGAACAAACAGATCGTAATCACAAGCGACAAGCCGCCAAGCCAGCTCAAGCTCTCAGAGCGCATCATCGCGCGCATGGAATGGGGACTCGTCGCCAGCGTGGGCACGCCCGATCTGGAAACGCGCGTCGCGATTCTGCAGCACAAAGCGGAACTCAAAGGTCTCTCACTCCCCTCGAAACTCGCTTTCTTCATCGCAGAACGCGTCTACAGCAACGTACGCCAGCTCGAAGGCGCGCTCAATCGCCTAGCTGCCTACAGCCGCATGATGGGCGTCGACATGAATCAAGATATTGTGGAAAAAATGCTCGGCGAACTCTTCCAGCCTCAAGTGGGCATGAAGCGTATCTCTGTGGAAAACATTTTGAAAAGCGTCGCTGCGATCTTCGATGTGCGCGTCACCGACTTGTGCAGCGCCTCGCGCTGTAAGAATGTCGCATTCCCGAGACAAGTCGCTATGTACCTTGCGAAAGAACTGATCAATGATTCACTCATTAAATTAGCTGCAGCATTTGGCGGAAAAACACACTCCACCCTGCTGCACGCATGGAAAAAGATCTCAGACAAAGCGTCTAAAGATGAGACTCTCCGCCGCCAGATCCAGATGGCGCGCCGCAATTTAGAGAATTAATCTTTCTTCTTCATTCCGATTGACACTTCGTACTGTTTCAATAACTCTGCGATTTTTGTATTTTGAATCGCTTGAGGGAGTGGAGGAGTGAAGTTGTCAGGACTCGTAATAAGATACTCCTCACAATTGCAGATAAACATGTATTGAAAGATGATGTACGGATACCGTTGAGTGCTTCTCTCTCTACAGACAAGTTGTATTTCTCTATTTCCCAAGGGAAATACGATGCTGTCTCCTTCTCTTATTCCTAAAAACAGCTTACCAGGCAACCAATTATCGATTATAATGTCGTTGTCTCCAGATATGTTGCCCTCAAGTTTTAGGAAGCCTCTATTTCGGGATATTGTGGAAGAGATGCCAATTCTAACAGAGGCAAGCAGTCCTCCTTCTGTACCATAATTTCCATGTCCTCGACCTAATTTATCATCGACATTCCGTTCTCCACATACTACTGCAGGTTCTCGAATAAGATATATGACGCCCTTAACGCGATTTTTTGCTCTTTCAAGCACTCCTAAAGAGTCTGAATCTATTATCTTGTCTACACAGTCGATCGTACACAAAGCACCGATAAGAGACTCTTTAAATGCGCGATAGCTCAACGTGCATGCTTTTAGAGGAGCTGTCGCTAGAAGGGCAAGAAAATCCGCAATTTCTTTCGGTTTTATCTTCTTAATATCAATATTGTCGTGCGGCTGATCTGAAATAAGGCATGCAGCCCCTTTAGATAGCTCTTTGACCTGAGCATCGTATTTGTTAATAAGTGTGGTGATAAACTTGTACCGTTCAACTAATACCGCTTCGGATACTAATTTAAATCGATGACAAACAATCCGTAAATTACAAATAGTTGTTAAATCGCACCAGTTGAATAACTCGTAGATCTTTTCATTAGGTAGTTCGAATATAGACATAGATCAAGTGATGAAAGTTAGCGCATATATTGCGCGAGGAGAGCCTTCTTGTAAAGTATCCGCTGCACAGCGCTCAGTGGTGGCCGTGACAACCACGCTCCACCCTGCTGCACGCATGGAAAAAGATCTCCGACAAAGCTTCTAAAGACGAGACTCTCCGCCGCCAGATCCAGATGGCGTGCCGCAATTTAGAGAATTAGAATTGGATCTTTTTCATTCCAAGAGAGTCCAAATATCCACGAAAGAACACTCTTATGCGCTCTTTTTGCTCTTCTCGAGAAAGGGGAGGAGTGTAGCTTTCAGGCCCAAAATCACCAGCAAGTGTATTCTGATTGTGCCACATTCTTATTTCAAAGGGGCTCCCACCATCCCTTGGACTCCCCATCTGTTTGAGTAGAAGTTTTATCTCTTTTCCACAGCAGGTAAAGGTGATGGTATCGCCCTCTTTTTTTCCTAAAAAAAGTTTTCCCGGCAACCATTCGTCAATAAAAAATGTCTTCTTATCATCCAAAGCCGGACCATGGCTCTTCCATTGTGCTCTGTTTGTATCATTGATATGGAGCTGAAATGAGGGGAGCAACCCTCCCTCTGTGCCGTAATTGCCATACTTACGACACCAAAAATCAGGCATCTCACTCCATTCACCGATCAGTGCGGTGGAATTGAGCATAAATGAAAAACAATCGGTCCTTACACGGTTTTGGGCTTTTGCGAGTACTTCTATAGAGCCAGCTTCCGTCAGTTCATCGGCACATGCGATCGTGCATAAAGAATCGATGAGCTGCTCTTTAAACGCGCTATAGCTCGATGTAAACGCTTTGAGGGGTGATTTAGCGACTAGGGCAAGATAATCCGCGATCACTTTCGGCATAATCTTCACTATAGTGGGATTGACAGGTGGCTGATCCGAAATAATGCACTCGGACCCTTTCGTCTTTTCTTTAACCTGTGCTTCATAGGTGTTCAAGATGGTTATGAGATAGCGACATTTAGTAGATAGCAATCCATTGGCATTTGATTTAAATTGCCGGCACACTAGCCTGACGTCTTTAATCGTAGCCAAATCAAAAAAATCAAAAATGCGCGAAATGAGTTCGGTGGGTAATGGGATTGTAGACATAAATAGCCTAATAATAAAAACAACACAATTATACATGAAGCTAAAATTAGATAGTAAATGTTAAGGCGTAGACCGCTCGTGGAGAGCCTTCTTGCAGCGTATCGGCACCGCAGCGCAAGGTGGTGCCCGTGACGATAGCGTCGTCTAGCAAAAGAATGTTCTTCTCCTCAATCGCCACTTCTTGTCTCCATGTAAAAATATCTTTTGGGAGCGCCTGTCTCTGTTCGTGGGAGAGTTGACTGCTGGAAAAGCCGCTGCTTTGCCGCTTGAGCAGGCGCTGCATGGGAATGGAGAGCATCGAGCTAAGGGCTTTTGCGATCTCTTCGCTCTGATTGAATCCGCGGATGAAGCGCCGCGTCCAGTGCAGAGGGATGGGGACGAGAATGTCGGGCGTGGGCCAATGAAGACGTTCTAACTGCAGAACCATGAAAGCGGCGATGTCGCGCGCGAGTTCGATGCGCCCGTAGGTTTTATACTCAGCGAGAAAGGAGCCTGCAGCGCCCAATCCTTCAAAGCAGGCTGCGAGGCGACGGATCGGACTGCTCTTTTGGCGACAGGTGGGACAGACTCCCTGCAACTGGTTGATCTCATGAAAGCATTTGACGCAGCGGCCTTCCGGATCGAGGAGCTCTAGCTCCTGGAAGCAAGCGTTACAGAGCGGCGCCTCTGCCTCCTGCTTGCAATGCACGCAAGCAGAGGGGCAGAGAAGGTTCATTATTCCACGCATACTTTAGGGTCTTGGACCGTGCCGCTGAGGGAAACGGTTTTGGATTCGCCCCCTGTGCGCACTTTGCCTGAAAATGCCCACTCGGGTTGCATCAGGAGTTCGCCCTCGACATCTCCTTCGAGCGCGCCGATCATTTTGCCGAGAAGGCTGGCGCCTTCAAAATGCGCATTTCCGATGAGTACGCCCTCTTTGGAAGAGCACTTAAAATCGCAGCGGGTGCTACCAAGAGCTCCTTTAATCGTGTCCCACGCAAGGGAGCCACTCTTCCACATGCCCTCTAAGAGCAGTTGATCTGCGCCGATCAGAAGGCGGCAGGTGCGCCCTTTTTCAAGCGGAGAGAGTGCAAGTTCGAGGCTGAAGGGTTCAGCGCCGATTTCACCGGTGAAGAGCGCGCGCTCATCCTTAATCTCCAAAGAGCAGGTGCCATTGATCTCTTGCATCGGCAAATTGGCGAGGCGCCCGACAGCAAAATGGCAGCCGCGTGCGGAAAGTTGGTGGTTCGCAAGGAGGTATTCCATATGGTCGCAGGAAAAATGGACTCCATCTGCTTCTAGATCGACCTGGGAAAAGATCCATCCCATCTCAGGTGCAAACCCGATGCGCACGGGCTCCGTTGCTGTAAATGCTCTGCCGGCATAACTTCCCTGCATCGCGAGGGTTGCGCGCATAGAGGGTCCATCCATCACTAGATCGCCTTCGCCGTGTAGCGCGAGCAGCTCATTTTTGATGTCGAGCTGTGTCATGCTAAAACCCTCTTTAGTAGCAAGGAGAGCGAGATCTCCCTTCCATCCTCCGGCAGTAAACTGCTTTAACTCGACTTTGCCTTTCTCGATAGAACCGGTGGGGATTGCTACGTCTCCAAATGGTGTCTGAGCAGATAAGCTAAAGTCAAACTCATGAGGATCTCCATGATTGACAAGGGAAAACTCAGCATCGATCCCTTCGATCGCGTTTAGTGTCGCATCGCGCAGCGGCAGATCGATCCTCAGCTCCTGGTCTTTGTAGGTGAGTTTGCATCTCCCTTGCGTCGAGAGGAGCAGGGGGTCTTTCTCGCCGATCAAAGGAGCCTTGAGTTCAAAGAGAGGCGATTTCAACACAAACTGATCGCATTGCAGCGACAGTTCGAGGCCGCCCTGATCAAAAGTGCCGAAGAGATCAAGTACACCCGCCATTTCCAGATCTTTGTGCACGAGTTTGATGAAAGGTTGATAAAAAGAGGGAGGCACGTGCTCTGCGCGCACCCAGCCATTTTCACACTCGGACAGGGTGGGAAACAGAGAGGGGCTGACAAATCCAAATTGCAGATTCAGCTGGCTCACATAGTCGAGCGAACCACTCACCTCCATACGCCCCTTTTTAAAGGTGAGATGAGAGGAGAGATGCGCTGCGCCGCTGGGCAAAGGAAGCCCGAAGAGTCCGGCGGCTTCGCAGTCGGCTTCGAGTCCGATCTCCCCTTTGAGACGTGCTCTTGGACCTGTGCAGGAACCTGCTAGCTTAACCTGATCGAGTCTGATCGCTCTGTCTGCTTTTTTCAAGGTCAGTTTTTCTCCGCTCACATCAGTGAGTTCGAGCTCTGAGAGGCGCTCTCCTTTAAAGATCGCCATGACCTTGCCCTTCACTGTCCCATTAGCCACTTTCCACGCCTCAAAAGCGGGATTAAATTGAGCAAGCAGACGGCAGCCCGCTTCAAGAGCGGCTGGTCCGCAATGGTAGAGCTCTGCCTCTGTCACGAAAACATCTGGATCGGGACTGCAGAGGGAGAGAAAAGCGCTACTCTTGTCGTTGCACAGAAGCGACGCATCGACCCAGTAGGTCTGATCCTCATGCAATCCCCCTTTGCCTTCGATGTTGAACCCAAGTCCATTGAATGAGCCGTTCACATTAAATGCGGGATCATTTTGCGGATCGATATCGATTTGACCCGACAGCTCGCTTAAGAGACCATCGTTGAATTGCAGCGAACCTTTTTGCACGATGAGCGAAGAGTGGATCTGCTTCCAGATCGGCAATTTTTCTGCGGGTTCTGTGTAGAGAAGCGTGCCCTCTAAGCGTTCTGCTTTCAGAGCGATATGCGCTTCGGGGTGCATAAGCTCGCCCCGCTCCCAGACGAATTGAGCAGAAAGCTCATCGAGCGCACCGTTTGACGAGAGCATCACATGGCCCTCGAGATCGAGTAGGCCTTGCGTCCCTTCCCACCCGCGCGGAAAGTGCGAGACAAGGAGGGGGAGCAGTTTGACGAGCTGCTGTGTTTCGACCTCTTGCATCTTCACTTGAGCGTGCAGCTGGCCATCGCGCATCTCAAAATGCGAGAGGAGAAAGGGGTGGCTGATCAAGCCCGGATCGAGAGAGACTTTAAGCGTTCCAAGTGCATCTTTTTCCGCAGAGCTTTCGAAGGTGAAATAGAAGCGCTGCTTGCCCATCTCAATGAGACCGCTCGGCACATCGAATTTAAGCATATAAAAAGTGTGAGGCATGAGCAGCTTCAGCAGCGGATGGAGCGCATGGCGCGTCAGATCGGTTTTGAGGAGCGTATTTTTAAATGTAAGCGAGGGACGCACCAAGACGCGATCGATCAAAATGAGATCTTCGCCCTGGCGGATGCGCACGCCGGATAGCGTGAACTTCCCATCTTGAAAGACAAGGCTTTCATATACCAGTTTGTCGCGAAGGACGTATGCAGCCCCTTTTTCCATCAAGGGTTTGTGAAAAATAAGAAGGCCCCAAGCAAAAAAAACGCCAAGAACCACGAAGAGAATATATTTTTTGCGCATGATAGAGTGCTCCGCCAATTAGGAGGTTAACTCGAGATATTGCTTATCATTTAACAATGTGTCAAGTTCGCTTGTGTCCGTCACGCGGATTTGGAAGAGCCAACCCTCTTTTTCGGGGCTCTGATTGAGGAGTTCCATTTCTGATTTTAGGCGCTCATTCACAGCGACAATCTCTCCGGAAACGGGGGCATAGATATCAGCCGCTGCTTTTGTCGATTCGAGGACTGCGACTTCCTCTCCGGCCTTTACTTTTTTTCCGACGGGCGGCAGTTCGACGTAGACGACTTCGCCGAGCTCTTTTTGGGCATACCGCGAAATGCCGACTGTACCAATGTCATCTGAAAGACTAATCCATTCGTGCGACTGGGCGAATCTCATTACTCCTCCACAAAGTTTAAGGTGCTCCACAAGCTGGGATGCTGCTCTATAGCGATATAGCGCGATGAGAGCGTGAAGTGCTGCGGCTCGCCACCCTGGCGATTAATGCGATAGGCAAATCCCATCTTCTTGAATGCTGTGGGATCATATCCGTGCAAACATTGCGAGGGAATAAAAATTTGTACCGCCCACTTGCGGCGCCCCACCTCTCCGTGCACCTTCAGATCATCGGGATTGCAGAGCGGGTGGGCATCTTCGGTGCGAAAGCGCGTGATCTCTTGTGCAATGATGCCATCCACTGCTTGAGGAAAAATCAGAAAGTGGTGGCAGAAACGCGTGGGAAACCCCGCATTTTTCATGGCTCTGGTATCGATGAAAAGCTCGACAGAGTCATGGATATCTTCAAAAGGCTTGCTCACTTCGACGTCGAAGCGCACTCCCTCTTCGCTATAGCCGGCATGCATAGTCGCAAAGGAGATCTCGTCAGCGAGCTCGCTAAAATCGGGCAGAAGGTGGCGCTTTTTTAGCTCGCGCTTTTTTTCTGTCGGGTAAAGCGGAAGCTCGAAAGCAAAACAACTACTGGGCAAAAGAGCCGAGATGTCATCTAGGGAAGCGCTCATTTGCAAACCGCATCAAACAGCTGAGCCACAAGCTTCTCTTTGGCTCTCGCCCCTAGCACAGCTTGAGCCTGTTCAATCTGTTCGGTGGAAGGAGTGCCCTCGCGCTTTTCGAGCAGCTGGAAAAAGCCATTTTCTTGCGGCTGGGACCAGCTCTGAAGCGCCATCGTCTGCGTTAATGGATAGCGCGCATCGGTGCGGTTCCACACCTCTTCCGATTCTACAAGAGACCAGGGAGAAGATGCGAGAGTTGCACCTGCAATAAGCTGCTGGCGCACGCGCTCTTCAAAGGTCACCAGCCAGCTCTTCGGCGCCTCTTCAGGTGTTAGCCCTCCCAATTTGTCAGCGTAGACTAGGGCTGCCAAGCGATCTTTGCTCTCTTCAAAAGGCGCTGGAGTTCCATCGCTGCGCTTCAAGAGACCCTTTTTGCTGATCGCCGGATAGGATGCTTCTAAAGATTGATCGACGAGGCGATCGAGCGTTCCATCGCTCGCCGCTTGTGCAAAAGGCACGATCTCCTTTTCGCCTGCGCCTATCACATGAACACTATAGAAAGTGTGCTGATCAAAGCTGATCTTGCCGAGGTCGCTCCCCTGCTGCAGAAGGTTTATCACGGCGCTTGCATCTGTAGCTCCTGCAAAAGGCAGCGTGCCGCCTTCTAAATGGATCACAAGCTCCTGCTCGCGGCGGTGCGCTTTTTGCAGCGCATCGTCTACCCATTCGGGATGCTCAGCAATCAGTTGAAGCCGGCTCCACTCATCCACTTTAAGGCGCATGGTTCCGTCTAAGCCTTCTAGGGCGGCATAGCGCTCTTCGCTTGTTTTAGCGGGTTTTGTGCGCAAGATGGGAAATTCCTCTGCAAGACGTGCAAAATGCGCTTCTACCAGCTCCCAATCCCACGTCTGTTTCAAACTCATGCGCGCGGAGAGCGCTGCAGCATCGACTTCTGCGATTTCCACTTGAAAGCGCTTCTGAACGAGCTGGGGGGACTTTTTTTCCACCTCTTGCACTGAGACGAATTCAGTGGGCAGATCGCGAGGACGGTGCTGCGGAGCGACCGCATCGAGGTAGCGCTCAAGCTTCAGCAGCGAGCGAAAATCTTTTAAGACAAGCTCTTCAGGAAGAGAAAAAAGGCGCACCTTCACCTCTTGGTGGGCGTAACCGACATAATCTTTAATCGATAGAGGATCGATAAAGACCGCGCTGCCCACTTCTTGCAGCATGCGATTGAAAGCAGAGAGCTTCTGCCAAAGAAAAATCGCGCGATTTTCCTCGACCCCAAGATATCTGAGCTGCATGTAGAAACAGTCGCGCCCAACAGGTGCGTTGGGGCGTCCACTAAATGCGCGTTCGGCTCCCTTCACTAGTTCAGTGAGGGCTTCATCTTTGGCAACGCCGTAGCCTTTCTGTTCAGCTAAAATGCCTGCATTCATGAGCGCACGTGAAGCTTCCTGCACAAATGCATTGCCAAACCAGTCTTCCATTTTCTGTAGGCCCGCGATGCTCAAATCGATTTGTCCCAGAGCCGGATCCTGCTGGATCCACGAGTATTGCTGCTGCTGGTAGTAGACGAGCTGTCTCAAGAGTTCAGGCGAAAAGCGCAGCTGAGCGTTATAGAGCTTAATCAGCAGAGCGACCTCAGCGGGGCCGCACGTCTCTGGTCCTTTGCGGATCTGATCTAAGAGAGAATTGATTTCTGGGGCAAACCTCTCCCAAACAGAAGCCGCGCCAACGAAAGAAGCTTGCGGATGGGCATAGGGTTGAAAATAGCGGATTTTGCGGTAAGCCATATTGAAAGGCTCTTGGAGCGTCATAAACGACTTCTCCGCTAGCTTGAGAGCAAGGCCCGATTCAAAGAGCTCCTCTTCGAGTAGAGAGCGGCCCTCATCTACCACACCCGTCTGCAGAAACATCATCACCGCGTGCACATCGCGCTCATTGATCTCTGCGCCATCGAGGGTCTGCCCCACGGCGACAGGGGTCTGATCCGGCTGTGTCATAAGAGAGCTAAACGTGCCGAAAAAGACGAAAGAGATCACGATGATAAACGTGACAAAGACAAAGAAGATTTTCTGGTGTTTACGGAAAAATTGGAGCATAGGATTCCTATTTTTAGGATCCTATGGTAGCGAAATGGGTGCATATTCCCCAAGAGGAAAAACACTGCCTAATTGCTTAAATTACTCATACTCTGTTTGATAGCATCGATTGTGCTAGAGGCTTTAGTACTGGCTTCCTCGGCACGGTATAGGTTAGACGTCCCACGCAAATAGCCGTTATCTGCTACTTTGAATTGGACCTCGCCTTTAACTGTATGATAGGCGGACTCGACCTTACCGACCCCATAAACAACCGGTGTGATTAAGGCGAGGAGGACAAACTTCCCGCTCTTCTTGCCTATATTGTCTTCAGGTTGAATAACTAAAGATTTAACGCCTTCATCTATTTTCCTAATTAACATACATACATTATAAATAATTTGTTAATAGTTTACAACTATTTACATTAATTAAAATAATTAATATTATTAGGGTAGAAGGCGTCAAGCCTTAAAGAGGAGTTATATGGCAAAAATTGATAAGAAATACATGCAAGATTTTGAGAAACTAAAAAGAGATTGGGAAAGGCTCAATGCAATGCCTAACTCAGAACATCTCAATCTTCTGATGAAAGACCTCCAGCAGTTCCAAAACGACCTGCGCAATATCCGCTTGTAATTTTCAGGACCCCTTAATAAGCCTTGGCGAATAAGACTCGACCAGGGCTTTTCTTTCCTGTAAATGGACAGATTCCTTCGCCTTGCTCACCGGGCACTTCTCCCTCCATCGGGATGCATCGCACCGTCACGCCGAGATCTTTCTTCACCTGCGCTTCGACTGCAGGATCGCGGCACCAGTGCGTATAGGCAAAGCCTCCGTGGATCTCAGGCTCTTCTTCATTCTTAGGCGTGAAAAAGGTGTAGAACTCTTCTTTCGAATCAATTTGCTTGATATTCTCGTTCCTGAAAGCAAGCGCTTTCTGGTAGAGAGAATTTTGGATGTCGTCGAGAATCTCAGGAAGTTCCGTTGCAAGTTCTGGGCGACCGACTGCACGCGTCTCTTTATGAGGGCGATCGCGCCGGGCGACCATGACATTATTCGCTGCAATATCGCGCGGGCCCACTTCAATGCGGATAGGAATTCCCTTCTTCACCCACGACCAGAGCTTATCGCCCCCGCGCATATCGCGCTCATCGAGGAGAACTTCAAGCTGCTTACCATGGTATTGCACTTCCCCGAGCTCTTCAGCCAGAGAACGGCAGTATGCGAGAACATCGGCACGGGTCTCTTCCTTATGGAGAATCGGCAGGATCACGACGTGAGCCGATGCAATTCTGGGAGGCAGAACAAGACCATCGTCATCGCCATGTGTCATGATAATAGCACCGATGAGGCGGGTTGTCATACCCCACGAGGTCGTCCAACCAAACTGTTCATTTCCCTCTGCATCGCGGAAGCGGATTCCAGATGCCTTAGAAAAATTCTGTCCAAGGAAGTGAGAGGTTCCACATTGTAATGCTTTTCGATCCTGCATCATCGCCTCTATCGTAAAAGTCGACTCCGCACCGGGGAAGCGTTCGTTTTCGCTTTTCTCTCCTTTAACCAGAGGCAAAGCGAGATATTCACGTCCAAAATCTGCGTAGAGATCGAGCATCTTGCGCGTTTCTTCCAGAGCTTCTTCTCGTGTGGCGTGCACCGTATGGCCCTCTTGCCAGAGAAATTCTGCGGTGCGGAGGAAGAGGCGTGTGCGCATCTCCCAGCGGACGACATTGCACCACTGGTTGATGAGGAGCGGCAGATCACGATACGAGGTAATCCAGCGCGAAAACATCTCTCCGATAATCGTTTCGGAAGTGGGGCGGACGATGAGCGGTTCTTCCAGGGGTCCAGCGGGAATGAGTTTTCCCTCTTTATTGAGTTCTAGGCGATGGTGCGTGACAACAGCGCACTCTTTGGCAAATCCTTCGACGTGTGCAGCCTCTTTCTCCAGGAGGCTAACGGGGATAAAAAGAGGGAAATAGGCGTTCTGGTGGCCGGTGGCTTTGAACTGTGCATCGAGAATGCCCTGCATGTTTTCCCAAAGGCGATAGCCCCAGGGTTTGATCACCATGCAGCCGCGCACGGGCGAGTGTTCGGCGAGATCTGCCGCACTAATAACTTGCAAATACCATTCAGAATAGTTCTGCTTACGAGTAGGAGTAATAGCTGTTGTCATGGAGACAATGGTCTCACACGCCCGCTTCTTCTGTCAAGAACCTATCAAATACTTCTGCAGAAGCTGGCGGAAGATCTGTCTCCCCTCTTCTAGTGTCATGTCGTCCGGCAGAAGAGGAAATGTATGGGCTTTCATCCCCTCAAGCACACGCGTGCCAGGAAGAAGCAGCGCCTCAAGATATTCATCGGGCGGCATCTGCAAAGCGATGGTGCCCTGATGCAAAAATCCCTTCTTGCCTTGTCGTTGCGCAGCACCGGCGATCTTTCTCCCTTCCCACACCAGATCGTACTTCGTGGGCCGCGCCATACAAAAGCGCGTGGCGGCGCTGTCTAGTGCCAGAGCGTCTGTTGGGGTGAGTTGTAGATTCTTTCTGCCTAAAAATTCTTCAGCGGCCCGCTGGACAGCCTCATTGACAAAGCGGTAGTTCTCCAGCGTGTTTTGCGAAAAGTGAGGGCTGCTTGAAGGAACTAGGACGGAAAAGGCGATGTCCCAGATGTGAAAGACAACGCCGCCACCCGTCGGACGCCTGGCGAGCTGAAGGCCTCTTGCCCGAGCTTCCTCCATCTGCAAAAAGGCAGCGGGATCGACAAAGTAACCATACGTTGCACTAGGTCCCGACCAGTCGTAAAAGTGCAAGATGCACTGATCCTCCAGTGAACTAAACATTTCACTATCTAGGCGCATATTTTCTTGGGCGGTGCGAACGCCTGTGTCTAAAATTTTCCAATGACTCATAGGCCTTGCATTATTTCATAATAATGGTATACTTTCCTCAAAAAAACCGGAGGTTTTATGGCAGCTGATGTAAATAACATACTGAATCGTTTTGTGGGAAATGCGTTAATGGTCAATACAGGGGCTCTAGCTGATATTGCCCATGTTTATGTTACAATAAAAACAGCTGAAGCAATGCCCTATGGAAGAGTCTGGGCTTATATCGAGGGCTGGGTGGAGTTTGTTGAGCTCATTTTTCTTTCCACCATTCGCGCAATGGGTCATCTTTTTATGGCCTATCTCTCTTTAGCCGCAGCGGGTGTGCTCTTCATTTTTAGACTTGATGATCTTAGCGAGCAGACCTTTGAGTATTTTACGCATACTGCAACAAGGCTCGGCGTCGACGGCTGTGGCATCGCCATCGGATTTGCAGGCACCTTCTGCCCTCCTTTAGGGATGCTCGTTGCTGAGGAATTTTTAAAGGAAGTTGGCCAATCTTTAATACGCTAATTTCTATTGGGAGAGGCTGTCTGCCTCTCCTATTCTTGTCTTCTTTGCGATATTGCACTTGATTAACTAATCCCCGATTTGAGAAAAAGAGCCTAAGGCATAAAATAGCTGTGAGAGACCTTCCGCTGGACTGTCTCTGAGAGGGGTAATAATGATGTTCGATAAGTTCACTAATCGCGCTAAGCAGGTCATCAAACTGGCCAAAAAAGAAGCTCAGCGCCTCAACCACAACTACTTAGGTACTGAGCACGTTCTTCTTGGCCTGCTTAAGCTGGGTCAGGGTATTGCAGTCAATGTCCTGCGCAACCTCAATCTCGACTATGACACGGTACGCGCGGAAGTCGAGCGCCTCGTCGGCTTTGGTCCCGAGATCCAGGTCTATGGCGATCCCGCCCTCACCGGAAAAGTCAAAAAGGTCTTCGAATTCGCCAATGAAGAGGCGGCTAGCCTCAACCATAACTACGTCGGCACCGAGCACCTTCTCCTCGCTCTTCTACGCCAGACCGACGGCGTGGCAGCGCAAGTCCTCGAAAACCTTCACATCAACCTAAAAGATGTGCGCAAGGAAGTCCTTAAAGAGCTCGAAACGTTCAACTTACAGCTGCCGCCGATGGGCAGCATGGCGACTCCTTCTACAAGCGGCATGGGCGGACCTGGGGGTGCTAAACCTTCAGATAAAGCTCCTGTCACCGACAAGCTCCCCGCTTTGCGCGCCTACGGACACGATCTTACTGAGCTCTGCCGCGAAGGCAAACTCGATCCGGTCATCGGCCGTAAAGAAGAGGTCGAACGCCTCATTCTGATTCTCTGCAGACGCCGCAAAAACAACCCGGTTCTCATCGGGGAAGCAGGCGTGGGTAAAACGGCGATCGTCGAAGGGCTCGCTCAGGCGATTGTCCGTGGCGAAGTCCCCGACAACCTCGCGAAAAAGAAGCTCATATCGCTCGACTTGACGCTAATGATCGCGGGTACAAAATACCGCGGCCAATTCGAAGAGCGCATCAAAGCAGTCATGGATGAGATTAAGAAGCATGGCAACATCCTTCTCTTTATCGACGAGCTCCATATTATCGTAGGCGCAGGCGCTGCCGAAGGCGCGATCGACGCTTCCAACATCTTAAAACCTGCTCTTTCTCGCGGAGAAATCCAGTGTATCGGCGCGACAACTCTCGACGAATACCGCAAACACATCGAGAAAGACGCCGCCCTCGAGCGCAGGTTCCAGAAGATCCTCGTCTCCCCTCCTTCTATTGAAGAGGCGATCCAGATCCTGATGGGCCTTAAGCCCAAGTATGAGGAGCACCACAAGTGCATCTATACAGACGATGCGATCAAAGCCGCCGTCTACCTCTCTGACCGCTACCTGCCCGGCCGCTACCTGCCCGATAAGGCGATCGACCTAGTCGACGAAGCAGGCGCGAAAGCGCGCATCGCTTCTATGCTGCAGCCTGAAGACATCACCAAGTATGAGCAGCAGATCGAAGAGACGCGCATTGCAAAAGAAGATGCAATTGGCAAGCAAGAGTATGAAAAAGCGGCTAAATTGCGCGACACGGAGAAGAATCTGCGTGCCGAGCTGCAGCGCATCATCGAAGAGTGGGAAAACACCAAAGAACAGCAGAAAGTGATCGTCGACGAAGAGGATATCGCTGCCATCATCGCCAAACAGACGCGCATCCCTGTCACTCGCCTCACAGAGGGCGAAACGACAAAAGTGCTCAAAATGGAAGAGATCCTGCGCGAGAATATCATCGGCCAAGACGACGCCCTGCAAACAGTATGCAAAGCAATACGCCGTAGCCGCGCAGACATCAAAGACCCCAATCGCCCGATTGGAGCCTTTCTGTTCCTCGGTCCTACGGGTGTCGGTAAGACCCTGCTGGCCAAGCAGCTCGCCATCCAGATGTTTGGCGGCGAAGAGGCGCTTATCCAGGTCGACATGTCCGAATACATGGAGAAGTTTGCCGTCAGCCGGATGACAGGCTCTCCTCCGGGTTATGTCGGTCACGAAGAGGGCGGCCAGCTCACCGAACAGGTGCGTCAGCGACCCTACTGCGTCGTGCTCTTTGATGAAGTCGAGAAAGCCCACCCTGACGTGATGAACCTCCTGCTCCAGATTCTGGAAGAGGGACGCCTCACCGATTCGTTCGGCCGCAAAATCGACTTCCGCAATACCATTGTCATCATGACCTCCAACTTGGGAGCTGAACTGATCCGCAAATCGAGCGAGGTCGGCTTCAACGTCGGAGAGGGAATGATCGATTACAAGACGATGCAGGAGAAGATCGAGGGTGCGGTCCGCAAAGGCTTCAAACCCGAGTTCCTCAATCGTCTCGATGGTGTGGTGATCTTCCGTCCTCTCGACAAAATCCAGCTCATGCGAGTCATCGACCTGGAGATCAAGAAGGTTCAGGCGCGCCTGTCGCGCAAAAATATCCTCATTGCGCTAGACAGCAAAGCAAAAGATCTGCTGGTGCTCAAAGGCTTCCAGCCTGAAATGGGCGCACGGCCGCTTCGCCGCGTGATCGAACAGGAGCTCGAAGATCCTCTCGCAGAGAAGATCCTGCTCAATCCCGACAAGGGAGGCAACTGGCTCATCACGGTCGAAGACAACAAGTTTATCTTCGTCGACCAGGTACCGCCTTCTGACGTGAAAGATCAGCTCGTTACAGCTAAGCCGAGTATTTAGTTAAAAATATTTTTACTTATATTTTTATACTGGGCCTCTATAGACATGTCGGGTGGTGTGCCATCGGACACACCACCCGACATGTCTATAGAGGCCTAGTACACTGTTATCAATAAGCCCTCTCTTTCTAGAGAGGGCTGTCTTTTAATCTGGATAGGTTTATCATTTGATACCAACAGCGCCCAATTCTGGGACTGGAGGTATTTATGAAAAGTATCAAAACAATCATGCTATTAGTTCTTTGTATGGCAGGGAGCAGTTTGATAGCAAAAAATACCGAAGATAAGATTAAGGATGCGATTGAAAGCGCAGCCGATAGTCTAAAATCAGGGATGCATAAATTAGGAGATGATGCATCCGCAATCCAGGACTACTTCAATCACTACCACTGGAAGGGAGTGATCGAGGCCAAAACCACTTCCGGACAAGCCACACTGAGCCATTTGAAAATGAATGGCCACTCACGTGCAGTCGTGGTGAAACCCGGTGAACCGATCAATGGAGAAGTGCATTGCTCCTTCGAGCGCGATCAATGTTCCAGCATCTGCTTCTACCGTGTCGTCCTAGGGATTAACGGAGAAGGAGCTCAAACAACAATTGGCAACACCCTTGGCGCCATCGCAGGGAAAAGCAAAGAGCATTTCGTGCTCATTGCACCTGAGAAACCAGGCCTGTATCAGCTACGCTTTAGAACTGTGGAGAAGTTTACAGAAACTGAAGCGTTGAAAGCATGGGTCGATGACCATGGTGATGAACCTAGCGCAACAACCACAATCGGATTTATTTACGTTAAATCTTAAGTTGTGAGTTGGGCCACTCTGTATTTGCAGAGTGGTCTATTTTTAAGGAGACCTTTTATGAAAAAAGCAGCAATTTTATTTATTCTTTTAACAGTAATAAACCCTCTAATTGCAGAATGTGGTTGCAAAGGTAAACCAAAGCAACCCCCACAAGAAGCTCCTAAACCAAATAAATAGCAATTTATTCATAATTTGTAATATTATATACAAATTATGAAAGTAATTGTTGGTATGTCCGGTGGAGTCGATTCTTCTGTATCGGCTCTACTGTTGAAACAGCAGGGATATGAAGTCGTTGGCCTCTTCATGAAAAATTGGGAGGAGACCGATGGCAGTGGGTCGTGTCATGCCACCCGCGATTTTGAAGACGTCGCCTCTGTGTGCCAAGTCTTGGATATCCCCTATTATGGGGTCAACTTTGTCAAAGAGTATCAGGAACTTGTCTTCGACTCTTTCGTCTCCGAGCTTAAAGAGGGTTATACGCCCAATCCCGATATCCTCTGCAATCGCGAGATCAAATTTAAGGTCTTTTTGGAGAAGGCCAAAAGCCTAGGAGCCGACTTCCTCGCCACCGGTCATTATTGTCAGACGCAAGATGGGATACTCTTAAAAGGGAGCGACCGCGGCAAGGACCAGAGCTATTTTCTCTACACCCTGCAGGAAGAGGCTCTTAAGGGAGTGCTCTTCCCAATCGGCAATTTGGAGAAAGCAGAGGTCAGAAAGCTAGCCCTTGCTCATGGTCTCCCTGTTCACGACAAGAAAGACAGCACAGGCATCTGCTTCATCGGCAAGCGCGACTTTAAAGAGTTTATCAGCCGCTATATCCCCTACCACCCCGGGGATTTTACGACACTAGATGGTCAGGTGGTGGGACGTCACGACGGCGCTGCCTATTATACGATCGGCCAACGCAAGGGTCTCGGCATCGGCGGCCCGGGCGATGCCTGGTTTGTCGTGAAAAAGGATATGGAGCGGAATCTCGTCTACGTCGAACAGGGAAGCGACCATCCCGCCCTCTATGCAAGGGGCTTAATCGCCCGTGAGTGGAGTTTTGTCTCCGGAGAAATTCCGGCTCTGCCATTTACCTGTAGAGCCAAGATCCGCTACCGCCAAGAGGATCAGGGCTGCACTATTGAGCGAATAGAGGGGGACCGTCTGTATGTCTCTTTCGATGTGCCACAGCGCGCCATTACCCCGCGGCAATCGGTCGTATTCTACACAGGCCAAGTCTGTCTCGGCGGCGCCCTTATAGAAACAGCCATTCCCTAAAAAAAAGTTTTACATTATGCAGAGAGGATGCAGACTCTGCGATGGCTCCTGCTCGTTTTATGCGCCGGTTGTGTGCGCATCCCCGAAAATGAGGGACGCTGCGCCCTCATGCCCACCCCCTCCGTCAACGTTCAAGATGCTCTGCACAATGGGCCTTTTGTCTCAGGCGATTTTCCCGCGTGCTCATGGTGGGAAGAGTGGGATGATCCGCAGTTAGATGAGCTCATTGCTATAGCTCTTGCCGACAACCCTTCGCTGAAGCAAGCCGAGGCTCGCCTGCAAACTGCCGAACAAGACGCCAAGATCAAACGCGCCAGTCTATTTCCCATGCTCGGCTTAGGCGGGGAGGCAAATCTTCAGCATCTGGCCAAAAATGGCTTTTTCCGCGCCTTTGCTCCTTCGATTCCCGCCGGGGTCAATGAATATACCCTTGAACTCAACTTCTCTTATGAATTTGATTTCTGGGGCAAAAATCGCAATATTTTCCAGGCAGCTCTTGGGCTTTCAAAAGCTGCAGAGGCCGAAGCAGCGGGGGTGCGCCTGATCATCAGCACGGCTGTTGCCGCTGCCTACTTCCAGTACCAAGCCGACCTGCAGAAGTTCACTCTTGCCAAAAACCAGTATGAGCTGACCAAGAAGCGTAGCCGGCTCACACAGCTGCGCAGCGGAGGCGCTTTAGATGACAATACGGCTCTTTTCGACGCCGATGCAACTCTTCTCCTACAACAAAAGCTCCTCTTGCTCGCTGAACAATCGCTTCTCATCGACGAGCATGAGCTCAATATGCTGCTGGGCAGAGGGCCTGATTGCCCTCTTGACCTTGAAGCGCATCCTCTCCCTTCCCGTGCCACCGTCGCTCTTCCGACACAGCTCTCTTGCGACCTTTTGGCACGGCGTCCTGATCTCAGCGCACAGATCCACCGCGTAGAAGCTGCAGCGCATCTGATCGGTGCCGCTAAAGCGGATTTCTACCCCAGTGTGGATCTAATGGCTCTCGCCGGTCTCGATACGGTGTTTATCCGTCGCATTTTCACCTGGAATTCGGTTGCTGCAGTCGCAGCTCCGGCATTCAATCTGCCGATTTTCACAGCGGGCAGGTTGCGCGCTCAGCTACGCCAAAAAGAAGCGCTTTTTCAAGAGGCGGTAGAAGGATACAACACGCTGCTTTTGCAGGCCGTACGCGAGGTTGCCGACCAGATCGTGCTCTTGCAGAAAGCCGATGAGCAGCTCATTGTGCAAGAGAGTGTTTTGCGCAAAAGAGAGGAGACGAATGCTCTTGCCAAGCGGCGCTTTGAAGTGGGCCTGCGCGGTGCGTTTGATCCGATCGATGCCGAACTTGCTCTGCTTAACCAAGAATGGGGCCTGATCGATCAGGCATTCATCCGCACCTATTCAGCTCTCAAACTCATTCAAGCACTAGGCGGTGGCTTTAATGGATGAAGAGCACAAAAAGCACAGCAAGTGGTTATATGCGGGGGCTATTGCAATCGCGGTCATCACCCTGATTCTGCTCATCTACTGGCTCATCTGGGGACGCCTTTCTGTCTCGACGACAGACGCCTACGTCAACGGCAACCAGATCGTGGTCACATCGCAAATCTCCGGCTTTATTCAAACTGTCGCGGTTCAAGATACGCAGCTCGTGCAAGAGGGAGATCTCCTCGTTCACCTCGATCCGACGGATAGCATCATTACACTTGAAAAAGCCAAGAGCTCTCTGGGAGAAGCGGTACGCCAGGTCATTGCCCTCCAGCAGCGCGCCTTAGAATTGCAGGCGGAAAAGCAGGTGCGCCTCAGCGACTTCATCCGCGCAGGGCAGGACTACGTCCATCGCGAGAAGGTCGTGGAAGAGGGGGGTGTCTCGCGCGAAGATTTTGAACACGCAGAAGCGGCTTTTGTCAGCGCTTTTGCCTCAACTCTGATGGTCGAGCATGCGCTTCGAGCAGCTGTTGCACAAGTGGAAAATACAACTTTGGAAACGCACCCCATTGTGCTGGCTGCAGAAGAGGAGCTGCGCGCTGCCTACGTCAACTTAAAGCGCTGCCATATCGTATCTCCTGTACGAGGCATCGTAGCGCAGAAGCGCGCTCAGGTCGGCGAATCGATCCTTCCCGCTGATCCGCTCATGGCGGTAATCCCGCTAGATCAGATGTGGGTCGACGCCAATTTCAAGGAGAATCAGCTCAAGAAGGTGCGACTCGGGCAGAAGGTGCATCTATGGGCCGACATCTACGGGCGTTTTTCTCCATTTCATGGGACTGTTATCGGGATTGCTGCAGGAACGGGCAGCGTCTTCTCCCTCCTGCCGCCGCAAAATGCCACAGGCAACTGGATCAAGATTGTCCAGCGCCTCCCTGTGCGCATCCAGATCGATCCCTCGGAAATAGAAAAGCTCCCTTTACGCCTCGGGCTCTCCATGAATACCAAAATCGACTTAAGCAAAGATGGACCGATGGTTCCGGCCCCATACGAAGGAAGAGCTCTCTTTGATACGCCGATTTTCCAGCAGCAGCTTTCCGGCGCTGATGAGTTGATTCAGCAGATTATTAAAGAAAACTCATGAATAAAGCACTCACAGGACCCGCTCTAGTCATTGCCACGATTGCAGTGGCTCTCGCGACCTTTCTCATCGTGCTCGACTATTCAATTGCAAACGTCTCGCTCCCCTACATCGCCGGCGACCTCGCCGTCAGCGCCGATCAGGGCATCTACGTGATCACCTCATTTGCTATAGGAAGTGCGATCATTCTGCCTGTGAGCGGATGGCTCACAAAGCGCCTCGGTCTCATTCGCCTGATGCTCCTCTCCCTCATGGGGTTTACACTTCTTTCTTTCGTTTGCGGCATCTCACAAAATATAGCGATGCTTGTAATCGCGCGCTTTTTGCAAGGCATGGCGGCCGGCCCCCTCGTTCCCCTCTCACAGAGTATCATCGTGATGATCTTTCCGCCGGCCAAGAAGGCGACAGCCTTGGCCTTCTGGAGCACGGTCACTGTCACGGCACCTATCCTAGGACCGATTTTGGGCGGCTGGATCTGCTACGACTACAGCTGGCCCTGGATCTTTTTCATCAATGTGCCGCTTGGCCTTTTTAGTTGGATTGCGATTCGTGCGCTGCTCAAGGGATATGATACCGAACGCGTCTCTCAGCCCACCGACTGGGTCGGACTAATACTCCTAGCTATTGGAGTCTCGACCTTGCAATTCATGCTCGACAAAGGCCAGCAATATGATTGGATGCACTCACCGATCATCCGCACCTGTGCTGTAGCTTCAGCGCTCGCATTTTTTACGCTCATTCCCTGGGAGCTGCGCCATCGCACGCCCCTTCTAGAACTGTCGCTCTTGAAGATACGTTCCTATACACTTTCCATTGTCTTTATCGCAGTCGCCTATGCCATCTATTTCGGGTCTGTCGTTCTGATTCCTCTCTGGCTCCAACAAAATATGGGCTATACGCCAACGTGGGCGGGCCTTGCTGTAGCGCCGATCGGGATTTTGCCCTTCCTCTTTTCTAATTTGATTGGCACATGGGTCAAGAAAAGAGGATCTATCACTCCCCTCCTTCTCAGCTTTTTTATGTTCGCCCTCTCCTGTTTTGCCACCGCTTTTTTGACAACAGCGGTCGATATCTGGCACATCGGGTTTTCGCGCTTCCTTCTCGGCGCAGGCCTGCTGCTCTTCATCGTGCCCCTCTTTTCCCTCTCCATCCAAGAGATCCCCAGTGAAAAGCTGCCCAGCGCAACCGGCATGTTCCACTTTGTGCGTGCGATGGTGGGAGCAATCGGTACGTCCCTCTTCACGACTCTCTGGGAAAGGCGCACGATCTACCACAGTTCGATTGTCGGCGCTAATGTCAGCGAATTCCAGCAGCCGACGCGCGATGCCCTCGCTACACTTGCCCAGCAAGGCTTACAGGGAGAGCAGGCTCATGGAGTGCTCTATGAGCTCGTCAATCAGCAATCGGCGCTCCTTGCGATCAACGACTGCTTTTACGTCATGGGATGGATATTTCTGGCATTGAGCCTTGTGCTGATCCTGGGAAGAAAACGCGCAACCGTTTAAGATAGCATCATGCTTCTACTTATTTTACTCGCTGTTGTTCCTCTGAAAGATGTCGGTCAGCGCATCTGGCAAAATGAGTGCCATGGAAAAGTCGACAAGATCCTCTTCTGGAGCCCCCATGAGTCCTTCCCTTCCCTTGGGATCGGCCACTTCATCTGGCTTCCTCAAGATTCTGATGCGCCATTTGAACAGACCTTCCCCCAGCTCATCGCCTATTTTTCGACCCAGGGGGTGAAAGTGCCCGCCTGGCTTAAATCCTCGTGCCCGTGGAAGAATCGAGCGGCATTTCTGCAAGCAGAAGACTCGGTCCAGATGCAGGAGCTGCGCACGCTATTAGTTTCGACGATCGATCTTCAGACGCAATTCATCTGGCAGCGCTTTGAAAAGGTTGAGCAGGAGCTCCATCTGAGCGAAAAGGCGCAGCTCCATCTCACTGCGCTTAAATCGACTCCCCAAGGGGTGTATGCCCTCATCGACTACTTGAATTTCAAAGGTTCCGGGTTGTCAGAAAAGGAGAGCTACAAAGGCGAGGGATGGGGTCTTAAACAGGTGCTGGAAGGCATCCCCGCCAAGACCGCGGGATCTAATATTGTGACAGCTTTTGTCACAAGCGCCAAGGAGCGCCTGGCCAAACGCGTGGAAAATTCTAAACCTGAAGCAGGCGAGGCGCGCTGGCTCAAAGGCTGGAACAGCCGCCTCGACTCCTATGAAAAATGAACTACTTCTTTTTCTTCGGGATTTTCGCCCCAGACTGGCGCGCTTCACGAAGTGCAATCGCGACAGCCTGTTATTGTGGGCGTCCAGAGTGAATTAGTTCTTTGATGTTTTTGCTAATCGTTTCTTTGGACTTACCTTTTTTCAAGGGCACTAGAACGCGCCTACGAGTCCAATAATGCCGATAATGATGAGGTAAATCGCTACGACGTAGTTAAGAATGGCTGGGAAAATAAGAATTAAAATCCCCGCTAACAGTGCAATGATTGGATTAATGACTGGATGCAACATATACTACTCCTTGGTTGAAGGCTCTAATTTATGATGTAGAGGATTGGTCCATTTGTTAAAAGAGTATTTTACTTTATTGCATTCTTTTTGCGCACGTGGCTATGTTTGACGCTATAGCCAAAGTAGACAATGTAACCCAGGAAGATCCAGATGACGAGCTGAATCCAGTTGATGCTCGGTAGTCCAATCATCAAGATCAAAGAGATAAATGTACCGAATAATGGAACCCAAGGGAAAAAGGGCACTTTGAAGGGGCGATGCAGCGAAGGCTGTTTATAGCGCAGCACGAGCACGCCAAAACAGACGATCGCAAAAGCCATCAGCGCACCCATCGAAACGATCTGTCCGAGGACGCCCAGAGGGAAAAATCCGCAGATAACCATCGCTGCTGCTGTAAAAATCAGGGTGTTGTAGAAAGGAGTGTGGTATTTCTTATGCACCTTGCCGAAGATCTTCGGAAGAAGACCATCCTGTGACATGGTGTAGAAAATACGCGTTTGGCCAAGCAGCATGACCAGAATGACAGACGTTAGGCCTGCCAAAATAGCGAATTTGGAAACAAACCGCATCCAATAGAAGTTTGGTCCCAGGGCGTCAACTGCTGCTGCAAATGGCGCAGCTCCTCCTAATTGTGTGTAAGCGACAACACCGGTAAGGACGAGGGCAACGATCACGTAAGTGATTGCCGAAATACTCAATGAGCCGATCATGCCTGCTGGCAAATCTTTCTGCGGATTGCGCGACTCTTGAGCAAGAGTGGCGATGGCATCAAAGCCGATATAAGCAAAGAAGACGACACCCGCTCCACGCAAAATACCGCTCCAACCAAAGGAACCAAAAGTACCTGTGTTTTCGGGTATAAAAGGTGTCCAGTTGCCTGTTTTGATAAAGGCGATACCGCAGGCGATAAACAGAAGGATGACGCCAAACTTTATGACGACTAAGACGTTGTTGAGCGTTGCCGCGATCTTGATGCCCAATGCAATCATGACACCGATAAAGGCCACGATGCACACAGCGGGAAGGTTAATCATCGCTCCACTCTGACTCCACCCATTCAAGGTATCGTAGATGAAGGGAGATTGAGAAAGCGTCGCTGGAATGGAGAGGCCAAAATCCGCAATGAAAGCGGTAAAATACCCCGACCAAGCCACTGAGACAGTCGATGCAGAAAAGAGATATTCAAGGGTAAGCACCCAGCCAATTGTCCAAGCGGCGAACTCCCCTAATGTTGCATAAGCATAGGAATAGGGCCCCCCCGCAATAGGGATAATAGATGCAAATTCTGCGTAGCATAGGGCTGCGACGATACAAACAAGGGCAGCCAAAAGAAATGATAAAACAACAGCCGGTCCCGCATATTCTGCAGCGGCCTGGCCTGTCATGACAAATATGCCTGCTCCAATGATGGCGCCAACGCCAAGCAAAATGAGTTGAAATCCCGAGAGACTTCGAGTGAGGCCTTTGCCTTCTGCTTCTTCTTTTAAATCGTGAATCGACTTCTTTGCGAACAATCCTTTCATAGCCGCTCATCGTATCAAAGGAGTCGGATTTTTTCCAAAGAAATTTTGGCGAGAGGGTGCTTAAGCACCCTCTTAAAGGACAAAATTCCCCTCTGCATCTCTCTCGAAAAGAGCGATCTCGAGGAAATACTCCATTTCCTCATGCACAGCATAATCCGCAGGCAGTGCTATTTCAATATTGACGAAAGGAGGAAGTGCGTTGTGCACATGAACTGCGGATGATGATGTAACCGGTATTGACATTTTATTGTCCTTTTTCAAGTGTAAAACAGGGATTTGCAGTGAAGAGTTTATCCATAGATACAAAGCAGGTTGCGAGTTCGGCCGTCTGCTTTAGATCCTTAGGTGCAAACCTTAAAATCATCCCAAGATAAACATCATTCCGCTGCATCTGGGGAACTGTGGGCAGATCAAAAGATAGGTAGTCTTGCGAAGACTCAATATCTTCAGTTGTCCCAAACTGACAGTTGAGCAAATTATCAAAATCCCCATACGAATCTTTGTCAAAAAGACCTACTTCTACACTATATCCAGAGGTATGCCCTGGCAGTGCATAATCAGGAGGCAGGGCTATTTTAAATGTTACAGATGCAGGAAGCTGAGTAAATGCATGAGCTGCTGTGGGTGATGAAACGGGTAGTGTTGACATAATAATCTCCTTTAATCGGTTCTAGTGTATTTCGTTCATAAATTCGTAGACGAGTTCAATGGCAATGAATAGGACAAGAAGAAGCAAAGACGCTTTCCCTCCAGGGAGTTGAGGCTGGAAGGCGAGCTTCTTGCGGTAGCGGCCCGACCAGACCATAAGGACAGGAATGAGGCCGAGCAAAAGAGCGCAGCCAATACCACCCGCATATCCTAGAGCGCGTAAAAAAATGGTGGGCTTGAGCATGGCAATGATCGCGGGAGGAAGAAAGACGCAGGCATAGAGCACAGCTCTGTTTTTGCCTTCTTTGCGCAATTTCAGACCGTCTGCAAGAAAATCCATCAGGCCAAGCGCCACGCCCAAGAAGGAAGTGGTGAGGGCGAAAAAGGCGAAGGCCTGTCCAAGAGCATAGATGTAAGGAGATCCAATAACTCCTTTAAGGGGCATGACTGCACTATCGCCTTGGACTTTTGCTTCAAGTAAGCCTCCAGCTCCTTCGAGCGGGACGATCCCGAGAATGAGCAGTTCCCAGATCACATAAACAAAAAGAGGAATGAGACTCCCTATGATGATGACTTTGCGCAAGGGTTGTGCCTTTTGTTGGAAGTAGGAAACGAGGCTAGGAACAGTTCCCTGATAGCTAAATGAGGTGAAAATGACCGGAAGGGCAAAAAGGGCCGCACTCCAGTGTGTCCGAGGGAAGCGCGAGAGCTCCACATGCCCCGAGCTGATGAGCACGAAGATGACGAAGGAGACGACAAGGCCCGTCATAAGAATAAAATTCAAGCGATCGACAGCTCGCGTCCCTGCATAGACAAATGGGGAAAAAATAAGCACGAAGAGCAGAATCCCGATCGGAGCCGAAATCGCATCCTTTGTCAGAGAGGTAATAAAGCCACCGCCACCCACTGCATAGGCGACCATCAAGCAGTAGAAAAGAAAGAGATAGAGCGCCCAGCTGGCGATTTTTCCTTTTAGCCCGAGAAGGTGGGAAGCGAGTGAAATAATATTCGCATCTTTAGGCAGCCAGAGGCATGCCTCTAGAAGGAGAAGTCCTGTAGCCGCTGCAAACAGCCAGGATAGGAGATAAATGAAACATGCAGGCCAGAAACCGCCCTCTGCAGTCACGACGGGAAGCGCGAGCATTCCCGCACCGATCGCCGTCCCTGCAACGAGCAGGGCTGCACTCCAAATTTTTGGTTTCATGGGATCGCCTGAAGAGAAAAAAAGGTCTCGTCTGACATAAACTGTTCCGCTGGGACATAGCACTCAGCGATTATCCTGCCATTTTCTTCACCATCTACGTTTGTTAAAAGAATCCCAACGAAGACATCCTTCTGATGCATGCGTGCATCGAACTCAAAGACGAAACCCCGAGTCTCGCCAGCATAGAGATTAGGATATTCTTCCATGATTTCAAAATACGGGGGTTCTAGTTCTTCGTAATCCCCCTCCGCATTCTGTATGTAGAGATTGCCACATAGGACATAAGCCCCATTCTGAATAGGAGGCGGTAGTGCTCTTGGTAGCTGCACGGATGCATTAATAGGATTAGAATCGACATGATCCGGTACATATACAGGCCCCATCACCCTTGATACGCTCATATATTCTTCCTTTTTTTTGAAATCGGGTGACATTCTAGTACAATTTGACTTTTTTATTCTACAATCATATCCTTAAGTCCTTTGCAGCATATTGATTTAGTGGAAGAAAGAATATATACACCGAGCGAACATGGTCTTGCGCTCGAACGGATCGACAATCACGCCCTATATGTGATGGAAAAACTCCGCCAAGCGGGGTACGTCGCCTATTTGGTCGGAGGCAGCGTCCGCGACCTGCTCCTCGATAAAAAACCCAAAGATTTTGATATCTCTACTTCTGCCAAACCCGAGGAGATCAAGGCTGTATTCCGCAATTCTATTCTTGTCGGCCGCCGCTTTCGGTTGGCTCACGTGCGTTTTGGCCAAAAAGTCCTCGAAGTCTCTACCTTCCGCTCCGGCAATATCGAAAATGAAGAGCTCATCCTCCGCGACAATCAGTGGGGCTATCCTGAAGAGGATGCTTTAAGACGCGACTTCACGATCAATGGACTCTTTTACGATTCCGCGAATCAAACCATTATCGACTATGTCGGCGGCTTTGAAGATATTAAGAAAAAGAGCCTGCGCACCATCGGCCAGCCCTTTGTGCGCTTCAAACAAGACCCTGTGCGCATGATCCGCCTGCTCAAGTTCCGCGCGCGCTTCGGGTTTGACATCGATCCCGATGCGCATATCGCACTGCTTGAATGCCGCTCCGAGATCGTCAAAAGCGCTCCGGCGCGCGTGCTCGAAGAGCTCCTGCGCATGCTCGAGTCGGGAGCCGCACAACCATTTATTCAACTGATGGCCGACCATGGTTTGCTGGGGCATCTCCTTCCGCTTTTGGCTCAATTCATTGAAAAGAGTTCGGGAAGCGATATCTACTCTTATTTGCAAGAGGTCGATAGTCAGATCCACGACCCCTCCGCTCCCCGCCACGACCGCGCGACTCTCCTCACCTGTTTGATCTACCCGCTCTTCGAGCAGCGCATCAATGAGCGCTTCATCGCGCGCGGCACGATCCCTCACCTCGGGCAGATCCATGTGGAGGCGCTCCACCTGCTCGACGAATTTTTCCACGGCTTCTTCCAGCTGCCCCGTAGATTCCGCGTCAGCGTAAGCAATATTTTGACTTCCCAATACCGCCTCACCCCTATCGAAAAGAGAAAGGGCACGAGACGCCGCGTCCCCAAGGATCCCGATTTCCATCTCGCTCTCGACTTTTTGGGGCTGCGCAGCTGTATCGAACCCGGGCTACAAGTCGTTTTAGAAGAATGGCGCGCCGGCCAAACTGCTCCCGAGGGAGAGCAGCAAGCTGCTCCCGCCCGCAAAAGACGCAGACGCAGAAGAAGAAGTGGTCCATAGACATAAATTTGCAGGTGTTGAAGTCGCATTCGTGGGTCCTCCCTTACATGAAGGCCCCCTTCCCGCCCTTTTTTATTTTGCCCTATCCGTAGAAGAAAGCCTCACTGTCGATCCCTACAATCAACCTGTCGTCCACCTGCAGAAGCTTCCTTTGCGCATCTTCTCGATTAATTTGCCTGCGCATGGCCCCGGATTGAAGTCGGTGGATGCCATGGATCGCTGGGCAGAGGATTTTGCCGAGGGCCGCGACCCGCTCACCCCTTTTTTGGACCAGACAGCAGCAGCCATTCTTGCCATGCGTGAGGAGGGAGTTTTCACAGAACTTTCGCTCATGGGACTTTCGCGCGGCGGCATGATCGCAGGACATATTGCGACGCGCGTGCCTGTGAAGAGAATCGTCGCTTTTGCCCCGCTCACCAAGCTTTCCTACGCACCACAGTTCGATCTAAGCCATTGCGTGGAGCAGTTATGTTCAATTCCGATCCGCTTTTATATCGGCAATCGCGATACGCGCGTAGGCACTTCCCACTGCTTCGACCTGGTGAATCAGCTTGCTGAGGAGGCATTTAAGCGAGGCATGCGTTCACCCCCAATAGAGATGATCGTTTCTCCTTCGATTGGCCACATGGGCCATGGGACCTCTAAGCACACGTTTGAAGCAGGCGCGGAATGGGTGGCGCACCGATGAGTCTGTTCGTCTTTGTGGGAGAGAAAAGCGCTGATTTGCACGGCGAGAGACTACTTAAAGGTCTCTACGCGCGCAATCCGTCTCTAAAAGTCTGGGGCGTAGGCGGCCCTAAAATGCGCGCAGTCGGCCTCGACGTGGTGATGGAAATGGAGCGCTTCCAAGTGATGGGCTTTGTCGATGTCTTTTTTGCTCTGCCACGCCTGATCAAACAATTTTATACACTGCGCCGCGAGATTTTAAAGCGTAATCCAAAGGTTTGCCTGTTCATCGACTACCCCGGCTTTAATCTCGCTATGGAGAAATCGCTGCGCAAAAAGGGATTTAAGGGCCAGATCTGCCACTACATCTGCCCCTCCGTCTGGGCATGGGGCAAAAAGCGCATCCCCAAGATGGAAAAAATCCTCGACTACCTGTTTGTGATCTTTCCTTTCGAGAAGCAGTTCTTTAATCCTGAAAAGCTCAAATGCCTTTTTGTCGGCCATCCTCTTGTCCAACGCATCGCCGAGGAGAAGCCGGCACCCATAACACTCCCACAAGGTAGAATCCTCGCCCTCTTTCCCGGCAGCCGCGCCAAAGAGATCGATCGCAACCTTTCCATGCAGCTAAAGTGTGCAGAGAAATTGATGCTCGAGTGGCCGGATCTGCACATTGCCCTTTCCGTCACTTCCTCCCAGCTTCTACCTCTTATCAAGAAATATATTCCGCCTACCCTTCCCGTCATCTTTGTAGAAGCAAAGGACACCTATGCGTTGATGCGCGCCGCCCACATGGCGATCGCAAAATCGGGAACCGTCACTTTAGAGCTGGCTTTGCATGGCGTACCCACGGTGGTCACCTATGGGATTTCGCCGGTCGATCTATTCATCGCCCGCACCATTCTACGTATCAATTTACCTTTTTACTGCATTGTCAATATTGTAGCGCAAAAAGAGGTCTTCCCCGAGCTTTTCGGCCCTTATTTGACCGACGCGCGCCTCCTCGAAGCTACTCGCCGCTTTCTGCTCTACCCCCAGGTATTTCAGGAGTGTAAAGAAAACTGCCGCTCCCTGTATAATAGCCTGGCCGGGCAGAGCGCTGATTGCGACCTGCCAGCTTTTTTGGAAGGGCTTTTAAATGAAAGAAGATCAATTTAAAATTTACATCGACCGTTTAAAAGAAGGCCGCAAAGAAAAAATTGAGGTCGAAGTCGATCCCGCTTTTCTTACGCTGGCAGATAATGAGGTCTTGTTCAATAAGCCCGTGAAACTGACTGGCGAAGCCTATCTCGCAGAGAACCATCTTCTCCTCAACCTAAAGATTATTGCAGAAGCCACGATGCCCTGTTCGATCTGCAATGAGCCCACACAGGTGCCGATTGCGATTAAAGATTTTAAACAGCAGATCGACTTAGAAGAATTTGCCAAGCCCGTCTACGATTTTGCTGACGACGTGCGCACGGCAATTCTGCTCAAGATCCCGCCCTTTGCCGAATGTGGGGGTAACTGTCCAGATCGCAAGACAGTCAGCAAATTTTTGAAGCAGCCCGCCAAGGATGAAGGAGCTAACTTCCCCTTCCAATCCTTAGAATAAAGATAAATAACAGGATATTAGGATGTTCAGGATGGAAAATTTGAATTTTCATCCTGAATATCCTACTATCCTGTTCCTTAAATCCTATAAAAAAATCACTGGTTCGGATATGATAGACATTCGGACAAAAACTGGAGTGTATTTATGGCAGTCCCAAGAAATAGAACGTCAAACGCGCGTAAGAATTCTAGACGCGCTCACCACGCTAAAAAACCCAAACACGTCGCTAAGTGTGCTAATTGCAACACAGCCCACCTTCCCCATAGGATCTGTCCTCAGTGTGGATTCTACTCTGGGCAGTCGGTGATCAATGCGAACAAAGACTAGCGGGAAAGCGCGTATCGGTGTCGATCTCCTCGGCAGTGATACGTCTCCCAAGCAGCTTTTAGAGGCGCTCATTCATGGTCTTCCTGACATGGAAGAGATTGAACTGACCGTCTTTGCTACGGACGAGATCTTTGTGGAAGTTCCCTGCCCTCCCGCCATCAAATGCGTGAAGGTCAGCGATGTGATCACAATGGAAGACGATCCCCTTGTGGCTGTGCGCCGCAAGAAAGATTCGTCGCTTCTCGTCGGTCTGGAAAAGCTGCGCACCTTTGAGTTGGATGCCTTTGTCACAGCGGGCAATAGTGGAGCGCTCTTAGCTGGAGCTACGATCTGCCTACCGCTTCTACCCGGGATCGACCGGCCTGCTCTTATGGCCCTCATCCCTACAAAAAAAGAACCAGTTGCTGTACTGGACGTGGGAGCCAACATCCACGTCAAACCAGAAAATCTCTATCAATTCGCCCTTATGGGCATCGCTTACCAGAAGGCAAGGGGGATTGCTTCCCCTACTGTCGGCCTTCTCAATATTGGAGCAGAGGCGCAAAAGGGAACGCCCGAACTGCGCAAGGCCTATCACCTGCTCCAAGGGTTAAATCACTCCGCTCCTTTGAACTCGCCAGTTTTTGCTGGAAATATTGAGGGGCGTGATGTTTTTCATGGAAATATCGAGGTTCTCGTTACCGACGGTTTCACAGGGAATGTCTTTTTAAAGACATCCGAAGGAATCGCCGCATTTATCTTAGAACATATGGACAACCTCGCACCAATCGAATCACTTCCTCCGTTCAAAAGCACCATCCAATCTCTGCGCCATCGCCTTCACTATGCTGAGTATCCTGGAGCTATTTTGTGCGGAGTTGACGGAATCATCGTCAAATGCCACGGCGCTTCAAGCCCAAAAGCTCTGCTCAACAGCATTAAGGGAGCGGCCCGTCTGGTGAATCATTTTTTCCTTGAGAAGATCAAACATGAGTTAGGCGGCCAATGAAACTAAGGAAAATCTCATGCAAGAAATACTACTCAACATCGAATCTAAAGAAACTCGCTACGCTCTTCTCAAGCATGGCCAGCTCCATGACCTGATTGTAGAGCGCAAAAATACGCGCCAGCTGACCGGTAACGTCTACCGCGGCAGGGTGAAAAACATCCTAAACAACATCCAATCCGCCTTTATCGACATCAATGAGGGGGAAAATGGATTTATCCACATCTCCGACATCCTCGAGAATACGCAGAAGTTCCAAGAGATGTTCGATATGGACTTCGACTTTGAAGAGAGCCGTAAGTCCAAGAAATCGGAAGATCTCGATATCACGAAGGTGATGAAGATCGACCAGCCCGTCCTGGTACAGGTTGTCAAAGAACCCATCGGGACCAAAGGCGCACGCCTCACTTCTAATGTCTCGATCGCCGGACGCTACCTGGTTCTCTTGCCGAACGCTCCTCACCGCGGCGTATCGCGCAAAATCGAAGAGGGCCCTGCACGCGAGCGCCTCAAAAAGCTCATCCGCTCTTTTGAGATGCCTGCCGATATGGGTCTCATCTGCCGCACCTCGAGCGTCAATGCAACAGCTGAACAGCTGATCGATGAAGCCAATGATCTGATCAAAACTTGGCAGGGCATTGTCGAAGCCTTCGACAAGGCATCGGGACCCACCTGCCTCTACGAGGAGTCTGACCTAATCAAACGCGCCGTCACAACGGCTGTCGATAAGCGCTTCGAGCGCATCCTCGTCGATGATTACACGACCTATCTGATGCTCAAAAAGATCTATCAGAAATACGCCCATGAACATCCCCTCAAAATCGAGCTCTACCGCGACAAAGTGCCTATGTTCGAGCGCTTCAATGTCGAGCGTGAAATCGACCGCGCTCTGCGCCGCAAAGTCTGGCTGCCCTCTGGCGGCTACCTCTTCTTCGACCAGACAGAAGCGATGACGACCGTCGACGTCAACTCGGGCAGAAGTACGCAGCAGAGCGATGGCAGCGACGTCGAAGAGACGCTCGTGCGCATCAACATGGAAGCCGCTGAAGAGATCGCCCGCCAGCTGCGCCTGCGCAACATCGGGGGTCTGGTCATTTGCGACTTTATCGATATGCGCTCGCGCAAGAATCAGCGCCGCGTCCTCGACCGCTTGAAAGAGGCGATGAAAGAGGATTCTGCAAAATGCACGATTCTCGGGATGAGCGAATTTGGTCTCGTCGAAATGACGCGCCAGCGTAACCGCGAATCGCTTCTGCAGACCCTCAACATCGGCTGCCCTTACTGCAGCGGCTGCGGCGAGATCAAGAGCAACGAGAGCG
>Ga0207093_1019_pt1 | contig 40283 bp, 36 predicted proteins | sample Alteio_BWMinHeat_89_FD_153519 | JGI IMG/M metagenome (GOLD analysis project Ga0207093, IMG submission 153519) | Enriched cells from forest soil in Barre Woods Harvard Forest LTER site, Petersham, Massachusetts, United States -... | ecosystem: Environmental > Terrestrial > Soil > Temperate forest >... | reverse complement strand
TAAAATGGACAAAAGAGAGCGTAACAGTCACAAAATTTCACTGCCTGATAGCATTCCTCTAAATATTAGTCTAGCTGAAGCGATATTTAACAGACGTTCTATTGCAACCTATACAGGCGATAGTATTGGTCTGCCACATTTAGCAACTGTGTTACGCGCAGCCAATGGTGTGAGCTCGCAAGCAATCGTGCGATCCAATAGTGGCGGTAAAATTTGTGTAAAACTCAGAACAATTAGCAGTGGCGGCGGACTTTATCCCGTCTCACTTTTTGTAATCGTATTAAACATCAAAGGATTGACACGCGGCATCTATGAATATCTGCCTACAGATGATGCATTGTATTTATTTCAAGATGAAAAACATATCAGACCATTATTGTCAGGCATGGCAATAACAGATGAACAAATTTCATTTTCACGCGCAAATTATATTTTGTTAATGGTAGGTCATCCATGGAAGTCTATGCGCAAGTATGGCAACAAGGGATTACGTTTTATATTACAAGAAATTGGTAGCATCTCGCAAAACGTGCATCTTTCTAATATTGGACTCGGACTTGGCAGTATTGATTGCGGCGGATTTTACGAAAATGAATTCAATGATGCTTTGCATTTTGATGGCATCAATCAATCGATTCTACACACTATTATCGCCGGCATAGCCGGTTAGCTTTATGAGGCATTTATGAGAAATACTACAGAAAAATTACGTCTTAAACCCAGTTATTCACTAATACCGCATTCATCGCACGTAGTGGAACTACGGCGCGGCGCTTGGAACCCTATTACATTCACTCTCTATGATGAATCCGAAAAAAACAATTTATTCTCAATTTTATGTGATTTAAACGGACAAAAAACAATTGCAGAAATTTCAGAAAAAAATAATATCCCCAGCTCAGAAATTGAAAGCATTATAGATAAACTGCGAGAGTTGGGTGCTATTGAAACTTCACCTACAACTTTATTAGATTACTATTTAGAAGAAGCATGCCCTGCAGTCATGCAGAGAAATTATAACACAGAAAACTTGACGCAACGGAAAATAGTTTTCTTAGGCGAAAATAGTATTATAGATGCTATCGATCGCATGATAAAACTACACTTCCCTGCCGAAAATATTATTCACATGAGTAATCATCATCCTATCTTTCAAGAATTACTTGACCCCAAAGAAGATTGGATTTATGACGCACTTGCTCTCGAAAAAAAATTAGTTGAATTTACTGCGCTCGAGAATTGTTTCGTAATACTTGCGCAACAACACGTTAACCCTATCATCAGCGCACGATTTAATTTAATCGCTAAGGAATTAAAATTACCGTGGATACATGGCGCAATCGATGGACCATTTTTATTGATAGGCCCTTTGTTTTCCGCTGCGCAAGGGCCTTGCTATAATTGTTTTGAAACACGCATAAGTATGAATTTACGCGAACACACGAGTTACTTGAAATACAAACAAGCTTTAATCAGCAAAAATATTTATCACGATGATTCGCCGATTATATCGCCCTTGGTGCACCTGCTTGCCTCACATCTTTCTCTGGAAATCTTAAATTATCTCGCCACAGGCACTGGATTCACTAGAGGCAAAGTGCTTTCCATTTACCTACCTACTATGGAAATTATTTTTAACGATATTTTACGCGTATCTGGATGTCATGTCTGCGGATCAACGGAACACCGTGACAATAGTCAATTGTATTTTGATTATCAGTCCTTACTTGAGGAATAAATAATATGACATCTCATCTTTTTACTAAACCTGAACGCATGAGTATTTTTACGCGGCAATTACTGGCACGCATGCAAGGGCAACTGTGTGGAATTGATAATGAAATTGGGTTCATGCTACGTTCTAGTCAAGATCCCAAAGTCATTGTCACCGGCGCAGAACTCACAGGCGTGCATCATCTATTGAAAGTACCACACCCTGGTAAAGGCGCATATCACTTAGATGGATGCGGTATTAAACTCAATGAAGCAGTGATTCGCACATTAGGTGAAACTGTGGAACGCTACTCGCAATTGCTATCTGAGATAGCTGGAATTTCTGAGTACCAATTTGCTTCTTATGCCGAAATGCGAGAAAGACGGGAACATGTCATCAATCTAGACAAAATAAGCTACTTCAAAAAAAATCAATACGACAAAAAAGCATTTCCTTTTGACCCTATCACTCCCGACAAACTTTTAACTTGGGTAAAATTATCCTCACTGTTACACAAAAAATATTTGTGGGTACCAGCACAACTTGTTCTAGTAGGTTACAAAATAAAACGGCTACAAGGCGAACCATGGATCGCCTCCGCTGTGACTACAGGTACTGCTGCGCACACTGATAAAAATCAAGCCTTGATCAATGCTATCATGGAATTAATTCAAATCGATTCTGCTATGGGGCATTGGTACTCTTTACAAATCGCTCCTAAAATCATTTTTGATGAACGCACTAAAAGCATAGAATCGTTACTCAATAAATACAACCCGGAAAAACAACATCAATTTTCATTTCACTGGCTGAAAAATGCAGATATGCCTGGTTTTTCCATCGCTTGCTTTTATCGAGGTGCAGAAAATACTATTCCTAGAGTGACTATAGGATTAGGCGCCAGCATTGAGTTAAATGATGCTATGTATAAAGCTTATTTAGAAGCGATCGGCATTATTGGCTTATCGCGCATGTTAATTTTAGATAAGAAATTATCGAATGAAAATATTTCACACGCTACCACAGAAAATTTTTTCGATTTAGACAGCAACGTGGCTTATTATGCAGCAGGAAATGGCTACGATTTTATTGAAAATAAATTTCCAGAAACTACTGAAATCATCGCCAGTCAACTGCCGCCTGATTTGCATAGCGAAGGTGAAGAAACATTAAAGATACTGGTACGCGCCTTCAGAGACACTAACAAAGAATTATATTTTTATGATTTAACTGGTGTAGAGGCGGAAGATTTAAATTTTGTAGTTCCGCGTGTTTGGTCTCCCGACTTATTATCATTATGCTTTCCTAGCACACCTTTTATGAATCATAGCCGTTTTACAAACTATCAAGGGATACAGCATGACCATCCTCACCCTTATCCCTGATGCAAAAACTTACGGCATCGCTATTTTGCTGATGTTAAGCCTTGGCTGCTCTAACATTGCCAGTCATATTCATAGCCGTTGGTTTGCGCATAAGCGGACGAATAGTATATTGCTGCAATGGATAGTGAAGTTTTTTATTATTCTTTTTGGAATAACTATTTTTCCTATTCAGGAATTATTTTTATCACCTTTATGGAAACAACTTGTTGCATTACCAATCGCAGTTTTACTGGGTATTTTTGCGTTAAAATTCGAATTTTACATTAAACGTATTTTACTCAGAAGAAAAAAATATGCCCCACAAGCAACAATGAACTCGCGCTATATTTATCACCAAGCGACTGCATCTAAAAAATTCGGCATGACGTCTTCCCATTTTGCCGGAAAAACGAATTTAAAAAATATTCACGAACACCATGCCAAACAAGATGCCTCTCTTACGGGATTCAATTTGAGAGATATTATTTTAGTAGCAATTGGTGAAGAAATTATTTTTCGCGGATTTTTATGGCAGTTTTCATTACTGATGCCATCGTTATGGCTAAACTATACTGTACTAATATTTTCAGTCATTCTATTTGGCGCATCGCATATTTCCATGGGTAAGGGGCAATTTTTGGCAAAAACTATTTTAGGTACTTGTTGCCTTGCTTCAGTATTATTCGCACACTCTATTCTTCCCGCCATCATTACCCATGTTATTTTTAATATATGCGCCTATCAGGAAATGATAAAAGCCAACACTCAATATACACACAAAAGAGAGTATTCATATGCCTTATGATGCATTATTTATAGTTAAATTTATTTTAGTTTTACTTTTTATCATAGGGTATTATCGCTTTATTAAAAATAAAATAATTTATTTTGCAGGCAAGGCGGCAGAAAACGCTGCACTAAGCCGCCACTATCCCTATGAAATCGCCAAAGGTGTAATTGAATTACCATTAATTGTATTAACGCATTTATTATTTTGTGTGATATTAGCAAAAACCTGTGATATCTCTTTCCCAAAACTAGGAACAATGAGTTTACGTGCGCCTTATTTATTACTCTATGGTGTCTTACTTGGCTTAGGTGTGATGGGCACAGCGTCATTACTTGGACGTTTTTATATTGAAATCATGCGTACTTTATTTCCTAGGCAATTTCCTACGGATATCAAACACTGGTTAATCATGGTACGCAGTGGCTGGATTAGACATTATTTACATGTATTGCAAGCATTACCGCTACCCATTGCTTTATTGATTGCATTTGGACAAGTGTGTTGCGAAGAAATTGTATTTCGTGGTATTTTAACGCCTTATTTTTTACCATATGGACAAGCAACTGCTATCCTACTCTCCACTGCGTTATTCATGTATATGCAATTATTCCAAATGCCTAACCGTGTTAGCGGTGTTTTCCCCCTGATTGGTGCTTTGGTGATGGGAACAGTAGGCAGTATCTTGTATTTACAAATACCCAATTTAATGCCATTAATGATTGCGCATATGATTTTTTTTAGTGTTGCTGTTTTATAGGTTAGAAATGAATATTGACATTAGCAAGAAAATTCTAAATCTTACAATTCCCGTGATGTTAGCCAATGCCGCTAATAATATTACGGGATTTATTAATACGTTAATCTTAACGATGGCACTTGGGGCTGCCGCGCTCTCTGCTTCCGCATTAATTTATAGTAGCTTTGCCATGTTAATGATGGTTGCATTTTCCTTCATGGTACCTGTTTCTATTTTGATAGGACAAGCTATGGGGGCTGCACAACCTGAAAAAGTGAAGCAAATTTTTTATGAGGGTGTAGTTTTAACTATTCTTTTTTCTCTCTTACCTTTATTACTGATGCGTAATGCAGAATTCATTTTTACTTATTTCAGACAACCTAAAGAGGCTGCTGTGTTAGCCGGCGTATATTATGACGCGATTTCTTATGGTTTTATCCCCATGCTAGCATGCATGGGTGTTAATCAATTATGCATGGGCTTGCACAAAGCACATATGGGACTTATTTTTTCCCTGTTTGGTTGCAGCTTAAACGTATTGTTTACTTATTTACTTGTACAAGGACATTGGGGTTTTCCTGCACTAGGCATTCGAGGCGCGGGTCTTGCATTTACCATTAGTTATATCATGGCATTCATCGTGCAAATAAGTTATTTAATATTACATCCGGGCATAAAACATTATCAATTTTTTAAATTTTCTTGGAAATTAATTTTTATTAAACGATTTATGGCAATCAGCATACCGCTTTGCATTCAACGCGTTGCTGAATTATTGGTGTTAACCGTACTCACCTTATTCATGGGCGTCATAGGACATGAAGCATTGGCGGCACAGCAAATTGTTTTGCAAATTTCCACCCTCTTTTTGATGGTGCCTATGGGTTTCTTACAAGCTTGTGGCATATTAACAGGCGCTGCGTTTGCACAGAAAAATTATAAGCTCATCAAGCAATATACGCTCTATGCAAATTTGCTTGGCACTTTATGCATTTTAATACTCGCTTGTTTTTGCTGGACAGCACCGCAATTTATTATTCATTTGTTCGTTAAAAACAACGTATCTACAGAATTTATTCATCTTGCCAGTGTATTGCTATATTTAACCGCTTTCACGCATATTTTCGATAATATCCGCAACACTACTATAGGCGCACTGCGCGGCATGAGTGACGCTAAAATTCCTATGTATCATAGTTTAATTGCTTTGTGGGTGGTTGGTGTTCCATGTTCTTATTTGTTTGCATTTATTTTTCACTTAAATGCGGTGGGGGTTAATTTAGGGTTCTTTATTGGCATTGTGGTGGGGACATATTTGATAGTGCAACGATTTATCCAGAAACTCTCATCCGTCATGTCATCCCGAGCATAGCGAGGGATCTCCTGCTTAAGCAGGAGATCCTTCACCGCAAAAAGCGCGGTTCAGGATGACACGAGCTCCCTTTGTAAAGGCGTTCTTGTATAATTCCTCTAATATACGTCGTCCCGCGGCTTCTTCTGCGAATAGGACGACGTATTATTGTGTAAATTTCAAACATATGGTATACTGCCGCATAATTCTTTGAAAATAGACACAAACGAGGCCAGCAATGAGTGCATCAACGGTATCATTTCATTATAAGCCAGACAAAGACAGTAAAGATAGCAAAGACAATATCATTATTACTACTAGCACCCAAGCAACTGCAGATATTGCAGCGCTGCGATTTCGTTCGTATCTAGAATATGTAGAACAAGATCATTATGCCATCAAAGAAAGTAATATCTATGCCGCTACAGCAATGGCAGTACTGACAGCTGCGGCTAATCCTACCAATATAATCACTTCCTCAACTGTAGATTGCATGAATGACGAATTTGAGTCAGTGTGCTTAAACTTATTTGGCAAAGAATATGAAATATATTTCCATGAACTTCATTTTTTTGCGGCCCATGGATATAAAGAAATATTAAACATTAACAATGGCATCATTTTTCATCTGATTCAAGAAGTATGGCGACCCAAAGTCATTCGCCATGCCCAAAAACAACAAAGAGATGATAGAGTCCAACCGAATGATGAATATATAATGCATAGCATCAGTTTGTTATTAAAAAAACGCATTATTTTATTTACAAAACAAATGAATCCTGTCGTTTTCTCCAATGAACATACAAAAGAACTTATACTTGATCTGATCGATGACTCCTTTTATTTTCTCAGTCAACATCCTGTAGGCATTTATCGATCTATTCTGATTAAAGACAATGCAATCACTACATCTACCACCACCCTATCTACAGTTAGTTCTCGTAATGATATATTGATCAAAAATAATAGTGCACTTCCTGTTGTAACATACTGGGCCCCTTTCGATTGGTTACAACCGTTTAATTGCACACAAAACTATTTTAAAACCAGAGGCCGTGACGTCATACAAAAAATTTTATGTTACTTACCTAAACAAGACTTGCTGAAAACAAGCTTAGTTGAACGCAGCTGGAAAATCCCTACATTTAAAGCTAACATCCAACGCGGTCTTTTCGAGCGATCCCACGACTTAGAGAAAGCAAAATTACCAGAACGCGCTGAACAACTTTTTGCGAAAGCTTATTATAAAAAGCCTGCCACTTGCACTGTTCTATTAGAATTTAGATTAAAATGTTTAGCGACCCTCAAAAATAAAAAACCAAAGCCCAAAATATCATCACCCGATTCCAAAGAACCCGTCGCAGATGTCAAATCCCCCTGCGTCACCTCATCAGTCCCAGACCATCATTACGAATTTTTAGGCTACATCATAGATGGCAATGATGCCATGGTATTAAGTTATTTGAATACTCATGCTACCGCAACGAATATTATTGATGATTTTCATATGACGCCATTATTTTGGAGTAAATTATTTTCTAATGAAAGCGCACAAATGATGCTTGCGAAGAAAGATGCGGTTCTTCTCCCTAAGGATCATCCCATGAGTGCAACAGAGTATTTTCTGGCTGGAGTAGCTGCTTCGAGAACTTATTATGATAGAGATAATAAAGCGGTAATATTTGCTGAAATTATTGCTGACAATATAGGGGATGTTTCTAAGTTAGAATTTTCTTGTCCTCGAAATTTTGGTATGCTACCCATTGCTTATGCTATTGTGATTACACCCGGTGACGACGGTTATTCACATAATTTAACCCAAAATACCCCGCTCGCAAATACATTACGCATCTTATTGCGTCATGGCGCAACCGTTGTTGTTGATCAGATTCACAATGTCCAACCAGTTTTCCCCATGTTAATTCCTGACACAACAACGATGGGGAGAAATAGCGCCGAAGTCATCTCTGTATTTTTACAGCATGGAATGGATAGACAATATTTTAGTGGCCTATTGACATACCATGGTGAGGAATGTTTAAAAAAGGCTGTATGTTGCAACAAAGAAACGGTGGAAGCATTTTTTAACTTATACCCTAAATTTTGCCAAGAATATTTCGATAGGCGGCCAGATATCTCCCTCCATAACGCTATAGTATGCGGACAATTTGATACTTGTCGTTTCTTACTCACAAAAATCCCTATGCATAAAATCAACACCCAAAATGACGACACATTTCTTCACAAATTATTGGCCAGTGAAAATAAATTTAGACATAACTATTGCTGGGATACTTATCAAAAATATATTGCATTCGCCAGGGAAAGTATTCAAACCAATACGATTTTATTATCTAGTAGAGATTCTTACAACAATACGCCGCTGCTACGGGCTGCTGCCCGCGGCTCTTACGAAGCATTGCGTTTATTTAACGATGAAAAAAAACTTTTACAGAGAGATAGCAAAGAAAATAATGCACTCATAACAACCATTGATCTCCATGTAAGAAACTCAGGCAATAGCCCGCAATCTATCTCTACTATTGCTATTTTGTTAGCAGCAAATCACTCTTACCAATCGCTGGACTTAAATCTTTTGCACGATTTATTATATGCATGCATTTTTACACTACAACACAGTGTACCTTGGAATAAATCAAATGGAATGGCTTCAAGAATTGCTATTGAAATTCTAGTAAAAGATAAATTTTTCTCTATTTCTTATGCACAACTAGAAAAAATGTTGGACAAACTTGACAGGCCTTCTACACCATTACCTTCAGCTATCAAAAAACATCTTTATTTTATATTGTTAAAACATAAAAAAATACAACCTGATGATTTTCTTAAGTTTTTTCGTTTAATCGCCGAAGAACCACACCCTTCTGGGATATATATTATGTTGTCAGAACGATATCAAAAAGGCGATGGAGTAGTGCAAGATCTTTTGTTTGCCGAGGAGCTTCTGCGCATAGCATGGAGATTGTGCAACACTGATCCGAAGATATCACAACAATTGCAAAACTTGCAAAAACAAAAACCCAATGATAAAAAATATTTAGCTGATTTTGTTCATATGAATACGCTTGATGCTTTAGAAGCGCAAGCAAAATCATTGTTTTCTTTCTTTCCCAAACCTCATGCAGCTGCCATCAAGAGAATTACTGAATGGTTAAAATGTGTTAAAAATAAGACGCTACAAGAAAATAGTAGCAGGCAAAAAGATATTATCATTAAATCTTTAATCACTGAATATACGCAATTAAAACTAGCTAGTGCTGGCGAAGAAATTTTGGAACCTTTGCGCATAATTATTTTCGGATTAAGATGGCTGCCTTTATCACGAGTTTTAATAAACACAAAATCCGGCGCAGGGCCTTCAGGCACGGCGGCAGTGACAGTGACGACGAGTGTGAGCTCTATTACTAAACCGGCGTTCAGCTAATCTTTCTCCTTTAGCAAAGAAGGAAAATGCTATGTCATCCCGAGCGTAGCGAGGGATCTCCCTCTAAGCAGGAGATCCCCGCTAAAAACATGCGGGGATGACGAGATACGCCTCGCGGGAGCGTTACTGAAAATATGTAATGAATCCTAAGCGCTGTAAGCGCGCTGAATGTTTCTGGCGCGCTTACAGCGCTTGCTAAGATAATTGCAATCCAACCCAGGGTGGCGCGCACAAAAAGCGTGCGCTTACCCTGGGCTAGTGGAGCTATCAGGCCTTCGGCCTGAAAACACCTAGGAAACTTGAGAATATACTAAGTGGAGCTATCAGGCCTTCGGCCTGAAAACACCTAGGAAACTTGAGAATATACTAAGTAGAGCTATCAGGCCTTCGGCCTGAAAACACCTAGGAAACTTGAGAATATACTAAGTAGAGCTATCAGGCCTTCGGCCTGAAAACACCTAGAAACTTGAGAATATACTAAATTGTTTGGAGTGCTGTAAGTGCGCCTAACTCTGGACTAAAAAATCAAGCCTTCGGATTGAATTGTTCAATAACATGAAATCACACATGTCCGTACTGTTCTTTCTTTCCCAACCAACGCTTGATCAGCAAATCAATTAATTCAGGATGATTTTCTTGTAACACTGTTGCAGCGTTTTGCACATCTGGTAATAAATCACTGTCACGCATTAAATTAGCAATGCGTAAACCAATTTCTCCTGTTTGTCGCGTGCCTAAGACTTCCCCTGGCCCGCGGATTTCTAAATCGCGTTGGGCTATTTTGAAACCATCCGTGGTTTCGCGCATGACGGCTAAACGTTGTTTGGCAAAATGGGATAACGGTGATTGATACATCAATACACAGTGACTTTCTATTACACCACGACCTACACGACCACGTAATTGATGTAATTGTGCAAGACCCAAACGTTCTGCATTTTCGATCACCATTAAACTCGCATTAGGTACATCAACCCCCACTTCTATGACTGTCGTTGCTACTAATAATTGAATTTCACCTTTTTTAAAAGCATTCATCAATTCATCTTTTTCATGCGATTTTAAACGACCATGAATTAATCCAACTTTTAATGGCGATAATAACACTTTCAATGTTTCTGCTGTTTTTTCTGCTGCTTGGCATTGTAATAATTCGGATTCTTCAATCAATGTGCAAACCCAGTATGCTTGCCGGCCCTCTGCACATGCGGATTTGATACGCGCCAATACTGCTTCGCGTCTATTATTATCAATCACGGTGGTGGTAACCGCTGTTCTACCTGGCGGTAATTCATCAATCACTGAATAATCTAAATCAGCATACACACTCATCGCGAGTGTTCGCGGAATCGGTGTTGCTGTCATGATTAATTGATGCGGATAATAATCACCCGCAATGCCTTTTTCACGCAATAAAGCACGTTGTTCTACACCGAAACGATGTTGTTCATCGACAACAATGAGCGCGAGTTTCGCAAACGCTACATCTTTTTGAAAAATCGCATGCGTGCCAATGATGACTTGCGCTTTATTTTCTGCAATATCGGCTAAAATATGACGACGATCTGCGGCTTTTAATTGACTGACTAACATCACCACTTGAATACCTAATGGCTGTAGCCATTGTTGAAAAGTACGATAATGTTGTTCTGCTAAAATTTCGGTAGGCGCGAGTACGGCTGCTTGATAACCATTTTCTACGGCTCTTAGCATCGCTAACGCTGCAACCACGGTTTTACCGGAACCCACATCGCCTTGCACTAGACGTAACATAGGTTGTGATTTTGCTAAATCATGATAAATTTCTTCTGTTACTTTTTTTTGTGCGTTTGTTAATGCAAAAGGTAATTGTTGGAAAAATTTTTCGGTATACATTTTCTTTGGTAATAACGCACAAGCGGCTTGTTGTTGAAAATTATTTTTAAGATGTAATAAACCCAAACGATGCGCAAGCAATTCTTCGAATACTAAACGTTTTTGCGAAATATGTTTGCCTTCGGCTAATAATTCTAATGGCGCTTGCACGGGTGGGCGATGAACGAAGTGCAGCGCTTCTTTCAATGTAGGAAATTTTAATTTTTGTAAAAAATGTTCTGGCAAAATATCTTGTAGCATGCCGTCTTTACCCATCAACTCCAATGCTTGTTGAGTCAGCTTGCGCAAGGTTAATTGACTCACACCTTCTGTGGCAGGATAAATCGGTGTTAGATTTGTTTCGACAGGAATGACTGTGCTTTCTGTTAAAATAATATATTCAGGATGAATCATTTCCACACCTTGTGGGCCTAGACGGATTTCACCGTAACAACGAAGTTTTTTGCCTGGATGTAAAGCGTGACGTTGTATGTGATTCACATAAAAAAAACGTAATTGAATATGGCCCAGTGCATCTTGTACACGACAGAGCAAACGTGTGCGGCCGGCTTGTGGGATAGTGGCACTTGTAATTTCACCTTCGATGACTACGTGTTCGCCTGGTGTTAAATTTCGTAGTGGATGGATGCGAGTGCGATCTTGATAACGCATAGGTAAATGGAATAGCAGATCTTGCACGTGATGAATACCTAGACGTGCGAGTCGGTCTGCGATTTTTTGGCCTACGCCAGTGAGGTGGTGGCAGGGGAGTAGGCTTAAATCTTCTGATGGTGGCATGAGAAATTCTCTGTAATCTTTTTATTATAGAGCGCTTACAGCGCAAGCAATTTTTGGGGGGCATTTTACCTAGGGCGGCGCGCACATAAAACGTGCGCTTGCCCTAGGCTAAAAAAGCTATCAGGTCTACGACCTGAGAACATATCATTAGGCTAGAACATTGACATGATCAAGCGTAATTTTCAAGACGGCAGTAAATCTAAAGACAACGTTTGTTGAATGGTGCTGTATAATTCATTTGATTCACGTCGTCCCGCGGCTTGTCGCTGGATCCAGCTACAATGAGCCCTGGATCCTGCGGACAAGCCGCAGGACGACGTTCTAAAAATTATGCAATAAAACCCTTAGAACCCACGCTGAGAAAGTGCAGGAATCTTACGAACGACTTGCTCAAAATATCGCGAAGTCAGCGTACGGAAGCCTAAAAACATGGGCGGCATAGGTGGTGCAATTTCGTCTGTCGTTCGGACAGACGAAAAAGACCGGATGATGGCGATGGTTGATCGTATCGGACCGGATTTAATTAACGTGAGGGGTGACGCTTTTTTTAGAATAGCCTGAGATGATACATTTTTTGTTTTTATAACACTTTCAGAGGAAAGTTCCCGCAATTCTGTCGCCAGGTGTTCAAGCTGATTGATTGCTGTTTCGAGCTGATCAAATGTGCTGTTACTACCTGGAAAATCAGTTTGCATAGACTTATCCTCCGTGAATAATTTGTTTAAAATTACAACTGAAATAAAAATCCTGTGCAGAAAGTATTTCTACATTGTGCAATTAATTTCTAATCAGGATATTTACTAAAGCATGTGATGGATAATATTTATGATACAGGGGAAATCTTAAGGGAAGCTTAAGACTTGCAAGAAATGTTGTGCTTTTGCGTTACAGTTTTTTAGAAGAAAGGTTTAAAAATCCCCCTTTTTCAAAGGGGGAAAATACTATGTCATCCTGAACCGCGTTTTTTGTGGTGAAGGATCTCCTACTTAAGCAGGAGATCCCTCGCTACGCTCGGGATGACACAGTACGCACTGGATCCCGCGGACAAGCCGCGGGACGACGGAGTCAAATGAATTATGCAATAATCTCTTTTGAAAAAGAGGGATTTTTAATCAATTGACAACATAGATATTAGCCATTACATTGGCCGCTCTCGCCGAGGTGGTGAAACTGGTAGACACGCAAGTTTCAGGTACTTGTGGGGGCAACCCTGTGGAGGTTCGAGTCCTCTCCTCGGCATGACTCTAAGGGATGACGCAGAATGATAGTTTCTTCCCTGTCTGGGCCTGTTGAAACAATATCAATGGGAATGCCAGCTAATTTTTCTATTGTTAACAAATAATTTTTCGCATTTTTCGGCAATTGATCAAACGATTTAACACCCGCCGTCGATTCTTTCCAACCCGGCAAAGTTTCATAAACAGGTTCACACTGCGTAAGCTCGGCAGCATCCACAGGAAAATAGTCAATGGCTTTACCATTTAATCGATATCCTGTGCAGATTTTCAAAGTTTCTAAACCATCCAACACATCCAATTTCGTAATACACAAACCCGAAAAACTATTCAATTGCATAGATCTTTTTAAAATAACCATATCCAACCAACCACAACGTCGTGGCCGCCCAGTCACTGAACCAAATTCATTGCCACGTTTCGCTAATTGCGCACCAACGTCATCTAATAATTCTGTAGGAAAAGGCCCAGCTCCCACACGTGTGGTATATGCTTTCATAATGCCTAATACATAATCTAAATAAAGCGGCCCAAAACCTGTGCCAATACTTGCACCACCTGCAACCGTATTTGAAGAAGTTACATAAGGATAAGTGCCATGATCTACATCTAACAATGTCCCCTGCGCGCCTTCAAAAATAATATTACGACCAGCCGCACGATGTTCTGCTAATAATGTAGAAACATTAGCACGCATAGAAATTAATTGCGGCGCTAACGCTAACGTATTTTCCAAGACTTGATGAAAATCAACAGGCTCATGTTTATGATAATGTTGCAAAATAAAATTATGATAATCTAATACTTCTTCCAATTTCGTACGAAAACGCGTTTCATTAAATAAATCACCAAAACGCAACGCACGACGCGCCACTTTATCTTCATACGCAGGACCGATACCACGACCGGTAGTACCTATCGCCGCTTTTGCACGTGCTTTTTCACGCGCCTGATCCAGTGCAACATGATAAGGCAAAATCAAAGTACAGGATTCACTGATACGTAAACGATCTTTTACCGGAATACCACGTGTCTCTAATTCACCCATTTCTTGCAATAACGCAGTGGGTGATAACACGACACCATTACCAATCAAACATTGCACGTGATCATGTAAAATACCGGATGGAATTAAACGTAACACAGTTTTCTGACCATTAATCACCAAAGTATGTCCGGCATTATGGCCACCTTGAAAACGCGCAACAACAGATGCTTGCTCTACCAATAAATCAACGATTTTACCCTTGCCTTCATCGCCCCATTGACAGCCTAAAACAACAATATTTTTTCCCATAAAATTATTTCCTACCGCATACAATAAATAATTAATAAACCAATCAACATACTTAACAAACCAAATACTCTTAAACCTCTATCACTTTGCGCCATCATCTGTTGCATAACGCGTCGCCAAAAACGCGGTGACAAAAAAGGTAATAAACCTTCAAATACAAATAATAAACCAATTGCTGTAAAAAAATATTGGCTCATACGCTCGCCTTTTTTTGTGTATCGCCATTGCCTGCCTGATGAAAATAATTAAAAAACTGGCCATCCGGTTTTACTACTAAGATATCATTTTTATGATTAAAACTATTGAGATAAGCCTCTAAACTACGATAAAACGCATAAAATACAGGATCACTGTTATATGCCTTAGCAAAAATATTCGCCGCCGCCAAATCTCCGCGCGCACGAATTTCCGCACCTTGTTTTAATGCTTCTGCTTTAATGATTGTGACTCGCTGGTCAGCGAACGCTTTGATCACTTCTGCTTTCTGCCAACCTTCTGCACGTTTCGCTTCGGCAAACTGTTTGCGTTCAGCAGCCATACGCGTGAATACTGAATCTAACACATCTTTAGGTAAAGTAATTTGTTGAATGCGGACATCAATAACACGCAGACCTTGATCTTGACCAACAGTGCTTGCAAGCTCTTTAATTGCTTGCATCATTTGCGCGCGGTCGACTGAAATGGCTTGATTACTGCTTCTTTTACCGTATTCCGCACGTACGATATCATTTAATCGTTGCTCTAATAATGTTTCTGCGCGAATCACGCTGCCGCCTGTGCTTTTATAAAACCGCGGTAAATCTTCGATACGCCATTTCGCAAAATATTCTACCAGCAAATACGTTTGCTCTTTAGTCACGACCGTAAGCGGTTGCGCTGCCGGTGTTGCAAGTTCTTGCACCCGCATATCAAATATTCTAACCGTATCTAAAAATGGAATTTTGTAATGCATACCCGGTGAAAAAACACGAGTCACACCGCGATCACTCACTATGTTTCCTAAACGCAACAGTAACGCACTTTCACCTTCTGTCACTGTAAAAACACTAAGCACACTTACCACTAAAAAAATAGCAACACAAGCAACGGTTATTTTAGTTTTCATTGGCTTCTGCTCCCAGACGCGCAGGCGGCGTCTCTTCTTGACGCATCATTTTGTCAATTGGTAAATACATTAAATTATTACTGTTACCATCAATAAATATTTTATTAGTATTCGCATAAATCGCTTGCATGGTTTCTAAATATAATCGTTCACGCGTAACCACCGGCGCTGCTTTATACGCAGTTAATAACGCTTGAAATTTCGCAACCTGCGCTTCCGCTGATAAAGTCACTTGTTGTTGATAAGCATTGGCATCCGCTAAAATACGCGCAGCAGCACCTTGCGCTAGCGGCAACACTTTACTGGCATAAGCTTGCGCTTGCTGAATATAAGTTGCTTTGTCTTGGTCAGCACGATTAACATCGTTAAACGCTTCACGCACTTGATCAGGCGCTTGCACTTTACGCAAAGTCACTGCCATGATATCAATACCTGTGTTGTAAGGCGTTAAAATAATTTTCATACGTTCCAACACACCTAAACTCAGCGCTTCACGACCCGTTGTTAACACATCATCTAATTGCATTTGCCCAATCACATCAGACAATGCACCGCTTGCAACCGCTTGCACAGTATTATCAGGCTCCATCACATTAAATAAATAAGCTCTAGGATCACTGATGCGGTATTGCACGTTTAATTCTACGTTCACGATATTTTTGGATTGATCCGCAGGAACAGGTGCTGCTGTGATATTGACGGTTTGAGTATTTGCGGTATCTTGTTCAGAAGATTTTGTTAAAAAATCGCCTTGCAAAGAAAACGCATAAATCTTTTGCACGTCTACCAAATATTTAGTGTCAATAAAACGTGCCATCCAATGTAAGCCCGGCGACACGACTTCTGCATATTGACCAAAACGCAAAATAACCGCTTCTTCGGCGGGATTCACAATAAAAAATCCCGATAATACCCATAATGCGATTACCACTAAACTAATAAGTCCTGCGAGTGAGCCTGAATAATGTGAACGTGGAGATTCTGTAGGTTGCCAGGTAGGTGGTTTTTTTTGAAATAGCGCACGGATTTTTTTAAAAAAATCGGCAACAAGTTTATCTAAATCAGGTGGACCGTTCACAGGCATACCTCTCTCCATTCAACAGAGTCATCTTAAACTGTGTCATCCCAAGCGTAGCTGTCATCCTGAACCGCGCTTTTTGCGGTGAAGGATCTCCTGCTTACAGGGAGATCCCTCGCTACGCTCGGGATGACACAGCTCAGGATGACAGCTACGCTCGGGATAACACAACTCAGATGACACACAACAATCGTCATCCAATATCAAAGGCCCTGATTTTAGTGGGCATTGCTGTGGGAAGCAAATTGTTTCATCATGTATTTTTTGACTAGGAAAACACAATGAAACGAATACATACAGCGAAAGCACCAGCACCCATAGGCAGTTATTCACAAGCTATACAAGCCGGACAAACGGTTTATCTCTCAGGACAAATTGCGCTAGACCCTACTAGCATGCAGATGGTGAACCAGGATATCGTCGCTGAAACAAAACAAGTTTTTGCTAATTTACAAGCGGTTACGGAAGCGGCGGGCGGTAAGTTAAGCCAAATCGTAAAACTGACAGTTTTTTTGCTAGATTTATCGCATATCACTATAGTCAATGAAGTCATGGCTGATTTTTTTGGCACTGAATTTCCAGCAAGATCTTCTATCGGGGTTGCGGCGTTACCTAAAGGAGCAAAGGTTGAGGTAGAAGCGGTGTTGCAAGTTGTCTAAGCCGCGTCATCCCTTGCTACGCTCGAGATAACACGACTTAGATAGAAACTATTGATTCTTAGCAACAGAAGTACTGTTGATTAATAACATATCTTTACCAAAAGCCATGGATTTTAAGATTTTTAACGCTTCATAAAGTTGGAAATCACTTTGGGCAAGCGTAGAATCTTTTTGATTTTGCGCCAAAGTATCTAACGAAGCATCCGTATTACTGGTTGTTTTAGTACCTGGTAAATGGCCTTTGAGTTGGAATTCTTTGACCGGTGCTAACATGGATAAATCGGCTTTGGAAGTGTCTGTGATTTTTAAATTTTCAATAATAATATCGGGTTTGATTCCTACGTTTTGAATCACTCGGCCAGCAGGGGTGTGATACAATGCTGTCGTTAATTTAATTGCATGCGTTTGATCTAAAGGCAATACAGTTTGCACAGAGCCTTTACCGAAACTAGGCATGCCCACTATCACAGCACGATGATAATCTTGTAAAGCACCCGCAAGAATTTCGGAAGCAGAAGCAGATCCTTCATTCATTAATACAACAATAGGTGCGCCATCAATTAAATCCGTTGGTTTACCTTTTGCTTTGTATAATGATTTAGGTTGACGGCCTTCGGTGTAAACAATTACTTTTGAGTAACGATTTAGCGCTTTATCACTTAAAAATAAATCAGCCACTTGCACCGCGGTTTCTAATAAACCACCAGGGTTATTACGCAAATCAATAATCAAACCTTTGACATTACCACCGGAAGATTTTTTCAAATTTTCAACAGCGGTGATTAATAATTCCGTTGTAGGTTCTTGGAATTGAGAAATACGCACATAACCAAAACCATTGTCCATCATATTACTTTTGACACTAACCATACGGATGGTATCGCGCGTTAATTTGAAAGCAATAGGATTTTTTTCACCTTTGCGTATCACAGTCAATGCAACTGGCGTGCCTTTTTTGCCACGCATTTTATCAACCGCTTCACTTAATGTCATATCACTGACTTGTTTACCATCAATAGCAACAATATAATCACCGGATTTCACGCCTGCTTTTGCTGCAGGAGTATCATCAATTGGACTCACGACTTTAAGCACACCAAATTCGCCAGTCACTTCAATTCCCACACCAGCAAATTCACCGTTGGTTGCCATCAATAATGTTTTATAAGAATCTTCGTCTAAATATTCTGAATGTGGATCTAATCCCGTTAACATGCCGCGGATAGCATCTTCTAATAATTTTTTGTCATCAATATTTTTAACATAAAATTCTTTTATTTGCGTAATCGCATTGGTGAAGCGCGAAATGTCACTATCACTCAGGACTTGTTTCTCAGTTGGAGCAGGATTTGCAGAAAGCGCATCATTGACTTCATTGTTTTTCACAGCATATACAGGCACACTAAAGCTCAAGCCAAGTAGAAAAACCCCGAACCACACCGCAACTGTTCCAGGTAATAGGCGCTTCATAAGTAAAATCCTTATAATCAATGTCTTACTTTCAGTATAGCGTACTTTGGAAACCGCTGTTTCACCTGCCCCAAAATATTCTAACGAAATCTGCTAACTTATTGATCATAAACCTTAAAAATGCACTGCCCTGTCATAGCCTGGGGAATAGGCAGCCCCAACAAGTATAAAATCGTAGGGGCGATGTCTGAGAGTTTAGCGGCCGGATTCGCAATCGTAGCTGGGCGGCCTAAGTAGAGCAAGGGCACGAGTTCCTGGGTATGGGCTGTGTGTGGCTGACCTGTTTTAGGGTCAAACATACATTCGGCATTACCATGGTCTGCGGTAATTAACATTTCACCGTTGACCTCTTTAATCGCTGTCATGATTTTCCCCAAACACTCGTCAATCACTTCAATTGCTTTAATCGTTGCCGGTAAATCGCCAGTATGTCCCACCATATCGGGATTCGCAAAATTACATAAAATAAAATCATAATGTTTTGCTTTGATTTCTTTAACCAAGCGTTCCGTCACCAAATAAGCACTCATTTCGGGTTGCAAATCGTAAGTCGCAACCTTAGGTGATGGAATCAAAACGCGATCTTCTCCCGCAAAAGGTGTTTCTACACCCCCATTGAAAAAAAATGTCACGTGCGCATATTTTTCAGTTTCAGCAATACGTAATTGTCGTAATCCCGCACGACTTAATTCTTCCGCCAAAATATGGTCTAACGATTGTTTTGCAAAAACGACAGGCACATTAAAATTAGCATCATATTCGGTCAAGGTCACAAAGTCTGTTTGCGGCCATTTCTCCCGAGAAAACCCTGAAAAATCCTTATCAATAAATGCATGGGTTAATTCTCTTGCCCTGTCCGCACGGTAATTCATAAAAATAATTGCATCGCCTTCGTTTACTGTGATTGCAGGTTCTTCTGCTAAATGAATACTCGTCGGTTTTATAAATTCATCGGTTTCACCGCGCGCGTAAGCCATCTCCAACGCAGATAATGCATCATCCGCACGATAATCTGTTTTACCTTGCGTCAATAAATCATAGGCCACTTCAACACGCTCCCAACGTTTATCTCTGTCCATAGCATAATAGCGGCCGATGAGCGATGCGATTTTTCCGCAATGTAAATTTTCACAGTGATTTTGAATTTTTTGTAAGGAATCGTACGCACTCTTAGGTGGCGTATCACGTCCATCTAAAAACGCATGGACAAATACATGTGACGCTTTTTCTTTTGCCGCAAGAGTCAGTAATGCAAGAATGTGATTTTGATGGCTATGCACACCGCCAGGAGAAATTAAACCGAAAATATGCAGTGCTTTATTTTTTGCAATCGTTTGTTGTATTGTTTTAAGTAACACTGGATTTCTAAAAAAAGAATTGTCCGCAATAGCTTGATCAATACGCGTCAAATCTTGATAAACGATACGACCCGCGCCTATATTCAAATGTCCTACTTCTGAATTACCGATTTGACCATCCGGCAAACCTACACAACGACCCGATCCTGAAACTAATAAATGAGTGGATTGCTGCAATAAAGCATCCCAGTTTGGCTTTTTCGCAAGCGCAATTGCATTGGCTTCTTTCTCTTCGCGGTGGCCCCAGCCGTCTAAAATAATTAACGCTAACATAGCAAAAGTTCCATAAAAATTTAACCTAGTGTATTATGTTAGATAACATTGTTCAAACAGGAGATCCCCGCGTGCTTTTAGCGGGGATCTCCTGCTTAATACCAAAGGCGAAAAAACATTACATGATTAATATTCACAGCAAAAAAGCAAAACAAACTGGCGCAATCGTGGCCTTTTTTTTATTGGTTATCTTTGCTGCTTATCTAAACTCCGTACGCTATCCTTCGACCGATGATGCGTATATTCAGGCGAATGTGATACAAATTTCGCCACAAGTGAGCGGCCCTATCGCCAAACTCTACGTTGAAAACTATGAATCCGTCAAAAAAGGCCAACCGCTTTTGGACATAGACCCTGCTCCCTTTATCGTTGCCGTCAAAAAAGCTAAAGCACAATTAGATTACAGCAAACAAACCGTAGCAGCCTTAGAAGAAACGGTGAAATCAGGCGAAGCCATTGTTACAGAACGCGAATCAGAACTCTCTCTGGCTCAGAAAGACTATGACCGCATCATGGTTGTTGTCAAAAAACACTTATTGTCCCAATCCGAAGGCGACCGTGTCACATCACGTCTCAATGTTGCAAAAGCGACGCTTTTGTCTGCGCTCAAACAATTAGAACAAGCCAAAGCACAATTAGGTGAACCCGGCCAACATAATGCTCAAATCCGCTCCGCAGAGGAAGAATTAGCACACGCTAAATTAGATTTAGAACACACTCATATCACATCACCTGCCAATGGTTATGTGATCAATCTTTCTGCTCGCGAAGGCACTATGTTGAACAACGGCAACATTGCTTTTGCCGTCATTGATAGTAACAAATGGTGGGTGGATGCTAACTTCAAAGAAACTAGTTTAGAAAGAATCCGTCTAGGACAAACTGCGACGATTGTTGTCGACACATATCCTGACCATGACTTTCACGGTATTGTCGAAAAAATTAGTCGCGGCAGCGGCGCTGCGTTTTCACTTTTTCCTGCAGAAAATGCAACAGGCAATTGGGTGAAAGTGACACAACGATTCACCGTCAAAATAGTCATCTCAGATCCAGATCCTAAGTTTCCACTCAACGTGGGCGCAAGCTCTCTGGTCACTGTTGATACCACATGAAAACAGGACTATTGCGCTGGTTAATTACATTTGCGGTCATGCTAGTCGCAGTAGTTGAAGTACTAGACATGACGATTGTGAATGTCGCGCTACAACCTATGATGGGTACCTTAGGCGCTACTCGCGATCAAATCACTTGGGTACTGACTTCTTATATCGTCTCAGCAGCTATTATGATGCCACTCACAGGATTTTTAGTGGATCGCTTAGGACGTAAACGTTTATTGTTAATGAATATTATTGGCTTTATGCTCGCTTCTGCTTTATGCGGGATTTCAAATACTTTGATAGAAATTGTTTTCTTCCGTATTTTACAAGGTGTTTTTGGCGCCTCTCTCATTCCATTATCGCAATATATTATGCTAGACACTTTTCCCAAAGAAGAACGCGGTAAAGCAATGGCGATTTGGGGAATTGGAATTATGGTTGGGCCTATTTTGGGCCCGACCTTAGGTGGTTATATTACAGATCTATGGAATTGGCGTTGGATTTTTTTCATCAATATTCCTGTGTGTATTCTCGCATTTTTTATGGCGCTCGCTGTGATCGAAGAAACACCGATAAAATATCGTCCTATTGATTGGCCGGGTTTAATTTTGATGTGTTTGGGCGTGGGTTTTTTGCAATTTTTTCTGGATAGAGGCAATACTGATGACTGGTTTGAATCACCCCATATTATTATGGCCGCGGTCATTAGCGCTATCAGTTTAACTATTTTTATTTGGCGCGGCATCAAAAAACCCGACAATATTATTAATATACGTTTGTTCGCTAACTACAATCTTTCCGCGGCTTGTCTTGTATTAATCATGTTTATGATGGGATTGTTTAGTATTGTCGCCATGCAACCTTTGATGATGCAGGAATTGATGGGATATACCGCAAAAAACGCAGGGTTAGTGATGGCACCACGTGGCTTAAGCAGTGCACTTGGTATGATGTTGGTGGCACGGTTTATTACTCGTTATGACCCGCGTCTTTTTGTGTTAGTAGGATTAGTGATTTCCTCTGCTTGTGGATTTTTAATGAGTGGATTTATGTTGAGCATCAGTTTTAAATTAATGGCTTATGTTTCACTGATTCAAGGATTTGGGATAGGCATGTTTTTCGTGCCCTTATCAACACTGGCATTTAGCACCTTAAAGCAAGAGGAAAATGCAGAAGCCTCAGGCTTGTTTAATTTTGCGAGAAACCTAGGGACATCGATTGGTATTTCATTGGTCAGTACTTATGTTGCCCGCTCTTCGCAGCAAAACTGGAATTATCTGGTTGCACATTTGCAACCCAGCAATCCCGTGTTACAAGCTTTTCTACAAAAACATCATTGGACCTTGCAACAACCTGAAACTTTGCATTATTTTGGCGTAAACATTGCAAGACAAGCTAGCATGGTGGCATTTGTGAATGCTTATTGGGTGGTCGCTGCGTGTTTTCTGTTGGCCTTGCCATTAGTGTTTATTTTGAAGAAACCAACGGTGGTCAAAGTGGAGTTTGTCGAGTAAGATATCCCCTCACCCCGGCCCTCTCCCGCTGTAGAGAATATTTTATTTTTAACAGTTACAGCGGCGGGAGAGGGAGTATGAAGGTAGGTTTGATTGAAGGAAATATTATGCCCATTAAAAAAATGATATTCTTGATCTTATGCTTAGGATTTGTCAGCAGTAGTTTTGCCGCTGACACTACCGCTGAGCAAGCGCCTACCCCACAGAAAGATCCCCTGGAAATCTTTAATCGCGCCATGTATCACTTCAATGATATCGTGGATCATGTAGTTCTGAAACCATTGGCGACAGTGTATAACGCAATTATTCCTAAACCCGTAGCAAAATGTTTCAGTAATTTTTTCGGTAACATTGATACTATTCCAACTGTGTTAAATGATTTGTTGCAATTAAATTTCTATAATTTAGCGAATGATTCTTGGCGATTAGTAATTAATTCTACGGTGGGAATCATTGGATTTTTTGATGTTGCTCAACATATTGGCTTAAAACCAAATGTGGAAGATTTAGGCCTGACTTTTGCACGTTGGGGATGGTCAAACTCAACTTATCTTGTCATCCCATTTTTGGGGCCCACGACTTTCAGAGATGGTCTTGCCTGGCCTATCAACTACCAGTATCTGACCATTTATCCACGTATTTATCCTATTAACTTTCGTTATAGTTTGTATGGTTTTGGTTTGGTGGTTAAGCGAGCGGATTTACTGCGTTTTCAAAGTGTATTTGAGCAAGCTGCTGTCGACAAATATGTTTTCATGCGTGATGCTTATTTACAGCGCCGGCATTATTTGATAGAACGTAACAAGGCACCGCACCATGATTCCTGATCTTGTCATCACTAAAAATTCGCTGCATCAAATCGCTACTTACGCAACTCATTTAGCAAATGGTTTGCAAAATGCAGCCCCTTTACAACAACAGGAAAAACCTGCCAACTCCATTTTATATTTATTAGAAATAGCCGATTATATTCAAAAAGAAATTACGGCAATTGATACGCACAACGCATAGAGGACAGTAACAAATGCCTGGCAATTCACAGCAGCAAATCGAAACATTGCTGAATCATATTGATAATATCATTAAACGTGATAGCGAGTTACGCGAGAAATATCATATAGAAAATAAATTTCGTTTTATTCGCGAGCAATTGCAAACATTGTCCACCACCTTAAAAAACCATCTTGCTACGAGTACCACTGTTACGGAAACAATCACCATAGAATCTGATACCAACGTGCCTATCTATATTCATCTTTATAATGCACAAGGTATCATGTTACGCAGCTGGCAAAATATGTTAACCGCTAAATTATTGCGTGAATTCGGCTTCAATCGGCCAATCTATGCGGATAAAAATGCTATTGATTCGTTTCTACACTTAAAAAGCAATAAAACACAACATGCTTATCTTACGATTCTGGTTAAACCAGAAGATATTTTGCCGCCTAACGACGAAGCACTAAAAGACAGTTTAGGAAATCCTTTAATTAAAATTAAAGAAGGCGCTCTTGTTTTTAAAAATATTCAGGGTTTTACTCACCATGGGCAAGAGTATGTGTTAAATGCGGCGGGAGAGCTTATAAAAAAATAAAAGGTGTTGTTGCATAAATATTTAAACACCCCTCAAGCCTTTGCGTGAGACTGTGTCATCCCGAACGAAGTGAGGGATCTCCTGTTTAAGCAGGAGATCCCTCGCTACGCTCGGGATGACGTGATGTTCCTCGCTCTCGCGAGGATCTTTTGTTTAAGCGGGAGATCCCTCGCTACGCTCGGGATGACGTGATGTTCCTCGCTTGCGCGAGGAACATCACGTCACTTCTTCGCCCCCGGCGATCTTGGGGTTAAATGTTCTTTGACATAATCCACAGTAGGATCTGTTCGCGGGCCAGTTTCTTTTGATGCGACATTAAATAAATTTGCTGCACGCGTACGTTGTGATTGGTTGCGCATGAATGCGCTACCTTCTCCTAACCTTGTTCTCAATGCTTTGTTGACCTCACTGCCTTGAAATCTTTCTTCGTAAGTATGTGCAGTATCAATAAAAGATCCCTCACCTAAGTCTGTGGCAGACTTACGCGCTTCTTCGCGATTACCTTGCTCCATGTTACGCTGCGTGACTTCACCATGTCGTTTTTTTTCTGAAAAAATAGAGTCTGCCTGTGCAACTCGAGTAGCGACAACAGCAGCTTCTTTACTAGCAGCTGTTTTTAAAAAATCATGGGTAAGGGTCGTGCCTAAACGTCTTTCACGAAAATCTTTTTCTGCTTTTTTTAAGACTTCAGAACGTTCTGTTTTGTCTTCCGTGATATTTTCGCGTTTCTTGAGTTCATCTAAGTGTGATTCTTTTGCAGCTTTAGCTAGACGATTCTGTTCTAATTCAATTTGGTAACGGGCTTTGGCATCAATATTGAAATGGGTGCGGCTGGTACTCGCATCATCCGTATCTTTTACCCCTGGCTTGCCCAAACCTGCGCCACGACAAGTAGCACAAATCGTGCCGTACGTTGTGCCTCTGTCACTGCTAATTTCTAGAAAAGCAGACAGCGGCTTTTGTGTGCCGCAAACAGAGCAAATTCTAGTTAGCCGTGTATTTCCCATAGTAATAAGTTCATATAATGATCATTTCGCAGCTAGCTTAACCCATCATGCGAAATAGTTCAAATTAAACCGCCACCCTATTGTGAAAAATCTTGCGCCATTTCGTCAGTTTCGGTATCCTCAACGTGTTGAATAATTTTATAAAATGGAGAATAAACAATGACAAAAGGGCCATCACTACAAGATCCTTTTTTAAATGCACTGCGCAAAGAAAAAGTGCCTGTTTCAATTTATCTCGTCAATGGTATCAAATTGCAAGGCTTAATTGAATCCTTTGACCAATTTGTTGTCTTACTGAAAAACACTGTTAGCCAAATGGTTTATAAACATGCGATATCAACTGTCGTCCCTTCCCGTAATGTAGCTTCGCCTATGGATTATGGTCATGGTGGCAGTGGTAATAACGGCGCTAGTGCTGCTCCATCATCTGATTCTGACAAAGAAGAATAGTATTCATTGATCGATCGTCCTACAGGTGGTGAACGTGCTGTTTTAGTTCACATTTATTTTCCCACAGAAAACATGCAAGAAGACTTGGTGGAATTTCAAGAACTTGCAGTTTCTGCGGGAGCAAATGTGATAGAGACTATTACGGGCACACGTCAAGCGCCCGAATCAAAATACTTTGTAGGCTCTGGCAAAGCAAATGAAATTTGTCATGCAGTCAGTTTACATCGTGCCGAACTTGTTATTTTTAATCATGCGCTTACCCCTGCGCAAGAACGCAATCTCGAACGTTTATTAAAATGTCGTGTGGTCGACCGCACGGGTTTGATTCTAGATATTTTTGCCCAGCGTGCACGTAGTTTCGAAGGCAAGCTACAAGTTGAATTGGCCATGCTGAAACATTTAGCCACTCGACTGGTACGCGGTTGGACACACTTAGAAAGACAACGCGGTGGTATTGGTTTACGGGGACCTGGTGAAACGCAGTTAGAAACGGATAGACGTTTAATTCGTATTCGCATCAAATTAGTAACAGAGCGTTTAATCAAAGTACGCAAACAACGCGAACAAGGACGTCGCGCGCGCAAGAAAGCATTAATGCCAACGGTCGCTTTAGTTGGTTACACTAATGCAGGGAAATCGACTTTATTTAATAAGCTGACAGGTGCAGATACTTATGTTGCACATCGATTATTTGCAACGTTAGATCCTACACTAAGAAGATTAGAACTTTCTGAGATTGGCGCTATCATCATAGCAGATACCGTTGGATTTATCCGTCATTTACCACATGATTTAGTAGAAGCCTTTCGTGCAACCTTGCAAGAAGTCGCAGAAGCCGATTTATTATTACATGTGATTGATGCGCACGATAAAAATCGCCAAGCAAATATCACACAGGTCAATAACGTATTAAAAAGTATTGATGCAGATTCAGTACCGCAATTATTGGTTTATAATAAAATCGATTTGTGTGCACACACTGAACCTAGATTAGATCAAGATCAAGAAACCGGAATACCGCGAGTTTGGGTTTCAGCATTAGCAGAAAAAGGATTGGATTTTTTAAAAAAAGCGATGATAGTTGTCTTATCAAAAAATATTGTGCAGCGTGAAATTGTTTTAGCACCGCAGGAAGCGCGTTTGCGTGCTGAGCTCTATCAGATGGGAGCCGTAGTTGCGGAAAAAATAGATGATGATGGTCAATGTCATTTGGTAGTGCGGATGGCGGTGAGTTATTGGAATAAGCTTGGACTGCAGAAAGATCCCCCTCTCCCGCCGCAACGTAATGAAAAATAAAATGAACTCCACAGCGGGAGAGGGTTGGGGTGAGAGAAAATTGTTCGTTTGCCCTCACCCCGACCCTCTCCCGCCGGAAATATATCGTATTTTTCACTGCCACAGCGGCGGGAGAGGGGGAGTAATGCAACAACGTACTCGCTATGAAGAGAGAGTCTTATTAATGATTATTAGTCATAACCACCCTTGGCGTACTCAGCGGCGAACCTTGGCGCGATTGAGCAACAGAATTCACATTCTGATAATTAAAAGTTTCTTTAATTTTCTTTCTAGCAGATATCAAAGCCGCGTGATACTGATGCATAATATGACTATGCCCTGTCAATGATGTTATCTTCTGTAAATCTTCAGGAGGTAAAAATAAGGGATTCGAATTAGGCTTCATCTCTTTGTCAATCGTTTGAATAGCTACTGCATCTGTCTTTACACATTTCCATGCAGGACTTTTATCACTTGTTTTAACATAATAAAGATTATTCTGGAGACGAACATAAGCTGCTTTGAATGATATACCTCCATCACCCATTTCTTTTATATCAGGAAGCGCTGTTACATTGTAAAGTACACAGCCAAACCTTTTATATCGTTCATCACCATCAAGAAGAGATTTACTAAAAAGTGTAATACAAGAATCAATATATTTAATTAGGCCTTTTACTTTTTCTGCTATCTCGCTAGCACTCATAGTCTCAAGAACTTTTAAATCCTCGGATAGTTTTTTTTGTGCTTTTTTTGCATCCGCTGAGTACACATTATCCCCATTACTAATATAACTATTGATTTCTTGTAAAATAGCCGCAGAATCAGCAGAATCAACCGTAGCATTAGCAACAGGCACGTTAGAAGATTTCATAAAACTTAATACATCTGCAACAACCGGTCGCGTAATGGACTGGTCAGTACCATTTACATTAACGACTACTGAATTTATTAACAGTTGTGTAGGTGTACTCGTTGTTGGAGGAGGTGGTGGCGGTGGAGAAACGGGTAAAGAATCAGTCGTTGCATTGACGGATATACTTGTTGCCGTTATTGGAGGAGGCGGTGGTGATGAAGGTGGCGCTGAGGAGGAAACAGTAGCATCATTGCGAAGTGCATTATTTGGCGGTGTTGTTGATGACAACAACGGTTGTGTTTCACCCACGCCTCTCGCACGACAATATCTCCAATAAATACATGCAAGAATTGTAAGAAGTCCTGCTGCACCCCCTACCCCTGTAAGAATGATATCGGTAGTTGAAAAACTTGATCCTGAATTAGCCATATCCGCTCCTGCCTTATAATAATTTTACATGGGGCGAGTATAATAACTCGTTTAACCAGTGTCAAACAAATCGGTTAACTGACTTTTTTCTTCAGCACTAATCCAAGTCAATCCTGGCCAACTGCGTAACCAAGTCAATTGACGTTTTGCTAATTGGCGGGTGGCAATAATTGCTTTGGCACACATTTCGTCATAACTGAGTTTGCCCTGCAAATAAAGCCAGACTTGGCGGTACCCTACAGAGCGAATAGCGGGTGTATCAATAGATAGATCACCACGTTCGAATAATTTTTTAACTTCATCAATCAATCCTTGCGCTAACATTTGTGAAAAACGTTCGGCGATACGAGCATGCAGCAACGATCTATCTTCTGGTGTTGTCATTGCAAAATTAATATATGAAAATGTCGTAGCATTTTTTGTTGCATCATCGTGCAGAGTGCTAATCGTTTTTCCAGTGAGCGCATAGACTTCTAGTGCGCGTTGTATACGTTGTCTGTCATGTGGGTGTATGCGTTTTGCAGCTGCAGGATCAATGTCAACTAAGTGTGCATGCATGACTGGCCAAGATTTTTGTTCGCCTTCAGCAAATAATTTTTCACGTAACTCTGTATTGCTCGCAGGCATCACTGCTAATCCTTGTTGTAAAGCACGAAAATATAACATTGTGCCACCGACTAAAAAGGGGATTTTTTTGCGAGCAATAATCTCTTGCATCACACGTGTTGCATCTTCACAAAATTGTGCGGCCGAATAAGCATCTAGAGGATCACGAATATCAAGCAAATGATGCGGCGCTATTTTTAAAATATCAGCGCTAGGTTTCGCTGTGCCAATATCCATACCACGATAAACCATCGCAGAATCTACGCTGATAATTTCCAGTGGATATTTTTGCACTAGTTCCACAGCCAATTGCGTTTTGCCAGATGCTGTTGGGCCCATGAGGCAAATGGCTAATTGAGGTGTAATATTCATATTCAAAATCCGCCTTTTTCAAAGAGCGTTGTTGCATAAATATTTAAACGCTCCTCAAGCCGGTGAGACTGGATACACATAGCGGAGTCGCGAGTGGATTACAGGATGTAATCCGTAGCGCCATGGATGGCGCGATTCGAGCGCGTAGCTATGTGTATCCAGGATCACGCAAAGGCTTGAGGAGCGTTTAAATATTTATGCAACAACACCAAACCCTCACCGCCCCCGCAAAAACATTTTATCCAACTCTTGAATAGACAACGCCATCCACGTAGGCCTACCATGATTGCATTGACCACTGTGATCTGTTGTTTCCATCGCTCTTAATAAGGCATTCATTTCAGGAATAGATAAATGCCTAGCCGCACGCACCGCGGCATGACAAGCCATGGTTCCTAAGATTTTATCCATCGCATCTTCTAAACGCGTAGTCACATCGTGACTGACAATATCAGCAGCAACATCACGGATTAATTGTTCCGCATTGCCGTTGCGTAACATTTCAGGTAATTCACGCACCACCACCGTGTCTTGACTCATGCGTTCTAGTGTCATGCCAAATTGTTGTAATAAAATAAACCGCGGTTCGAGTGCATTCACTTCGCGCTCACTTAATTGAATGGTTAATGGCACTAATAAAGGTTGCGCAATGGATTTTTTTTCAGAAAAATCTTTTTTCATACGTTCATACATCACACGCTCATGCGCCGCATGCATATCAACTAATACTAAACCTTGCGTGTTTTCCGCTAAAATATAAATATTGCGTAATTGCGCCAAGGCAAATCCTAAGGGCGGCATGACATTTTCCGTTTTTGGCATTTCTTGTTTATACACAACATCTTCGTGTAATTGATTATACACAGCCATTTGTTCTCGCACTTTGAATGGCATAGCAAACTGTTGTGGTGGCGGCACATAATTAGCTGAAACTTTATTTGCTGTCACAGTAGCCGTTTCTAATTGATGTGTTGTGTGATCATGCTCACAATGGGTGCCAGGTCTCACTTTTGCAAGTGCTTCTTGTAAACGATGACAAATAAAATCATGCACCAACCGCGATTCGCGAAAACGCACTTCGTGTTTAGCAGGATGTACATTGACATCAACAGATTGCGGTGGAATTTCTAAAAATAACACAAACGTAGGATAACGATCACCATACAATACATCTTGATAGGCTTGCCGCACCGCATGATTCACGGATTTATCACGCACCATACGACCATTCACATAAAAATATTGTAAATCCGGTTGACTACGCGAAAACGTAGGCGCACCAATCCACCCAGACAATGTTAAATCTGTTGCACTCGTCTCTAAAAAAATCGCTTGGTCCACAAAGGCTTGTCCACACAAACTGGCAACACGCTGCGCACGCTCCACTGTTGATGCAGCAGCACGATATTGACGAACCACGCGTTGATTATGTTTTAAAGTAAAACTTACATGAAATGCGCTCAAAGCAATGCGTTTAACGACTTCATCGATATGATCAAATTCGGTTTTTTCTGCGCGTAAAAATTTTCGACGTGCTGGTGTATTATAAAAAAGATCTTGCACACTCACTGTAGTGCCCTGTGGATGTGCTGCAGGCGTGATAACAGGCGCCATTTCTACACCTTCTGCAGTGATTTCTGAACCTGCGCCTTCTGCGGTCGCCGATGTTAGCACTAAACGTGACACAGAACTGATACTCGCTAAAGCTTCACCACGAAAGCCTAATGATAAAATATTTTCAAGATCATCCATGGTTTTTATTTTACTTGTTGCGTGTCTTTCCAGTGCTAATACTAAATCACTTGCTGCAATACCAAAACCATTATCGCGCACGCGAATTAAACGCACACCGCCTTGCTCAATCTCAATATCAATTTTTGTAGCACCTGCATCTAAACTATTTTCAATTAATTCTTTAACCACGGACGCAGGTCTATCGATGACTTCACCTGCTGCAATTTGGTTGGCTAATAAGGGTGTAAGCTTTTGGATTTTCATGTGGGACTCGTGGTCGTTGATTTCTTAATATATTCGTAAATACCTGCAAAGATTGCATTCGCTAATCGTGTTTGATAATGCACGTTGTCTAATTGTATCTCTTCACTAGGATTCGATAAAAAACCTATTTCAACTAAGACTGAAGGAATATCCGGTGATTTTAACACCATAAACGGCGCTTGTTCTACTCTGATATCATGTAACTGTGCAACTCGGTGCAAAGCATCTAACACATTATTACCCAAACGCACACTATTGTTAATCGTCGCCGTCTGTGCAAGATCGATGAGCACAGAACGCAACATTTGGCTTTGATCATAAAGATGAGTCAGTTGCACACCACCTAATACAGAACTATTTTCTTTATCCGCCAATAAATGTGCGGCTTCACTGCTAGCGCCACTCGCAGATAAAGCAAACACAGAAACACCACGAGCATCACCTGCACCTGTATATGAATCAGCATGGATTGAAATAAAAATATCGGCTTTATCTTTGCGCGCAAGAAATAAACGATCACGCAACGGCACAAAGTAATCACCTCCGCGTGTTAATACAGCGTGCATGTTTTTTTCGTGATTAATTCGATTTGCCAAATGCTCTGCGATACTCAGGGCAACGCTTTTTTCCAGCGAGCCATGAGCACCTATTGCGCCTGTGTCTTTACCGCCATGTCCTGCGTCAATCACTACATTAATTTCGCGTGGTTTTGGTTTTTTGATTTTTTTCGCAACGATAGGTTTTATTATTTTTGTTTTTTCTTTTTTGATAACAGCTGCAGTGACAGGATATAAATCCAAAATAAATTCATGTGTTTTTGGTTTGAAATATTGGTTATAACGCACAGGTTTACGCAAATCCAATACTAGGCGCAAAGTGTCAGGATCAAATTGTCCTTTACGAAAACTTTTAATCGTTTCATCGGCTAGGTGCGGAATGGCGATATGCAACACTGCACGATCAAGATCAATCACCAAACGATCCGGATGATCTAACAGAAACACGCGATACACCGCTGGCTGATTCAATGTGATGGTTAAACGCGTAGGCAACGTAGAGGAAGTTAATTTAATGGATTCCACATTAATCGGCGCAGCAAAGCTAATCAGTGGAAATAATAGAAAGAATAATTTAAAAATCGTTTTCATTGTTCATCCATTGCTCACCACGCGCAGTGTAAGCTTTTAATGTTAACTGTCGTCCGTTTGACACAGGCTCAATATAGCAAGATATATCGGGCGTAGGCAACTTTCCCTTGCCTAATTCTGGCCATTCGATTAAACAAATTGCAGCGGGATGAAAATAATCCTGTAACCCAATAAAATCTAATTCTGCAGAATCTTGAATACGATAAAAATCAAAATGATAAATCATTTTATTTTCTAATGCGTAAGACTCGACTAAAGTATACGTTGGACTTTTGACAGCGTCTTTATAGCCTAGACTTTGCAAAAAACCACGCACAAATGTCGTTTTTCCCGCACCTAAAGGGCCTTGCAAAAAAATAATTGCGCCTTCTTCGATTTTTTTCGCAAGATTAGCAGCTATCCGCATCAATGCGTTTTCATCAGCGCAATATTTCAACATGTTGGATTGACCAACTTTCTAAGATAGGGCAGTAAGTCGGTTGCCAACATACCTCGTTGCCCGTGTGCCTCAGCCGACATATCACCCGCTGTTGCATGCAACAACACCCCTAATCTGGCAGCAGTGGCCAACGGGATTTTTTGTGCAATCAATCCAGCAATCACACCGCTTAAAACATCGCCCATTCCTGCTGTTGCCATCCCTGGGTTTCCAGCTTCGCAAATGGACAAACCACTTTCTTCGGAAAAAATTAAAGTGCCAGAACCTTTTAACACACAAACTCCGCCGTATATCGATTGGATTTTTTTGACTGCAGTTTTGCGGTCTTTTTGAATTTCCTCACTTGTTTGCAACAACAGTGTTGCAGCTTCGCCAGCATGAGGCGTTAACACCCAATCTCGATTGGCATAAGGTGTTTCTGCCAAAAGAGTTAAAGCATCGGCATCAACAACCATAGGTTTTTTTATTTTTAACGTCGTTTTTAATATTTTGCGTGACCATCCTGACTGTCCCAATCCTGGACCTATCACAATCACTGCGGATTTTTCGGCTAATTTTATAATTTCTTTTACATCTTTTAAACCATGACACATGATTTCTGGGCATGCTATGTTTAACACGAAAGCATGTTCTTTGCGGGTCACAATACGTACCAATCCAGCACCTACACGCAATGCCGCTTCTGCTGCCATACGCACAGCACCAGAGGTACCATAATCGCCGCCAATGACTAACACATAACCTGCATCACCTTTGTGAAACTCTGCAGGTCGTTTAGCGAGACAATATTCAAAATGTTTTAAATCTAATTTTTCAGTAGGCATGATTTTTTCTCACACTTAAAGTAATAGCCGTTGATAAAATAATAACAATAGAAGCTAATGTCCAACTAATAGGAATATGAATCCAATGCCCTATCAGCATTTTTATGCCCACTAATACGATGATTAATGCGACACCGTATTTCAAATAATAAAAGCGTTTGGCTGCATGCGCCAGTAAAAAATACAATGAACGCAACCCCAATATCGCAAATATATTCGATGTAAAAATAATAAAAACATCATTCGTCACAGCAAAAATAGCAGGAATACTATCCATCGCAAAAATAATATCGCTCAATTCAACAAAAATTAATACTAAAAATAAAGGCGTCACAAATAACTTTCGATTTTGTTTCACAAAAAATCGATTACCGTGCAATTCTTGCGTGACACGTAAATGTTTTTTGAGAAACTCTAAAAGCGCATTATTTTTTAAACTTGCTTTTTTATCCGCTACAAAAAATAATTTAATCCCTGTTAACAACAAGAAAATACCAAAGATATGCAACATCCAATGAAAATGCGTAATCAACCAAACACCGCCCGCAATCATAGCAAAACGCAAAACAACAGCGCCCATAATCCCATAAGATAAGACACGACGTTGGTGTGCAAAAGAAATTTTAAAATGTGAAAATATGACTAAAAAAACAAATAAATTATCGACAGATAGTGATTCCTCAAGCAAATAACCTGAAAAATATTCTAGTGTTTTTTGAGTGGCTACTGCAGGGCCTTGTGTATGATGAAAATAAATCCCTAACAAAACGCCAAAAATAATCGCTGAAGTCAACCATAGCAATGTCCAGATCATCATGGGACGTAATTTTTCTTCCATGCAACACCGCCTACTTAAACATATATCCTTTGTAATATTGCAATTCTTCAATGGATTCACGAATATCATCTAATGCGCGATGACGTGATTCTTTTTTCATACCTGCATAAATCTTTGGCGCCCAGCGTAATGCTAATTCTTTCACTGTACTAACATCAATTAAGCGGTAATGAAAATAACTTTCTAACTCAGGCATATAACGATACAAAAAACGGCGATCTTGATAAACACTGTTACCGCACATTGGAGATTTGCCTGCGGGAACATATTGCTTCAAAAATTCCAGCGTGGCTTTTTCGGCTTCTGCTTCTGTCACCGTACTTTCGCGAATGCGCGCAACCAAGCCAGACTCATTGTGATGCTTAGTATTCCAACCGTCCATCCCTTGCAATAATTCCTCTGATTGATGAATAGCTAAAACAGGTCCTTCAGCCAATACATTTAAATTAAAATCCGTTACAATAGTTGCGATTTCGATAATACGATCTTTGTCGGGGTTTAAACCTGTCATTTCGAGGTCTATCCAGATGAGATTGTTTGCATTTGTTGACATAATGTAGGCCTTATTGAATTTTTATCTATTTTAAAGGAATCATTGAATATATGCACTTAGATATTTTGCTTGGCGTTGTGTTATCTTATCTTTTTGGTTCTATCTCGAGCGCTATTGCGGTTTGCAAACTGATGGGACTTGCAGACCCCAGAACGCAAGGCTCTAAAAATCCTGGCGCTACCAATGTGTTACGCATAGGCGGCAAGAAAGCTGCTATCATTGCATTGCTAGGCGATACTATCAAAGGGGTGATACCTGTATTGCTTGCAAAATTTTATGGTTTTAATGCGATGGAATTAAATTGGATTGCCCTTGCTGTTTTTTTTGGGCATCTGTATCCGATTTATTTTCGCTTTCAAGGTGGGAAAGGTGTTGCCACTGCGCTTGGGTGTTTACTAGCTCTATCTTGGCCAACTGCATTATGTCTTCTTGCCATTTGGTTATTAACAGCATTGTTATTTCGCTATTCTTCACTGGCTGCACTTGTCGCTGCCGTTTTTGCACCGGTTGTTTTATGGTTTTTTACCAAAACCGATTATTTATGGGCAGGATGTATTATGAGTATTTTCTTAATCTATCGACATAAAAAAAATATTTGGAATCTGCTACAGGGGCAAGAAAGCAAAATTGGCGCTAGCGCAGCTCGTCAAGCACCCACCTTGGATAAATTTTAATGGCCAAGTCTTCAGACTGCCCACGCAAAAACCGTTGGCATCCCACATATGCAATCATCGCCCCATTATCCGTACAAAATTCTGGACGTGGAAAATAAACACGACCGTTGCGCTCTAATAACATTTTTTCTAGTGCCGCACGCAATGCTTTATTCGCACCAACACCACCGGCAACTACCATCGTTTTTAATCCGGTTACATCCAACGCACGACGAGATTTAATTAATAATGTTTCAATCACCGCTTCTTGAAAAGCACGCGCAATATCTGCTCGTGCCTCTATACCATGTTTTGCAAACGTATTTACCGCACATGTTTTTAATCCGCTAAAACTAAAATCTAAGCCAGGCCTATCTGTCATAGGACGCGGAAAATGAAAGCGCTTCATATCACCCTCCTCAGCAAGACGCGATAATGCAGCACCCCCAGGATAACCTAAACCTAATAATTTTGCGGTTTTATCAAATGCTTCACCAACAGCATCGTCAATTGATTCACCTAAAATTTTATAACAACCTAAAGCTGTCACTTCCACTAACTGTGTATGCCCACCTGAAACCAATAAAGCTAAAAAAGGAAAAGAAGGTGCTTCCGCCTCCAACATCACTGCCAGTAAATGCCCCTCCATATGGTGCACGCCTATGCTAGGCAATTGCCAAGCCATTGCGAGGCTTTTTGCAAATGCAGCACCTACCATCAAAGCGCCCGGTAAGCCTGGTCCTGCTGTGTAAGCAATGCCGTGAAGATTACTATGACTGAGCTCCGTCTGTTGCATCACGGCCTGTACTAAAGAGGTGATTTTTCGAATGTGATCACGCGAGGCTAACTCAGGAACTACGCCACCGTAATCGGCGTGAGTTTCAATTTGACTATAGAGAGCATGCGCTAGCAAGCCTTTTTCAGAGTCATAAATGGCGACGCCAGTGTCGTCGCAGGAAGTTTCAATACCTAAAATACGCATAAGGAAGCCACTGTATCTTTATTTCTCACGATTGACAACATTGCCCTTGGCACACAAAGAAAGAAAAAGCCAGCACAGAACTTTCCCCCTTTGAAAAAGGGGGATTTATACACAATAAAACCCTTTGCAATTCCCCCCATTAGCCCTTAGAATGGCATCTTTTTAAGGAACCCAGACTGTTATGCCAAGCGTACGTGTAAAAGAAAACGAGAATTTCGAAGTCAGCCTACGCCGTTTCAAACGGCTATGCGAAAAAGCCAGTGTATTGTCTGATTTAAGACGCCATGAATTTTACGAAAAACCCACCTGGAAACGTAAACGTAAGAAAGCCGCTGCTGTAAAGCGCTTCCAGAAAAAAATGCTGCGCGATAAATCGAGCCACGACACTCACCGCAATTAACAAAAGAGATCAAGCCATGAGCTCTGAAATTAAGGCAAAAATTCAAGAAGACATGAAGACCGCCATGCGCAACAAAGAAACAGAGCGCTTGGGCACGATTCGCCTCATTTTAGCAGCCGTGAAGCAGAAAGAAGTCGATGAACGCATAGAACTCAGCGATGAACATGTTTTGGCTATTTTAGATAAAATGCTAAAACAACGTCGTGACTCCATCAGCCAATTCCAAACTGCGAACCGCGCTGATTTAGTCGCCAAAGAAACTGCAGAAATGGATGTGATTCACACCTATCTCCCTGCCCAATTATCCGATGCTGAAATCACAAACCTCATCGATAAAACCATCAAAGAAACCGCTGCCACTTCCGCCAAAGACATGGGCAAAGTCATGGCAGCTTTAAAACCCCAAGTCCAAGGCCGCGCTGATGTGGCTGCTGTCAGCAAAAAAGTCAAAGAAAAATTAGGCTAGACGAACCACTTCCCATCATGCCACCATACGCGCATGAGCCAAATCCCAAGAGAATTTATCCAACAATTGCTAGACCGCACCGACATCGTTGATTTTATCGATGCGCGCATCCCTTTGCGCAAAAAAACGGGCAGTAATTTTTTTGCCTGTTGCCCGTTTCACAATGAAAAATCACCGTCATTTTCCGTCAGCCAAACCAAACAATTTTTTTACTGCTTCGGTTGTGGCGCGCATGGCAATGCTATCGATTTTCTTATGCAACACGATCATCTCAATTTTCCGGAAGCCGTAGAAGCATTAGCAAGATATGCAGGTATGGAAGTTCCGCGCAATCATCAACACAAAGAAAAACCCACACCACAACCATCACTCTACGATTTACTCGAAAAAATTTCGCAATTTTACCAACAAGAATTACGCCAAAAACCCGAAGCCATTACTTATTTAAAAAAACGCGGCATCACCGGCGAAATCGCTAAAACATTCGGCATCGGTTATGTACCCAAAAGCTGGGATCATGTATTACAACGTTTCGGTAAACAAGCCAAAGAAAAACAACAACTTTTAGAAACCGGCATGTTAATTAAAAAAGATGACGGCGGTTTCTACGATCGTTTCCGTGAACGCATTATGTTTCCCATTCATGATAAACGCGGACGTGTGATTGGTTTTGGTGGACGTATTTTAGAAACGGGCGAACCTAAATATTTAAATTCACCTGAAACACCTGTCTTTCAAAAAGGTCATGAATTATACGGATTATTTCACGCTTTACGCGCTAATCGCGAACTCACACGCGTCATGATTGTTGAAGGTTACATGGATGTGATTGCACTTTTCCAACATGGGATCACTTACGCAGTTGCAACCTTGGGCACAGCAACGACTGCGCATCACTTACAACGTTTATTTCGTCACACAACAGAAATTATTTATTGTTTTGACGGCGACACTGCCGGCAAAACCGCTGCATGGCGTGCATTACAAGTCACATTACCTTTGATGAAAGACGGCATACAAATTCGTTTCATGTTTTTACCCGACGGTGAAGATCCCGATTCCATGGTACGCAAAGAAGGCAAAGACGCATTTGAAAAACGCATGCAACAAGCAATTAGTTTGTCTGACTTTTTTTTCCAAACATTGGCACAACAAGCTGAATTAAACACACTGGACGGCCGCGCACGTTTTGCCAAAATGGCCAGCGAACAAATGGAAAAATTGCCCGATGGTTTTTTCAAAAACATGATGCAAGAAGAACTCGCCAAAAAATCCCGTGTCACGGTACAACCTCAAACCACAATAAAAAAATTCTCAAACAAGCCCACGATCAAGAAAACCCGTCCACCCTCACCGCTGCGCGCAGCCATCATGTTGCTAGTCCAACACCCTGAACTAGGCAAATTAATAACCAGCCCGCTGCCTCCTCTCGAAATGAATGGCTTCGCCTTGTTAAATGCCTTACTGGAACTGACCCAACAACATAGCTTAACGACCGGCACATTATTAGAATACTGGCGGGACCGCGAAGAAGCGCAGTTATTGTCCAAATTTGCTCAAATGGAGCATATGATCCCCGAAAAAGGCATTAAAAGCGAGTTTTTAGGTGCTATTCAACACCTTAAAAAATCCGCTAACGACCAATCCATAGAACGTTTACTCGCCAAAGCAGCACGCGAGACTCTTTCCGATGAAGAAAAAAAACACTTAAATACCTTAATTCACACAAAAAGAACTACAACAACCCCAGAACACCCGCTATAATCTATAGACTCCCACTTAGGTAACAGGTCAAACAATCTATGTCTATTGATCAAGAACAACAACGTTCCCGTCTCAAAGAATTAATCGCCCGTGGTAAAACTCAAGGTTATCTCACCTACGCGGAAGTCAACGATCATCTACCCTCAGACATCACTGACCCTGAACAAATCGAAGAAATCATTAGCATGATTAATGATATGGGTATACGTGTCTCCGAAGAAGCACCTGAATTAGGTGAACTCTTACTGGCAGACAATGAAGCCAATGCTGATGAAGTGGTTGAAGAGGAAGTCGCAACAGCACTTGCTGCTGTCGACAGCGAATTCGGCCGCACCACGGATCCTGTACGAATGTATATGCGTGAAATGGGCTCTGTTGAATTGCTTTCCCGCGAAGGCGAAATTGCCATTGCCAAACGCATAGAAGAAGGCATCAACCAAATGTTAACAACGCTCGCTAATCAGCCACAAATGATTGGCGAAGTATTA